>RCUU01000134.1_pt1 | contig 42447 bp, 30 predicted proteins | sample 2166211 | NCBI WGS metagenome assembly RCUU01 (sample SAMN09932620, study PRJNA488358) | compost metagenome | feature: garden; material: soil; isolation source: compost soil in phenylacetic acid-enriched culture | place: Germany: Experimental Botanical Garden Goettingen | collected 2016-01-27
CCTGCCTGGCACTCAAGGCCCACGCCAGCCAGGAACTCAAGGAACGCTATCTGCCAAACATGTACGCCGGCACATGGACCGGTTCGATGTGCCTGACCGAGGCCCACGCCGGCACCGATCTGGGGTTGATCCGCACCAAGGCCGAACCCCAGGCTGATGGCAGCTACAAGATCAGCGGCAGCAAGATTTTCATCAGCGGTGGCGAACACGATCTGAGCGAAAACATCATCCACCTGGTACTGGCCAAGCTACCGGGTGCTCCCGCCGGGGCAAAAGGCATTTCGCTGTTTTTGGTGCCCAAGGTGGTGGTCAATGCCGACGGCTCGCTGGGCGAACGCAACTCGCTGTCCTGTGGCTCCATCGAGCACAAGATGGGCATCAAGGCGTCCGCCACTTGCGTGATGAACTTCGACCAGGCCACTGGCTGGATCGTCGACGCGCCGAACAAGGGCCTGGCGGCGATGTTCACCATGATGAACTACGAGCGCCTGGGCGTGGGAATTCAGGGGCTCGCGCAGGGCGAACGCTCCTACCAGAACGCTGTCGAGTATGCCCGCGAGCGTGTTCAGAGCCGGGCCCCGACCGGCCCGCAGGCCAGTGAAAAAGCCGCCGATCCGATCATCGTGCACCCGGACGTGCGCCGCATGTTGCTGACCATGAAAGCCTTGAATGAAGGCGGGCGTGCCTTTTCCAGCTACGTGGCTCTGCAACTGGACACCGCCAAGTACAGTGAAGACGCGCCGACACGCCAGCGTGCTCAAGAGCTGGTGGCCCTGCTGACTCCGGTCGCCAAGGCATTTCTCACTGACATGGGGCTGGAAGCCACGGTGCATGGCCAGCAGATTTTCGGCGGCCACGGCTACATTCGCGAGTGGGGTCAGGAGCAACTGGTGCGCGATGTGCGCATCACCCAGATCTATGAAGGCACCAATGGTATTCAGGCGCTGGACCTGGCGGGACGCAAGATCGTTGGCAGCGGCGGGGCACTCTACAGGCAGTTTGCCGACGAGATTCGCCAGTTCATCCTGAGCGCCAGTACCGATCTGAGCGAGTTCATCCATCCGTTGAGCGCAGCCCTGGATACGCTCGACGAGTTGACTGCATGGCTGCTGGATCGGGCCCAGAACGACCCGAACGAAATTGGCGCCGCGTCGGTCGAGTACCTGCAGGTGTTTGGCTACACCACTTACGCCTACATGTGGGCACTGATGGCAAAGGCGGCCGTGGGCAAACAGGCCGAGGATGATTTCTACGCCAGCAAGATGGGCACCGCGCGGTTCTACTTCGCGCGCCTGCTGCCACGTGTGCATTCGCTGGCGGCATCAGTCAAGGCCGGCAGTGACAGCCTCTATTTGCTGGATGCCGCACAGTTCTGATGATGGTCATGATCAGTAGCAATTTCAGGAAGAACCAACTGGGTGAAGACGGCTTATTTGCTTTATCCGACGGAGAGATCACATATGAATAGCTTAATCAATTATCGCTGCGAAGGCCCGCTGGCCTTGATCGGCCTCGCCAGTGCCCCCGTCAACGCGCTCGGCCAGGCCTTGCGCGAACAATTGCTTGAAGCCTGTGAACGCGCCGCCGCGGACGCCAGTGTGAAAGCGATCATCCTCCACGGCGAGGGTTTGCCGTTTAGTGCGGGTGCGGACATTTCCGAGTTCGGTAGCCCAGCGTCTTTCGCCGCGCCGGACCTGCCAAGCCTGCTGACCCGTCTGACCGAGTTGGACAAACCGCTGATTGCCGCCATCGGTGGGATAGCATTGGGCGGTGGGCTTGAGCTCGCCATGGCCTGCGGCTACCGGGTGGCTGAAGCCGGCGCGCGCCTGGGCCTGCCGGAAATCAAGCTTGGCTTGCTGCCCGGCGCTGGTGGTACGCAGCGTTTGCCGCGTCTGATTGGCGCCGCTGCGGCGCTGAAATTTATTGCGTCCGGCGAGCCGATCGGCACCCATCGAGCACAGGTGCTGGGGCTGCTCGATTGGGTGGCACCCACCGCGGATAGCTTGCTCGAAACGGCCAAGGCATTGGCCGCAGCACTGATTCCCAGACAGGCGCCGGGCCGCCCGTGCCGCCCGAACTGGCCGCACCCGAACCCGGGCGAAGCCTTGCCGGAGGGCTATTTCGCCGACTATCGCGCGGCGAATCAGTCGCGCTGGATAGGCCAGCACGCACCGCAGCGGGTGGTGGCGGCGATTGAAGCAGCCTGCAATCTGCCGCTTGCCGACGGCCTGGCCCGTGAGGGTGAGTTGTTCAAAGAGGCCGAGGCTTCCACCGAGTCCGAGGCCCTGCGCCATGTGTTCTTCGCCGAGCGTGAAGTCGGCAAGTTGCCGGGGCTGGACGCTGGAACGTCGATTCGTCCGGTCAACCGGGTCGCGGTCATCGGCGCAGGCACCATGGGCGGCGGGATAGCCATGAACTTCGCCAATGCGGGCATGGCGGTGACGCTGCTGGAGCTCAAGGGCGATGCCCTTGAACGCGGCCTGGCACTAATCCGCAAAAACTACGACACCAGTCTCCATCGCGGAAAGCTTACGGCCGAGCAGATGGAGCAGCGACTGGCACTGATCCACGGCACTCTGGACTACGCCGATATCGCCGACGCTGACCTGGTGATCGAAGCCGTCTTCGAGAATCTGCCGATCAAGCAGCAGGTGTTTCGTACCCTGGATGAGGTGTGCAAGGCGGGGGCGATTCTCGCCAGCAATACTTCCACCCTGGATGTCGACGCCATTGCCGCCGTCACGCGCAGGCCACAGGACGTCGTCGGCCTGCACTTCTTCAGCCCGGCCAATGTCATGCGCCTGCTCGAAGTGGTGCGCGGCACGGCCACGGCCCCCGATGTCCTGGCCACGACGCTGAAAATCGCAAAACGCATCGGCAAGATCCCGGTGGTTTCCGGGGTGTGCTTCGGCTTTATCGGCAATCGCATGCTCGAACCTTATTCGCGCGAGGCTCACCGTCTGTTGCTGGAAGGTGCCACGCCTGCGCAGATTGACCACGTGCTCACTGGCTTCGGCATGGCGATGGGAGTCATCGCCATGCACGATCTGGCGGGCATCGATGTCAGCTTCCTGGTGCGCGAATCGCGCCGTGAAGTCATTGCCCATGATCCCGGCTACTGCAAACTTGCCGATGCGCTCTACGGCCTCGGCCGTTTCGGACAGAAAACCAGTCGCGGCTATTACCTCTATGAAGGCCGCGAGCGCAAGGATGACCCGGACGTGGTTGCACTGGCCGAGCAGATCGCTGGCGAACTGGGCATCCAGCGTCGCGTCATCAGCGATCAGGAAATTCACGACCGTTGCCTGTTGATGCTGATCAACGAAGGCATCCAGTTGCTCGACGAAGGCATCGCCCAGCGCAGCAGCGACATCGATCTGGTCTGGATTAATGGCTACGGCTTCCCAGCCTGGCGCGGAGGCCCATTGCACTACGCAGAAGGGCTGGGGCTTGCGCATGTGCTGGAGCGAATCGGTCATTACCGGGAGGCCCTTGGTGCCTATGGAGCCATGTGGTTCCAACCAGCTCATTTGCTGGATCGCCTGGTCGCATCTGGCAAGACCGGCGTCGAACGTATCTGATCATTGTGGGTTATTTGGCGGCCATCGCAAGCTGGCCGCTCTTCGCTGTTTCAGGGAAATCCAGAACAGAAAAAATCGGGGGCATGCTCAGCAGTAATCACTACATCGCTTGAATATTCGACCACTTGGCTCTACACCAATAGCCGCATGATGCGGATCTATTCACTTTTCCCAAACAGAAGCATTGCCTCTCGAAAGTCCTGGCACAGCGGCGACAGATAAGCCCCTGTGCGCCACATCACTGCCAGTTCGTGTTGCCACCCCATGCCCGCGCCTTCGATCACGGTCAAGCCCTGTCCCCCAGGCTGGTTGATAAACTGTGAGGGCATCAACCCGAGCAGGTCGGAGGACCTCAACAACTCGGCAAAGTCGCTCGGCGGGCTGCTGCTTTCGACGGCAACACAGGGCGATGGCAGGCCCAGCGCGAGGAATTTTTCCTCCAGGTACTGCCTGACTGTAAGCGAGGTTCCGGGTAATGCCCAGCGCTCCCCGGCAAGGTCTGCCAGGGAGCGAAAGCTGGCTCGGCGCGGATGTCCGATGCGCGTGACAATCCTCAAGTTCACGGCCCCCCACGGGCACCAGGAAATACCCGGCGGGACAGCGTTGGGTGCCGATGTACAGATCAGGTCCACATCGCCACTTTGCAATGCTTCAAGCAGCCCCTGGCTCAGGTCCGTTTCGATGGAGAATGTCGCGAGAGGGCGCCTGACAAAGAACTGGGCCAGCAATGGCGCGAAGGAAGACACCAGGTGAGGGAAGGTCGCGAGCCGGACTTTACCTGCCCGCGCAGCACGCTGGTCATTGAGCTCGTTCTCCATGTCATCGAAAGCGAGCGTCACCTTGCGCGCGTGTTCCACCAAGCGTTGCCCGGCGCAGGTCAGCGCTACGCCACGTGAAGTCCGCTCGAAAACCGGCATGCCGGTATCACCTTCGAGCCGCGCCAGTGCCTTGGACAAGGCCGACTGTGTCATGCCGAGAGTCGCCGCGGTCTGATGCAGGCTGCGGTGCCGCGTCACTGCCAGGAAAAGCCTCAGGTCTTCCGTTCTCATCGGCACTGTCTCGCATCAAAGATAGTCGCCAATCCTAGCACGCGATTCCTGTACGGAATCACTGTTTCCCGGTAAGGCATCACAGCGATGCAGGATTGCCAATATATTCGAGTGCAGGCACCCCATGTCGTCCCGACGTGTAGAGCCGATGGGCAAAGGCCCGGAACCGCCAGGAGGAAACTCATTTGAATGTGACCTGCTATGCCGACAACACTCCCACGCCACCCAATACATCACGCGACCCTTCCATTTCCGATGCTGAATGGTCGGCCCGAATCGAGCTGGCTGCGCTCTATCGGGCCCTGCATCTCTATGGCATGACTGATTTGATCTACAACCACATCACGGTTCGCGTGCCGGGCGAGCCCGAGCACATTCTGCTCAATCCGTTTGGTTTGCTGTACAAGGAGGTCACTGCCTCAAGCCTGTACAAGATCCATCTGAACGGTGACATCATTTATCAGCCACCGGAGGCGTTCGGCCTCAACCCTGCTGCTTATGTAATCCACACTGCCATCCATCGTGCGCGCCATGACGCCCTGTGTGTGCTGCATACCCACACCCGCGCTTCCTCGGCGGTTTGCGCCATGGCCTGTGGCTTGTTGCCGATTTCGCAGCATTCGCACATGTTCCTTGGGCGCCTTGCCTATCACGACTTTTCAGGGCCGGAGGTCAATGTGGCTCAACAAGACAGCCTGATCGCGGACCTCGGGTCTCACAACGCCATGATCCTGCGAAACCATGGTCTGCTGGTCTGCGGCCGCACCATTGCCGAAGCCTTTTTCAATATCTACTGGCTTGAAGCCGCCTGCCGGATCCAGGTCGACGCCATGACCGCGAACGAGCTGATTATGCCCAGCACTGAAACCCTCGAGCAGAGTCGCAAGACATTCGGCGGCAATACCCTTCGCGGCGAACGGGAATGGAACGCTGTGCGCCGAGAGCTGGATCGAATCGACCCCTCCTATCGCGACTGAAATACGCGACATTGTTGCTGTCGACTTTAAAAAAACAAGAACAGGAAGACACCGATGAACACTTCAAAAGTGGAGCAAGCCGAACGCATCTTTACCGTACGCGTAGATGTATTGGGCCCAGATGTGCAATGCCATGAACTGTATCCAGGAAGACCGCCGCTGTTTATCGAGCCAAAGGGCAGTACCCTGCTTGACCGGGCCAGTTTTCAACAATGGTCAGATGCTGTGCGGCCGGTTCTAGATAACCTCATCACACAATATGGCGGCATCGTGTTGCGAGGCTTTGCGGTAAAACAAACTGCAGATTTCTCTTCATTCATTGCGGCATATCCCGAATTTCAAGGGGGCTATGCCGGCGGCCGCGCGCCGCGCGCCGCGATCAGCGCAAGGGTCATGGAAGCCACCCGGCTGGCAGCCGAAATCAAGCTGGGGCTGCATTCTGAAATGGCATACCGCCGTGATTACCCAAAGCGCATTGCCTTCTTTTCCTGCCAGACCGCCGCTGTCGGCGGCGAAACCGTGATTGGTGACGTGCGCAATCTGGTCGACAATATGGCGCCGGAACTCGTCGCGAAAATCGAGCGGATGGGTACTCGGACAGCCATGAACTTCGCCCCGAAAAGCACTGCCGATTGCGCGTCCTATGAGCATATGGACCAACGCGGATGGAATCTGTCCTTCGAGACCGAGTCTTGCGCGCAAGTCGAGGCGATATGTGCGCAGCGTGGCCTGGAGCCAATCTGGAATGAGGATGGCGGCCTGACCGTTCTCACCTCGCTCGATGCGTTCGTCGTTCATCCGCATACCCGGAAAAAACTGTATCGCTCGATTGTGCATGGGCGGCAGGTTGTAGATCCTGCTTTCGAGTTTCTGAAAAGTCAGAAGTATCCAAGCGGCACGACCCTTGGCAACGGAGAATGCCTGGAACCCGCTGAGATTGACCAAATCTATAAGCTTCTCGATCAAGTCACCTACAGCTGGCCGTGGCGCAATGGCGATGTGATGATCCTCGACAACCTGCAGGTCTGGCATGGCAGGAACCCTTACAAAGGTGCGCGCGACGTGCAGGTTGCCCTTCTCGATTGACCGTGAGTCTGGACCTCAATGCGCGACTGGGAGCGCATTGAGGTCGATGTCGGATGTTAGCAGGCGTGTCTGCGAACCAGATGGAGCCCACGCACTCCCAGATTGTTAAAGTCCGCTTCTGGCCGATTTCTGCCCGTCACCAAGGGCTGTAACCGACCCAGAGTTGCCTGTGCTTTGCAGGTTTGTGGGAGCGGGCTTGCCCGCGATCCAGGCGACGCGAACCGTCCGAGGTACAAGCGGTGAAGCCATCATGTTCAAGCCCGCTCACAAGGATGCGCAGGATCTTAGTGTCCGCTCCTGGCGAAGCTCCGATATCCATTGGAGCAACATATTGAGTAAAAAATTTTTCCGGCCAGATCGCTCTGGTCACGGGTGGGGCGGGCGGCATCGGCCGGGCTTCGGCCATCGCTTTTACGGCTGCAGGCTTGAAGGTAGCGGTCGTCGATTGTCAGCACGACGGTGGCGAAACCTCGGTGCAGATGAAAGGAAAAAAGCACTTGGTAGCAGCCAACAAAAAGCCCGCATGGGACGGGCTCTTTGCGCTGAAGGAGAGGGGAAATCCTTCGGCAGGAGGCAGTGTAGGCAAGGCGGAGAAGGGTGCAAGGCTGATATGAAAAAAACCGGCGTTGAACCGGACTTATAGCTCAAAAACAGTGTAACGCGCAGTGCTATCAGTCGTTCATCAGCTCAGCTATCCCGCGAGTGATGTGCTCCAGGTTATCGTCGACAGTGGCCAGGGCGCCGCGAACATTGTTGGCTACGATGGGAGATCCATGGGCATGTTGCTGCGTGCATTGCGCGTTACCGAACTCCGAGAACGACCAAACCACGACGAATGTATCAGCAGAAATCGCGCTCAGTTTGTACCCACAAGCGGCGAGTGGGTATCAGGCACACCCTGTGCTTTTGCTGCTTGGCATTGTGCTGCCATAGCCCTGTCAAAACTGGCTAGCTGCTGTAATCTCGTCCAGTACTGTTGAACCCGTTCCGGAAACTGCCCACCCAGTCCGATGAACTCCGCCAGCATCAGTGCATAGCCAACTGAAATGTCCGCACCCGTGAATCGTTCCTGACAGAGATAGGTGCGCCCGGCAAGGGCTGTGTCTATGGCCTTGAGCCTGCCAAGAAACCAGCGCGTGTAGTCTTCCACCACCTGGGGGTTACGGCATGGCGGTGCTTCGAAGCGGCCGTAACGCAGGATAAGCGTTTGTGGGAACGTGAGCGTTGATTCGCCAAAGTGCAACCAGTTCAGATAAAGCCCGAAGTCGGGTTCTTCAGCGCAGACATGCAGCCCACCGGTGTTGTGACGCACGGCAAGGTACTCACAAATGGCCGATGACTCGGTCATGAGCAGCTCACCGTCAAACATCGCCGGGACCGTCCCCAGCGGATTGATCGCCAGGTACTCCCTTGCATGCGCGCGCGGCGGGAAAGGCAGCATTCTCAGTTCATAAGCAATCTGCAATTCTTCAAGCATCCACAATGGTCGAAACGAACGTGCACTCATGCAGTGATACAGGACGATCATCTTTACGCGGCCTCTTTTCGCTTGGCGTAATGGTTACTCGGCTAGCCGATAGTCACGAAACTGCTCACGCAGTTTCATTTTCTGCAATTTACCTGTAGCGGTATGCGGCAGTGTAGCGACATAAGCGACATCGTCCGGCAGCCACCATTTCGCTACTCGCTCCGCCAGAAAGCTCAGCAACTCGCTCTTGCTCGCCGTTTTGCCGGGTTTGAGCACGACAACCAGCAGCGGGCGCTCCTGCCATTTGGCGTGCGCAATGCCAATGACCGCTGCCTCTGCCACCGCAGGATGGCCGACCGCAGCGTTCTCCAGGTCGATCGAGGAAATCCACTCGCCGCCGGACTTGATGACATCCTTGGCGCGATCGGTGATTTGCATATAGCCATCGGCGTCGATGTTTGCGATGTCGCCGGTATCGAGCCAGCCATCGTCATCAAGGATTCGCCCGCCCTCACCGCGGTAGTACTGGCTGGCGATCCACGGCCCCTTGACCAGCAATTGACCGGACGACTTGCCGTCACGAGGCAGCTCGATACCGTTCTCGTCGATAATTTTCATCGACACGCCGAACGGTGCTCGACCCTGCTTGGCTTGCAGATCGAGCAGTTCGCCCAGCATGGCATCATGGTGCTTGGGCAGGCGGTTGCAGACGGTACCGACTGGCGACATCTCGGTCATGCCCCAAGCGTGCAACACCCTGGCGCCAAAGAGCGTCTCGAAGGTTTCGACCTGGGCCCGCGGCGCTGCCGCACCGCCTATCACGACCCGGTTCAGCTTGAGTTCTGCTGCAGGCGCAAGCCCCATGATCTCTACATACTGCTGCAGCGCCATCCACACAGTGGGCACGCCTAACGCAAGGGTCACTCCCTCACTCAACATCAATTTGTAGATGCTCTCGCCATCCATTGCAGGCCCTGGCAGAACCAGCCTGGCGCCACACATTGCCGCGGCATAGGGCATGCCCCAGGAGTTGACGTGGAACATTGGCACTACCAATAGCGCCGAATCCGCAGCGGACAGGCCGAAACCGTCCTGGGTGCAAAGCGCTAGCGAATGCAGGATCGAGGAGCGGTGCGAGTACAGCACGCCCTTCGGGTTGCCCGTGGTGCCTGAGGTGTAACACATGGAAGAAGCGGTTCTTTCATCGAGGACCGGCCAATCAAACTCACTGCTCTGGCCACCGATCAGGTCTTCGTAGCACAGCAGGTTGGGCACATCGATTGCCGGCATGCGGCTACGTTCGGCAAGGGCGATGAAAGCCTTCACTGTTTTGAGCTGTGGCGCGAGTTGCTCCACCAGTGCTGCGAACGAGAGATCGAAGAACAGATACTGGTCTTCGGCATGGTTGGCGATGAACTCGACCTGGTCGGGGAACAGCCGTGGGTTGATGGTATGCAACACTGCGCCCATTCCCGACACACCGAAGTACAGCTCCATGTGCCGGTAACCGTTCCATGCCAAGGTGCCAATTCGTTCGCCGGATTGCACTCCCAGTGCGGTCAGCGCATTGGCCAACTGTTTGGCCCGACGTCCGATATCGGCATAGGTGCAGCGGTGTATCGGCCCTTCAACGGTTCGTGAGGCGATCGGATTGTGTGGGTGCGCCTGCAGCGCATGCTCCAGGACCGAGGAAATCAGCAGGGGTTGGTCTTGCATTAAGCCCAGCATGGCATTGTGCTCCATTGGGTTCTTGTTTTTTTGGCGACCTGCCCGCGGGTGGGGCAGGCAGGCGTGATGGGCGTGGCTTATCAGGCGTCTGCCAGGGTTTGGAGCCTGGCCTGTACCTTGGCTGGCAAGTCATTGCCGAACAGCGCACTGATCGGTTGAACCAGGTTGTACACATCGGCCAGCAGGGCATGCACTTCGGCGTCCTCGACACTGAGCATGTCCAGACCCTGCATGTACTGGTAGACCTGCTCCAGGTCGGCCGGCTTTTCGCCCTGGGTTCCCGAATACATGATGAAGTCGCTCATCGCCGCCAGGGTCCAGGGGTTGCTGATCAGCTCGGCGGCCCGGGGGAAGAACTGCCGAGCAAGGCCGTCCAGTGAGCCGCCTGCAGTGGCACGAGCCTCCAGCAATTCGTTCAAGGCGCGCAGGGTGGTGGCATGTGCGCTCATGCCCTGGCCATGAACCGGGTTGACGCTGCAAATGGCGTCACCGATCACCAGGTAGCCCTCCGGGAAGCGTTCGAGCTTTTCATAGTGACGCAGCACGGCAGATGGGAAGCGCATGTGGTACAGCTCGTCCATTCGCTCGGCCTGTTTGAGCATCTCGTAGAGGTCCGGGGTGTACAGCTTGCGCGCGAACTCCATGAAGCCTTCTGCATCTTGCGCAGGATAGTCCGGCGCGCGCCCCTGGAGGCTGATGTGCCAGGTGTCATTCTCGATGTGGTGCATCATGGCGGCGCCGCTGGTGTCCGGTATCGCCGAATAGAAGGCGTGTATCTGATGCGAGTCGGCAATGCCGGCCGGAATGCGGAACTTGCTGGTGGTATAGGCCAGGTCGCAGCCGATCTGGGTTTCCAGTGGGGCGCTGTAGCCCAGGTCGGCCAACCATTTCGGGGTCCGGCTGCCACGGCCGCCAGCGTCGACCACCAGGTCTGCGTCCAGGCGCTGCGTGCCCGTAGGGGTCTGCACTACCACACCGGTTACTCTGCCGTTTTCGTGGACTAACGAGGTCGCTGTGCAACCTGGCATGGCAATGATGTTGGCGCTCTCCAGAGTGAACTTGCGGATACCGAACTCCAGCAAGTTGCGGCTCTGAGCGAGAATCAGCTGGTCGAGATCACGCGGGGCCTGAATGCGTCCGCTCTGCGAATAACCGGTACCCCAAGGCGTGTGATAAAGCACATCGATCCCGAGGCGCACAGGGGTGGAGCCGAGCTCCAGCATGCGCCCGGTGAAGCCTGAATACAGCTCGTTGAGCATCAGCAGGCCGCCGCGCAGCAGGATGTGGTAATGGTTCGATTGCGGCGTCATCTTGCGCGGTCCCGGGGCCTCGGGGAACGGGTCGCGCTCGATCAGGGTGACCTTATCGAAGCGGGGCGACAGCAGCCGTGCAGTCATCAACCCGATGACGCTTCCTCCGATGATGATTGCGTGCCGGCCCAGTTTTTCAGTCGCTTGCATCTCGATTCTCCAGCAAAGGTGTTGGTTGCCCCGGCGCGCTATGACGTAATGGCAGTCCGGTGATTTCACAACTGACACTCTGCCGCCTCGGCCTTGCCCAGACCCATCCTTCATACGGAGTAAAAGCCGGGTCCTGGTTGACTCATCCAAATGGAGGAGTGGCCAGGTATCCCACCAGGTGAACCCGCTCCATCGGTCCGACGCGCGGGTGAAAGCTGCAGAATCATCTGAATGGAGGATGCCGAACGACTCGCAAGGCCTAGGAGAATTCGATGGTCACCGAATCTCCTCAAAGGCATGTCCATGAGCGCCCAGTACATCCGTCAACACCTGATCGATCCGGCCATGTGCACCCGTTGCAACACGTGCGAGTCCAGTTGCCCAATCGAAGCCATCACCCACGACAGCAACAACTACGTGGTCAAGGCCGACTTATGCAATGGTTGCCTGGAATGCTCATGGGGCTGCCCGACAGGTGCCATCGACAGCTGGCGCCTGGTACCTGAGAGCCAGGTCTACAGCATCGAAGATCAGTTCGGCTGGAGCAGCCTGCCGACGCAACTGGAGGTGGACGCCTGCGCAGTGATTGGCGGCGCGCCCGATCCGGCAGCGGCCTTGCAGCCGCGCGCACCGCACTCGGCGCCAGCCCCTGCACAAGCCCTGTTCACGCAGGAAAGCCCGGCCGAGGCCACCGTCACCGTCAATCGCCGTCTGACTGCAGATGGCATGGGTAGCGACATCCACCACTTGGTACTCGACTTCGGCGACCAGCATTTCCCGGTGCTGGAAGGGCAGAATATTGCCATCGTGCCACCGGGTACCGACAGCACGGGCCGCCCTCATGTGCCTCGCTATTACTCCATCGCCAGTGCCCGCGGTGGCGAGGTGCTTCGTAATGATCTTGCACTGACTGTCAAACGTGTGGTCGCCGATCACACGGGCCAGCCGGTACGGGGAGTGGGTTCCAACCACTTGTGCGACCTCGTTCAGGGCGAACAGGTGAAGGTGATCGGCCCCTTCGGTGGCACTTACCTGATGCCCAATCATGCGGGCAGCCACTTGCTGATGATTTGTACCGGCACCGGCATCGCACCGATGCGCGCCATGCTCGAACAGCGCCACCGCGAACCTGTGGCAGGCGGACGCCTGATGCTGTTCTACGGAGGTCGGACCCCCAATGAAATGGCCTATCACGACGACCTGGTGAACTTTGGTGTCCCAGGGTTGGAGTTGCACATGGCTTACTCGCGAATGAACGACAGGCCCAAACAGTATGTCCAGGATTGCCTTCGTGCGCATGGCGACGAAATCGCCGGCCTGCTGCGCGATCCTGAATGCCACCTCTATGTCTGCGGCCTGAAGAGCATGGAGGATGGCATTGTCGACGCACTGATCGATATCTGCAGCGGCCATGGGATGGACTGGAGCAGCGTTCGGCAGCAGCTGCGCGAGCAGGGCCGGGTTCACTTCGAGACGTATTGAGCGCTTACCTCGCGCGGTGCAACGGCCGCGTACATGTCCCTTGCGAGACTGGAGATGCACAGATGAATAACCAGGAGCAGTTGCCTGAGGGCAGCGAACAGGCTGACAGCCACCCCACGCGGCGTAATGCGCTGAAGACACTCGGTGTGGCAATGGCCGGGGTCGCCGGTTTTGCGCTCGGGCGCGGTGCATCCGCCGACGATACCGCCCCAAGCCCGCAAACCGGTGCAACCGACGCCCCGGCGGCCCCCATGGAGGGTAACCCCTACGGTGGTGGCCCGGGCACTGGCATCACCTTCCCGCCTTACTACCGTCCGACGCCGTATCTGAACAATAACAACAACTACTTCCCCGGTACCGAGGAACTGGGCAAGGATGAGATGCGCATTTCCTTCCTCGGCAGTACGCCAATGCCACCGACCCGCAGCCAGGCGGGCACTTGCATCATGGTCGAGCTGGGCAATGGCAAGCGCTTCTTCTTCGATTTCGGCTCCGGCTGCGTGCGCAATATCTTCGCCATGCAGGTGCCGTTCCAGACGGTCAACGACATCTTTCTTACCCATCTGCACGTCGACCATTACGCGGACCTGCCTTACCTCTACTGTTTTGCACCGTGGATGGGGCGCTGGAAGCCACTGCGCGTGCACGGTCCGTCCGGGCGTACCGCCAAGGACGGTATCAAGGCGATGGTCGCCGGCATGCAGGCCATGACCCACTGGCACACCGACAGCTTCAACAGCTTCCCCATCGGGGACGGCTACGAAGTGGAGGTCAACGAGTTCGACTTCCGTGACGACAATGGCATTTGCTACGACCAGGACGGGGTCACCATCCGCCACTGGCGTCGCTCGCATACCAAGGACGGCGCGGTGGCCTATCGCCTGGACTGGAACGGCCTGTCCTTCGTCTGGACGGGCGATGGCTTGCCAGACAAGCTCACCGAGAAGTATGCCGCCGGTGTAGACGTATTCGTCACCGAGTTGCAGCCTGACTTGGGCACCCTCAACTCGCTCAAGTTCGGCGTGCCGCCGGTGATGCTCAACACCACGATCGACATGGCGCACACCACACACTATGCGGCGGGCTATCTGATCAATCAGGTCAAGCCGCGCCTGGGCATGATCACCCACTTGAGCCTGGACGAAGCCATCGTGCCAGAGCTGTTGGCGGGCATACGCAGCCATTGGAAAGGTCTGTTCCAGTTCGGCGCGCCGGACGTAGTAGTCGTCAACGTGACCAAGGACGCCATCTGGACTCGTCGCGCCGCGCTGCCTGAATCGGCCAGTCCGCGCACGCCCAGTGCAAGCGAAGCTGCCGAGCTCTTCGACCTTGGCCCGACCAACACTGAAGTGCGCTTCCCCAATCCGCGCCATCGCATCGAGGATGTTCAGGAGCAGTACGTGCGCGACCAGCACATCGAGCGCCACCTGACCTCGCCGCCGGGGCTGTATCGCGAGCCCTACACCAACTTTCCGCGCAACTTCACGATCAACGTGCTGCAGATGGCCTGGAACAAAGTGAAGGCGCGTTTCTTCGGTGGCTGAGGCTGCCATTTTCCAGCAATGGGCCCGTGCAGGCGGGCCAGGTACCATGCATGTCAGACTTCGAAATTTCCACCACCGCCAAGGCCACTCCGCTGACCGTGCTGACCGGCTTTCTCGGTGCCGGCAAGACCACGCTGCTTAACCGCCTGTTGAGCGAAGACCATGGTCTGCGTATTGCAGTGCTGGTCAACGACTTCGGCGCACTGAACATCGATGCGGAACTGGTAGTCGGCGTCGAGAGTGATGTGGTCAGCCTGGCTAACGGTTGCGTCTGCTGTTCTGTGCGCGATGACTTGCTGCAGGCTATCGAACAGGTACTGGCACGCCCGGAGCAGCCCGAGTATGTGATCCTCGAGGCCAGCGGCGTTGCAGATCCGGCAGGCATTGCCATCACCTTCGCCAACCCCGCGTTGCGCGAGCGTATTCGACTGGACAGCATCGCCTGCGTAGTCGATGCCGCCCAGTTGTTCGAAGCCCCCGAGCAGATGGAGCTCAAGCTGCGTCAGATCGCTTTTGCCGACCTGTTGCTGCTGAACAAGGTCGATCTGGTCGACGCCCACCACCTGGCCCGTGTACGTGCATGGCTGGACGAGCACTTCCACCGTTATCGCCTGTTGGAAACGACGCGTTGCGTCGTGCCACTGGAGATCCTCCTTGCAGCGGGGCGCCTGGATGCCGTCCGCGAACCGCAGCTGCACGAGCACAGTTGCGACGCGCATTGCAGTCACGCCCACGAGAAAGCCTGTGAACAACACCATGAACGGCAATTCAGTACCTGGAGCTTCCAGAGTGCGCAGCCGTTGTCGCTGGACGCAATACGGCTCGCTGTTGCACGCCTGCCGGGCCACATCTATCGCTGCAAGGGCGTGTTGCACTGCCAGGAAACACCTGACCAGCGGGTGATCCTGCAAGTAGTTGGCAAGCGTGTGGACATAGCCTTTGGCGGCAGCTGGCAGGGACAGCCGGCGATCAGCCGGATCGTCGCCATCGGCGCTCCCGGCGCCATTGATGCCGCCACCCTGCAAGACACCTTCGACGCCTGTCTGGTTTGAGTCAGACGCCTATCGCATCCGTATTTCCTGGAGGACCTGCCATGAGCAAGAGCAGCACTTTCGCCATCGATCCGCGCGTCTTCGATCCGGCCTGCATCGACGCCAGCACCCACGCCGCCAACGCCAGGCTGGAACAGATTCTCGATGGCCTGCCGACCATCCTGCAGATTCCTGCCCAGGTGGCACGCGACGCACGCACCTCGGGCAAATCCTTCCTCGGCCCCGTGGTACTTTCACCCAACGGCCGTGAGCAGATTATCGATGGTCCCGCCGGGCCACTGCCGCTGCGTATGTTTGCAACGAAGGATGCGACCGGCGTACTGCTGCACCTGCATGGTGGTGGCTGGGCACTGGGGGCCCACGACCAGCAGGATTTTCTCCTCGATGCCGTGGCCCAGTCCACCGGCATGGCCGTGGTCAGCGTCGGCTACCGGCTGACGCCGGAACATCCTTATCCGGCCGCCAATGATGACTGCGAAGCCGCCGCGCTTTGGCTGGTGGCCAACAGCCAGGAAGTATTCGGTACCCAGCGCCTGATGATCGGTGGCGAATCGGCCGGCGCACACCTGGCCGTTACCACACTGCTACGCCTGCGCGACCGCCATGGCCTGCGCCCCTTCAGCGCCGCTTACCTCACGTATGGTTGCTACGATCTGTCGCTGACGCCTGGTGCACGCAACTGGGGTGAGCGCAACCTGGTGCTGTCCACGCCAATCATTCGTCAATACGTGCAATGGTTCGCGGCGCCAGATCCGTACGCAACGGATGTCTCGCCACTTTATGCGGATCTCTCAAGCCTGCCACCGGCGCTCTTCAGCGTGGGCACGCTCGACCCGCTGCTGGATGACTCGTTGTTCATGTCCAGCCGCTGGAGCGCTGCCGGCAACCAGACCGAGCTTGCCATCTACCCCGGTGGTGTCCACGCCTTCAACGCCATGCCAACCCCGCTCGCGGCCAGCGCCAACGAGCGCGTCCAGAACTTCCTCAAGCAGCACCTTGCCGATTGAGCCTCAGCACGAGAAGACCTGCCATGAACAGTACCTATGAACTCATCGCCGCCACTGCCGAACGCTTGCCCGAGCAGGTTGCTCTTCGCTTCCTTCCCGACACGGATCCGTCCGCCCCGTTGTTCATCTGGCGTTATCGCGCCCTGCTCGAACAGATCACCCGCTTTGCCAACTGGTTGCACGCGGCCGGCATCGGCCGTGACGACAGTGTGTCGATCATTCTGCCGAATCTGCCTCAGTTTCATTTTGCCTATTGGGGGGCGCAGGCCGCAGCCATCGCCAACCCGATCAATCCGATGCTGGAGTCTGTCCACATGGGGTCGATCCTGCAGCGAGTTCAGGCCAAGGTATTGGTGACCCTGGCGCCAGGGCCAGACAACACGCTGTGGCCGCAGATCGAAGAAATGGTGCATCAAGTGCCCAGTCTGCGTCATATCCTCTGCATTGACCCGGCGCAATTCACCGGTGGCGTCTCATCAGTGATACTCCCCGAGTGGCTGGGCAGTGTGGCCGTGAGCGACTTCGACCGTGCACTGGCCAGCCAGTCGGGAGCACGATTGCTCGGGCGGCGCAGTTTCAGCGCCAGCGACACAGCCGCTTATTTTCACACCGGCGGCACCACTGGCATCCCCAAGGTAGCCCGGCATACCCATGGCAATGAAGTGGCCATGGCGCAAGCGCTGGCCAGCTCCCTTGAGTTGAAGGGCGGCAAGTTCCTTTGCGGACTGCCGTTGTTCCATGTCAACGGCGTGATGGTGACTGGCCTGCTGCCGTTCCTCATCGGTGGTTCGGTATTGCTACCGACCGCCGCCGGCTACCGAGGGAAGGGTGTCATCGCCAACTTCTGGAAGCTGATCGAGCGCTACAGCATCAATTTCTTCAGCGGCGTGCCGACGGTTTATTCAAGCCTGCTGGAGGTCCCGATCGGCGACGCCGATGTCAGCTCGCTACGCTATGGCGTGTGTGGTGCGGCGCCGCTGTCACCGGAGTTGATGCGACGCTTCGAGGGGGCCACGGGGGTCCGGTTGCTGGAGGGCTATGGCCTTACCGAATCTACCTGTGCCAGCACCATGAATCCGATTCATGGCGAACGCCTGATTGGCTCCATTGGCAAGGCACTACCGGGAATCGAGGTCAAGGTAGTGGCACTGGACAGTGAGGGACGTTATCTGGGTGACTGTCCGGATGAAACCGTCGGCCAACTGGTGATCCGCGGCGCCACGGTGTTCCCCGGCTACCTGGACGAAGCTGCCAATCGCAACCTGTTCCTCGCCGATGGCTGGCTGAAGACTGGCGATCTGGCGCGCCGCGATGGTCGTGGTTTCTTCTTTCTCACCGGCCGTGCCAAGGATCTGATCATCCGCGGAGGGCACAACATCGATCCGGCGGTCATCGAGGAAGCACTGCTCAAGCACCCGGCAGTGCTCGGCGTGGCGGCGGTCGGCAGGCCCGACCCGCACGCCGGTGAGTTACCGATTGCCTATGTCGAGCTGCGCGCTGGCCTGACCGTATCCGATGCTGAGCTGAGCGCCCACGCCGCTGTATATATCCATGAAAGGGCGGCCATTCCCAAAGCGATCCATATCATCGACCGCATTCCACTGACGGCTGTTGGCAAGCCGTTCAAGCCTGCGCTGGTTTGGCGTGAAACCAAGGATGCCATGGTCAGCGCCCTGAGCCCCGTGGCCGGAATCGACCGTTTCTGCGTCGAGGTTGGCCAGGACGCGCGCTATGGCACCCTGGCCAGGGTCAGCCTGCTCGATGTACCGCTGACTCAGCGCGCCATGCTTGAACAAGCCGTGTTGCAAGCGTTGGGTGTGTTTGCCGTCCACCACGAAATCCACTTTGCTGACAGCCAGACGGCCTGAAGCCCTCCAAGGACTGACCATGACTGAAAAAACCATACTCGTACTCGGCGCCCAGGGTGTGCTCGGCCAATTCACCGCACGCGCTTTGCAGGCGGCCGGGTACCGTGTGTTACGGGGTGGGCGGCGCCGTGAGTCGGCCGAAGATTTCCGCTGGGTAGACCTCGATGTGCCGGGCAGTCTGAGCGCCGCCCTGCAAGGCGTGGATCTGGTGGTCAGCAGCATCGAGGATCCTGAGGTGCGCGCCGAATTGGAGATCCTCCGGCAGGGTGGCGCATTGCTGTCTCAGGCGACCATCCCGGCTTCGGCGCGGCGAGAACTGCAAAAGGTGGCGCACAATGGCGCAAAGGGAACGCTGGTGCTCAACTCGGGCTTCTCCGGCGTGGGAGCCCTCGTCGCGCGCCAGTTGCTGGAGGAGCATCCGCAGGCCACCAGCATTGAGCTGGGCTACATCATTTCCGCCGGTGGTTCGGCCGGGCTGGCAGGCAGCCGTTACATTCACCGCCTGCTCGCTACGCAACCGCAACTACGTGTGCAAAAACGCAAGTTTCCTGCCCCGCGTGGTGTGCGGCCCTGCTTTGACCTGAGCGATAACGACGAGATCTGGCTGTCGTCCGGGATCAGCGGCAAACGCCGCGTGCAGGCCTGGTTGGCTGTGGCGGAACGGCCCCTTAGTGGTCTGTTGCGCCTGCTCAACAAGCTAGGCTTGCTGGCTCGCCTTCCGGAGACCGCGCTTACCACTATGGTCAGGCTCAAACCGGCACCTTCCAGACTCACCTGTGAGCCGATGCGCTCGCGCATTGCGCTCTACCGCCATGGTCACTTGCTGGCGGTCAATGGCGTATCTGCCGAGGGCGACTACAACTCCACGGTGCAGTCAACCAGCCTGTTCGTCCGCGCCTTGCTGGATCAGCCCGAAGGAACGTGGCCGCAGGGGCTGTATGGCGTCGAGGATCTGTTGCGCCTTGAAGATCTACGCAGTGGCCTGGAGCGGAATCGGATCCTGGTGCAAGCTCTGGCGGATTGAGCCAGGCGCCGAAGGCCAGTGGGCAGAGGCTTGCCCGTGGTTTCCTTATCGCGACTATGATGGATTGATACCCGCTCCGAGGTATCCGGTGCGAACGATGTGGCCTGGCATTTAGCGGGCCGCTGTTCATAGGATGGTGAGGTGTATGTCCCAGGTGGCCGGTCCACACAGCAACACCCCGAAGAATGAGCCGGGCACGCGCCTGTTCATGGCCAAGCTGCAGCCGCCTCACCGTCCCGGCCGTATCGTTGCGCGCTCGCACCTGTTCGAACCGCTTTTAACAGCCCTGCCGGCGGGGCTGATGCTGGTCACGGCACCGGCCGGTTTTGGCAAGACCACCCTGTTGGGGCAGATCCACGACTGGATGCTGGACGCCGGCATAGCGACCGGCTGGCTATCGCTTGAGCGTGCCGACGACGAGTTCGGTCGCTTCGTCGCCTACCTGCGTGCAGCCATGGCGCCTGTCCTGCAGGGTGCCGAGCATTCTCCAGTGGGTGTGGCGGACAGTCCGCTGGCAGATGCGATGGAGTTGACTGAGCAGATAGCCGCCAGCGACAAGCCTTTTGCTCTGTTTCTCGACGACCTGCATGCAGTCCACAATGCCGATATCCTCGGCCTGCTCTCGCGACTGCTTTCCGTGCTGGGGCCTGCGCAGCGCCTGATGGTTGGCACGCGTGAGCTGCCAATGCTCGACGTCCACCGCCTGCGAGCCAATGGCAAGGCTGTGGAGTTGGATGCACGCAAACTGCGATTCAGTCTCGAAGAAACCCGTGCCTTTTTGCAACAGGCCCAGCTCGACGCTCTGCCAGAGGTCGACATGCAGTACCTGCACGAGCGAACAGAAGGCTGGGCGGCGGCTGTTCAACTGGCTGCACTGGCTCTGGTCGGTAGTCAGGAAAGCCCTCGGGCGCTGCTGGATGCTTCGCTTTCGGTCGAACAGAACGCCGACTATCTCGCCCACGAGGTGTTCATGCGCCAGCCTCCAGAGCTGCAGGATTTCCTGCTGCGTACGAGCATTCTGGAGACGTTCTGTATCGAGCTGTGCGATGCGCTCAGCGGACAAAGCAATAGCTGGGAAATGATCCGTCGGGTGGAAAATTCCAACCTGTTCATCTCTGCAATCGACAGCCGCAAGCAGTGGTACCGCTTTCACCAGATGTTCGCAGGCTTTCTTCGTCAGCAACTGAGCCGACGCAAGGATATCGAGCAGGGGCCCCTGCATGTAAAAGCGGCAAACTGGTTGCGTGGCGAAGGCCACTGGGCGAGGGCGGTCGAGCACGCCTTGCTCGGGCAGCACAACGAGTTGGCGGCGGCCATCATGAACGAATGTGCGGAGGAGTTCCTGGCCTACGGGCGCGCGACAGCCCTGGCGCAATGGTGCAACCAGATCCCGGTGGATCTGGTCGTACGCAACCCGGCCCTGCATGCCTCAGCCACGCTCGCTTTGATCAGCCTGCATCGGCATGAGGAGGCGCGCGCACTGATTCAGCGATTCCTGGAGCAATCCCCCTTGCTGGACGACGCGCGTAGTGCGCGTGTGCTCGCCTTGCAGGCTTTCCAGGTGGTCTGGTCGGACCGCCTGGACGAAATCGACCCGTGCCTGGCGCAGGCCCAGGCCTGCGAAGCGCAACTGGAACCGGTCTTCTGGAAGTGGACACTGCGCAACTGCGCAGCCTACCTGCTGCTGCTCGATAACCATCTGCCGCAGGCCCGGCGACTGGCTGTCACCGCCAAGGGAGCGTTGCTCAAGATTGGTGGCCTGGCGTCCATGGTCTACTCCGACACCGTCGTGGCAATGAGCGATCTGCTGCAGGGTGAGGTGCGTAGCACCATCGTCTATCTGGAGCGGGCCCTGGAGAGCTGGGAGCCGCCGGGCGAGCGCTTCTGCACCTCTAACACGACGATCGCGGCATTGCTGGCCGAAGCCAACTATCTGGTGCGAGCCTTCACGCCGAGCCGCGAGTTGCTGGACATCTTCATGCCGCTGATCAAGGAAGGTGCCTTTCCCGAGGTGCTCATTTGTTCGCTGCGCGTGCGCACACGCATCGCCCAGATGGACGGTGAACCGGAACGCGCAATCGAACTGCTCAACGATCTCGAATCGCTTGGAGAGCAGCGCAACCTGCCGCGGGTGGTTGCCAGCGCCTGGTTGGAGCGCGCGCGTCTGGCGCTTCTGGCCGGCAACAGTGCTGCAGCTCGACGCCATCTGGAAATGGCCGATCAGGCCGGGTGCTGGGATAAGGCGAAATTCCTCAATACCTTTGCCAACGATGTGGAAACGCCACAGATCGGAACACTGCGTTGCCGGATAGCAGAAGGCGATGGCAGTGCTGCCGCGGAACTGCAAGGCTTGCTCGACCAGGCGCTGCAGGAGCGACGTTTGATGCGCGCACTGACACTGCGCATTCTGCTGGCGCAGGCGTTGTGGCTCGGGCATTGCGAAAGAGAGGCTGTGGCACAGATGCAGCAGGCACTGGCCGATGCCGTTGTCGAAAGGCTGGTACAGCCCTTCGTTGACGAGCCCTGGGGACTGGCCCCGCCGCTGAATGCAGCATTGGCCACCCCCGGCAATCTACCTGCCAGCTTTCTTGACGAACTGTGTGCCGCCTGCAACCTGGCCACTGGAGGGCAGCCGTCACCATCAGCCGGGGAAGCGGCCGCAGGCCGCGGCGTGCTCAGCTGTCGTGAAGTCGAAGTACTGGAGATGGTCGCCGCCGGCCTGAGTAACAAGGAAATTGCCCGCAATCTGTTCCGCTCCGAGGCCACCGTGGCCACTCACCTGCGCAACATCTACGCCAAGCTCGAAGCCAATGGGCGCATGCAGGCCATCCTGGCAGCGCGCCAGCGTGGGTTGCTCGACTGATTCGGCAGACTGCACGCTTACCTACTCATCCGAATAGATGAGTCTCTCCCAGAGAAAATAATCAATCAGAAGGATGGGGCCGTCTCTCGACAGTCGCCATTCTTGCTCCATCGCGTCGCCACGCAGATGCGTATTCAGCCTCAATGGGAGACTCGCATGAAAATAATAAACCCCACTACCGTGATGTCACCGCAGGGCGGCTACTCACAGGGCATCCAGGCGGCCAACCTGGTGTTCGTCGCCGGCCAGGTCGGCGTTGATGCGCAGGGCAGATTGACCGGCGATGGTGCAATGGCCGACCAGACTCGCCAGACCATCGCCAACGTTGCCGCGGTGCTTGCCGAGTCCGGCGCTTGCCTGGCCGACGTCGTCAGCGCCACCGTTTATGTGAGGGACTTTGCCCAATACAAGGTGTTCGATCAGGTCTGGCGGGAATGCTTTGGCGCACATAAACCGGCACGTGCCACGGTCCAGGCCGAACTGGTGATGCCGCAATTGTTGGTGGAGATCCAGGCCATCGCAGTCATTGCGCAATCCGCTTGATCGGGAGATCACCATGAGTAGCGAAGAACGACAGTTGGGTTGGGACAAGGGGCCGACCGGCCTGCTCGGCGACGAGGAGGGCGAGTCCTGGTGGATGCCGCAACCGATGGGCGGTTATGTCACCTTGAAGTATGTTCCGGCGACCTTCCCGAACAACATGATCGCCAACGGTTTCCAGGTCCTGCCGCCAGGTGGCGAGATTTTGCAGCAAGCCCATCGTGCCTGCGACAAGTTGTGGTACGTGATGGCCGGCAGTGGCGAGGCCACGGTCGACGGCAAGGCGCAGCGCGTCAGCCAGGGCAGCCTGGTAGCCGGGGGGCGCAACGTGAGCATGGGTATGCGCAATGACGGCCAGGAAGATCTGAAGATCTTCTTCACCGTGTGGCCGCCAGGACTCGAAGAGGCCTATGCTGCCATCGGCCGCCCGCGCACTCCAGGGGCCGCAGCGCCCGACCCCTTCGAGGCGCCGGCGAACTGGAAAGAGCTGATGCGCCCCGCGCGCTGGGCCGACGATGAGCCAGCACGTGATGCCGGGCTGAAGAAGGGCGGGGCCCTGGTAGTCGGACAGGACGAGAGCGACGACTTCTGGCAGCCGCCACCGGGTGGCTACATCTATCTCAAGCTCAGTCCGAAGAACTATCCCTCCAACTACATGATTGTAGGCGGCCAGGTGTTGCCCCCGGGCGGCTTCATACCCAGCCATGCGCACACCGCCAACGAGGAGGTGCTGCTGGTGGTCAAGGGGAGCGGCTATGTGGTTGTGGACGAACAGCGCCTCGCGGTCGGGCCGGGCTCGCTGGCCTACGTCGATCGCTGGGTGCGGCATAGCTTCGTCAACACGGGCGACGAGGACATGGTGATTTTGGTCACCTTCCACCCGCCAGGGCTCGAGAAGCTCCTGAGCGCCATGGGCCCGCGCCGGCAAAAGCATGAACAGGAACCGGACCCGTCCCTGTTTCCCCCAATGGATCCAGCAATCCTGGCCCAGGCCCTGCGCGGCGCCACCCTGTGCATGCCGGATAAGGCGATGGAGCGCGAGCAGGTGCTGAACCCACCGAAGCTCGACGGCAGCATCGACTACGGCGACTGAGCCAAGCCACCACGGCAGCCTGCGCGCTGCCGTCTTACCGGCGCCCCGAATGAGTCAGAAAGCCGGAAGTACTTCCCGTACCACACCAATGAGAAGGTGAGCCAGTTAGATGAATAACAACAATAAGATCTGCCATGCAAACCTCCGTCGAGGACTACTGGCTTCAGCGATTTTGGCAGGACTGGGGATTTCACCCGTGCAGGCCATGGAGATCGATACGGGCAACGAGGATTTGTCGGTGCGTTTCGACAACACCTTGAAGCTCAACTACGCCCAGCGGGTGGAAGTCGCCAACAGCAAGCTGGCCAATGCCTGGAACAACAACGACGGCAACCGCAACTTCTCTTCGGGCAGTGCGGTGTCCCAGCGTGTGGACGTACTGTCCGAACTGGATCTGGCTTACAAGCAGAAATACGGCTTTCGCGTCAGTGCCAACAGTTGGTACGACCACGCCTATGACAATGTCGGCAGCAACAATGCGGCGACCAACCAGCTCAACAACGGAGTGCCGGACTCGCGCCACATCAGCGGTTACGCCGATCGTTACTACAACGGGCCGTCGGCCGAAATCCTCGATGCCTTTGTCTTCGCCAGTACGGACATCGGCGAAGAGTCGCTGCTCAATGCCAAGCTCGGCAGCCACACCCAGTACTGGGGCGAAAGCATCCTGGCCTTTGCCCATGGCAACAGCTATGGCCAGTCCGGCCTGGACATCGCCAAGGCACTGGCCGTGCCCGGCACTGAAGCCAAGGAGTTGTTCATCCCGCGCAACCAGCTGTCCACCAGCCTGACACTCAATCCGCAGCTGACCCTTGGTGCACAGTACTTTCTTGACTGGGACGCCTCGCGCCTGCCGGAGTCCGGAACCTACCTGGGCTTCAACGACGGCATCCAGAGCGGCGGGCACAACCTGTCACTGATCGGTGCGCAGAACCCGTTTTTTGGTGCGCCTGGCCCGATCGGTGCGAATCAATTCCTGCGCCTGAGCAACGGCCATACCTTTACCCCGGACAACCGTGGCGACTTCGGCCTGATGGCCAAGTGGAGCCCGGAGTGGCTGGACGGGACCCTGGGCTTCTACTACCGCAATACCTCCGACATCTTGCCGAACGTGGTCCTGCAGCCGACCGCCGTGGGGCCTGCGCAACTGATCTCGGGCAAAATCGGCAGCTACAACCAGTTCTATGTCGATGACATCGACATCTACGGTATCAGCCTGTCCAAGAGTATTGGCGGGGTCAGCGTCGGTCTTGACGTGAACTACCGCGAGAACATGCCGCTGGCCAGTGTCGTCGGCGCTGTCAGCCCGGCTGCAGCGGCTGCCGGCTTGCCCGGCTTTGTCGGCAGCTTCGATGGGGACAATGGCGTGGCCCGCGGCAATACCGTGCACGCAGTGCTCAACGGCCTGACCACGTTCGCCGACACGCCGGTCTGGGACAGCGCTTCGCTGCTGGTCGAACTCGGCTACAGCCGCTGGCTGGACGTGACCGAAAACAAGCAGCTGTTCAAGGGGGAGGACTGGTACCACGGCGTCGACAAGGTCAGCAAGGACAACTACATCGTCGGCGTTAACTTCAACCCCACCTGGTTCCAGGTGTTCCCCGGCATCGATATGTACTTGCCGATGTCGTACAACGTCGGCCTTGATGGCAACTCCGCCGTCCAGCTCGGCGGTACCGAGGACTCTGGCAGCTACTCGGTCGGTATCGGCGTGGACGTGCGCAACCAGTACCGCTTTGACCTGAAGTACGTGGACAACTTCGGTCCGTTCGATACCTGCAACTCCGCCGGCAGTGCCGGCAATCCAGGCGACGGCGCCGCACCTGGTGCCAACGGGCAGTACAACTGCACGCCCGGCCAACTCACCTCGTTCGGCGGCACTCAGGCCCAGCTCAAGGATCGCGGCATGGTCGCCTTCACCTTCAAAACGACTATCTGATCGAACCGTTGCCCGGCAACAGGAGAGTCTTCATGAAATTCGCTCAAACCTTACTGGCCACCACCCTGGTGCTGGCCGTGACCGGTGCTGCCCATGCGGCCGTATCGCCAGACCAGGCCGCCAAGCTCGGTACCACCCTGACCGGCGTCGGTGCCGAAAAGGCCGGCAACGCCGACGGCAGCATCCCGGCCTACAGCGGCGGCCTGACCACGCCACCGGCCAGCTACCAGAAGGGCAGCTCGATGCGCCCCGATCCTTTCGCCAGTGAAGCGCCGCGCCTGGTGATTGACGGCAAGAACGCCGCCGCGCATGCCGACAAACTGACCGTTGTCACCCAGCAATTGCTCAAGCGCTACCCCAGCTTCCGTGTGGATGTCTTCCCGACCCATCGCACCGTGGCGTTGCCACAGAGGTTGCTCGACAACACTGCCAGGAACGCGGTGGGTACCAAGTCCCTCGAGGGGGGCGTAGCCCTGGAAAATGCCTTGCCGGGCGTGCCGTTCCCGATCCCTAACGATGGCAATGAAGCCATGTGGAACCACTTGTTGCGTTACCAGGGACATGCCCTGAACTCCAAGTACGATTCCTGGAACGTCGATTCTTCCGGTCACGCGACCCTGGCGACCACCGGTAGCGTCTACCTAGAATATCCGCTCTACGACCCGGCCCGCACGGAGCCGGCCAAAGAGAGCGATATCTTCTTCAGGACCAAGCTCTACTTTCAGGGCCCCGCCCGCCGCGCCGGTGAGGCGATCCTGGTGCAGGACGCGGTCAACCCGCTGAAACAGCCGCGCCGTGCCTGGCAGTATTTACCCGGACAGCGCCGGGTGAAGCTGGCGCCGGACATTGCCTATGACACACCGAACCCGGGTTCGGCCGGCGGCTCGACCTATGACGATGCCTGGGTCTTCGCCGGTGCCATGGACCGCTTTGATTTCAAACTGGTTGGCAAGAAGGAAATGTATGTTCCGTACAACACCTACAAGCTGAACTACCACGAGAAGGCGGCCGACATCGCCACGCCGAACCACATCAACCCCGACCTGGTGCGTTGGGAGCTGCACCGGGTCTGGGTCGTCGAGGCGACCTTGAAGCCGGGCAAGCGTCACATCTACAGCAAGCGCACCTTCTACCTCGACGAGGACAGCTGGATCGCCCTGGCGTCCGACGAATATGACGCCAATGGCCAACTGTACCGCGGAGCCTTCGCGCACATGGCGTACAGCTATGACGTGCAGGCGCCGAACGCGGACAACCACATGTTCTATGACTTCGTTGCCGGCAGCTACAGCATCCTCGGCATGTCAGGCCCGCACGGCGGTATCAAGTACATCGAACCGCTCTCCAAGGCCCAATGGGCACCGGAATCGCTGGCCGGCGCGGGAATCCGCTAACCGAACTTCATGGTGAGACTTTGCCATCGGCAGGGCGGTAAGCCTGCCGGTGGTTTTTTTATCCGGGAAAAAGCGATGACTATGTTTAGGTGGATAGTGCTCCTGGCACTCGGCGCGGCGCTCGTATGGCCCTTTACCCGAGGCGTGGTAGCGGCGGAGTTCGTCGATACCCTCGACCGGTCGGCGATTCAGGCTGAAAAGGCCATGTACGGCACGTTCACGGGGCTGGCCGCTGCCGGTCAGCGGCTGGTCGCCGTCGGCCAGCGTGGCCATATTTTTTACTCGGACGATGCGGGTGCGCACTGGCACCAGGCCCGGGTGCCGGTCAGTTCCGACCTGGTCGCAGTACATTTCCCCAGCCCTTCGCAGGGCTGGGCGGTCGGCCACGACGGTGTGGTGCTGCACAGTAGCGATGCCGGTGAAAGCTGGAACCGCCAGTTCGATGGCCGCCAGATTGGCCCGAGGATGTTCGAGCACTATCAACGGCTGGCGGTGCAGCAGCCGGATGACCCGGTGAGTGCGGCGCTGGTAAACGACGCTAAGCGGATGACCGAAGAGGGCGCCGACAAACCATTCCTTGATGTGTGGTTCCAGAATGAGCAGGTCGGCTACATCGTCGGCGCCTTCAACCTGATTTTTCGCACCGACGACGGCGGCCGCAGCTGGACGCCCCTCATGGACCGCACGGAAAACCCGAGTGCGCTGAACCTGTATGCCTTGCGCGCGGTCGGCAATGAGCTGTTCATCGTTGGCGAGCAAGGCCTGGTGCTCAAGCTCGACCCGGCCACCGAGCGGTTCAAGGTCACGTCCACACCCTACAACGGCAGCTTTTTCGGCGTTACCGGCAAGCCGGGTGTGGTCCTTGTTTATGGCCTGCGCGGCAACGCCTACCGCAGCGTCGATGGCGGCGCCAGCTGGAGCAAGGTCGAGCTTGGCCTGCCGCTGAGCATCACCGCCAGTACCATCAGCGCCGATGGGCGGATCATCCTGCTCAGCCAGGCCGGCCATGTGCTGGTCAGCGCCGACGATGGCGCCAGCTTCAAGCTTCAGCCGCAAAACAGTCTGGCCCCGGTTGCCGCCGCGCTGGTGTCCGGCTCGGGTTCGCTGGTGCTCGCCGGGACGCGTGGCCTGCGGCAATTGCCCCTCGAATAAGCCCACCGTGTAAAACAAAAGAGACAAGAAACGATATGGGTAACTACGAACTCGATACGATGCCGGTGGTCAAGGAGCTGAAGGGTTTCGATGCCCGCTCCGGCAACCTGCTCGAACGCCTGATCTTCAACAACCGCCTGTTGGTGGTACTGGCCTGTCTGACTGTGACCGTCCTGCTGAGTTACGCCGCGGCCACCCGGCTGACGCTAACCGCCAGTTTCGAGAAGATGTTGCCGCAGAGCCAGCCGTTCATCCAGAACTACCTGGACAATCGCCAGTCCCTGCGCGGGCTGGGCAATGCCGTGCGGGTGGTGGTGGAGAACAGCGAAGGTGACATTTACGATCCGCACTACCTGGAGGTGCTCAAGCAGGTCAACGATACGTTGTTCCTCACCCCGGGCGTGGACCGGGCCTGGATGAAGTCGCTGTGGACACCCGCGGTGCGCTGGACCGAAGTGACCGAGGAGGGCTTCCAGGGCGGGCCGGTGATGCCGGATGTCTATGACGGCTCGGCCAAAGGCGTCGAGCAATTGCGCCTGAACATCGCTCGTTCGGGCATTGTCGGCAGCCTGGTGGGTAACAACTTCAAGTCGAGCATGATCTTCGTGCCGTTGCTGGAGAAGGACCCGGTCACCGGCCAGGCCATCGACTACCACAGCTTCTCGCGCACGCTTGAAGAACAGTTGCGCAACAAGTTCGAGTTCGCCGGCTCCGCCAAGGCGCATAGCGTCGGGGAGGAGGGCAAGGGCCCGATCAAGATCCGCGTGATCGGCTTTGCCAAGCTGGTCGGTGACCTGATCGATGGCCTGGTCCAGGTGATGATGTTCTTCGGCGCCGCCGCGCTGATCGCCACCGCGATTATCTTCTGCTTCACCCGTTGCGTGCGCAGCACGGCGTTGGTGATCCTCTGTTCGGTCATTGCCGTGGCCTGGCAGCTCGGGCTGGTTACGTTGTTGGGCTATGCGCTCGACCCGTTCTCGATCCTGGTGCCGTTCCTGGTATTCGCCATCGGCGTATCCCATGGCGCGCAGAAGATGAACGGCATCATGCAGGACGTCGGCCGTGGCACCCACAAACTGGTCGCGGCGCGTTACACCTTCCGCCGCCTTTTCCTCGCCGGCCTCACGGCGCTACTTGCCGATGCCGTGGGCTTTTCGGTGTTGATGCTGATCGATATCCCGGTCATCCAGGATCTGGCCATTACCGCCAGTATCGGTGTGGCGGTGTTGATCTTCACCAACTTGGTGCTGTTGCCGGTGTTGCTGTCCTATTGCGGTGTGAGCCGCAAGGCGGCCGCGCGCAGCCTGCGCGAAGAAGACAAGGAACTGCACGGCAAGGGCCTGGGTAGCCTCTGGAACTTGCTCGACCGCTTCACCGAACGCCGTTGGGCCGCCGTGGCGGTCACCGTCGCCGGCCTGCTGGCGGTTGGCGGTTTCGTGGTGAGCACCCACTTGAAGATCGGCGACCTCGATCCGGGGGCGCCGGAGCTACGGGCTGACTCACGCTACAACCGCGACAACGCCTACATCACCGCCAACTATTCGCTGTCCAGCGACCAGTTCGCGATCATGCTCAAGACCCCCAATGAAGGTTGCCTGAAGTACGAGACGCTGGTGGAAGCCGATCGGCTTAGCTGGTTGTTGCAACAGCAACCGGGTGTGCAGACCACGGTGTCGCTGGTCAATGCGGTACGGCAGATCACGGCAGGCTCTTACGAGGGCAACCCGAAAATGCTGACCATCGCCCGTAACCAGGATGTCCTCAACTACGGAGCGCAACAGGCCTCGGTGAACAACCCCGAGCTGTTCAACAACGATTGCTCGATGATGCCGGTGGTGGCGTATCTCGCCGACCACAAGGCCGAGACCCTCGACAATGTGGTCAAAGTGGCTGATGCCTTCGCCCGTGAACACAGCACCCCTGACCGTCAGTTCATGCTCGCTGCCGGCAGTGCCGGGATCGAGGCGGCGACCAACATCGTTGTGCGCGAGGCCAACCGCACCATGCTGTTCTACGTCTATGCCGCGGTGATCCTTCTGTGTTTCATTACCTTCCGCAGCTGGCGCGCCGTGATCGTTGCCGTGGTGCCCTTGATGCTGACGTCGATCCTTTGCGAGGCCTTGATGGTCTGGCTGGGCATGGGCGTGAAGGTCGCCACCTTGCCAGTGATCGCCCTTGGCGTGGGCATCGGCGTGGACTACGCGCTGTACCTGCTCAGCGTCCAGCTGGCTCAGCAACGTGCCGGCCTGTCTCTGACCGAGGCCTACAAGAACTCGGTGGCCTTCACTGGCAAGGTCGTGGCACTGGTGGGCATCACCCTGGCGGCGGGCGTCATCACCTGGGCCTGGTCGCCGATCAAGTTCCAGGCCGACATGGGCATCCTGCTGACCTTCATGTTCATCTGGAACATGGTCGGGGCCTTGGTTCTGATACCGGCGCTGTCGCACTTCCTGCTCAGAAAAACGTCCTGATCCAAGGCACAAAAAGCCCGGCACGCCATGCGCTGCCGGGTTTTTTTATCGATCAGCGCCGAATTTGTAGGAGCGGGTCTTGCCCGCGATGGGCTGCGCAGCGGCCCCAAACTGCATCAGGCCTGACACCGCTGGGGAAGGCTGCGCCTTCCAATCGCGGGCAAGACCCGCTCCTACAGAGACCGTCATAGCGTTAGCGAGTGGCGGGCTCGTACAGCACCGCGCCAATCAATGCCTGCGCCGCATCGAGGTGTTGAATTAGCCCGAGCACCAACGCTTTGTCATTCAAGTGCAGGTGATCGACCACATCCCAGGCCGTGGCTTCGGCGCACTCGATCAGGGTGGTGGCATGGGCCAGCGCGTCTTCGGCCCGGATGCCGCCGCGCACGCTGAACATGGGCTGGCCGTTATTGTCGACGGTGCCGAAGGGTTTTTCGGCGGTGAAAAGTGAGGGGGTTGAAGCGGGTGGATCGGGGACGATTTTTATCATGGTGTAGCTCCTATCACTGGTTGAGCTACCACGTTCGTTTCCAGGCGAATGGGTGGCAGCTGTACGCGGGCTGGAAAACCGGGGCAATAGGAACCCGGCAGACCCGAAGGTCTCCCACGCACAGCCGCCATAGATTTGCTGACGAAAAAAAGCGCCCGCATTCGTTATGGTGGCGCCTATGCGCCTATTGCTCCACGGGTTTCCAGACCCGATCGCTGAATTTGCAGCAACGGGGCAAGATTAGCCACCCGAAAACACAGGCGCAACAGCATTCAAAGCGGGTTGATTATGCTTGGGAAATAGCGCTCACGAAATAAAGAAATTGCCTACAGTTGTATCGCGATCGCTGGCAAGCCAGCTCTCACAGAGTTCACATTAGACCCTGTGGGAGCGGGCTTGCCGGATCGCCGGACCGCAGCGATTGGGCCGCAAAGCGGCCCCTGCCGTTCTAGCGGTCAAGCGGCACAATCAGCGGCCCATCGAACGCTTGCATGATCAGTGGCAGCGGCTTCCCATGGCTGACCAACTGCGCCATGGCGTTCATGTACGGCGTCAGGTGGCGGAAGTACTTCTTGTAACTCGGGCACAGGTAATTCAACCCAGGCTCACCATTGGGCGCGGTCATGAAGCGATTCTTCGGGCACTCGCCGTGGCAGGCGAAGCGGTAGTCGCATTGCACGCACAGGGTCGGCAATGTTTCTTCCTTGGCCGCACCGAATGCCTCCTGCGCAGGGGACGCGAGGAGGGTGGCGGGATCGTCGGTCTGGAGATTGCCCAGGCGATATTCCGGGTACATGAAGTGGTCGCAGGAATACACATTGCCGTCATGTTCGACAATGGCAGCCTTGCCGCAGCGTGGACTGAACAGACACACCGAAGGCGGCAGCTGGCACCAGGAGGCCAGCGCCCATTCGAAGTTCATCACATGGATATCGCCGACGTCCTGGCGCACCCATTCGTTGAAGATGGCGATGAGAAAGTCGCCATAACGTTCCGGTTCGACACTTTGTACCGTCACGGCGGCAGGTTCAGGCAGGCTGCGCAAGCGCAGCTCCGGTGGTGTGGCGAAGTTCAGGCCCTGCTTGATTTCAGGGGCGCTCGGCTGGCGTTCCACCACCGGGTTGAACTGGATATGCCGCACGCCCTGGGCCTTGAGAAAGCGATAGATCTGCAACGGATACTTCGCCACCTCGCGGGCGACGGTGACCAGCACATTGAATTCGACCCCATGGCGTTTCAACAATGCAAGGCCGCGCATGACATCGTCGAAACTGGACCGGCCGCGCTTGTCCGGCCGATAGAGGTCATGGACCTGGCGTGGTCCGTCAAGGCTGAGGCCGACCATGAATCGCTCACGGGCAAGAAAGTCGCACCACTCATCATCAAGCAGGGTGCCGTTGGTTTGCAGGGTATTGCGTATGACCTTGCCAGCGGCGAACTGGCGTTGGTAGTCGACCGCACGCTGGAAAAAGTCGAGGCCCAGCAACGTCGGTTCGCCACCTTGCCAGGTGAACTCCACTTCAGGACTGCTCTGCGCTGCGATATAGCTCTGCACATAAGCACGCAGCACATCATCGGACATCCTGAAGCGTTCGCGAGGCGCAAACAGCTGTTCTTTTTCCAGATAGAAGCAATAGCTGCAATCGAGATTACAAATCGGCCCGACCGGCTTGGCCATGAGGTGCAAGCCTTGAGAGGGGACGTTATTAGTCAACATTATTGAAGCCTCGTAACGCGGCGCCCCTCGTGATCGGGGGCAACCGGGGTCACAGATAGCCGATTTTCCGCGCATCCTTGAGTACGATCCGGCGCATCAGGCCAAGGGAAACACGCTTGAGGTTGAAAATCAGTTTGGCGAATGGGCCGACCAGCAGCAGATCCTGGCCTGTTTGTACGGCGCGCACCATGCCCTCCGCCACCAGCTCCGGGGCACAACCCTTGGCCTGGTAGTAGGCTTGCAGGCGGTCGAGCTGGGCATCGCTGATCGATGGCGAGATGTTGCTGCGCGAATGGGTGATAGGCGTGTTGACGACGCCGGGGCAGACGGTGGTGACGCCGACCTGGGTTGCGGACAGCTCCATCTTCAGTACTTCGTTGAAGCCGAATACCGCATGTTTCGACGCGGCATAGGCCGCCATGGTCGGCGATGGGTACACGCCGGCCGCCGATGCGACGTTGAGCACATGGCGCACACCACCGGCCTGGATCATTTGCGGGATGAAGTGATAGCAACCGTGCACAACGCCCATCAGGTTGATATCCATCACGCGCTGCCAGTGGGCCAGATCGCTTTTGAGGAATTGGCCAAGGTAGCCGATGCCGGCGTTATTGATCAACACATCAAGCGTACCCAGCGTGTCATGGACATGCTTGGCAAACGCCTGCATCGCGCTCTCGCTCGAAACATCCAGTACCTGGGTCATGCAAGACTCACCCAGGGCCGTCACCTCCTGCTGGACATCCTTCAATGCCTGCAGGTTGATGTCGGTGGCGATGATGTAAGCGCCACGCCGGGCAAACGCCAGCGCAGCAGCCCGACCAATGCCGGAGCCGGCACCGGTGATGAGGACTTTCTTGTTCTTCAATTCGGGGATGGCCATGTGAGTCTCCGCAGTCAGGGCAAGTAGGCGACGTGCACATCGTTGATCTTGCCGTTGAAGGCAAAGGGAGCGCGGTCAAAGTAATCGAGGGCCACGGGCGAGCCGAGGTCCTCGGCCACGTCGAACGTCTCGCTGGCGGTGAAGGTCAGCACTGGCGTGAAGGGCGTGGCGCCCTTGGCTACTTCCTGACCATTGAGACGAAGGCTGAGGTTGGCCGGCGCACCTGGTTTGGGCGTCGTCATGCTGGTGAGCACCTCGATGTCGACCATGCCGGCAGGCACCCTTTGTTCAGAGCGCAACTTGACCCTGGCGATGGCCAGCGCGTTGTACTCATAGGCCAGGAAACCGTCATCCAGGTACAGACTCACCCCGCCACCGATACCGCCCATGGCATACAGCACGCCGTTGGCATTTGCCGGTACCAGGGCCTTCACTGCGACCCGACTGTTCTGATTACGCAGATTGGGCGCGGCGAACTCCGGCAAGCGTTGGGTACGGTCGCTGAAATGCCACTCACGTCGGTTGGTGCCGACGCGCGCGCTTGGATCAAGTAACGGATAAAGACCAGCACCGATCGGGTAGACCTGATTAGCCTTGGCCTGGGTATCGAATTCGGCCTTCAACTCGGCAAGCTTCTCTGGATTGCTGGCGGCCAGGTCCGAGGCTTGCGAGTAGTCGCTGCTCAGGTTGTAGAGTGACCACTGATCGTTCTGTGGGTTCCAGTTCATGAATTGGGCAAAACCCTGGACCCAGGGTTTGCGCGGGCCGAACACCGAGGCCATCCAACCGTCCTTGTAAATGCCGCGGCTGCCAAGGACTTCGAAGTACTGTGCGGGCTTTTTCGACTTCGCCTGGGCGTCGGCAAAGGTGTAGCGCATGCTGATGCCATCCAGTGAGTCCTGGGCGACGCCGTTGACTTCCTTTGGCGGGGGGATTTCAAGAATGTCGTAGACCGTCGGGACGATATCGTTGACGTGGTGGAACTGCCCGCGTACGTGGGCATCAGGCTTGATCTGCTTTGGCCAGGACACCGCCAGTGGCGTGCGGGTGCCGCCGAAGTAGCCTGCCACCAGTTTGGTCCCGGGGAAGGGGCCCGAACCTGCCCAGGCCCAAGCCGCGTTATACATGCTTTCCAGCTTCGGCCCGCCTAGCGCCGACAAGCCACCGTACATGCCGTTGAGCGCTTTGAGCTGCTGCTCCTTGGGCACCGGGATGCCGTTGTGGGTCAGCATTTCGTTGATCGAGCCCTCCATGCCTTCCGCGGAGGCGCCGTTGTCGCCGAACACATAGAAGATCAGGGTGTTGTCGCGTTTGCCCTCGCGCTCCAGTTCGTCGAGGATTTTCCCAGCCTGGGTATCGGCATGCTCCATGAAGCCGGCAAACACTTCCATCAAGCGTGCCTGGTATTGCTGTTGCTCAGGCGTCAGGCTGTCCCAAGCCGGCAGTTCCGCCGGACGCGGTGTGAGCCTGGCGTCCTGGGGAATGAAGCCCAGCGCCTTCTGGCGAGCGAAGGTTTGCTCGCGGTATGCATCCCAGCCACCCGCGAACTTGCCCTTGTACTTGTCCGCCCACTCGGCATTCACCTGATGCGGGCCATGCACGGCACCCGGGGTCCAATAGAGGAAGAAGGGTTTGTCCGGCGCATAGGTCTGCTGGTCCTGCAGCCAGTTCACCGCCTGATTGGCCAGGTCTTCGCTGAGGTGGTACTTCGGGCCGCGCGGTGGTTCGATCGGCGTGGTGCCTTGGTACAGGCGCGGTTCGTACTGGGAGGTTTCGCCGGCCAGGAAGCCATAGAAATGCTCAAAGCCATAGCCGGTCGGCCAACTATCGAACGGACCGGCAGCCGTGACCTCGAGCGTCGGGGTGTTGTGCCATTTGCCGAAGGCGGCGGTGCTGTAGCCGTACTGCTTGAGCACCTCGGCCATGGTCGCCGAGCTCTTGGGGATTTTCCCGGTATAGCCGTCCCAGTCGGTGGCCAGTTCCGCGATCACGCCGTTGCCGACCCGGTGATGGTTGCGCCCGGTCAGCAGCGCAGCGCGAGTCGCCGAGCTGATCGCCGTAGTGTGAAAGGCGTTGTAGCGCACGCCGCTGTCGGCAACACGGCTCAGGGTGGGGGTATGGATAGCCCCGCCGACGGTATCGGACTGCGCGAAGCCGGCATCGTCGAGCATGATCACCAGGATGTTCGGTGCATTTGCCGGCAAGTGCGATTGCTGCTGACGCTTCTGGTGCCTGGAGTCTTGTAGGGTCGGCTTGGCATCGCTGGCTGAAGGTGTAGGGGCGAAGGGCAGGATGTCCTGGGCGGCACAGGCGATGGAGCTTGCCAGCAGCATGCTCAACTTCAGCGCGAAGCGCCCGGCGAATGGCAACTTCTGGGTCATGGATATCTCCATTTGTGCTGGCTCAGACGCTAAAACTGGAAATGTCGACCGGAGCGATATCCTGGGCCTTGCAGTAGTCGAGGTAGCGCTGCATGACTGTTTTCCAGTTCTCGATCGCAAGCACTTGCCCGGCGTCGCCGATCAGGTTCCAGTCGCCCTGCACGATGTTGAGTGTGATCACATCGTCCTGCCCCACGCCGATTGGCGTATGTTGGGTGCCGGCTGTTTCGAACACAAAGCTGCCGGGTACTGCCGTCCAGTCGTGCTCCTTGTACTTCCATTCACCGGAAATGGTGTAGACCTGCACCGTGCCGGAGTGGTGATGGCGAGGCATTTCAACATCGGCAGGCGCCCTGAGCAGGGTGGTCCATTCGCCGCGGATTGGATCGACCTTGATTGCCTTGACAAAGACCTTGTCCGAATACGGCAGGAAGGGCACCCAAGGCAGGGCCGCGACATCGATCACGGCGGTATCGACTTTTTCAAAAAACATCATGCGGATCTCCACTCTTATTTTCAGGTATGTGGTTGTGATGCCAGGTGTGGCGCCATTATGCTTACGTACAAGCCCGGAAAATTTGTGATTTCTCGGCGTTTTATTTGTGATTTCTCCGCACTTTTCGGAGCCGCCCATGCCCTTGTATGAGCCGACCATACCCGCCCGCTACACCTCGACGCTGTTTGAATTACTACGCAGCGAGCAGCCGTCATGGCTCGATGACGCGTTGGAGGCGGCTGGCATCGACGAGGCTCTGTGGAGTGAGCCCGATGCCACGTTGAACATCGTGCAGTTCGACAGCTTGTGGGAAGAAATCAGCCGGCAGAGCGGGCGTGGTGACCTCGCTTTCCAGTTCGGACAGCGCATCAGGCTCGATATGCACGGACCGCTCAGCCAGGCCTTGGTGCGCTGCGCAACGCTCGATGAAATGATGCGCCTCGTGAGTCGCTACTTCCGTCTGATCACCCCCAGCTTCACGTTGCAATATCGGCGTCAGTCTGACCATGGCGAATTGGTGTGGCGCCCAGCGGCGGGCATGTCATCCATTGCCTTGCGCGCTTTTGAAGAAATTCACGTGGTTTCGCTGTTCATGCAGTTGAAGCAGAGGCTGGGCGAAAGACTGACGGCCTATGACAGTTATCTGTCGATACCATCGCCGCCGCACCTGACCCTGTATAAGGGCTTGCGTCCTCTGCGCGCGCATTTCGAATCGCACTCGCCACTGCCGCAAGTGCGAACGGTGATCGATGGCCGCCTGCTCGACTTGCCGCTGGCAGTGGCCGAAGGCGGCGCACAGCAGGGTCATCGCGAACTCGATAGCTTAAAGGGCCGCTTCGGCAAGGCTCGCGCCTGGAGTGCGTGGGTACAACTGATGCTACGGGAGGCCGAGTACTGCCAGCCGACGTTGGCGGAACTGGCCGAATTGCTGAACATGAGCAGCTATTCGCTGGCTCGGAAATTGGCGCGGGAAGGTTGCGACTACCGTCAGATGTCCGTCGAAATCAGACACCAGCGCGCCTGCGAGATGCTATGTGATAGCCAACTTAGCATTGCCCACATTGCCTGGCGTCTCGGCTACACCGACATGGCCAATTTCAGCCATGCGTTTCGCAAGCAAAGCGCAATGACGCCCCGCGCTTTCCGCCAAGATGCGGTCCATGGTGTGGGTCGCATTGCTCCTGCTTCAGTAAGTTCGGTGGAGGAGTAGGGGGCATCCTTTTGCTACGTAAGGCCGACCGACGATTTGGCTCTATTGACCAGTGCATCTTCTCCTATGCGCGGTACAAGAGTTCCAACCGATCTGAAATTCGCCCTGTTACGTATCACCAACGTGCACTGCCGCCCAAGCGCCAAACCGATAGAGCAGGGCAGGGATGAGTTCGTTGGTTGGCATAAGCTTACTCCTCCGTTGAGTGAGGAGCCCGTTTGCATCCGACTTGACCAGTCATTTGCATTGCATCGCATAGGAATTGACTAGCACACTTCGTAACCATGATCGGCGGAGAGGGACCCAGGCTGTGTGAAAACACACCTGATACGTTCAACACGGAGATTTTTTTGGATTGCCTGCGAAGTCGGTAGTAGGAAGTAAAGATTGGTCCGTGCGGCCAACATTGGCGCTCATATGGCTGTTGGGGTCGCGTCAGCGGTCCCAACAGCCACTTACCGACGATCCAGCGGCATGATCACGCCCTGATCGCCTCAAGCAGTCCTGCGATGCCGAAGATGCTCATCATTCGTTTGAGGTTGTAGGCGAGCACATGAAGGCTCATCTCAGTGCTCACCCTCGGCAGGGTTTTGGTCAGGAAGTGGGTACTTCCCATCCAGTACTTGAGCGTTCCAAAAGGATGTTCAACGGTCTGTCGACGAACCCTCATCATCGCTGGATCATGTTCTAGCCGAACCTGCATCGCGTCGATTACCGCCTCATGTTCCCAGCGCCTCACACGGCGCTCCTTACCCGTCGTACATTGCTTGTGTATTGCGCAGGACTGGCACCCCGAGAAGTAGTAACAATGCAACAACATGCCGTCTTCCATCGACGAATGCCGCCGGGTCAGTTTTTTCATCTGCTGTTTCAGCGTTTCGATTTTTTCTTTCAGTCGCTCGGCCTTGGCCTCGGCCACTTCGGGTGTTGCCCGATCCGCCGAATCCATCGCCGCCAGATAACGGTCAATGCTCTGCTCGATCTGTTGCATGCGCGCCTTCACTTTGCCCTGGGTGAAGTTACGGTCGCGATTATTGACGGCTTTGAATTTGCTGCCGTCGATGGCGATGATCGATTGGGAGAAGAGATTGAGGTTGCGGCAAAGCACTACGAACTGGCGGCAGACGCTGCGAATGGCTTTGCCGTTGTCCTTGCGAAAGTCGGCGATGGTTTTGAAATCCGGGGCCAAACGTCCTGTCAGCCACATCAACTCGACGTTACGTTCGGCCACACGCTCAAGCCGGCGGCTGGACTGAATCCGATTGAGATAGCCGTAGATATAGATCTTCAGCAAGATCGCGGGATGGTAGGCCGAACGCCCCGTTGCAGCAGGATCGACCCTCAATAAATGGCTTCATGATCGTCCTCACCACGATCTAGACGATCAGAAGATTAGACAATTTCAGGTGTTTTCACACAGCCTGGACCCATTGCGGACTATCAGCCTGGTCGCATCTGGCAAGACCGGCGTCGAACGTATCTGATCTTAGTGGGGCATTTGGCGGCCAATGCAAGCTGGCCGCCCTTCCAGGTAAGTATCGATAAGGATGCCAATAGATCGCCATCAGCGCGCGCTTGGCATTCGCGCAGAAAAAAACCGCTGCCGGGAATCACGTAGTCGCTACTCAAGCAGCTGATCAATCAAAACCGCGTTGGTATAGATCAAGCTGCCATCGCTCGCTCGGTGCCCGACCATATGGAACTGACCGCGTTCGTGGTGCAAATAGACACGCATCTGGCAGTCGGACAAGGGGCTGTATCCCTCTGGAATGATCAACGCCAGCGTGTCCATATCGACATCGACCATGGCTTCGGGCTCGTGGGTCTTTTGCAGGCGTTCTTCGGCCTGCTCCAGACGCAAATGCAGAGGGCCATCGACGTAAAAATGGATTTCCCCCACGGGGGTGGACTTTTGGGCACCGCTGGTTTTGCACCAGCCTTCGATCGTCAGAGCACTCATCAGGGAGCCTCCATTGTGGTTTGCTGGACTCTGTAGCTATTGTCCCTGCTCCATGCCATCACTTGACCGCTACACAAGGGCAGGGCCCGTCTTTTGGGGCCGCTTCTGGCCGATCTCTATCGTCCGTAGTCAGAAATTGAGTATAGCTGGCAACTGGGCCTCGATCAGGGGCAGGCCTTTGCACGGCACTTCTGGAAAGTCGTTTTCAGCGTTTTTCTCATCATGTTGACAGGTGGCAAACAAGTCGCATCGCCCCGATTAGTCCCGGAAGACGTGATGCTGACTATCGAGAGTGATAGTGGCGAATAGGTTTGAACGATTAACTTAACAGTGGAATTGGAATATCCAGGCATCGGGTTATTCAGAAAAAGCGCTTATTCCGTCCATGCACTATACTTCTTCCTGGCTTTGCCGCCGGGAATAGGATGAAGAGAAAATGGCAACAGCAATTATCTTGATTCTAATCGTTGTTGCATCCGTGCTGTTCCACATACTGGCGCCTTGGCATGCGACACCGGCCGCTTCCAACTGGGGGTCTATAGACACCACCCTGTTCATCACCTTGATCATTAGCGGAATATTTTTCATCGCTATCACGGTGTTTATGGCGGTGGCGGTGATGCGTTATCGTCACAAGGAGGGTGCCAGGGCGGACTACCAGCCCGAAAATAAAAAGTTGGAATTATGGTTGATTATCGTAACCTCGGTAGGCATTGCCGGCATGTTGGCGCCAGGCCTGATTGTTTACAGTGATTTCATCCGGGTGCCGAAACAGGCTTATGAACTTGAAGTGGTCGCCCAGCAATGGCAGTGGGCCTTTCGCTTTGCCGGCCAGGACGGCAAGCTGGGCAAGTCGGATATTAAGTTTGTTGATACCACCAATTCCTTTGGTCTTGATCCCAAAGATCCTGCCGGGCAGGACGATGTACTTGTAAGAACTAATGAAGTTCACCTTCCGCTCGATAAGCCGGTGAAAGTTTTACTGCGCTCCAAAGATGTACTGCACAATTTCTATGTGCCGCAAATTCGCAGCAAGATGGACATGGTGCCAGGGATGGTGTCGTACTTTTGGTTCACGCCGACTAAAACCGGGAAATATGAAGTCCTTTGCGCCGAATTTTGTGGTGTCGGTCATTACAACATGCGCGGCCATATGGTCGTGGAAGAACAGGAAGCCTTCAATCAATGGCTGAGCAGCCAACCGACTTTTGCGCAGACACTCGCGACAGCTGCCAGGCCCAGTCGGGACAGCGTGCTGGAAAAAGGTCGCCAACTGGTCGAAAACCTCGGCTGCAGTGCCTGCCATAGCCAGGATGGCAGTAGTAGTCTCGGCCCGGGTTGGAAGGGGCTGTACGGCCGCACTGAACAACTTGCCGATGGCAGCAACGTGCTGGTCGATGAAGCCTACCTGAAAGAGTCGATCCTCGATCCGAAGGCCCGCCTGGTACAGGGCTACCCGCCGATCATGGTGGCCTATACTCTCAATGAAGATGAGCTGGGTGCTGTCGTCGCCCTGATCAAATCACTGGGTACTGCGCAGCAAAACGATGAACCTTCCGCCAGCCAGGCCACGGGCCCAGGTGACGACCTGGCGACGCAGGGGCAACGGCTGGCCGAATCGCTCGGCTGCCTGGCTTGCCACAGTGTCGATGGCAGCAAGGGTGTCGGCCCCAGCTGGCAGGGTCTGTATGGCAAGACAGAAACCCTTGCCGACGGTACGAACATCAAGGTGGATGAGGGTTATATAAAAGATTCGGTTCTTGATCCCAGTGCCAAAATCGTCAAGGGCTATGCAGCCGTCATGCCGGCCTTTGCTCCGAGCGAGCAGGAGATAAGCGCACTGATCGCATTTATCAAATCCAAAGCGAACGCCGACGCTGGCGCGAGCAAGGCGGAGCCAGGAAAGCAGCCGTAAAGCAGCCAGAAATACACCGAAACTTCAGCAGGAGGATGACGTGATGGCCTATGCGGAGCAAGCCGAAACAGAAGCACTGCACGAACCCAAAAGCTTCCTGACCAAATATATCTGGAGTCAGGATCACAAGGTCATCGCCATTCAATATTCCTTGACGGCTATTTTCGTGGGGCTTGTAGCCTTGGTGTTGTCCGGCTTGATGCGCATGCAGATTGGCTTCCCTGGTAGTTTGGAGTTCATGGACGCCAGTGCTTATTACCAGGCGATGACCATGCACGGCATGATCATGGTCATTTACTTGCTGACGGCCTTGTTTCTGGGTGGCTTCGGCAACTATCTGATCCCGCTGATGGTGGGCGCCCGCGACATGGTCTTCCCCTATGTCAACATGCTGAGTTACTGGTTCTACCTGCTGGCAGTACTGGTGTTGCTCGCCAGTTTCTTTGTCCCTGGCGGCCCCACCGGTTCGGGCTGGACGCTCTATCCGCCACAGTCCATTACCCAGGGGACGCCTGGGGTCGAGTGGGGCATCGTGCTGATGCTCGTCTCGCTGGCGATTTTCATTGTCGCCGCCACCATGGGCGGGTTGAACTACGTCACCACGGTGTTGCAGGCGC
>RCUU01000136.1_pt1 | contig 42132 bp, 33 predicted proteins | sample 2166211 | NCBI WGS metagenome assembly RCUU01 (sample SAMN09932620, study PRJNA488358) | compost metagenome | feature: garden; material: soil; isolation source: compost soil in phenylacetic acid-enriched culture | place: Germany: Experimental Botanical Garden Goettingen | collected 2016-01-27
GCTCTATGATGAAGAACTCTCCAGGCTGCCGAATGTTCAGAGGCTGACGTCAACGTTGGTGATGAAGCATGTGATCACCGACCGCCCCCTGCCTTTGGGAAGGTGAGGGGAGGGCGTCGCCTGTCTCCCCAGGGCCTCGATCGTACGAAGGGGGCGTACGCTACTTTACGCTTTTGGCCTCATGGGCAGCTTTCAAGCGGCTCACATGATCCAAGTGCGAGCGAAGGAATTCGGCAGCCTGTTCGCGTTGGCCAGACTCAATCAGGTCTAGCAATTCGATGTGCTCGCGGCATTGTTGAATCAACCGCGGTCTGTCGACGTTGGACTTATAAGCCATGAAGCGGCGCAGCTGGTTTTGCCGACGGATGGATTCCAGGAAGAACGGATTGCCCGAACACCGCACGATCAGTTCATGCAACTGCGCGCCGATATGGAACAGCTGCGAACGAGACAGCGTAAAGATCTCGCCTTCCAGCAGCGTTTGCTGTGTTTTGCGTGCTTTAGCGAAAGCGGCTTTGTCTACCACATAGCCAGGTTCGAGGAGGGCGGCTGGTTCAACAGCCATGCGAAATCGGTAGCTCTGTATGTGCGCTTCGGAGTCGTGGAGAAAGGCATTGATGCTCCAGCCCTGGCCAGGGTTCCGTTCGATCATGCCCTCCCTGGCCAGCCGGTTGAGAACTTTAATGATCTGACCCCGCGGTACAGCGTACTTGCGCATCAGCTCAGCTTCGAAGAAGGATGCTCCGATATCCCCCGCCAACACGTCGTCGACTACCCGCAGGTAGAAGTCTTCGAAAGAATCAACCTCCAATGGCAGTTTCCCGGTATCGACACTGCGTGCATCGCAGGTCAGGAAAAACCCTCGGTTAGGCTCTTTGACGGCCAGTCCCAGCTCTTCAAGAAGCGCAAAGCCACGACGGATGGGGGATCGTGAAACGCCCAATTCCTTTGCGAAAGCTTCTTCTCTAAGCGGATCGCCGGCTCGCATTGAGCGTGCGCGAGCCATATCCAGGATCTTGGGTGCCAACTGGTTGGCAAGGTCTTTACGGATCGGAGAGGTCAAGGTGGTCAAGGTGTGTATCCAGCGATAGCTGCCCGGCTGGGTGAGGTCGATGCTCACTATATCGTATAGCTGAAGGTTGCGGAGCGTAACGGTCATTCGATGCAGGCAACCCGGATGTGATATTGCACTTGCAATTTCCAAAATGCAGTAGCAGAGTGGCAGAGGCCTGTCCGCAGGTTCGCCGTTCAGGGGCTCTAATCACGTGGGTTGCCTGTACAATTGCTCAGGATTGTATTCCTGCTCAATGAAGTCCAATATCAGGCGAGTTTTGCTCGCTAGCTGCTCCCTACAAAAAACACAAAAGGAGTAAGGTTTATGTCCAAACGCATCGCTTACGTCACGGCCGGCATGGGCGGCTTAGGTACTGCTATTTGCCAGCGTCTTTATCGTGACGGTTTTACCGTAGTGGTCGGCTGTGGACCCTCTTCGCCGCACAAAGCTGATTGGCTTGCCGAGCAGCACCGGAAGGGGTTCGACTTCATTGCCTCTGAAGGCAACGTCGCTGACTGGGACTCTTGCAATGCCACCTTTGACCGTATCAAGAAAGAAGTCGGTCCTATCGATGTGCTGGTCAACAATGCCGGCACAGCCTGCAATGTGGTATTTCGCGACATGCAGCCCGGGGATTGGGCAACTGTCATTGATACCAACCTCAATTCGCTGTTCAACGTGACCAAGCAGGTTATCGATGACATGGCCTCCCGGGGATGGGGCCGAGTGATCAACATTTCATCGGTGAACGCGCAGATCGGCCAGGTCGGCCAAGTCAATTATTCCACCGCCAAATCAGCCATCCGCGGCTTTACCCGCGCCTTGGCCCGTGAAGTAGGGTCGCGGGGCGTGACCGTGAATACGGTATCGCCAGGCTTTATTTCCACTCCCAAGCTCAAATCCGTGACCAGTACCGCCATGATGGATCGCTTGATCCACGACATTCCTGCACGGCGGCTTGGCACTCCCGAAGAAATTGCAGCCATTTGTGGCTGGCTGGCATCCGAAGAGTCAGGGTACGCAAACGGAGCTGACTTCTCGGTCAATGGCGGCTTGCACATGAGCTGACGGTTCGCCGTCTGTGACCTTGATGCGCCGAAAGAGCGCTGACCCACAACAATAATTGTATTTCAAGTCAAGGTGATACAAATGCTGTCATTTCTTGGATACGGCATGATCGTGACCTTCATGGCCCTGATCATGACCAAACGGCTGTCACCCCTGGTGGCCATGACCACCGTACCGATCGTCTTCGCGTTGATTGCCGGCTTCGGGCCGGACATGGGCGACATGATGATCGAGGGCCTGCGCAAGGTCGCGCCGACTGCGATCATGGTGATGTTCGCCATCCTCTACTTCGGCCTGATGTTCGACACTGGGCTGTTCGACCCAATCATCAAGAAGTTCATCAAGCTGATTGGCGGGGACCCGATGAAAGCGGTGGTGTTCGCCGCGCTGCTGGCAGGGCTGGTGTCGCTGGACGGTGACGGCTCGACCACCTACATGATCACGGTCACCGCGATGCTGCCGCTGTTCAAGCGCATGCGGCTGGACCCTCTGGCGCTGACCTGCGTGGTAATTCTGGCTGCCAGTGTGACCAATCTGCTGCCATGGGGTGGGCCATTGGCACGGGCAGCGGCCTCGCTGCAAGTGGAGACTTCCGAGCTCTTCCTGCCATTGATCCCGACGCTGATCATCAGTTTCCTGGGTGTCATGCTGCTGGCCTGGTTCATTGGTACCCGCGAACGTCAGCGCCTGGGACGCTTGCCGCAATCGCTGGGAGCAGCGGCCACGGTATTCGATGACGCTGATAACGAGGCTACGCCTTCACTGTCGGAAGAAAACGCCGAACTGCGTCGACCCAAATTGTTCTGGCTCAATGCGGGCCTGACTATCGCGCTGATGACTGGCCTAGTGCTGGAGATTCTGCCGCTGGCGATCCTGTTCATGGTGGCGTTCTCGATTGCGCTGGTAATCAACTACCCGCACATGCAGGATCAGCGCCGGCGTATCTCCGCGCATGCGCCTACGGCCTTGAACCAGATCGCGATCTTCCTGGCTGCCGGTATCCTGGCGGGCATTCTGTCGGGGACCGGCATGGTCGATGCAATGTCCAAGAGCTTCCTGAGCATGCTGCCGGCGGAATGGGGCCCTTATATGGCACCTATCACTGCATTGGCGAGCATTCCAGGCACGTTCTTCATGTCTAACGATGCCTTCTACTACGGCGTGTTGCCCGTGCTGGCCAAGGCTGCCGAGGTCTATGGCATCACCCACGCCGAGATCGGTCGGGCTTCGTTGGTCGGGCAACCGGTGCACTTGCTCAGCCCGTTGGTGGCATCGACTTACCTGCTGTGTGGGTTGGCCGGGGTCGAGTTCAGTGACCATCAGAAGTACACCCTGAAGTGGGCCTTTGCCCTGTGCATGCTGATCATGGTCGTGGCCATGGCGTTTGGCTTGTTCCCTTGGAGTGCAGGCTGACGTTCATTGTGGAATGCCGGTGCGGTCAGGAACCGCACCGGCTACTTGTCTCTCTGCAGTTCTGCGTACATCGCAAAAGCCCTAGCGTTAGATCCCTCATACCCTTCAATGCGTGGCGACCTCAGGCAGATCTTGCGGGCCGGGGCGCCACCGCCGTGACTAACACATCCGGTCAATCTCAAGCCCGTGGTTGGCCCTCCTTACTAGCGAAGCTGTGGGCAATGCAATTGCACCCATTTGAAATCCTGACCCAGCGTGCGGGGGCAGGTGCAAGCGTAAGCAACAGCAGTCGACATCGGATAACGTGTGCCACTACTCGGTACTTCGCCGTCGTGGGACAGGCTTTCAGCTTGATTCAAACGCATTGGGGCCGCATAAGCGGCCCCAATCTGTAGTACGAGGAAGGTGCTCAGTCGGCTTTTGCCAGGTTACCTTCACCTGCCTCATCCTGAGCTTTTTCACGGCGGGTTCGCATACGGATGTTCAAAGCTTCCACTGCCAGCGAGAACGCCATGGCGAAGTAGACATAGCCCTTGGGTACATGCACGTCGAAAGACTCTGCGATCAGCACGGTACCGACCACGACCAGGAAGGACAGCGCCAGCATCTTCAGGCTTGGATGGCGCTCGATGAACGCGCTGATAGTGCCGGCGGCCATCATCATCACCATCACCGCGACGATGATCGCGGCAACCATCACGGGCACATTCGAAACCATGCCCACGGCAGTGATGACCGAGTCGAGCGAGAAGACGATATCGATGATGGCAATCTGAATGATCGTGGCGATGAATCCGCGTCCGACACCTGGGGCGTCGGAGGCTTGTTCTTCTTCACCTTCCAGGCTTTGGAACATTTCAGTACTGCTCTTGTACAGCAGGAACAACCCGCCGAAAAACAGAATCAGGTCTCGCCCGGAAATGCCTTGGCCAAAGACTTCGAACAGGTCGCGGGTGAGCCCCATGATCCAGGTGATCGAAAGCAGCAGCAAGATGCGCGTGACCATCGCCAGCGCCAGCCCGAAAAAGCGGGTGCGCGCACGCATATGCGGCGGCATGCGGCCGACGAGAATGGCGATCATGATGATATTGTCAATGCCAAGGACGATTTCCAGGGCGGTCAGGGTGAAGAAGGCGACCCAGATTTCTGGGCTGGTAAGCCATTCCATATCAATTACCTATCAGTGTCTAAGCCCTGCAGTCAGGATGCGCAGGCGGGAATAAAAAGGAGGCGGTCCCGTTGGGGACCGCCTCAAAGACGCGCAGTAGCGTCACCGTGGAGCACGTCATCGATGGCAAGGCAGGGTGACCAGACCACTCCCAGCCCATCCATGACCTGATGGTCCCCTGAAGACCGATCAGTTGGTAAGCAACGAATGACCTTCCATCTGTGCCGGCAGTGGGAGATTCATCAATTGCAAAAGCGTGGGGGCTATGTCGCACAGCCTGCCGTCGCGCAAGCCTGTATTAGCCACGTGACGGCCCACCAGAATTAGCGGCACCGGGTTCAATGTGTGAGATGTGTGGGACTGCCCGGAGTCGGGATCTGTCATCTGTTCAACATTGCCGTGGTCGGCGGTGATCAGGCACTGTCCATCGATCTTCAAAATCGCTTCGACTACGTTAGCAAGGCAGTTGTCGAGGGCCTCGACGGCCTTTACTGCCGCGTCGAATGATCCGGTGTGTCCGACCATGTCGCCATTGGCGTAATTGCACACTACCAAGTCAAAACGTTCGCTTTCGATCGCTTCGACCAGGCGCTCGGTCAGTTCTGGCGCACTCATCTGCGGTTGGAGGTCATACGAGGCCACGGCGGGCGAGGGGATCAGGATGCGCTCTTCGCCGGGAAAAGGCTGTTCGCGCCCGCCATTGAAGAAGAATGTTACATGGGCATACTTCTCCGTCTCGGCGATACGCAATTGTCGCTTGCCCAGACCCGCCAGGTATTCGCCCAGGCTGTTGACGATGCTTTCTGGCCCAAACGCGAAGGGGCAGGGCAGGTCTTCGGCGTACCTGGTCAGTGTCAACAACTGCGACGCTGGCACTACAAACGGCCGCTCGAAGCCAACGAAATCTGGCATGACCAGCGCCTGGCACAATTGCCGTGCACGATCCGGGCGGAAGTTCATGAACAGAAGTGCATCCTGCGGCTGCAGCGGAACCGGCTCACCGATGATCGTTGCGGCAACGAACTCGTCGCTTTCGCCACGTTCATACGCCTGTGACAATGCCTCGCTGGCAGAGCTGGCCTGAAACTCGGCCTGACCCTGAACCATAGCGCGGTAGGCACTCTCGATCCTCGGCCAACGATTGTCGCGGTCCAGCGCAAAATAGCGTCCGACCAGCGTAGCGATACGCCCACGGCCTGACTGTGCAAGCGCTGCCTCCAGTGCCTCGATCGATTCACTAGCGCTTTTCGGCGGCGTATCTCGGCCATCGAGGTAGGCATGCACATAAAACCGCTTGACGCCCAACTCCGCCAAAGTCTTGCAGGCTGCAGTGATCTGCTCGATGTGGCTGTGGACACCGCCGGGCGACAGCAGCCCCATGACATGGACCGCGCCGTCACGCTCTACCGCCTGGTCGACCAGTGACCTCAGGGCAGCATTGCGAGCGAAGTCCCCGTCGGCAATAGCCTTGTCGATGCGGGTAAGGCTTTGATACACGACCCGTCCGGCGCCCAGGTTCATGTGCCCCACCTCAGAGTTGCCCATCTGGCCTTCGGGCAGGCCAACGGCCAAGCCCGAGGTCGCGATCTGACTATTTGGGTAGTGCGCCAGTAGTGAGTCCAGGTTCGGCGTGCGGGCCGCTGCCAAGGCATTGGACTCGCTGGCCTCACGCAGGCCGATGCCGTCCAGGATGATCAATGCACGGGTGCTCATCGCCGGGCCCTCAGAAGATATAGTCGGTCGTGAGGAAGCTCGACTCACGATTACGAATGATCTTGCTGATCAGTTCTTTGTTGCTGCCTTGGAACTTGGTAGCAACCAGGGTGCGGATGGAGAACACACGCAGCGCATCGTGAACCGACAAGGTACCTTCAGCGCTGTTTTTACGGCCGTTGAATGGATAGTTGTCCGGGCCGCGCTGGCACTGGGCATTGATGTTGATGCGACCCACCTGGTTGGCGAAGGCATCGACCAGACGACCCACCTCTGCACTGTCATTACCGAAGATGCTCAATTGCTGGCCGTAGTCAGAGTCCAGAACATAGTCGATAACCGTTTTCAGATCGCGATACGGCACTACCGGCACCACGGGGCCAAACTGCTCTTCGTGATAGACGCGCATCTCGCGGCTGACTGGGAAGAGTACTGCCGGGAAGAAGAACGAGCCGCGGACATCGCCCCCCCCTTCGTTGACCACTTGGGCGCCCTTGGCTTTAGCATCAGCGACAAGGGTGGCGAGGTAGTCGGTCTTGCCCGGTTCGGGCAGTGGCGTGAGCGAAACACCCGGCTCCCAAGGCATGCCCGGCTTGAGCGCGGCAACCTTGCGATTGAATTTATCAAGGAATGCCTCTACCACATCCTCATGTACGAAGAGGATCTTCAGTGCGGTGCAGCGCTGGCCATTGAAGGACAGTGCGCCGGTAACCGCCTCTTCCACGGCATTGTCCAGATCTACCTGGGGCAGCACGATGCCAGGGTTCTTGGCGTCCAGGCCGAGCGCAGCGCGCAGGCGGTGCGGGCGTGGGTGCAGTTTCTTCAAATCGCTGGCAGCCTTGTGGGTGCCAATGAAGGCAAACACATCGATCTTGCCGCTGGCCATCAGTGCGCTCACGGTCTCGCGGCCGCTGCCGTAGATCACGTTGATGACACCAGCCGGGAAGCTGTCGCGGAAGGCTTCGAGCAGAGGGCGAATCAGCAGCACACCGAACTTGGCCGGTTTGAATACCACAGTGTTACCCATGATCAGCGCGGGGATCAGGGTGGTAAAAGTCTCGTTGAGCGGATAGTTGTAGGGGCCCATGCACAGCGTCACGCCCAGCGGTACTCGGCGGATTTGGCCAAGTGTGCCTTGTTCAAGCTCGAATCGGCTTGAGCGACGATCGAGGTCTTTCAGAGCGTTGATGGTGTCGACGATGTAATCGCAGGTGCGGTCGAATTCTTTTTCAGAATCCTTCAGGTTCTTGCCGATCTCCCACATCAGCAACTTGACGACGGCCTCGCGCTGCTTGCGCATGCTGGCCAGGAAAGTTTCGACATGCTGGATGCGTTCAGCCACGCGCATCGTCGGCCAGGTACCTTGGCCATTGTCATAAGCCTTGACCGCTGCATCGAGGGCGACCAGCGCGGTGGTGGCATCGAGCAGCGGCGCACTGCCCAGGATGACTTGCTGCTCGCCCGTTGCGCTGGCCAGGTAGACCGGGCTGCGCACTGTGGCCACTGGACCGTCCCAGTGGCGTAACTGGCCGTCTACCAGGTACTCACGCTGTTCGATCGGGTCGCCCAGACGGTAGGCCTCCGGGACTTGCTCGGCGGTGGGGAAGAGGGTGCTGAGGGGGGCAATCGAATTCATGCTTTTACCTTTCTTGTGTTTCTTGTCTGAAGGCGCACGGTTGCGCGATTGAGTCAGGCGCGAGCGGCTTTGCAGATCGCACCAAAGGCTGCCGGGTCCAGCGATGCGCCACCGATCAGGCCACCGTCAATATCGGCCTGCTCGAACAGCTGCGCTGCGTTATCTGCTTTGACACTGCCGCCGTAAAGCAGGGGAATGCTGGCGGCAGCATCCGGATCCTGCTCGGCCAGAAGCGCACGAATGTGCTGATGGACTGCTTGGGCCTGGGCTGGCGAGGCTGTCTCGCCAGTGCCAATTGCCCAGACCGGTTCATAGGCAATGACGCCACGGGCAAGTTGCTTTATCCCGACTTGCTGCAGAACCGCTCGCAGTTGTGCGCCGATCACTGCATTGGTGTTGTCCGCCCGGCGCTGATGGATGGTTTCGCCAAGGCACAGGACTGGCACCAGGTTTGCGCGTAATGCCGCCTCGAATTTCATCGCCACCAGCGCGTCAGTTTCGCCATACAGGCTACGGCGCTCGGAATGGCCGACGAGCACGTAATTGCAGCCTATGTCGGCAAGCATTTCGCCGCTGACCTCGCCAGTGAAAGCTCCTTGTGGGCGTTCGCTGAAATTCTGTGCGCCCAGCGATACACTGGAATTGCCCAGCAGATCAGCAACTTGGGACAGGTATGGCAATGGCGGGCAGATGGCGATCCGTACGCCTTGCAATTCGCTGAGTGTCGGCAGCAGGTTGTTGATCAGTTGCTCATTGGCAGCACGAGTGCCATGCATTTTCCAGTTCGCGATTACAAGCTTTTCGTTCATGTGCGGTTCTCTCTATCAGCCGCGTTGCGCGCGCAGTGCATCAGTGCAGTAGGGCGCCTGTTCCAACAGGGCTTCTTCGATGCGCAGCAGGCGGTTGTACTTGCCCACCCGGTCAGAGCGACACAGTGAGCCGGTCTTGATCTGCCCGGCACGTGTGCCTACCGCCAGATCTGCGATAGTGGTGTCTTCGGTTTCGCCTGAACGGTGGGAAATCACGGCGTTGTAGCCCGATTGCTGAGCCAGGCGGATGGCGTCGAGCGTTTCGCTGAGGGTTCCGATCTGGTTGTATTTGATCAGGATGGCATTGCCCACGCCTTGGCTGATCCCCTCGCGCAAGATGGCCGGATTGGTGACAAACAAATCGTCACCGACCAGCTGGGTGCCTTTGCCCAGTGCCTGGGTCAGCAGGGCCCAGCCGTGCCAGTCGCTTTCATCCATGCCATCTTCGATGGACAGGATGGGATAGCGGTGACGCAGCTGACCGAGGTAGTCGGTGAATGCGGCGCTGGAAAATCGCTTGTTCTCGCCAGCAAGCACGTACTCACCGTCGTGGTAGAACTCTGAGGCTGCGCAATCCAGCGCCATGCTGATATCGACGCCGACTCGGTAGCCTGCACGTTCGATGGCTTCCTGAATCACCACCAATGCTTGTTCGTTGGAGTCCAGGGACGGGGCAAATCCGCCTTCGTCACCCACAGCGGTGTTCAGGCCGCGCTCTGCTAGCACTTTTTTCAGGGTATGAAACACTTCAGCCCCCATGCGCAGGGCTTCGCTGAAGTTCTGCGCGCCGATCGGCTGGATCATGAACTCCTGAATGTCGACGTTGTTGTCGGCATGCTCGCCGCCATTGATGATGTTCATCATGGGTACCGGCATGCTGAACTGGCCGGGTGTGCCATGCAGCTCGGCGAAGTACTCGTACAATGCCAGGCCCTTGGCTTCGGCAGCAGCCTTAGCCGTGGCCAGAGAAACCGCCAGGATTGCATTGGCCCCAAGCGTGCCCTTGTTGTCTGTGCCGTCCAGCTCAATCAGAGCTTGATCGATTGCCCGCTGATCAAGTGCGTCCAATCCTTTCAGGTGGGCAGCAATTGCCTGATTGACATGTTCTACCGCGCGCAGCACGCCCTTGCCATGGTAGCGGTTGCCACCATCTCGAAGCTCCAAGGCCTCGCGGCTGCCCGTTGATGCTCCCGACGGTACGCTGGCGATACCTTGCTGGCCACCCGCCAAAGTGACTTGTGCTTCCACCGTGGGATTGCCACGCGAGTCGAGGATTTCACGTGCGGTGATTTGGGTGATGAGGGTGGCGTTGATCATGGTGTCTGGTGCCCCTGTTTCGAAGGTCGGATCCAGCAGCTCCTGCTGCTCTGCATGTTCCTGGCGGAAATCGAAGTCACGCGGCCAACTGCCAGGTGCCGGATGATCAGATGAGACGTTGTGTGTGGACTGGCTCACTGGCAACCTCCTGCTTCTCAGCGGATTTCATCGCCCACGCGCACTACGCGCAGGGTATTGGTACCGCCTTGGTTGTGGGCATGGTCGCCTCGGGTAATCAGCACATGATCACCGGCACTGACCACACCCCGCAGGACCAGGGCTTGCACTGCACGGTGATTGACTTCCTCGGGGAGCATGTCATCGCTGTTCAAAGGCAGGGTCTGGACGCCACGGAACAAGGCCACGCGCGTTTGTGTACGCGGGTTGTCCGAGCATGCGTAAATCGGCAGGTGCGAGCGGATGCGCGACATCAGACGGGGTGTATCGCCACTTTCGGTCAGGCTGATGATCGCCTTTACGCCATGCAGGTGATTGGCGGCGTACATGGCGGAGAGGGCGATGGTTTCGTCGATTCGCTGGAAGACTTCATCCATGCGGTGTTTTGAACGTTGCGCCTGCGGATGACGTTCAGCGCCGGCAATGATGCGTACCATTGCTTCCACTGTCTGCACTGGGTAGGCACCGGCAGCGGTTTCGGCGGACAGCATCACGGCATCTGTGCCATCGAGCACGGCATTGGCGACATCGAACACTTCGGCGCGGGTTGGCATGGACTGCGTGATCATCGACTCCATCATCTGGGTTGCCGTGATCACCACTCGATTCAAAGAGCGCGCACGATCGATGATCAGTTTCTGCACCGCTACCAATTCGGCATCGCCGATTTCCACACCCAGATCGCCACGAGCGACCATGACCCCTTCGGAGGCTTCGATGATCGCATCGAGGATATGCCGATCAGCGACTGTCTCAGCACGTTCGATCTTGGCGATCAGGCCTGCTTCAGCGCCTGCTTCATGCAACAAACGACGCGCCAGGTGCATGTCCTCGGCATCGCGCGGGAACGACACAGCCAGGTAATCCACCTGCATCTTCGCTGCGGTACGAATGTCCTCGCGGTCCTTATCGGTCAAAGCAGCGGCAGATAGGCCCCCGCCCTTGCGGTTGATGCCCTTGTTGTTGGAGAGCGGACCGCCGACCAGCACTTCGCAGACCAGGTGGTGCGCATGAGCCTCGAGTACCTGCAGCTCGACGCGTCCATCGTCGAGCAACAGGATGTCCCCTGCGCGGCTGTCGCTGATCAGGGCCTCATAGTCGATACCCACTGCTTCGGCAGTACCCGCCTGCTTATCCATTTTAGCGTCGAGGATGAAGCGCTGCCCTTTGTTGATCGTCACCTTGCCTTCTGCAAACCGGGCAATCCGAATTTTCGGGCCCTGCAGGTCGGCCAGGATAGCGACAAAGCGATTGTGCTTGCGGGCCATCTCACGCACCAGCGCTGCTCGAGCAATGTGCTCGTTGGCCGAGCCATGGGAAAAGTTGAGGCGCACCACATCAACGCCGGCGCGCACGAGGCCCTCGATCGCCTCCGGTGATTCAGTGGCGGGTCCCAGTGTGGCAACTATTTTTGTTCTTCGCTGCATGGCTCAGCTTCCTTCAAAGCGGACGTCTGGTAAGAAAAGGCAGTCAGATCAATTGGATATTTGGGTCCATACATCCAAATAAGGTTTTGGCTTGAACTCAATCTGAAGGCTGCCATTGAGCAAAATTCATGGCTTCATCAGGCGGTTTTTGAGGATGGGGAGGACTGCCTGGCGAGCGAAAGAAGATTCGCATATTGACACTTACAAATGCAATGTTATTTTTGGAGGGCAGCGCTGCTGGTGGGCGTTCGTTTCTGGCATTGCCTGCCAGGACCTCATCAGGGGGCTGCTGCGCCGCAGTGCGCATAGCTTGTTTAGATCCACAACAAGAAAGCCCGGCAATGGCAGGCCAGGGCACTAACTTCTAAACCAGGAATACTTGACGATGCATGCAGTGACTCAGGGGTTTACCGCGTTGGCCGTTTCGCTCGCCTGTGCTGCGGCGCAGGCTTCGGATCAGTCGGAATCAGCGGGTTTTATCGAAGGCAGCAGCCTTCGTCTGCTCAACCGCAATTTTTACTTCAATCGCGATTATCGTGATGCCGAGCCTGGTGATCAGAGCTACCGCGAGGAGTGGGCGCACGGGATCATGGCGTTCTATGAGTCTGGCTTCACACAAGGCACCTTGGGTTTTGGTGTGGATGCCTTTGGTTTGCTTGGCTTGAAACTTGACAGTGGGCGAGGGCGTTCCGGCGCTGACCTGTTGCCGGTCGATAGTGATGATCGCCCGGAAGATGACTACTCCAGCGCCGGCGCCGCTGTGAAAGTGCGTTTATCCAACACCGAGCTCCGCTACGGCAACATGCGCACCGAGGCGCCAGTGTTCGCAACCGGGGATTCGCGACTGTTGCCAGAGACCGCAACCGGTCTGTTGCTGCAAAGCAAAGAAATCGATGGCCTTGATCTGCAGGCGGGGCATTTCACCGCCTACAAGCTGCGGGACTCCAGCAACCAGGATGACGATCTTTATCTCAATTACGGTGAAAACCGCATTGGCAAGTCGATCGATTTCGTCGGCGGCACCTATGCCTTGAGCAAGCAGCTCAGTGCTAGCCTTTATGCCTCGGATTTCGATGAAACCTGGCATCAGTATTACGGCAACCTGAACTATGTGTTGCCGCTCTCCGATACCCAGTCCCTGGACATGGACGCCAACCTCTACAAAACCCGGGATGCCGGCAAGGCGTTGCAGGGCGAGATCGATAACACCACCTATAGCCTGGCGCTGGGCTATGCGTTCGGCGATCACAAGCTGACCGTTGCGTACCAGGACGTAGATGGCAACACGCCTTTCGATTTTGTTGGCGGCGACTCTATTTTTCTCGCCAACTCCGTCAACTACTCGGACTTCAACGGGGCAAACGAGCGCTCCTATCAGGTGCGCTACGACCTGGACTTTGCAGGCTACGGCGTGCCGGGCCTGAAGTTTTCTGCACGCTACCTCAAGGGTGATCATATCGATGGCACCAAGGCCGATCCCCTGGGTGGATACGCAGGGCTGCAAGGTGAGGATGGCAAGCACTGGGAGCGTAACCTGGACCTGCGCTACGTCGTGCAATCGGGCGCTGCCAAGGACCTTTCCCTGCGTTTGCGACACACCACTCACCGTGCCAACGAAGCTCAGGCAGAAGGCGACGTGGACGAAGTGCGCGTAATCGTCGAGTACCCGCTCGAACTGCTCTGAGCCGTCACTGCGACTTGTTCGTCGATGCCGGGCCTGTTCGCGGGCCTCGTATCGGCGCAAGTCATTGTTGCGATTCCCGTCCGGGAACAAAGGAAACCTTGATTAGATGAACGTCAGAATGATCGGTGTAGGACCGCGAGCTGCTATCGGCTTCGCGTGCCTGGCGCTGTTGAGCGTGCTGTTGGGCGCGTTTGCGCTCCAACAAATCCGTGTGGTACAGGCTGAGGCTCTGGATATCAAGGATAACTGGCTGCAGCGCGTTCGCGCCCTGGGTACGGCCAATGCCGCCTTGAATCGCTATCGAATGGGGTCGATGCAGCACATCCTTTCAGTTAGCCAAGAGCAGATGCAGACGTACGAAGAACGTACAGCAGGTCGCCTTCAGCAAGTGCGCGAACAAATGCAGCGATACGCCGGGCTGTTGCAAACCGACCAAGAGCGTACCGGCCTCGAGGACTTTGTGCGTAGCCTTGAAACCTATGCAAAGCATCATCAGGCATTACTGGCCGTTTCGCGTACAGGCGACAAGGCAGGGGCACGTGCTTACCTCATTTCGGTGCGTGATGCATACGATGAGATGACACGCCAGTTCGACGCGTTGATCGAACAGGCTGATGAGGGCGCTCAGCGCGCCAACCTGCGATCGGAAACCGCGTATTCCAATGCGATCAAGGGAGTCGTGCTGGTGGTACTGTTGGTCTTCGTCTGCACCGGGTTGATCGCGTGGCTCCTTATCACCAGCATCACTGCACCCTTGCGGTCGGCAGTACAAATTGCCGAACGGGTTGCCGAAGCGGATCTGAGCCAGGTGATCACGCCAACGGGTAACGATGAAGCGACGCGGTTGATGCAGGCCCTGAAGCGTATGCAGTCGAACCTGTTGCAGACACTGCGACAGATCGATGGCTCGTCTACGCAGCTGGCAACAGCCGCCGAGCAACTTAATGCCGTTACCGAAGAGGGGCGACGGGACAGTCACATGCAGCACAGTGAGATCGAGCAGGCGGCTACCGCGGTCACCCAGATGACCAGCGCAACCGAGGAAGTCGCTCAGAGTGCGGCCATGGCCTCGCAGTTGGCACACGAGGCACGTGAAACGGCGCTCCAAGGCAGGCAAAAGATGGAGGAGGCACTGGCTTCGCTCAATGGTCTGATACGCGATGTGCTGGCCAGTGCCAGCCAGGTTGAAGGGCTTTCAGGGGCAGCGCAGGGGATCGGCCGGGTACTGGATGTTATCCGTACGATTGCCGAGCAGACTAACCTGCTCGCACTCAATGCCGCGATCGAGGCTGCCCGTGCAGGCGAAGCGGGGCGGGGTTTTGCAGTGGTCGCAGATGAAGTGCGGGGCTTGGCTCACCGTACGGCAGAATCTACCCGTGAGATCGAAGCCATGATCACGGCGATGCAGCGGGAAACCGGGGCCGCAGTGCAGACCATGCACAACAGTACCAGCCGAACCCAGGAAACCTTGGCCCTGGCCGAGGCAGCCAGCGTCGCGCTGCAGGCGCTGCTTTCTAGCAGCGAGCAAATCAATGAGCGTAATCAGGTCATCAGTTGTGCGGCGACCGAGCAGGCGCAGGTGGCCAGGAGCACGGACCGTAACCTGCTGGCAATCCGTGAGCTGTCGATACAGACGTCGGCGGGTGCCGCTCAGACCGCAGCGGCAAGCCAGTCGCTGGCCCACTTGGCGTTGGAACTCAATGAACTGGTGCGACAATTCCGCATGGCGCCCCGCTAGTGGTGTCTGCCGCCTTGAGCAGGTTCTAGCGTATACTTGCATTTACCGGCGCCGATAATCAAAGGATTGGCTGCTGATCTCTCCGGTTTTACAACGTATCGGTTCAGGCATATGGCATCAAGCACCCTAGTCCAGCGCATTGTTTTTGACATAAAACACAAGATCCAGCTTGGCGAAATTACCACTGGAGCGCATTTGAGTGCGCAGAAAGTCGCTGATGACTTTCATGTGTCGCGCTCACCTGCTCGGGAGGCGTTGACGCTGTTGGCCGAGCAGGGCGTCCTGGAGCAGATTCCCAACCGGGGCTTTTTTGTAATTGGCATTGCTGACGGCTTGACTGAAGCACTGGATGAGATCACGGCGACTGAAGAACCCCCAGAGTACTATCAGCTTTCAGAGGATTGGCTCAACGATGCAATTCCATCGGAAGTCACCGAGAAGTACCTGCGAGAGCGCTACGACCTGACCAAGTTTCAGGTCATCGATATTCTCAACCGAGCGGCGAAAGTTGGCTGGGCCGAGCCCAAGCCAGGTTACGGCTGGCGGTTCCTGGATGTGGCGAAAACCCCAGAGACGCTCCAGCAGATTTACAAGGTCCGGTCTCTGATCGAGCCCGCAGCTTTGCTCGAGAATGATTTTGCGTACGACCTCGATGTGCTCAGGCGTCTTAAAAAGGAGCAGAAGGACCTGCTGTCCGGCGGCATCGACACACTGCCGGCCGATGTCCTGATGAAGTCCGGTATCCGCTTCCACGAGGATTTGATCAAGTTGTCCGGCAACCCGCTGTACCACATGATCCTCAAGCAGCTGAACAACATGCGTCGCTTGCTGGAGTACCGCTCCATGATCGACCGCAAGCGCCTCTACACGCAGTGTGCCGAGCACCTTCGGATGATCGAGTTGGTCGAGGAAGGAAACAATCTGGAAGCAGCGCATCTGATGAAACGCCATCTCAGTGGGTCGCTCGCCCGCAAGTCGCCGATTCTGGAGCGCAGCAGGCCAACGGAGACGCCCGCGGATACGGTCGAGGCGGGCGTTCCTGTTTCGTGAAGGCGCTAGTCCTGCTCTTGTTGCTCGTTCACGACGTCACCCTGGCGTGCCAGCCATAGCTTGAGCACAGGTTCTGCGCATAACATGACCACCACCAGGCGCATGATCTGCATAGCGGTCACCATCCCTGCTCCCAGGTGAAGGGCTTCAGCGGTAAGGTACATCTCAGTGCTGCTGCCCGGCATCATGCCCAGCGCCAATGACAGCACTGGCATACCTGTCAGCCAGCCGAAGCCCCAGGCGAACAGGAAAGTGCCAACGATCATCGACAGGGTAAAAATCACCACCTTCATCAGGTATAGCGGCGAACGACGGAAGAAGCCTCGATCGAAGAAGCTGCCCAGGGCACAACCAATCATCAATTGGCCATAGTGGCTCATCTCTACCGGGAGTGCTGTTCGCAGGTCGAACGTTGCCGTCAGGCCAGCGCACAGGGCCATCGGGCCGAACATCCACGGGTTCGGCAGGCCCATCCGTCGCCACAACACTGCCACCAACGCACCCCCTACCAGCATGGGGCCGAGCCACTGCCACTGGGCTGCAGGGCGCAACGGTTCGGTTACGCCTGGGGTAACTTGCATCAACAGGAACATGGCGGCAGGCACGCTGAGCACGATCAGCACCAGGCGGATGCTATGAGCCGCAGCGATCTGACTGACGTCAGCGCGGTGGCGCATCCCCAGTTGGATCATTTCGGCAAAGTTTGCCGGCATGAAGGCGAAGTAAGCGGTCTTCAGGTCCATGCCCTGGCGCCGCATGAAGGCGATCCCGGCAAGGGCGAGTAACAGGGTAAGAAAGGCTGCCGCCAGCATCATCGGGAAATGGCCGACAATTTCATGGACTACAGGTTGGGTGAAATGCAGGCCGATGGAGGTGGCAATCATCCACTGGCCTGATTTACGTCCGTTTGGAATCTCGGCAATCAACCAGCCGCTGCAGCGGACGAAAATCACCGCTAGCATCGAGCCTATGATCCATGGCAGGGGCCAGTGCGCCGCACTGGCCAGAAGGGCGCCGATGATGCCTACCAGAGGTGTTGCCCACCAGGTTTTCAGGCTCGCAAACATGTGCCATTCACTTCAGAGGATAGAGGCGCCGCAGTTCGGCAATTTGCTCGGGGGTCAGGGTCTTGAACTTGTGCTGGAAGATCAGCAGGAACAACTGGGCGGTAGCCTCGAGTTCCTCGGTTGCATCTACAGCGGCGTTCAGGTCACTGCCCGCCACCACGGGGCCATGATGGGCCAACAGCATGGCGTGATGCTTGCTGGAAAACGAGCGGACTGCTTCTGCCAGGGCCGGATCCCCCGGGGCGTAATAGGGCACCAGCGGAAGTTTGCCGACGCGCATGGCGTAGTAGGCAGTAATCGCCGGCAGCAGGTCGTCCGGGTCCAAGCCATCCAGTACCGAGACGGCTACCGAGTGAGTGGAATGCAGGTGAACGACGGCGCCACTCGTGGGGCGCTCTTGATACATGGCAAGGTGCAGCATCAATTCCTTGGAGGGCTTGTCGCCGCTGATATGCCGGCCTTCCCAGTCGAGCTTGGTCAGTCGTGCAGGATCGAGTCGGCCCAGTGAAGAGCCGGTTGGCGTAAGCAGCCAGCCGTCATCCAGACGCACGCTGATATTACCTGTGCCCCCATGGGTCAGACCACGGTCGTACATGGACTTGCCGAGCAGGACAATCTGTTCCCGTTCCTTGTTCTCGTTCATGGCGCCAGCTCCAGGGCTTTGATGAAGAAGTTGCGGGTACCGAAATTACCGGATTTAAGTGCCAGCGCTGTCGGGTGCTCACCCAGGCCAAGCGTCCATGGCACGCCCGGGTCGATAGGTGCACCGATTCTCAGTGCATCGACACCCAACGCCTTCACTACTGCCCCGGAGGTTTCGCCGCCCGCGACAACGAAGATGTTTACGCCCAATTTTCGTAGACCCAGAGCAATCTGCGACAGCGCACGTTCGACAATTTCGCCGGCAGCGGCAATGCCAAGTCGCTCCTGAACTGCTTTGACTGCTTCGGGGCGAGCGCTGCCGTAGATCAGTACCGGTCCTTCGCCCAGCAGTGGTTTAGCCCAGTTCAGCGCCTCAGTAACCTGGTCATGCCCGTCGGCGAGGCGTAGCGGGTCGAGCGCGAAGCTCGGACGACCACTCTGCTGCCAGAATTCGACCTGGCCGTTGGTCGCTACCGAACAGCTACCGGACAGTACCGCAGAATGACCTTCGATATGGGGTAGCTTGGCGGCACAAGAAGCGCCAGGCAGCAGCCCTGCGCGTTTGAAATTATCGGGTAGGCCGATTGCGACGCCAGAACCGCCGGTGATCAAAACATGGTCTGCGGCAGCTTCGCCGATAACCTTGAGGTCCAGGTTGCTCACAGCATCGACGATAGCGTATCCGCTGCCATCTGCCTGGGCCTCGGCGAACGCTTGGCGTACCGCGCTAGCGCCTTGATTGACGATGTTGTGGGGAACCAGGCTGACCTTGCGCTTGGTTTGCTGTTGTAGGACGCGCACGAGATTGGCGTCAGTCATCGGCGTCAACGGGTGATGGCGCATGCCGGACTCACTGAGCAGTTCGTTACCAACGAAGAGGTAGCCGTTGAAGAGCGTGCGCTGGTTTTCCGGGAATGCCGGGCATGCCAGTGCAAATGGCGCGTTGAGGGCTTCGAGCAGGGCGTCTGCGACTGGGCCGATATTGCCTTGCGCAGTGGAATCGAACGTCGAGCAATACTTGAAGAAGAACTGACGGCAGCCGGCCTGTTTGAGCCAGTCAAGTGCTGCAACTGATTCTTCAATGGCTTCGGCGGCGGGGAGGGTGCGGGACTTCAACGCGATGACTACGGCATCGACATCAGCGTCGATCGGGCCGTCGGGAACGCCTATCACCTGCAGCGTGCGCATGCCTCCGCGCACCAACATGCTGGCGAGGTCGGTGCCGCCGGTAAAGTCGTCGGCGATGCAGCCGAGTAAGGGTTGGGTCACGGGCAGTTTCTCCTGTGCAATTGTTGGGCGGCGTAAAACGGGTTCAACCCCGCAGGAGCGGGAAAAGCCGGCGACGACAGCGCATCGCCAGCTTGGTAGGTTCCTGCAGGGTTTACGGCGTGCGGTCGATCAGCCGGCAATCACTGCTGCAACGGCTTCACCGAAGGCGGCGCAACCCAGCTTGCCGCCGAGGTCGGCAGTGCGCTTGGCTGGATCTTCCAGTACGACGTCCACTGCCTGCTCCATGGCCTTGCCCGCTTCGCCCAGCGCAGGCTTGCCGTGCTGCTCGCCCATCCACTGCAGCAGCATCGCAACCGAGAGAATCATCGAGACAGGGTTGGCCTTGTCCTGGCCGGCGATGTCAGGCGCCGAACCGTGCTGGGCCTGAGCGCAGCAGTGAATGTCGCTGGCCATCATCGAGCCGGCGAGGCCGAGGCTGCCGGACAGTTCGCTGGCCAGGTCGCTGATGATGTCGCCGTAGAAGTTGGTTGCAACCAGCACGTCGAAACGCTCAGGGCTGCGCACCAGGTGAGCGGTAGAGGCGTCGACCAGCAGGTCGTCGACCTTGACTTCCGGGAAGTCTTTGGCCACGTTGCGCACGCACTCTAGGAACAGACCATCGGTCATGTGGAAGCTGTTGGCCTTGTGGATCGCGGTGACCTTGCGGTTACGCTTCATGGCCAGCTCGAAGGCGCGACGGGCGATACGTTCGCTGCAGTGTCGAGTGATTTTGCGAGTCGACAGAGCCATGTCCGGCGATGGCATGACTTCACCCCAGCCGCGGGACATGTTGCGGTCCGGATAGAAGCCTTCGGTGGCTTCACGCATGATCACCAGGTCCATGGTCTTGCCAGGCTTCATGTTCGACTCGAGGAACGAGCGGGTGCGCGCCGGGCGCACGTTGGCGTACAGGTCAAGACCGATACGGAAGCCAGCGGAAACGTTGCGGCCGCCTTTCTCCGGCGCTGGGTAGTCAGCATGGGACTGCGTGCCCAGGATGATGCCGTCGTAGGTCTTGGCTTTTTCCAGAGTCTCGTCACGCAGGGTAGTGCCGTACTTTTCCAGGCTGACGAAGCCGACATCGTCGTAGTCAAAGCTCAGGCCAAGATCAAATTTCTTGTTGGCAGCATGCAGGGCCGACATCGAAGATTCGACGATTTCAGGACCGATACCATCGCAGGGAAGAACCAGAATACGCATCACACTCTCCTAAGCATTTTTGTTCGTAGATAAAGCGGCTCGTCGCTACTTCGTTAGGGTGTACGTTGCGGCGACGAAGTACAATCATCGAAGCGATTCGTTGCCGCCCCGATCGATGCTGTCCACTGGAGCAACCCGCTGCCGCCCCGGCCTTTGCATTTTATTGCATGTAAAACCAATATATGCAACATTTGTTTTGTCTAAACCTAGCGAAGGGGCTGCAATGAGCATCAAGACCACCGATCTGTGCGATGAGTTTGGCGCGAGTGCCAGAGTGCTTCTGCCGATTTTCCAGGACCTGGGCGGCAAACCTGACTTTCAGGGCCCGGCAGTCACGGTCAAGTGCTTCGAAGACAACTCGCGCATCAAGGAGCTGAGCTGCCAGGCCGGCGCGGGGAGGGTGTTGGTAGTGGATGGCGGCGGTAGCGACCGTTGTGCACTGTTTGGCGATCACATCGCCGAGGACCTGGTACGCAATGGCTGGGCGGGCGTGCTGGTGTACGGCTATGTGCGCGACAAGGCGGTCCTGCGCACTTTGCCGATCGCTATCAAGGCGCTGGGGGTGACCCCGGCCAAGTCGACCAAGCGCAATGAAGGCCAGGTTGGGCTGAGCGTGACGATTGCCGGCCAAACCATTGCCGATGGCGATCAGCTCTTTGCAGATGACGACGGCGTGCTGGTGCTTGATGCATCGCGCGTCCAGGGAGCCGCATAATGGCGACCAAGCGTGTTTTCCTTATTCACGCCACGCCAGTGGCGGTTGCGCCTATCAACGAAGCTTTTGCACGTTTGTGGCCTGAGGCCGAGCTGTGCAATTTGCTCGAAGATTCGCTGTCGCGCGATTTGCGAAGCGCAGGTTCCGTCACGGATGCACTGAAGCAGCGCTTTATGGCGCTTGCACGCTATGCGCGCGAGGCGGGCGCGGACGGGATCCTGTTCACCTGCTCGGCGTTCGGTGAAGCGATCAATGCGTGCAAAGCCAGCTTGGATATTCCTGTCCTGAAACCCAACGAGGCAATGCTCGAGGACGCCTTGCAATACGGTGATCGGGTGGCGCTGCTGGCGACCTTCGCCCCGGCTATCGACTCGATATCCGAGGAACTGCACGAGGCAGCCGCGGCACGAGGCAAAAAATTGACCTTGCAACACGCCGTCTCGCCTCGGGCCATAGAAGCACTTCATCAAGGAGATGCGGCGCGCCATGATCAGTTGATCAGTGAAATGGTCCCGCCGCTCGCTGACGTCGATGTGATCTGTTTTGCTCAGTTTTCCATGACATCGGCCGCCTCGGCTTGTGCGGCCTTAACCGAGACGCCTGTGTTGACCACTCCGGACAGTGCGGTTTTGAAGCTCAAGCGGCTGTTGCAATCCTAAATAGCGACATATTGCACTTGTATTTACTGAAATGCAGATGCAAAGTGTGGGTCGTGCTTGCCAGGGGCATCCGCGCGTTCATGCGCGCATGCCCTCAGGCCCTCCGCGATATGAGAATAGAGGGGTGATTCATGACTAAACGCGTAGCTTACGTAACAGCCGGTATGGGCGGATTGGGTACCGCTATCTGCCAACGGCTGTACCGCGACGGTTTTACGGTAATCGTAGGCTGTGGCCCGGACTCCCCACACAAGGCAGACTGGCTTGCGGAGCAGCACCGAAGGGGCTTCGATTTCATTCCCTCGGAGGGCAATGTGGCCGACTGGCAGTCATGTGAGGCGGCCTTTGATCGCATCAAGCGCGAGATTGGGCCCGTCGATGTGCTGGTCAATAATGCAGGCACCGCTTGTAACGTAGTTTTTCGTGACATGCAGCCCGGGGATTGGGCGACAGTCATCGACACCAACCTCAACTCACTGTTCAACGTCACCAAGCAGGTGATTGAGGACATGGTTGCCAATGGATGGGGGCGGGTGATCAATATCTCCTCAGTCAACGCCCAGATTGGCCAAGTAGGCCAGGTCAATTACTCGACGGCAAAGTCCGCCATTCGTGGATTTACCCGGGCGCTTGCCCGTGAGGTCGGGGCGAGGGGCGTCACGGTAAACACGGTTTCTCCCGGTTACATTGCCACTCCCAAGCTCAAAGCGATCACCAGCACGACGCATATGGATCGCATCGTCCATGAGATCCCAGCGCGCCGGCTGGGCGCTCCAGAAGAAATTGCCGCGATCTGCTCCTGGCTTGCATCTGACGAATCGGCCTATGCCAATGGAGCGGACTTCTCGATCAATGGTGGCCTGCATATGAGCTGATCCACTTTGCAGCGATTAATCTACAGCTGCCGTTCACACGCTATCGCTGCTGCCCTTGATGCGCCTCACCGCGCTGACTCACAACAATAATTGTATTTTAAGTCAAGGTGATACAAATGCTGTCATTTCTCGGATACGGCATGATCGTGACCTTCATGGCCCTGATCATGACCAAGCGCCTTTCGCCCCTGGTGGCCATGACCACCGTACCGATCGTCTTCGCGTTGATTGCCGGCTTCGGGCCGGACATGGGCGACATGATGATCGAGGGCCTGCGCAAGGTCGCGCCGACTGCGATCATGGTGATGTTCGCCATCCTCTACTTCGGCCTGATGTTCGACACTGGGCTGTTCGACCCAATCATCAAGAAGTTCATCAAGCTGATTGGCGGGGACCCGATGAAAGCGGTGGTGTTCGCCGCGCTGCTGGCAGGTCTGGTGTCGCTGGACGGTGACGGCTCGACCACCTACATGATCACGGTCACTGCGATGCTGCCGTTGTTCAAGCGGATGAGGCTTGACCCTCTGGCACTGACCTGCGTGGTAATTCTGGCTGCCAGTGTGACCAACCTGCTGCCATGGGGTGGGCCGCTCGCTCGTGCCGCTGCTTCCTTGCAAGTCGATACAGCAGACCTGTTCTTGCCGTTGATTCCGACACTCATCATCAGTTTCCTGGGTGTGCTGCTGCTTGCATGGTTCATTGGTACCCGTGAGCGGCAACGGCTGGGCAGGCTCCCACAATCGCTGGGCTCGGCGGCCACTACCTTTGATGATGGCGACGGTGATGGCACCCCGGCATTGTCGGAGGAAAACGCCGAACTGCGTCGGCCCAAGCTATTTTGGCTCAACGCTGCACTGACCATTGCCTTGATGGCTGGCCTGGTCATGGAACTGTTGCCGCTGGCGATCCTGTTCATGGTGGCGTTCTCGATTGCGCTGGTAATCAACTACCCGCACATGCAGGATCAGCGCCGGCGTATCTCCGCGCATGCGCCTACGGCCTTGAACCAGATCGCGATCTTCCTGGCTGCCGGTATCCTGGCGGGCATTCTGTCGGGGACCGGCATGGTCGATGCAATGTCCAAGAGCTTCCTGAGCATGCTGCCGGCGGAATGGGGCCCTTATATGGCACCTATCACTGCATTGGCGAGCATTCCAGGCACGTTCTTCATGTCTAACGATGCCTTCTACTACGGCGTGTTGCCCGTGCTGGCCAAGGCTGCCGAGGTCTATGGCATCACCCACGCCGAGATCGGTCGGGCTTCGTTGGTCGGGCAACCGGTGCACTTGCTCAGCCCGTTGGTGGCATCGACTTACCTGCTGTGTGGGTTGGCCGGGGTCGAGTTCAGTGACCATCAGAAGTACACCCTGAAGTGGGCCTTTGCCCTGTGCCTGGTGATCATGCTGGTCAGCATGGCCTTTGGCTTGTTCCCTTGGCGTGCTGCCTGACAGCAGGCGAGCAAACGGCGATCCTGGATCGCCGTTTCTTTAGGCTCTGATTAACTGAACAGGGGCGCTTATGTTTGCCTATGTAGGATCCCGCACCACTGAAGAACGCAACGCGCGCGGCATCGGTATCAGCGTTTACCGGCTGGATCAGGAGCGAGGTGTGTTGGAGCTGATTCAGCAAGTAGAGGATCTGGTTAATCCCTCGTTCCTGGCTGTAAATCGAGCGGGTGACCGTTTGTACACCGTGCATGGGGACCGTAGTGACGTCAGCGCTTTCAAAATCGACAATGCTAGCGGTTACCTGAAACTGCTCAATTCCCAGTGTTGCGAAGGCAAGAACCCCGTCCACCTCGCGCTGTCTGCGGATGAGCGGCATCTGGTGGTTTCCAACCACATCACAGGAACTTTGGCTGTGATGGAGGTTGACGATCAGGGCGCGCTTGGGTCGGTGGTACAACTCGTCGCCTTGGACGGGCCCCCAGGCCCACATCGTACGGAACAACCTTTTCCCAAGCCGCATTTCAATCTTTTCGACCCCACCGGCCAGTTTGTGCTGGTGCCAGACAAGGGGCTTGATCGAATCTTCAGCTTCCGATTCGAACAAGGACGCCTGACCCCGGCCGAGCAGCCGTTTGTGATCACTCGCGAAAATGCGGGCCCTCGGCATATTGCACTGCATCCGAATCTGCCTTGTGCATATGCCGTAAATGAACTCGACTCCAGCGTCACCACTTATGATTACGATGCGCAAACAGGCGGATTACAGGCCAGGCAGATACTCAGCCTGTTGCCGGAATACTTCACTGGGAACAGCCGTGCCTCGGAGGTCGAAGTTGACCGTACTGGCCGTTTCCTTTATGCATCGAACCGTGGGTATGACAGCATTGTGATGTTCGCCATCGATCAGGTTACCGGCTGGCTGAAGCTTATCGACTGGGTCCCAAGTGGCGGTGCTACTCCGCGGTTCTTTTCGTTGACGCCGAATGGTCGTTTCCTGTTCGCGCTTAACGAGGACAGTGACACCCTCGAGGCTTTCGAGGTCTGCCAAGAGAGTGGCCGCCTGTCCGCCACCGGGCATGTGACCCACACCGGTAGCCCCGTTTGTATGGTGTTCGTCGGCGACTAGCGGCGCGGTTGGACCGGCATAGGCTTGCCAGTAACGAACTCGATGAAGCGCCTGTTGGCCAAGGAAAGGTGCTCATCTGCTCGCCAACATAAACTGAACTGCAAATGCTGGGGCGTTTCGAACGGCACGCTAATCAGGTTGCCAACGGCGTGAAGGTTGGATTTGAACACCGTTGTCGCACCTAGACCCCGCAGTGCGGCCTGTAGCACCAATGGGGCGTCATTGCTCTGCAACACGGTGCAAAACGCAACCCTGTGCTGTTTGCAGTATTCATCGAGCATCAGGCGTTGCGCGAAACGTCCATCGAGCACCGCCATGGGCAGGCCCTGCAAGTGTTCGGCAGAGACAGCATCCAGCTTGGCCAGTGGGTGATCAGGCAGTACGCATAGCACAAGCTCGTCGGCATCGACCACGGCCGATTGCCAGTGCGGCTTGACCCTGCGGGCATTCATCAACGCGACGTCGATGTCGCGTGACTCAAGCCGCCAGTCCACCTCTTGGCCGCCTCCTTCAAACGCCTTGAAACGCACGCCCGGATACTGGGCGTGAAACTGCTCGAGCCACATCGGCAGGCGGCCCATACCGAACATGGGCGCAAATCCCAGTCTCACCTCGCCGCTTTGCAAATTGGCCAGTGAGGTCAGTTCCTGGCGGGCTGCTGCCAATTCCTGAAGCATGAGGTCGACCCGCTCGAGAAACCTTGCGCCCTCTGCTGTGGCTGTCACCCCGCGAACACTGCGGTCAAACAGTGGCACCCCTAGCTCATGCTCAAGCCGAGCGACTGCCATGCTGAGGGCCGATTGTGCAACGTGCGAATGCTGTGCGGCACGAGTGAAACTGCCGGTGCGAGCGACTTCGACTGCGTATTTGAGGGCTTTCAGGTTCATTGTATTAGCGGGTGTTCACAACAAAAATAGATGGCTAACCTTACATAAAAGAATTTTCCATTCCAATTAGTGGTGGCTAATCTCGGTCAATTCGACGTGAGTACTGGACGCCCTGAGCATGACTCGATCAACCCAAATCGCTTTTCTGGTAGCCGCTACGTTCTTCATGGAGAACCTGGATGCGACGGTGATCGTCACTGCGCTACCGGAAATGGCTCGTAGCTTTGCCATCCGCCCGGTAGACCTGAGCATCGGGATGAGCAGCTATCTCCTGGCGATGGCAGCGTTCATTCCACTTAGCGGGTGGGTTGCCGATCGACTGGGGGCGCGTACGACCTTCGCTGCCGCTATTGCCGCATTTACCTTGGCGTCGTTGTTGTGCGGGCTGAGCTACAGCCTAGAAACATTTGTTGTTGCGCGTGTCATGCAGGGTATTAGTGGAGCGTTGATGGTTCCAGTCGGCCGTTTGGCCGTGCTGCGCGCCACTGACAAGAAGGACCTGGTAAGAACCATAGGCTACATCACCGTACCGGGCTTGGTAGCGCCAGTGCTGGGGCCCCCGGTTGGCGCTTTGATGGTCACACATGCCACCTGGCCCTGGATCTTCTATTTGAATATTCCCTTCGGCATCATCGCGTTCATCTTCGCATGCTACCTGATCGACAATCATCGCTCCGAGCGCCGCATGCCATTCGACTGGACTGGCTTCATTCTGTTGTCAGGCACTTGTGTTGCCTTGTTGGCAGGGTTTGAAATGTTAGGTCACGCGGCCGGACTGTCGTGGTCTGGCGCATGGATCATTGTCGCTGCAATGCTGCTTGCGGCGCTGAGTGTGTGGCATCTGCGCAAGGCCCCGTTTCCGCTGCTTAAACTCGATGCGCTGGGCGTGCAGACCTTTCGGCTGACCTTTTTCAGCGGCTCTTTGTACCGGGTCTGCATCAGCAGTTTGCCGTTCCTGTTGCCCTTGATGTTCCAGCTCGCCTTCGGTCTGTCGGCGCTAACCGCCGGCAGCCTGATGATCGCGGTCTTTGCTGGCAACCTGGCAATGAAAGCTGTCACTACTGCGGTGCTCAAGCGATGGGGTTTCCGGCACGTATTGCTATTGAATGGTTGGCTGGGCGTTCTCTGTATCGGTGGTTGTGCGCTGCTCGAGCCGTCTACCAGCCATGAGCTGGTAGTTGCATGGCTTTTCATCGGCGGCCTGTCTCGTTCGCTACAGTTTACGGCCTACAACAATGTTGGATTCTCCGAGATATCCACGACTGGGATGCGGGATGCTTCCACACTCTTCAGTATGGCTTTCCAGCTCAGCATGGGTCTGGGGATCGCGGTTGGAGCGCTGATTTTGCGGTTCGCCATGCTGCTCCATGAAAACGTCGGAGTGGAAACGGCTGTGGACTTCCAGTTTGCATTTCTGTTGGTTGCGCTGCTGGCAGCGGTTGCAACGGGTGCCAGCTGGACACTTCGTCGAGATGCTGGAGCTTCCGTAATACAGGGGTGATAGTGGATGGCGGGATGAAGCAGTAATGACCGCCACTGCGAAGCGGTTCATCGTAAAAAGCAATTTTCATCTTATTTTTGTATTTTGGTGTTACAAAAAACATTACCATGCCGGCCGCTCGTGATTCGTCCTGAGAGGCCTGAATGAATCCTACATCTCCTGGTATCACCCGCCGTCAGCTCCTGGGGGCCGGCACGCTGATTGCGGTGAGCTCATCTTTCACCCATGCCGCCACCATCGTCGGTGGTCAACCATTGCCTTGGGCGCCAAACGCTGCAGACCCGCCTGCGGACATCGATCCGCATAATTGGACGTTCTTCACCGGGCACGAACAGCAGTTGGTTGAAGCCATTGTTGAGACACTCATCCCGGCCGATGAAATGAGCATGAGCGGTAAAGAGGCCGGCTGTGCCATCTACATTGACCGCCAGATGTCTGGCCCTCAGGGGCAAGGGGCGCGCATGTACTTGCAGGGGCCCTTTGCCAAAGGGCTGCCAACCCAAGGTCCGCAATCACCGTTGACGCCTGCGGAGCAGATGCGGGCTGGGTTGACGTCGCTCGAAAAACACTGTCAGGGAGCCTTCGGTAAGACGTTCGCCCAGTTGTCGGGGCACGATCGAGAGGCGCTGCTCAGCGGCCTGGAAAGCGGCCATGTGGAACTGCCCGATGGTGTGCAAGGCGCGGCGTTTTTCGAGGTGCTGCTGTCGCGCACTATGGAAGGCTTTTTCGCCGATCCCATCTATGGCGGAAACCGCGACATGGTCAGCTGGAAAATGATTGGTTATCCCGGTGCTCGTTACGACTACCTGGACTGGATCGACAAGCATGGCCAGACGTATCCGAACCCTCCCGTAAGTATTTCCGGCCGCCCAGACTGGAAGGGGTAAGAGTCAAATGATCAAGTTACCCAAAAAAGACGTGGCAATCGTTGGTCTGGGCTGGTGCGGTTCGATCATGGCGATCGAGATGGCCGAAGCAGGCCTTGAAGTCATTGCCTTCGAGCGTGGCCCGTGGCGCGACACCGGTACCGACTTCAATCCGGGATATGTACAGGATGAACTGCGTTATGTGATCCAGCAGGAGTTGATGATCACTGCTGCCGAAGACACCTATACCTTCCGTAACGCGTATGACCAGACTGCCTTACCGATGCGCGAATATGGCTCGTTCTTGCTGGGCACCGGCCTGGGCGGCTCCGGCGCCCACTGGAGCGGGCTGACGTGGCGCTACAACCCCAGCGACTTTGTGCTGCGTTCGCATCTGACCGAGCGCTATGGTGCCAAAGCCATCCCCAAGGACTTGCTGATCCGCGACTGGGGTATCACTTACGACGAACTTGAACCGTTCTATGACAAGTTCGAAAAAATGGCAGGTATTGGTGGCAAGGCCGGTATGCTCAACGGCCACTATCAACCCGGCGGCAACCCGTTCGAAGGCAACCGCTCGAGTGAGTTTCCGTTGCCGCCGATGGCAATGACCTACGCGCCGACGCTGTTCGCCGAAGCAGCTGCGAAGATGGGACTGCGTCCGTTTCCGACGCCCAGCGGCAACGCATCGCAGGTGTACACCAACCCCTATGGCGTGACCATGGCGCCATGTACTTACTGTGGCTACTGTTCGCGTTGCGGTTGCGCCAACTATTCCAAATCCACCCCGCAGACCAACATCATTCCCGCGCTGATGCGTCGGCGCAATTTCACCGCCCAGGTTCAGTCAGAGGTGTTGCAGATCAAGCTGGATGCCTCGGGCAAACGCGCGGTGGGGGTCATCTACGTCGATGCCAGTGGCCAGCATTATGAGCAACCGGCGGACCTGGTCATTCTGACGGCGTTCTCGGTACCCAACGTGCGCCTGCTCTTCGCATCCGGCATTGGCACGCCGTATGACCCTATCAGCGAGAGAGGCCTCATCGGAAAGAATTACGCCTACCAGACCAACTCTGCGGTCCAGGCATTCTTCGATGACAAAAACTTCAATCCCTTCATCGCGGGAGGCGGAGTAGGTCAGGCATGCGACGAATACAACGGCGACAACTTCGATCACTCCGGGTTGGGGTTCTTTGGTGGTGCCTGCATCATGTCCAACGTCACAAGCGGTTGGCCGATCAGCAACCGGATGACTCCTCCAGGCACGCCCCGCTGGGGCAGTAAGTGGAAGGTAGCGACCCAGAAGCATTACCTCAGCACCACCGTGGTTCGCACCCAGGGCAGTTCGTACCCGACCCGCTCGAACTACCTCGGCATAGACCCGACCTACAAGGACCGCCACGGTCGGCCAATGATGCAACTGACGTTCGACTTCCCGGACAACGACTTGAAAATGTCGAGCTTCGTCACCGACAAGGCCGCCGATGTGGCGCGTGCGATGGGTGCTCGGCAGATAGTCGCAAAGCCGGCCAAGGGGCCTTACAACATTGTACCGTTCCAGAGCACCCACAATACCGGTGGCGCGATCATGGGCGACAACCCACGCGAAAGTGTGGTCAACAAGTACTTGCAATGCTGGGACGTTCCAAACCTGTTCGTGATCGGCGGGTCAGCCTTCCCGCAAAATGCGGGTTATAACCCTACCGCCACGGTTGGCGCGCTGGCTTACTGGGCTGCGAATGCTATCCGGACACAGTATCTGAAGAACCCTGGCCCGTTGGTGCACGCATGAACAGGTCAGCTACTGCAGCGCTAGCTGTGTCCCTGATGTGGGTGCCTGCTGGCCCTGCCCAAAGCGCGTTGTTCCCGACCATCGAGAAAGGCCGCTACCTGACAACCGTGGGTGACTGCACCGCCTGCCATACTGCCGAACACGGCGCTGTGATGGCGGGAGGCAAAGCAATCGAAACGCCTTTTGGCAAACTGGTCGCCCCCAACCTTACGCCTGATCGTGAGACAGGCATTGGTGCCTGGACCGATGAGCAGTTCATACAGGCTCTGCAGAAGGGTATCGGGCACAGAGGCGAATTGTTGTACGGCGCGTTCCCCTACACGGCGTACACCAAGGTCAAGCGTGAAGACCTGCTGGCCATTCGTGCCTACCTGGCAACTTTGCCGCCGGTGCGCAACAAGGTCGAGGCCAATCAGCTGCCGTTCCCGTTCAATGTGAGGACCAGCCTCTACGGTTGGAACATGATGTTCTTCAAGGAAGGTGAGTACAAACCTGACCCGAACAAGAGCGAACAGTGGAACCGCGGCGCATACCTGGCCGAGGGCCTTGCACACTGCGGTACCTGCCACAACTCCAAGAATCTGCTGGGCGGTGATACCTCGGGTGGACACCTGCAGGGTTACACGCTGCAGGGCTGGGTCGCGCCGACCATTACCGGAGATGCCTACCGCGGGGTTGGCGCCTGGACCAACGCAGAGCTGGTCGAGTACCTCAAGACCGGTCGCAATCGTTACTCGGCGGCTTCTGGACCTATGGGGGAGGTTGTGATGCATTCCACCCAGTTCATGCGGCATGAAGACCTGGCCGCGATCGCCACCTACATCAAGAGCCTGGATGCTGGGCTGGAGGCGCCCAAGCAAGTGGATCAGAAGACATCGTCGATGGTGGTGGGCAAGGCGCTTTATGCCGACAACTGCTCGGCATGTCACATGGCCAATGGTGAAGGTGTACCGAAGTTGTTCCCCTCTTTACGTAATGCAGGCGCGGTACTCGCACAGGACCCGGCCACAGTGCTGCGTGTAGTGCTGGACGGGGCGCAGGCGGTTGCTACCGATGCGGCACCGACGGGCCCATCCATGCCGTCGTTCGCATGGCGTCTTGATGACAGCCAAGTGGCTGCTGTGGCGACCTACATCCGCAATACCTGGGATAACGCCGCCCCTGCTGTTACCACTCAACAGGCGCGGGCAGTTCGCGAACAGCTGGCTAACGAGCGATGAATGAACTGAGCCCCGCAGCAGCGGGGCTCGGTCATTTTCAGATATCCATCCACAGCAGCGATTTGCGTTCATCATCCATTTCGTACTTGCGCACGAACTGGAGCTTGCCACTATTCTCGATACGGAAAACCGCCAGGTTCGAGCGGCGCTTGCGTAGCTCGCCGTGATCCTTCACCCATTGCGTCATCTGGTTGGCCACGATCAGCAATTTGCCAGAGGGATCGACCTTCATGGTGCGTGCTTCGATGCCTTGACCATCGATGACCTGAATGCGATGAGGTTCACCCGTGCGCTGGTCGATGGCAAACACCGCGATGTTGTTCTCTCCGCCATTGTTCACTCGTTTACCCTCATGCTCGGTGGCGGCATCCGCACGGTTGCTCACGTAAAGGAAGCGTCCATTCGGCGAGAGTTGGATCACACCGCCTCTTTGACGAGGCGTTTCGAGATTGCTCAGGTGCTCAAGGGTATCCTTTTTGAAGCTAGGCGCTTGCTGCAACGCTCCGTCAGCCTTGAGCTTGTACATATAGAGTTTACTGCCGCGTTCCATGGCCACGTAAGCCCATGGTTGGCTAGGGTGGTAGGCCAGGTGCCTCGGGCCAATCCCTGGGTCGACCGCCGCAACTGAAACCTTGTGCAGCAAACCCTGTTCATCCAGCGCAAATGTGTTCACGCTGCCTGGCTGGTCTGGTACCTGCTTGACCGCGTCATTGCCGCGAGCCAGGGCTATCACGAAGCGGTCATTGGGGGTGAAGGTCACCTGATGTGTGAAAATGCCTGCCTGGGGCACCTGCCCCTGTGGGACTGCTGGGCTGACGCTGCCGTCCGCTTTGATCGGATGCACGCTGAGGGTAGAGGATTGGTTATAGGCAACCACCGCAAATCGGTCTTGCCGATCCAGTCCCAGGTTGATCGGCCGTTCCGGTAGGGCGATGACGTCCCCGACCGCTGTCAGTTCCCCGGATGCTTTGTTGATGCTGAATGCCTGCAAGACATGGGTATCACCCTTGGCGCCCAAGGTGCCGTTCCCGGCGTTGCTGGAAACCACATACAGCATGCTGCCTTTGGCATTCTTCACGCCAAATTGCAGGTTTGCCGGAACCTTGGTTTCACTGATCAACTGCAACTCGCCCGCACTGGGATCGACACGGTATCCCAGCACTCTCTCTCCTAGGCTTGCATAGAGCAGCTCTGATTGTTGCTGTGAAGAAGATGCGGCGGTTGATACCACAGGCAGTGACGCTGTCAGCACCAGTGCGAAAAGGGTTTTTTTCATGGTCTGCTCGGCTTTCGTTATTGTGATTGGCCGTTCCATTGAACGGTGCTTAACATTGTATTTAAAGTTATTAAAAAGCAATAATGAAGATTCGAGCAATCATCTGACGCGTGACCGCCGTCAGGTCTGCAGCATGAAGTGTTTCTCGTGCGTAGGTCCGCCATTTCGGGGAGGATGTGATACGAAATCGGCGATTGGAGCGCCCAGCCAGCTCGGAGACGAAATGCGATACGATTTGACAAGCCTTGATGTTTTTATTGCTGTTGCAGAAACGCAAAACCTCACTCATGCCGCGAACCTTCGGCACCTGGCTGTTTCTGCGGTCAGCAAGCGCATCAGCGAACTGGAGGACCTTACCGGGGCGCCATTGCTTATCCGTCATGCACGTGGCGTAGAGCTGACCCCGGCCGGGCAGTCATTGCTTTTTTACGCCCGACAGGTTCGGCAAACGCTGCAAAACCTTGATGCCGAGCTGGGGGAGTTTTCCGAAGGGGTCAAGGGGCACATACGTATTCACGCTATCACTTCTGCGTTATCTCAATTTCTACCCACGGATATCACAGCATTCGCCGCGCTCTATCCTTTGATTCGTTTCGACATTCAGGAGCGAGTGGGGGCCGACGTGGTGAGCGCAGTGGCGGAGGGCCGCGCTGACATTGGGGTTATCGCATCGCAAACCGCTTCCAGAGGTTTGCAAACGGTGCCTTATCGCACCGATGAATTGGTCGTGGTAGTGCCGGGCGCGCATGCCCTGGCGTCCTCTGCAAGCATAAGGTTCGCTGAAGTCTTGCAGTACGAGATGGTCGGCCCGCACCGTGAAAGTTCCATGTATGGCCTGCTGACTCAGCAGGCAGAGGCTTTGAATATGCCGCTCAAGCTGCGAATCCGAATCAGCAGTTTTGATTGCATCTGTCGAATGGTGGCCGCTGGCATGGGCATCGCGGTGCTGCCGCGGTCCGTAGTGAAGCCCTACCAGCGAAGCCTCAAACTGAAGGTCCTGCGCCTGGACGAAGCCTGGGCCGTACGCGCATTGTTGCTGGTCTTGCAGAGTTACGATGCCGCTGCGCCAACCTTACGCACGTTCGTCGACAACATTCGCAGTGAGGCAGGCTAGCTTTAGCCCGCACCCTGGTACTGCTGACCCCATCACCCGATCAATCCACTTGAGCAGCGTTCTCCAATGGAGAACGCTGCCATGGCAATTCATCAATTTTCATCCGGTGGGCCAACCACTAGCATCGCCCCATCACCAGCATCGGTCAGCCGATGCTGTCACAACGATAAGACGCAGAGCGATACGAGCATGACCAAGACTGCCCGCGACCTGATGAGCAACCTGGAGATCGACCAGGCCCGATTCGCCTATGTTGATTTGAAGAAGTTGCTGAGCCCAGCCCAATTGCAGCGCCTGCCCTACTCAATCCGTATTCTTCTGGAGAACGTGGCCCGTTGCACGCCCGAAGCGCTCGCATCAGTACTGGCTAGAGCCACGGGGCAGGGACCAGATTGCGAAGTGCCGTTCCAGCCGAACCGGCTGATGTTCCATGACACCACCTGTCTGCCGGCTTTGGCTGACTTTGCAGGTATGCGCGATGTAGTTGCCGAGCTCGGTGGTGACCCCAGCGCTATGAACCCGCTGATTCCCGCCGTGCTGACCATTGACCACTCAGTAATTGTCGAAAGCTATGCCGACGCCAATGCGGTCGAGCAGAACCTTGATATCGATTTCCGCCGTAACAGTGAACGTTATCGTTTCATCAAGTGGGCGCAAAAGAGCCTGGACAACTTCGGTGTGATTCCCCCAGGCACCGGTATCATCCATCAGATGAACATGGAAGCCTTGGCTACGGTCGTGTGGGAAAGCCGCACCGAAGATGGCCAGCGCTTGTTGCACCCCGATGACATGGTCGCGACGGACAGCCATACACCTATGATCAACGCCATCGGTGTTCTGGGGTGGGGTGTTGGCGGCCTCGAAGGGCAGGCGGCGATGGTTGGTGAGCCGGTACCTATCAGCTTTCCCAAGGTGATTGGCCTGCGTGTGACCAACGCGCTGCGCCCAGGTGTTACCGCGACGGATTTGTCATTGCATGTCGCTGAGATCCTGCGCAAGCGTTCGGTGGTCGGCAAGTTCGTAGAATTCACCGGTCCAGGCCTGTCGAACGTTGGGTGGGCCGCGCGTGGCACGGTGTCGAACATGGCCCCGGAGTATGGCGCTACGGTAGTGTTCTTCCCCTTCGACACCCAGACGCTCGACTACATGCAGCTTACCGGCCGCTCTTCAGCGCTCTGTCAGCAGGCGGCCACATACATGAGTGCGCAAAACCTGTATCGCAGTGATGAACTGCCGGAGCCGGAGTTCGATGAACTGATCGAACTGGACCTGGCCAGCATCGAGCCAAGCGTTGCAGGACCTTACCAGCCGCATCAGCGTCAACCGCTGTCGTGCTCGGGCGACTCATTCCGTAAGGAAGTCCTGGGCGGCGGCAACCTTATCGCCGGGCCATCCTCTGAGCAGTACTTCGAGCCCACATTCGCAGAACCGATCACGCATGGCGCCGTGGTTATCTCGGCAATTACCAGTTGCACCAATACGGCCAACCCGGCGCAGATGATCCAAGCCGGCTTACTGGCCCGAAAGGCACGTCGCCTGGGCCTGCAACGCAAGCCCTGGGTCAAGACTTCCTTGTCGCCAGGCTCCCAGGTCGTCTCCGACTATCTGGCTGAAGCTGACCTGCTGCAGGATTTTTCTGCTCTAGGCTTCGATCTTGCCGGCTTTGGCTGCATGACCTGTATCGGCAACTCGGGCAAGCTGGAAGAGCATGTCGAGGTGTTCGCCGATCAAGGCCTGAAGGGCGTGGTCGTACTGTCCGGTAATCGTAATTTCGAAGGTCGGGTGAACCCTAAGGTCCCCGCGGGTTACCTTGCCTCGCCCGCGTTGTGCGTGGCCTTTGCGATCGCCGGTACCATCGAGATCGACCTGACGCGTGAACCTTTAGGTTATGACTCAGCAGAGAATCCGGTCTATCTGCACGACTTGCTGCCCAGCGATGAAGAAGTGGCTGTGCTGGCCGCGAAAGTGGTGAAGCCGGAGTTCTTCCAACAGCGGCTGGCTACGGTGTGGGAAGGTACTCATCACTGGCAGGCGCTGTCCGCAGAGGGCAGTGTCCAGTTCCCTTGGGACCCTCGCTCGACTTATCTTCGCCGTCCGCAATACCTGGCTGACATCCAGGCTGAACCAAATTCTAGCCTGGCGATTCAGGGCGCTCGTGCCCTCATGGTGCTTGGGGACAACGTTACCACCGACCATATTTCGCCCGCCGGTGCCATCCCTGCCGATAGCCTTGCAGGCCAGTGGCTGCTGGAGCGCGGTGAGGATCCACAAGACCTGAACCAATATTCCACTCGCCGCAGTAACCACGAAGTCATGCTGCGTGGAGCTTTCACCAACAAGTCGGTGAAAAACCGTCTGGTCGGTGAGCAGCAGCCTGGCGTCGGCGCTTGGGCCTGGAATGCGGACCACAGCAAGTGCTTGCCCCTGTACGAAGCCGCCCAGAGTTACGCGGGTACGCCGATGATTGTCTTCGCAGGCATCAACTACGGCGCCGGTTCCAGCCGCGACTGGGCAGCCAAGGCGCAGGCCCTGCTTGGGGTGAAAGCTGTGGTAGCCCGCAGTATCGAGCGCATCCACCGCAGTAATCTGATCGGCATGGGCGTGTTGCCCCTGTTGTTCCAGGACGGGCAGGGCGCAGACGATCTACAACTGATCGGCACTGAGCAATTCGATTTGGTGGGTCTGGATGAGCTGGTCGTTGGCGATAACCGTGTTCGCCTGGAGATAGTCCGTGAGGGTGGCGTTCGCGATCAGATCGAGCTGATTGCTCGCCTGGATTCGCTGCAGGAACTGCGCTACCTGACTAACGGCGGGGTGCTGCCGTACGTGATCCGAAAAGTGGTCAAACGGACTCGCGGCTAACCCGCCAAGCACTGGTGTAACGACTCCGGCGGCGGCAGCAATGCTGCCGCACAGGGTACTGCTGCCTGCCAAAAGGCTGGTGCCCGCTTGAAAACGCATTTGCAAACGGGAGAACAACCCTATGTACGCCTATGTTGGCTCGCGGACCACCCGCGAGCGTAACGCCCGGGGTGATGGCATCACGGTCTATCGCCTGGATCAGCAGGCCGGTACGTTGGAGCAGGTACAGGTCGTCACTGATCTGGTCAACCCTTCCTTCCTTACCCTCAACCGTGCCGGAGACCGGTTGTATACCGTTCACGGCGACTGCAGCGAAGTCAGCGCCTTCAGCGTCGACAAGGCCAGTGGGACCTTGACCTTCCTCAACCGCCAGAGCTGCGAGGGCAAGAACCCGGTGCACCTGGCGCTGGACCCAAGCGAGCGCTTCATGGTGGTGTCCAACCACATCACCGGCACCTTGGCCGTGCTGAATGTGGCCGAAAACGGCGCGCTGGGCAGTGTCAACCATTTGCTCACACTTGACGGCCCAGTCGGCCCGCACCGCGTCGAACAGCCGTTCGCCAAGCCGCATTTCAATCCGTTCGATGCGTCCGGCAACTTTGTCCTGGTACCGGACAAGGGGCTCGATCGAGTGTTCAGCTTCCGCTTCGACAACGGCAGGTTGCATCCTGCCGAGCAACCCTTCATTGCTGCGCGTGAAGGTGCCGGCCCGCGCCACATTGCAATGCATCCCAAGGCGGGGTTCGCCTATGTGATCAACGAGTTGGACTCCAGTGTCACCAGCTATCGTTTCGACCCACATAGCGGCGCGCTACAGCCGATCCAGGTGCTCCCTTCATTGCCCGCAAGCTACACCGGCAACAGCCGCGCTTCGGAAATTGAAATCGACCGTAGCGGGCGTTTCCTCTACGCCTCGAATCGCGGTTACGACAGCATCGCGGTATACGCCATCGACCAGGTCAGTGGGCTGCTCAGCCCGGTCGAGTTCGTTCCCACTGAAGGCAAGACGCCGCGCTTCTTCACCCTGACACCTGATCAGCGCTTTCTGTTCGCGCTCAATGAAGACAGCGACAGCATCGTCTCGTTTGCAGTCGACCCGTGCAGTGGTGCACTCAGCAAGACCGGCTTCTCGGTTTCGACCGGAAGTCCGGTGTGCATGATCTTTTCTGCCTGACACCCGTTACAACGATAACAATTAAGGGACGGGCTACGGTCCGTTCCAGATGAGGTCCTTATGAACAACAACAATACTGTCGACGAGCAGGCGATTGTCCGCAAGGTGACCTTGCGCATCATCCCGTTCATGTTCCTGCTGTACATCGTGTCCTATCTTGACCGCGCCAACATCGGCTATGCCGCGCTAGAGATGAACAAGGAGCTGGCGTTGACCAGCGAAGCCTTCGGTTTCATTTCTGGAATCTTCTTCATCGGTTACTTCCTGTTCGAAGTGCCCAGCAACGTCATGCTCAACAAGTTTGGTGCGCGGGTGTGGATTGCTCGCATTCTGGTGACATGGGGCGTCATCGCCGCAGCCACGGCGTTTGCCCAGACGGCCAACCAGCTCTATGTACTGCGGTTCTTCCTCGGCGTAGCCGAGGCGGGCTTCTTTCCGGGCGTGATCGTCTACCTCACCTATTGGTTCCGCTCGCGTGAGCTGGCCACCACGGTGGCGCTGTTCACCGCGGCGATTCCGGTGAGCTACATCATCGGCGCACCGCTTTCGACCTGGATCATGGACAACATCAAGTGGCTCGACTGGAGCGGCTGGCGCTGGATGCTGTTCCTCGAAGGCGTGCCTGCCGTGTTCCTGGGCATTGCCTGCTTCTTCTTCCTGACCGACAAACCCGAGCAGGCCAAATGGCTGACCTCGCAGGAAAAAGAGTGGCTGCTGGCCGAGCTCGAACGCGACCGCCAGAGCCGCAAGAACGTCAAGCGCCTGGGTGTGTTCAAGACCATGGTCAACAAAAAGGTGCTGTACCTCGCGTTCATTTACTTCGTTTATCAGTGCGGTAGCCTGGGCGTCGGTTACTGGATGCCGCAGATCATCAAGGGCTTCTCCAGCGACCTGACTCATACCCAGATCGGCCTGATCGCGATGCTGCCGTATATCGTTGCAACCGCGGCGATGATTATCTGGTCGCGCAGTTCTGATCGGCGCAACGAGCGCAAGATGCACTCGGCCATCCCCCTTGCAATCGCTGCACTGGGCCTAGTAGGCGCCGGCATGCTAGCCAGCCCGATTGCTTCGATGGCGATGATCTGTGTTGCGCTGTCTGGGTTGTACAGTTTCAAGTCGCCGTTCTGGGCGCTGCCGACACTGTTCCTCGACCGCGCCACCGCTGCAGTATCCATTGCGGTGATCAACTCGATCGGCAACCTCGGTGGTTTTGTTGGTCCGTCGATGATTGGCGTAGTCAAGGGTAACAGCCAGAGCGCGGCCACAGGCCTGCTGTTCCTCAGTGCGCTGCTGCTCATCGCGTTCCTGATGACAGCGCTGATGCGGGTCAATAACAAAGAGCCGGATCAACCGATGGCAGCTTCTGCACATTGATCGTCGGGGCTGCCACGCGGCCCCCATCCGCCGGACTCCTTTGCACTTCTCCAAGCCCGGACCGAGCGTCCAGGCCGGGCATTCCTGTGTTAACCAAACGGAACCGCCAGATGCACAACAACAAGAACATCCTGCGCACTCTGATTACCCTGTCACCTTGCGTGCTCGCCGGTACTGCTGACGCAGGGGGCTTTGTCGAGGACAGCAAGCTCAACCTGCAGATGTCCAACTATTACTTCAACCGTGATTTTCGGGACGGCACTGGCCAGTCCAAGCGGGAGGAATGGGCTCAAGGGTTTCTGCTCGACTTCCGCTCGGGCTATACCCCAGGCACCGTAGGCTTTGGCCTTGATGCTCTGGGCATGCTAGGTATCAAGCTTGACTCGAGCCCCGACCGTGCAGGCTCCGGTTTGCTGCCGGTGCATGACAACGGCCGCGCCGCCAATGAGTTCACCCGCCTGGGCCTGACGGCCAAGGTCAAGATGTCCGAAACCGAACTCAAGTACGGCACCCTGATTCCCAAGTTACCGACAGTGCAAGCCAACACTGGCCGTATCTTGCCACAGACCTTCGAGGGCGGGTTGCTCACAAGCAACGAGATCGCTGGCCTGACCGTGACCGGTGCACGCTTGGACCGGGTGACCGATCGCGACTCGAGTGACGCCCAGAAGATCAGCCTGAACAACAAGAACCGCCGCTTTGCCGGGGCTGTCGAGGGCGACGAATACTGGGTCGGCGGCGCCGACTACGCGGTGAGCAAGGCGCTGACCCTAAGCTACCAGTACGCCGAACTTGAGGATGTGTACCGTCAGAACTTTTTTGGCATCGGCCATACGTGGAGCATTGGCCCGGGCAAGCTCAAGAGCGACCTGCGCTACATGCTCAGCGATGACGCCGGCAATGCTCGCGGCGGTGCGATCGACAGCGGCGCGCTCAGCGGCCTGTTCACCTACAGCCTGGGCGGCCATGCGCTGGGCCTAGGCCTGCAGAAAATGAACGGCGATACTTCAATGCCATTCCTCAACGGCACCGATCCCTACCTGGCCAACTACATCCAGATCAATGATTTCGCCGAGCCCGGCGAGCGCTCGTGGCAGCTGCGTTACGATTACAATTTCGCCGCCGTTGGCATCCCGGGGCTGACCTTCATGACACGCTACGTCAAGGGTGATCAAGCCGATGCCGCTACGCGTGGCGATGAAGGTCGCGAGTGGGAGCGCAACACCGATATCGCCTATGTGTTCCAGTCAGGCGCGCTGAAGAATGTCGGTGTGCGCTGGCGCAACGCAGCCTATCGTTCCAATTTCGCCCGTGGCGCAGATGAAAACCGTCTGATCGTTTCGTATACCTTGCCGATTTGGTGACGTTTTTGCCGACATGGCTGGGAAAAGTATCACACGACTTCTATAGGAGACTTGCATGAACACCATCGCCACCAGCGTCCTCAAAGATCTGGCCCCCGACGGCACCCTGCGCGTCGCGATCAACCTCGGCAACCCGGTGTTGGCCCAGCTTGGCTCGACGGGCGAGCCGCAGGGTGTATCCGTAGCCCTGGCCAAGGCTTTGGCCGAAGAGCTGGGGGTCACCTTGCACATGCGCACTTTCGATGCTGCGGGAAAAGTCTTTGCTGCACTGGAAGAAGGGGCTTGGAACTTGGCGTTTCTGGCCATCGAACCCGTGCGTGAGGCGCAAATCGCGTTCAGTGAGCCCTATGTGCTGATCGAGGGTACCTATCTGGTCAAGCGAGAAGCACCGTTCCAGCAAGTTGACGAGCTGGACCGGCCTGGCCTTCGCCTGGCTGTGGGTAAAGGTGCAGCCTATGACCTGTATCTCACGCGCACGCTGCAACATGCCGAGCTGGTCCGTGCTGAAACTTCTGCCGGCGCAGTGGACCTCTTTATTGAGAGCGATCTGGATGCTGCTGCAGGCGTACGTCAGCCGCTGGAAAGGGTCGCCGCCAGTGATCAACGCTATCGCGTGCTTGACGGTGCATTCACGTCGATTCGGCAAGCGATGGCCGTACCTCGCGAACGTGAAGCAGGCGCCGCCTATGTGCGCAATTTTGTCGAGCGCCGTCTTGCCGAGGGCTTCGTCCGCGGCGCGTTGCTTGCTAGCGGACAGACAGACGTCAGTGCTCCCCGCTGAGCGTTGCCGGAACGCATGGCGCAGCCGAGAAACCGCTTACCGATCTTGAATGCCCATGTCGATCCGCTGAGGGGGAAATTAGGCAGAACCTGCATATGAAAACTTTGTCCTAGTATGCATAGAGCGCAGAGATCTAACGGTTGCTACGTACCAGATCATAAGCTTGTCATCATTCCTTCATGCCACCTGCTTAGCTTGAAGGCGACACCTACGAAGACAAAATGAGTAAAGAGGACGCAGGGCTATGGATGAATACCAGGAAGAACTACTCGAAACCCAGGCTTACGAACTGGACACCCCGGAGCCGGCCGACGACGCCACCGAACTCTAGCCCGGCTGCCGCTGGCTGCGGCGGAACTCCCCCGGCGTGAGGCCCGTCCAGCGCTTGAATGCGCGCTGGAAGGCCTCGGCCGAAGCAAACCCCAACAGATAGGCAATCTCGCCAAAGGCCAGCGCCGTGTCACGGATGTAGGTCTCGGCCAGGTCGCGCCGTGTTTCGTTGAGCAGGTCGCGAAAACGCGTGCCTTCCTCGGCGAGCTTGCGGCGCAAGGTCCAGCTTGGCAACTGCAAGTGCAGCGCCACTTCTTCCAGGTCCGGTTCACGGCCGCCATTGAGCAGCGGGCCCAGCAGGTGGGTGATGCGCTCACCCAGGCTGCGCACCCG
>RCUU01000137.1_pt1 | contig 42082 bp, 39 predicted proteins | sample 2166211 | NCBI WGS metagenome assembly RCUU01 (sample SAMN09932620, study PRJNA488358) | compost metagenome | feature: garden; material: soil; isolation source: compost soil in phenylacetic acid-enriched culture | place: Germany: Experimental Botanical Garden Goettingen | collected 2016-01-27
GCCTTTTCGCCATCCACACCACTCCGCCTCCGGCCCGGCGCTGGTCGGCGGCAGCTGTAAGCTCCACTGAAATTTGCGACTCACTTCGTATTACTGGAATACTCCATCGCTAAATCAGACTGGTTACTAGCGAATGGATCAGAAAGTTCCTGCCCCCCTCCGTGATCTGAAGGGGCGCTGGCGTGTAGACGGTGTTTCTCAAGCAAACTGGAATGGCCGGGATATCAAGGCTGGGATAGTGCTTTCTGAGCTCAAGCCCGAGGCGGAGAACCCCTTTGCAGCTGACGCCAGTCTGCAGAGTGCTCCGACGCTGATCACCCTTAACCCTCACTGGCTCAGCGTACTCACCATAGGCTCGATCTGGAATGAGGGAAGGCTGATTTCGAGGCCTGATCCCCTGCCTGGCCACTTCCAAGTGGACACAAGCAAGGCCCAACTCCTTTCCTTCAGCAGAGGTGTGAAGCTTGGGGAGAAATACACCGATAACGGCGTAGCTGATCCCGACTTCCTCAATCCCAAAACTCATAGAGATCTCATCGCGAGCCTCTATCTTCTAGTTCCGATAGAAGGAAACAAGCAGTACCAGTGGATGGTCATTCCATGCTCTGAGATTCTCAGGTTCTACATGGGGCCGACTAGCAGGCTCATCGCGAGAGTCATTCAAGGTGAGCTCGATTCATTGGTGGTCGCCGGAGAGTTGGAAGGTGACACGGTTACCCTTTACGCCGCTACCGACCTGCAGAAGCTAGAAAAGATTATATTTGGCCGGGCCTATGCCAATAAAGACACCTACCTGGCCGAAATGAAAGAAGTCCACCGTAGACTACAGATAATTAACGCAAATAATAATAACGGCAAAAGGAATGCAGCTCTTTCCATTGAGGCGAACTTCCCATTTAAAGGCATTACGAATCTAACCATTGCTGGCGTGACTATGAGCTTGGCGAAAGGATTCAATAATGCCATCTTTGCTATGGAGATTCTCCACTGCACTTACCCAAGCGGGTATTCCCACCTAGTTGTCAATCGCGAAAATGATGTGGGGGTGGGTGGTGATACAAAAGTGCCCGGCACCGCCCCTCTGTTCGTCCCTCAGGAAGATGACGAGATCGACGATGTGGTCCTCGACACTCCGTCGGATGCCCGACTGCCCATGAAGGTGGTGACCAGACATGCCGATCCGTTCCCATGGATGGACTCCATCACCATGGAGAACCGACGCAACCAAACTCAAAGAGATTGGCGATCAGAGGCTCCCAGAATCCCTGTCGACGTGGCGGAGCACGCCATTGGTGATGGTAGCCATGCAGGGGAGCACAAAGGTAAGCAGCAGATAAACAACGCTATCGACTCTATACCGCCGAGCAGGGACTTAAATTCATTTATAAAACTGCTCCCCGCTTTAAAACAGGGGCTTGCAGCCAAAAAATGGGAGCTACAAACCATCACTCCCAATGGTCGAATCCGCACAGACGACCCAAACTATTTCGCGACAAGTTTTCCCTCAATCAAAGGCAGGCGCTGGACATGGCACTTGGGTCGGCAGTTGATCTGCGTTGAGGTCAGGCTTGGCCCGAACTCAAATGACTATTTCTATATTCTGGAGCTGGAGCAAAGCAACGATGCACATTGCACAGCTCTGCTGCGCACCGAGGAATTCGAACAGCTTGACAAGGATGCAATAAACAAGTTTCTAAAGGCCACGACCTATAGCAATGGCTGGCCTACGTTCGATCGCAAAGCCAAGAAAAATGACTCAGCGAAAATTGCTGAAATGCAGCTTTACGAAGAACACAAATTCGCACTCTGGAAAGTGAAACATCCCAAACTCGGGAATAACTGGGAAAACCTTCTTCTTTCCGAAATCAACACCTGGCTTTCAGGTCTGGTATAGGCCACAGCCGATCGTCCCGTAGCGGGGGATCAGCTGCGGATCCTACCCAGAACACGCAGCCGGGGGTGTCTACCCCCGGTACTGCACGCGAGCAGCATCCAGCCGAGCCTGTTGCTGCTCCCTCACCACCGCCTGCTCAGCTAACAGCGCCTGCATCTGGGTGTAGAGCTGGGCATGTTCGTTGTCTCTATCGGCCACGGTGACCACCAGCGAGTATGCCTCCTTCTCGGCCGCCGTCGGGTTCCAGTCACGGTCCTGCCGCACCACGACCACAAACCACTTCTCCCCAGGCGTGCATTGTTTGAGCGTCCAACGCGAGGATTGCACCGTACCGTGATTTCTCAATTGGGAGGAAATGTCGCGGTTGCTGGACCGCGCCTCCTTGAGTACATCCGTCTGGGCCTTCTGCTCCTGACTAAAGTGTTTCTGCACTTCATCTAGAGAAGCGCCGGTCACCAAGCGGTAGTTGATCTGAGTGGCCAGGTACTCGATCCGTGTAGTGCGCACGACTGGCGAATAGGCCAGCGTGATGGATAGCTCACGGGTTGCTCTGGAGGACCGCAGGAAGTTTTCCGGCAGAGGCAGCTCGAAGAACTGGCAACCGTCGTTCTCGATAGTCTCCTCCGACATCAACACCACGCAGTGATCGGATGACCTGAACAGATCAGCCTCACTCACAGCGCCATAGCCGGCCACATCTCTTGCAACGTCGCGATTGAGCGTGGCCTTGGCCTGCTTGTAGCCCTTTCTGAACTCCTCGGAGAACGAGGTCGTGATCTCCGCTGGAAGATAGGCCTGGTTCACGAGCATGGCACGAAGCATGTTCGCTGAGGCTGTTGGATACTCGTTCAACAAGCGTCCGGCCAAGTGGGTGATGTACGGCGCCGCCAAGCTCGTCCCACTGACCTCCTTGAAAACCGTCGCACCGACCACCTGGTGGTTGAGCGTAAGCACGCCCAGTCCCTTCATGTGAGGTGTCCATTGCGCGTTCGCCTGCCGCATGGGACTGGCAAAGTTACCGCCCGCAGCGACGAGTTCCGGCTTAAGCGCCCCCTTCACCGATGGCCCGTGGCGAGTGAATGGCGAAGGCTGGTTCTCCGAGGCCGGCGAGAGCTGGTAAATGTCAGGGAATCGCTGGCTGTCGAAGGTGGCGTTATGGCGGGAGATACTCCCCACGGTCAGCACCGTCATGGCCGGTGCAGGGTCGATGATCGCGCTCTGTTCAGAGACTAGGTACTCAGGGTACTCGTCGCGCCAACTATTGACCGGTACCGGCGGGTTAGAGGAGCCGCAGAAGTTACCCGTCGAAACCACGAACAGGATGTTGTGGCGTCTGGATAGGACATCCAGGATATAGGCCAAGCCCCTGACATGGGCTCCGTCATATGGCGCATTGTTGTTGCCCAACGACAGATTGAAGATCCGACAGCCCAGCTCGACAAAGTACGCCACCGCCTTCGTCAGTGAGGCCTCGAGCGAGAGCTCGTCATAGACCGCATTGCCGGTATGCGGGCATTTCTTCATAACCTTGCCGTTGAAGATCCACAGCTCCGGTCGCCAGAAATTCGAATTGTTGCAGGCCTCCACGTCGCCATAGAGGGCGACACCAGCCACCGCGGTACCATGACCCGCTTCATCGGCTTCACCCTCTTCATCCACGAAGGACGCGCTTTCACCCATCGCCGGTCGAAGTAGTGGGTGGTTAGCGTTGATGCCACTGTCGAGAATGCAGATGCGTGCGGCATCTGCAGGTGGAGAGGGGATCTCTCTGGGAAGTTCGTTGATATCCCGGTTCAACTGCTGAATGCTGATACCGGTGGAGGGGATGAGGTCCACCAGGCGTACATCACGGTGGTTCAACAGCAGTTGTGCTTGGTCGCCGGTCACCTCGACACGGTACATGAGCAGGCTGTCCAGGTTGATCTTGTCGAGCTGATGGATACGCTGTGCAGCCAACCAGGCCTCGAAGGCATTCGTGAGCAGGATCCGGCTAGGATGGTTCGCTACATGGACAGGCCACAACTCAACGTCGAGCTTGAACGTCGGTGTGTCCGGAAAACCGATATTGTTGAGCGCCCAGCTCATCCGATCTTCCGGTGACCAAGCCTCCACCCCAGCAATGGCTTCCAGAATCTGTCGATAGGTCAGCGCGGCGTCCATCACGCCCAGCTTTCTCAGGTGGTCGGCAAATTGGGCCAAGCCCGCTTCTGTCGCGAACACCACGCAGAGCTGCTTGCCCTCTTGGCTGACGAATTCCAACCCATGGGTTGAAAGGTTCGCAAAGGTGAGTGCACCGTCGTATTGCAGCTTGAGGACGTAGGGGGAATTTGCGGAAGAGCCGATCTGCTTCCTGGCTTGCCCCTCAGCAGTGGCAAAATATCCGTTTAGCTTCTGGCCATGCCCGCGGCGATCTTCACGTGTTACGAAGTGCGGCGGATTCTTGGTCCGACGAGAGTTGTCGAGAACTGCCCGCGTAATGCTCAGATGCTTGTAGGTAGCCACTGCTTCTTCCTTGAGAGCTCATGTTTACGACTTCCTAAGGTCCTCCCGTGCAAGGGCGCTTTTCAGCTCCTTGATGGTCAGAAATTCCTGGCCCCTCAGGATCATTCTTTTCGCGGCGCGACGTATGACTCGCTCGATATCCGCTCCGCTCTTACCTTTAAACTCCTTCAATACTTCCTTGTCGTCAATCTCAAATTGACGCCGGATGCCTCTCAACTTCAGCGACAAAATATCCTTCAGTTGCTTCTCATCCGGTAGCGGAAACTCAATGGATTCATCGAATCGCCGCCAAATGGCAGAGTCAAGGATCGTCTCATGGTTCGTAGCAGCCAAAATCAAACTACGACCTTCGTAGGAATCCATCATCTGCAGCACCGCGTTCACGACGCGGCGAAGCTCACCATGGTCGCCGCTATCGCCACGCTCTTTGCCGATGGCATCGAACTCATCAAAGAGCACCACGAATGGGTGCTGGGCAATGAAATCGAAGACCTTACGAAGGTTGGCAGCCGTTTCCCCGAGGAAGGAAGAGACCAGTGCGTCCAGGCGGACGATTGCCAGAGGCCTATCCAGCTCAAACGCTACAACCTCAGCAGCCAGAGTCTTACCGCATCCAGGCGGACCGAAGAAAATCACCTTGCCCGCAGGCTTCATGCCGTAGCTGCGCAGGACATCAGCACGGCGATTTTCCTCGAGGACTTCCTCCAGCGCAGCGGAACTGCTCGTAGGGAGAACAACCTCATCGAGTGAGCGCTTGGGTGTTCTTATATCAAGCAGTGGTAAGCCACGCTCTTTATCTACAGGAACATCATAGTGAACGCGGGGCGCGCTATTCGACGCCCCCAGATTTGAATCGCTGCCGTAAAGAATCTGCTCAAGGTCATTGGCCAGAAGGTGGTGTTGCTTCTGCCGCTCCTCTTCGATCACCGCCTTGGAGGCAAGACGAAACGCATCGGCATCGCCCGCTGTCCCTGCTCGGAACAGCTGACGGAGAATTTTTCCGTTGGCCATAATCACCACCCTCTGAATTATTGCGCACTGTAGTTTTAGATAGAAATCGACAAACCATCGTGGCTACAAGGCTTGCAATAACTCGTCTCGCATTTTGATTTTCATAATCAAGGACTCCGTTCCATTCATTACGTGTACACCTTGGAGCTAACACTGTGAAGCAGGGCAGCTGGCATGGCGGCGTAGCCTAGTCCACTTTCAGGAAGCCTTAAACGGCTACCTCTGAAATTCCGCCGAGCTGCAGACGATCAAGCCACCTCACGACCGATTGCTACGGCCATCCACGAAGGAAGGAGCGATCGAGCCGAGCTCAAAGCCTGCCAGTCGGGCAGCGTCAGCCGCTTTCGCAGTTCCTCCATCGCCACGCTTACCTGAGCCTCTCCCAGCCAAGCTAAGGCTCGAACTACAGCGCCCGCAGTCGTATCACCGAGGGACAGCATCCAACGGGGTGCATGTCTGATCTCGGCCTGAACACGCCCAACGTTAAGCGTCCGAGCTCGCCCGCTGGTGAGAAACACGCCCCCACTAGGGACTTTTATGGTCAGGCCCAACATTTTTGCGGAGCCGGCGCCATCAAGGACTATGACTTCTTGGTTCTTCGAGGCCAGCCCGCTGACAACCTTCTCCATCGAAGGCGCACCCTGCTGACTAACTGTTGGAGCCACATACAGCCCGCGAGCTGCTCGGATGATTTGCCCTGCCTTCGCCAACCGCGAAAACGCTTGATCCACGGCCGCACGACTACCCAAGTGCAGAAACTCCTTGGGAGTGAGCATCCCACCCTCAGGTAGGCGCCTACTGTGTTCCAGGATCAATTCGGGAAGAGTCTTCATAGGCTTCAAACGAGGGTTTTTGACTGATTGTCAGAAATACTATTTGATTTCTGACATTGGTCAAGCTTTCACCGACCGCCAGTCGGCCCGAGGCCAGGAATGCGACACAGACTCAGCGCGCAATGGCGCGTGAGCTTCAATTTTAGAGAGGGCAACTCACACAGCCATCGGATCCCCTCCAGAGGGAGGCAAGTACCGTGGAACGACTAGCTCAGGTAATCGAATCAGTAATCAGTGCTGGCCACATCCTCATCGCAGAATGGCAACGACCGGGTGGTCCACGCGGCGCTGGCGACAAAGCGGATGTCGATATGGAAATTGAGCAGGTACTGCAAGCCGAATTGCTTGGTCTACTCGATTGCGATTTTTGGGGGGAGGAGACGGAATGCCGCCTGACAGACGCCGAGTTCTGCTGGGTAGTGGACCCAAACGATGGAACTGCTGACTTCCTGAAGGGGAATCGTGGCTCAGCAATTTCCGTCGGCCTTCTGCGCGACGCAAAGCCAATACTCGGGGTCGTATATGCCCCGGTAACCGATAGCAGAGGACCTGACTGGATTGCGTGGGAAGCAGGCATGCCTGGCCTTCTCAGAAACAATCAGCAAATCCAGTCCTGCCTGCGATACAAAATGTTCACCCACAGCTCGCAGGTCTTGATGAGCACTGCAGCCAGGACCAAGCCCGAACTGAATGCGGAGCTTTGCGCACCCGCCAAATTCACCTCCATGCCAAGCATTGCGTACCGGCTAGCCCTAACGGCGGCCGGCGAAGCCATCGCTGGCGTTTCACTGGTCCCTGTCGGAGCTCACGATGTAGTCGCAGGACATGCGCTGTTGATCGGAGCACAAGGTGTTCTTTTAGACCAGGACGGCTGTCCAATCGCCTACACCACCCAGCCGAAGCTTGCTCAAGTCTCTTCACGTTGCTTCGGCGGGGCGCCCGATGCATGCATACAGCTTTCTCAGCGGAGCTGGGATAGGCTGTTTAAGGCATAGGGATGAAGTGGTGGTGCAGCAACCGCGATCACCGCGGAAGGCCAGTCAAACGCCCCGCTGAAACCCGTTGGCCATAGCACGTGGTAGCCGTAGAACATGGCGAGGTTCAGGATCACCCCCACCACAGCGGCGGTGATGCCTGTCAGCGGTGCGGTGAATTTCATCTCGTTGTGAGTTGACGCCACCAACGGGCCACCGGCGAGGATGAACAGGAACGACGGCAAGAAGGTGAACCAGGTGACGAGGCTTGCCGAGACTGCGCCGGCGAGGAAGGGTGCTCCGCATCGAACATCGGATACACGTAACCTCCGATGAATCCAACGAAGGCAACCACCATGATCAGAGGGCCTGGCGTGGTTTCCCCTAAGGCGAGGCCATCGATCATCTGGGTTGGCGTCAGCCACCCGTAGTGCCAGACCGCTCCCTGATAAACATAGCGCAGCGTATGCACCGCCGAAAGTCATTAGGGCGGCCTTGGTGAAGAACCAGCCCATCTGCGTCAAGGTGCCATCCCAACCAAACGACAGCGTCAATATGGGCCACTGTCCCGAATGTGCCAGGATGTCTTGACAAGTGGGATTTAGCAAAACATGAGGTGTCCACATTCCATAAATCGTGGACACCAATGAAACAGGCATTTAGCGAATGTCAACGACTGTTTGGGGAAGCCACAAATCGAGCCCGGCAATCGCTGGCAACCGCCCGAAAAACATGGCTGAGGACAGTTGTAGGATTTCGAAATAGCTGCGAAATTATCGAAATAATTGCGACTGAGTCGCACCCTCTTCACGAACAACGCAGCATGGACGCTTGCCGCGAAGCAAGACTCCCCTTTTTCGGAAATCCCGTGATTAATCAAAAGGGTGTGGCAGGCCAGCTATACAAAGATTTCTTTTCTTTAAGTGCATTTTTCCGGCCTAACAGAAAGAATTCTTTGTATTGCATGTCTGGCTCCGATAGGGACCCCGGCGCCCGTGAAAAAGACCACCGTCTTGGACCTGCGCAAAGCTCCAGCAGCTCTTTGCAAATTGCTCATTGGACACACCTCAGCCCCGCGGCGAAGACGCCCTTGCAGTAAACACGTGAAAGGTCGCTCCTCCCAGCCAAGCCACTCGCGTTTGATCGGAAAACCAAGCGTAGAACGCGGAGTACCGCATACTGCTCGGACCGCTTTGGAAAACCTCGATGGATTTCAGCTACCCCATCTGCAGCTGTCTGTAGCCTTTTCGCGGGAGGTGCTTATGACCACTCCCTTTGCTCACATCCAGACGGTAATCAAGGCGGTTCACGGTATGACATTCGCGGGTATCTGTTAGCGGAGTTGGTGAAGCTGTGCCTAAAAAAAATCGGGCCACAGTTCCGCTCGCCGGGCGAGCCTACTACGAGCGATACGTTCAGAAGGAAGCCATTGCGTAGATCTCGAGCGTTTCATGTCCCACTTGCTATTCGGCCCTGACGGGCGGCTCTCGCCGCGGGAATGTCGATATGGCGCATATTGATGCTCTCAATGGCCCAGCTCTGGGGTAATTAATTGTCCCAACGTTGACAGAGGCTTGATGATGAAAATCACTGGTCGTGTGGAAACGGAAGCGGTGGTCGACGTGAGCTGCGACGTATGCGGTTCCTCCACCCGTTTGGAAACCGGCAGCCTGCAGTACGGGGTGCTCCACGCGGACTGGGGCTTCGGTGCACTGCACGACGGAGAACGCTATGAGGTGCACCTGTGTGAATCCTGCTTCTTCCAGACCATCGCTTACCTCAAGCAAGAGCGGCGCACGGCCAACATGTTCGAAGGTGATCCGCAACAGTCCGGGGATGACTTCGGCCTTTTAGGGGGTGACGACGGGGACTAAGACTCCATGTATCGATGGAAGGCTAGTGATAGGTCTTCGCCGGTCGCCTTTGGAAGCGTTTTGCGACGGGTCGCTTCGGCAGGAGCTTTCCCTTCTGCCCCACCCGCCTGCAAGTCCCGAAGAAACCTATCACTGGCAAAATTCCGGCTGCACGGGATAACTTCTACGGCAAAATTGGGGGGCGGTTTAGTGGAGTTGTATCCGCGCCGGAGAGGAAATCAACGTATTGCTCAGCGATCTATTTTCGATGCACGAGGTCTCGCCCTACCATGGTCGGGCTGATTCCATATGCGTCTCGAAAGTAACGACCGAACCTCCCGACGTTTACGAAGCCCCACCGTAATGCCACATCTCTGCCCGATATAGACGGATTTTGAAGCAGGTCTTTACCGGCCCATAGAGATCAAGAACAGTTCGGCCCAGCCTGCGCATTGCGCAGGCCAGGCTAGCATCACCATCAGCCGTTCTGAATGGCTCGGACTTTCTCAGTGGTGATAGGCTCGCCACCGATGCCCCAGTCGCCGCTCTTCACTTCTTCGAAAATTACCCAAGTCACAGCACGCATTTTCTCTCCCTCGACGGAGACCATGGCGTCGGTAATCTTGCTGATGATCTCGGCTTTTTGCTCCGAAGAGAAAACACCTTCAATGCCTTTTACAGTAACCAGTGGCATGTCGGGACTCCTACAGTAGTTGAATAGCACCGTGGATCAACCGAGATGGTTATCCCTGGTAGGTCTCATAATCGGTGTAACCCTTCGCGCCAATCACACCGTAATAGGTGGAGTGGTCACTGGTCGCGAGTGGCCAGCCATTCTGCATCCGCTCGACCAGGTCAGGGTTCGCGATGTACGAGGTTCCGAAAGCGATCAAATCGTGATCGCCGTTTTCCAGCTCAGCTTCTGCCAGTTCAGCGGTAAAGCCTCCGGCGCCGATGACCGTGCCTTTGTAGAGCGAGCGGAACTGCTTGTAGAAGCCCTCTGGGAACGGAACCGCGTCCAGCGTTGGCTGGTAGTTCACGTGAACGAAAGCCACCTCGCGCTTGTTCAGTTCAGCGGCAACGCTGTTCCAGGTCGCCTCTTCTTCCGGGTAAGGTCGCAGGTCGTACAGACGCCCGAACGGAGAGATGCGCACACCAACGCGGAAGCCACCAATCGCGTCTGCGATCGCATCGACCGTTTCCAGCAGGAAGCGCTGACGGTTTTCGATCGATCCACCGTACTCGTCGGTACGCGTGTTGATCTGGCTGCTCAGGAACTGGTCGAACAGGAATGCGTTGGCTGCCATGAGCTCCACGCCATCGAAGCCCGCGTCCACCGCGCGCAATGCGGCGGCAACGAAGTCGTCGGTGACACGGTGAATCTCATCGACAGTCAGTGCACGCGGTACGCTCGGTGCAACCGGGCCAGCTACACCAGGGCCAGTCCAGGCGTACACCGTGGTGCCTACAGCTGGCTCGGCACTCGCCGAAACGGGTGCAGCATTGCCTGGCTGCAGCGACACGTGCGACATGCGGCCCACATGCCACAGCTGGGCGAAGATCTTGCCGCCTTTGGCATGAACGGCATCAGTCACTTCGCGCCACGCGCGGGTCTGCTCGTCGGTGTAAATACCTGGGGTGTACAGGTAACCGCGCCCCTCGTCCGAGATCGGCAAGCCTTCAGTGATGATCAGGCCCGCCGAAGCACGCTGCGCGTAATACAGTGCGGTCAGCTCGGACGGCACGTTGTCTTCCGTCCGGGTACGGGTCATTGGGGCCATCACAACGCGGTTGGCCAGTTTGAGGCCGTCCAGGTCGTATGGGGAGAACAGCTTTTTCATAATCTACCTCTACAAACGAATACGTGAATCAGGCAACGGCTTGGCCAGTGATAACTTCCAGCTTGGGCACCATGCGGATAGCCCTCGAGAAGTTGGCGAGGTTCACGGAAGTCTTGGTGACGATGCGATGCAGCTCTTCCACCTTGTCGGCAGGTGCATCGGTGTGGATGCGCACCACGTAACTCATCTCGTCGAAGCCTGGGTTGACGCTTTCGTCCAACCCCAGGAAGCCACGCAGATCCAGCTCACCACTGGTCTCGATCTCCAGACTGTGGATGGTGATACCCATGACCGACGCATTCACCACATAGCCAACGGAAAGGCAGGCGTTCAGACCGGAGATCAGCAGTTCCTGTGGGTTGGGGGCAGAGTTGCTACCCAACAGCTCCAGTGGTTCATCAGCTGCGATCTGGACATTTCGTGGGTAGTCGGTACCGCTCAAATGAAAGCGGTCGACGGTGGCCACGGTGCGGGTCTGATGCTCCCACTTGGTGTTGATTTTGAAACGTGCGTGACGCTTGGCAGGATCCTCAGCGACGCCCTGTGCAAAGGCTTGCAGAGCAGCGATATCGATACCGTTGAGATGCTTGTCCATTTTCAAATCCTCTTAAATTCGTGGATAAAAGATCAAAATCACGAGGCACCCGAAGGTGATCACTTGGTTAGTGCGAACAGCCAGTGATTGAACAGCTGGTGGCACTGATTGCCTCTTCATCACTCGAAAGTTCTTCCATCGCAGCACGGAGCACTTTGGTAAACACTGCCGGCTCCTGTGCACCGGAGATGTAGCGGTTGCCGTTGATCACGAACAACGGAATGCCGGTACCTAGTCCGTTCACTGCTGCTTCATCACTCAGGATTGCGGCTTCAGCCGAATCGAAACCAACGAGGTCGGTAGCACCCACCTCCGTCGCCAGGTCCCACAAGACCCGTTCGTTGAAGATATCCTTGCCCTCTGTCGTTCCAGCCAGATAAAGCCGTTCGACATAGCGCTCCTGCAGAGCCGGAGCAGAAATAGCCTTTACGTACTGGTGAGCAGCGGAGGTATCCCCGAAGCGCATGACGTCAAACCTGTAGTCCAACCCTTCAAGCGCAGCACTTTCTCGCACGGCGTCCATGAACATGTCCGCTCGCCCTTGGCTACCGGTTTTCTGTACCAATGCCTGGCTGAAAGAGACCGGGGTCATGCCTTTTGCCAAGCGGTATGCACGCGGCACGATTTCAACTTCGACCTCATCCTTGAGATCATCAATGGCCTTCTCCAAGCGCTTCTTTGCTATCCAGCACCAGGGACAGACAAAGTCGGACCAGACCTCAACCGTAATTTTCTTCATGGAATCTCCTCTCTATCTGTCTCTGCTGGATAAGCTGCGAAAGCCACTCAGCTCTGAGGTTTGCTGTCCATGGCGTCCAGGACATGCGTGCTGTAAACAACTGCCGCACCGGCGTTCATGTTCACGGCCACACCAAGTGCCTCGGCAACTTCCTCGGTGGTGATGCCGAGCTTCTTGGCTTCTGCAGCGTGGAAAGCAATGCAACCATCGCAGCGCGTGGTGACAGCGACAGCCAGCGAGATGAGCTCACGGGTCTTGGCATCGAGGTGATTGGTTTTGTTTCCGGCATTACCGAGCATTGCCACGCCCCGCAGGGTGTCAGGCGAATGTGCGCCGAACTCTTTCAGACGGGCGCTTACGTCGGTGACGGTTTGTTGCCAGTTAGGCATGCTAGACATGATTACCACCCTACTAGTTGATAGGTAAGACTTGCCAAAAAATGGGCCGAAACGGGTCGCGTATCGGCCCCCTTGTGCGCAGAGATCAGTACTCTGCGATCATCCGAAGAACTGCCATATTTACCGTCTCACCATCCTTGGTAGCCCAGTTAATGAAGCTCGACCCTTCGAGGATGCTGAGCAACAAATAGGACTTCTCTCTGGACCCTCGCCCCTGGGCTAACTCACCAGCGGCAATGCCTTCGTCCATCACTCTGGTCAACCAGGACAACTGCACGTCGAAAAACCTTCGGGTTAGACGCTGGAGCCCATCGGGCAGGGCTGCCATTTCAGCCGCCAGCGCACCACACAAAGGCAAAAGACCACCTTCAGTGCTGGAATAGAAAAGCACATAGAACGCCTTGAGCCTTTCAACTGCACCTTTCTGGTGGATCTCGATGCGCTCGAACTCAGCTTGCACTCGCGAAACGTACTCTTCGACGATCGCAATCCCCAGATCTTCCTTGGTTGGGAAGTGATAGTGGATGCTTGCCTTGCGAATACCGACTACATCAGCAAGATCCGCATAGCTGAACGCTGCATAGCCTTTGGTCCGCATCAGTTCTTCAGCGGCTTGAATTAACGCGTCCCGTGTTGCCAGTGTCATACATTCTCCTGCCTTCATCGCCCGACCAGAAAAGAGCGATTCCGGCCACTACGCGGCCAGTTTACTTCCCTTGCTTACGAGCGGCCATGACCCCACCGTCTACGTCCCACACTGCGCCGGTCACCCAGGACGCTTTGTCAGAAAGCAAGAACACAATGGACTCAGCCACATCACGTGGGGTGCCGTTGCGACCCAGCGGGTGGAAGTTGTTGAAGTCCTTCAGCGCACCTTCCAACTGTTCACCAGGGATGAAACGCTCGAAGATCTTGGTTTCCACAATGCCCGGGCTGACCGAGTTCACGCGAATACCATGTTGCGCCAATTCGCCCGCAGCGTGCGTGGTCAGGGCATCCAGGCCCATCTTGGCCATGGAGTAGGCCGACGCTGGAACGCCTTCGACGGCTTGGCGCGCAGCCACAGCAGTGACGTTCACGATCGAGCCAGGTTTGCCCTGAGCTACCAGCTCTGCTGCTACCTGACGGGTCAGGAAGAAGACAGCACGGTTCAGGTTGAGGAAGTTGTCGTAATCCTCAAGCGAGTGCTCGATGAATGCTTTCGGGTAGTAGATACCCGCGGAATTGACCATCAGATCAATGTCCTTGTGGCTTGTGGCCAATTTCTCGATCAGTGCCTGGACACTGACAAAATCAGTCAGGTCAACCGCGTAGGCTGCAACCTTGTCTTCGCCGGCAACGGCAGCCAGTTGTTGGCGTGCTGCTTCGGCTTTCTCGGGGCGGTTGCCGACGATCACCACCGAACCACCTTGCTCGGCGACCATCTGCGCGGTTTCCAGACCGATACCGCTCGTGCCACCTACTACCAAAAGCTTGCGACCTTTGAACTGCATGATGATGTCCTCTGTTCGTTTGTCTATCTACTAGTAGGTAGACTATGCCTCGAGCCGACGGGTGTCAAGCTACCGCTGATCGACAAGGCCGAGTGAAGGGAGCATCGGATGCCTTGGGGATGTGGTCGCGCTGTGCACACTTCAAGGCAGGGGCTCACCACATGGGTGGCGTTAACATCACATCCTCTTTCGGCCGTACCGAACTACAGGTACAGATACCGGTTACGCCTGCAGCGCTCGTAAAATATGCCTTGGCGCATGGCCTGATCTCGATTTGAGCAAGCCCGGCTAAAAGGGATGCCTAGAGTAGAGGGATCGTGTACGTGATAAACACTCGATTCTGGTCCTGGTTGCGCGAAACCTCGCTGTGGTATTTCGCATTTCGCCAGCCAAGACCCACACCTTTCAGCACCCCACTCTGGATGGCATAGTCCAACGTGAAGTCACGCTCCCACTCGGACGCATTACTAGAGTCGCTGGTCCGTATCTGATCCCCCGTCACATACGCGACTGAGGCTTTCAAGCCCGGTATGCCCATGGCGACAAAGTCGTAGGCGTATTGGGCAAAAACCGTCTGCTCGCCGGCGCGGTTGAACGAATGAATGATTCTGTCAGTGGCTAGGTAGGTACTGGCACCTCCTGCTCCTTTACCTTCCAAACCGCTCTGGCTGGGCTGAACGAAGTCGCTGCCTGTCGAAACGCGTTGATAGCCCAACATCAAAGCGTGACCGCCATCAGCGTAGGTTCCGCTCAGAGACCACGTATCATTGTCAATCTCACCTGTCCCACCTTGGGTGTATCCGTTGACGCGGTATCCTGCAGCACGCCCATCGGCGGAACTGTTCGCGCCCGTCGCGTCGGTTTTGAAATAACGGAGATCCGTCGTGAACGATTTAGACTCATCGAGCGCTAACCGATGGACCACCCCAGCGAAATGCTGGGTGTAAAACTCGTCCAGCTTGGCAAAGTAATACTGCGCCTTGAGATCACCGGTTACCGCCCAATCGCCACCGGCGAAGTAAAATTTGTTTGATTCGCGGTTGCTCCCAGGGATTGAAAAGCCGGTGCTGTCCGTTGATCCGCGACCGACAACGTGCTCAAGTACACCACCAGTCAACGTAAGACTCTTGAAGGCGGTCGAGGTGATTTGCGTTCCCTCAAAGGTCTGGGGGAGAACACGCCCATCATTGGCTACGAGAATCGGTAACTTGGGGATCAGAGTGCCGTAGCGAATCTCAGTTTCACCAATACGTGCCTTGGCGGTGGGGGCGAACCGAGTCCAGGTATCAGCGGCATGATCACCATCACTGGGAATCATCGTAGATTTCTGATGCCGCCCTTGCCCACTATCTAGCGTAACTCCAGTGAGCAAGAGAGCGTCTATGCCAATGCCAAGCGTACCCTGTGTAAAGCCCGACTCATATTTCAGCAGAAATCCTTGAGCCCATTCCTCAGTTCTCGATGGTTCGGCCGCTCCGTCTCTATTGTCGTTCAGAAAACCAAATGTCCTTAGTCCAAGACTAGCCTTACTTCCCTCGATAAATCCTCCCTGCGTAGCATCATTGGCATTAGCCACCGAGCAGAGAGCCACAAATACGGTAGCGCCCGCGATATAATATTGCATGCAAGACATTCCTTATTTTTGTTTTAACACTGAACATCGCTTAAAGCCCAAGCGCACACTCAGACACCTAGGCATCAGTCATGTCTAAAAGGTAAAAATTTAATACCCTTAGTTTTCCGCAAGTCTTCCCCAGTCAAGAGCATAAGGGCGCTTGCTGCTTTCACTTCACATTCGAAGTGCAACGCGGCTGAGTTTTAAAACATCAACTCCAACACTGAATGCGCTAGCTGGTATTTTCTCTCGCTTCCCAATAGGACAAGTAGGCAGTGATTTGAATTGATTACCCCCTCATGGAGTCGGCGAAGAGGACCCGGTCGGGATCTACCGAACCTCTTCTCTCGAAATGCCGAGGCGCTGAGTCTACTGACTCAGTCGCCCAATGCAGTCCCCTCACGACGGGGATCAGCGCCGGCTGTCCATCCGTCCCCGTCCCTGACAATTATTTGGGTACCACTCGTCATCTCAATGGGAGTGACATTGTGCCCCCTATCCTTCAACTGCTGAATCAGGGTGTCACTCACTAGGCCAACCTCTACTTCTGTTCCGACATTTCGGCTTCCGAAGTTAGGCAGGTTGATCGCATCTTGTGGATTCAACTTCCAATCCAGCATCCCTACCAATGCCTTATTCACATACTCGATAATCTGGGAACCACCTGGCGAACCGACAGTGGCAATCAGCTTGCCGCTGTCTTGATCAAAAACCAAAGTTGGTGCCATCGAGGAGCGAGGTCTTTTGCCGGGTTCAATTCGATTTGCTACCGGCTTACCGTTCTCGCTCGGGATAAAGGAGAAGTCGGTCAACTGGTTATTCAGAACGAAGCCGTTCACCATAATGTGAGAGCCAAACGCAGCCTCCACCGACGTCGTCATGGAAATCGCACCACCGTGATCGTCCACAGCAGCAATCTGCGAGGTAGAGATCCGTAGCGGTGAGCGGTCAGGGGCCAAGACGGTATTCATCCCTGGCGGTGTGCCGGCGGCAGCAATCCCAATGCTTTTGTCACTTATCAATGATGACCGTTCGGCAAGATAAGTTTTATTAGTGAGCCCCCAGATGTTGACTGGGACATAATCAGGATCGGCCAAGTAAAGTGCACGGTCTGCATAGGCCAGTCGCTCGGCCTCAGCGACCAAATGCACGGCCTGCGCATTCGGCTCGATGCCTACCCCGTCATGGGTGGTTTTAGGCAGCATCTTACTCAGATTGTGTGCCGGCGATTTGCGTTGCAAAGCTTCGAGAATGCTTAATGTCTGCAAGACTGCAACACCACCCGATGAAGGTGGCGGCATCCCACACACATTCCATTGTTTATACGTGCCGCAGACAGGCTCTCGCTCTTTAGCCTGATACCCACTGATATCACTCAGCGACAATGTTCCTGGGTTGGCGTGAGCATTGACTTTCTCAATCATCGCTCGCGCGTTAGCACCGTGGTAAAACGCATCCGCTCCTTGTGTAGCGATTGCCGTCAATATCTCAGCGAGTTCTGGATTCTTAAGAGAGAAGCCCACGGGCACAGGTTGACCTGTTGCAGTCAGGAAATACTTGGCCATGTCGGGTGATTGGGCGATGAACTTATCTGCGGCAATCTGCGCGTGGAGCCGTTTTGAAACGGGGAAGCCTTCCCGGGCCAGCGATATAGCCGGCTGGAAGAGATCACGCCACGGAAGTTTGCCATGTTGCTGATGAGCCATCTCCATGGCACGCAATACGCCAGGCACACCTACAGAACGCCCCCCGATCTGCGCATCCGTGAATGCCATTGGAGCGCCATCTGGTTTCAAGAACGTACGATTGTGCGCACCACTCGGTGCTGTCTCACGTCCGTCAAAGGCCTGAACCCGCTTTCCGTCCCAATACATGATGAAAGCGCCGCCACCGATACCAGTGGCCTGGGGCTCAACCAGTGTCAAAACAGCTTGCATCGCAATCGCAGCGTCAATCGCCGAGCCACCTCTTCGCAACATCGCCTGACCCGCTTGGGTCGCGAGGGGGTTGGCAGCTGCAGCCATGTGACGTTGAGCGTGGACAGGCACCATTCCCGAGCGATACCCAGAGGATATCTCCGGCGCTGGTGGCAACTCTGCGTGCTTGTGCTGCGGTGGTGCTTCAGTGCCACACCCAACGACTAACGCTGCAAGTGCAGTCAGACCAATTGCGCGAGCCCAGCGTTGTTTTATAGCTTTATTATTCAAGACTAACTCCACGTTGTATGCAGCAACTCCCCTCAGGGATACGACGCTTACCGCCCGTATTTTGACTCAACCACTTAAGCCTTGCCCGCGCTGTCCAGGTGCTCCGACTATAAAGCACGCTCAATCAACAGAGGTGTTATTGGCTATTTTGGCAAAGCCTTGACGAACACCTACTCTTTCGAGTGTCTGGCACATTGAAATACGGACTAGGCTCCTCAGCATTCCGCACGACTGCCCCAACGTTTATCACAAAGCCATGATCAAGGCCTAGGGAGGCGATCGTACGTGGGGGGGCGACACTTTGAATGCTGAATTATTAATGCCCAAGTCGATACTAAAAGAATGCCAAGGCGTAGGTGCTGCATTTTTTTCAGCCAATGATGAAGACTATGCATCCTACCCTGCAACGCCTCGATCTCAGCCTGCTGCAACCATAGACGGTGAAAGCACAGCCAACGTCAACTGGCGAGAGTGATAGGCAAAAATGGCTTCCCCAAAGAGATCGGTCAAATGTAAACTCATTTTAGTTGAGGTTGTTTCAACCTCGTTCAGAATCAGTCGAACGCTCCGACTCAGACAGAATCAGAAGCACGACAGATAGGTGCGCTAATAGAAAATGAAAATCCTTGAGTTTCTGAAAACCCCATTTCAGGCCCTAATCCCTAGCCCAGCCAATCTCATTGATAAATGGTCTTCTCACCATCAACAGTATTTTTTCGGTCAGAACGGCAAGGAGCTAGATTGGACTACTGTATATGGGCTGGCCCCATTCAATCATCTGCCTGATACTCATGGGTACAGCACCATGCCCGACATGGTATGCCGATGTGGCGCGAGAGGGTATTCCATCGAAATCGGATGGGTTGAAGGGGTCACCATGTACGGGGGCGGCATTGCTCGGGTAAAGCATTTCGCTCTCAATACAAAATTGACACAGCGGGGGTTGGGGCGTCCCTTTCTAGAGTCCATCCTGTATTTCCTAAAACTACAGAATGCGATCCGAGTGGAGTTCCATGAGAACCATAGTGAAAAAATCGATCACTACAGGGCTTTCTTCAAGAAAATGGGAATCGCTGAGGTTGGAAAGGGTGTGTGGAGTGTCGATTTGTACCCTGGCTCCCTCGTTCCTAAATCAGTTTCAAATTTCCATGAGTCTTTGAGAAAACCTGTCGCAAGGCGTTCTAGCTCACTGTAGGACTCTCCTGACTTATCAAGGTCAATAGCCGCCCACCTAAAAGCGGCTTTTCCTCAGACCCAACCATTTCACTACTGTCCCCGATGCCTGGCGGTTTCATCCTTTAAGGACTTCAAAACGCTCGAGTCATGACCCGAGCGCCAGACGAGGTGCGTCTGTACGCGAGCCACTTTGGGTGGTAACGGCAATGACCGGACCAGGCTTTCGACCTGAACAGCCTTGAGTACCGACTGCGGCATGATCGCCACACCCGTTCCCGCGGCTACACAAGCAGAAATTGCATGGTAGGAAGCTAGTTCCAAAATCCGGGTCGGGACAACCTCGCACTGATGTAACCAGCTTTCGAGTATCCGTCGGTACGAGCAGCCACTGGCGAAAGCGATAATGGTCGAACCCTGAAGATCTCGCGCACTCGACACTGTGCTGTTCTTAGCGACGATCAGCGCAAGCTCCTCGACGAAAGCCTCTTGGCTATCCAGACCTGTCGCAGTGAAGGGGTCCGATACGAATGCAGCCTCAATATCGCCACGGTGTACCTTGGCAATCAGTGAATCAGATGAGCCAGACACCAGTTCGATTTGTACGTCGGGAAAGCGCACATGGTAGCTCGAAAGCAGCGGCGGAAGCCTTGCTGCAGCGGTGCTTTCCAGTGTACCGATGCGCAGGGTGCCCTGAAGGACGCCACGTTTAAGCGAGGTCTCTGCCTCAGTGGAGAGGCGCAGCAGCTTCTCGGCATATTGATACAGCAGCCTACCCTCAGCGGAGGGAATGAGCCGCCCCCCATTGCGATGGAAGAGCGCTACACCTAAGCGCTCTTCCAGGTTCTTCACGCGGGTAGTGATGTTGGATTGCACACGATTGAGTTGGGCCGCAGCGTTTGTGATACCACCGTAGTCGACTACTGCTTTGAAAATCTGCAGAGAATCTAGGTCTAAGTTTCTCATTTGGAGAATCCGATATGCCGATAAATCATTATTAGAGAATGCCTCAGCAGCATACACTCTCACGAAATGGGAGGCTGCAATCAACGCGGCCCACACGTCGGCAAACCTGCTAGTAGCTGGAGAGAGTCGTATGCGTAAGATTGGTCTGATAGGGGGCATGAGCTATGAAGGGTCAGCGGTTTACTATCGAGCGCTGAACCAAGGCATCAACAAGCGGCTTGGTGGCCTGCACTCAGCACAGATACTGCTGCACTCGGTGGACTTCCAGACCATTGTCGATAAGCAGAAGGCTGGCCAGTGGGTCGAAGCCGGACATCAGCTGGCCGATGTTGCCCGCAGCCTCGAAAAGGCAGGCGCTGACTGCCTGATGATTTGCGCTGTGACCATGCACTTAGTCGCCGACGCAGTGATCGCAGCAACCCCATTGCCCTTCATCCACATTGTCGACGTTGTGGCTGAACGCCTCAAGGCAACGGGCCATTGCAAGCCATTGCTGATAGCGACACGCTACACGATGGAGAATGGCTTCTATCCCGCCCGCATGGCGAAACATGGCATTGATGTCCTCGTTCCCGATGCCGAAGCGCGAGGCCTGATTCACGACATCATTTTCAACGAGCTCAGCTTGGGTATTGTGCGGGAGGAATCTCGAGCCGTACTTGTTGCTCTGATCGAACAGGCGAAGGCCGAAGGTGCCGACTCCGTCATCTTCGGATGTACTGAGATTTGTTTGATATTGGAGACCGATGGACTCCCACTTCCAGGTTTTGACTCAACCACGATTCATGTTGAAGCGGGGATTGAGTTCGCGTTGCGTGAGGTACCCTAGCGCATCTCCATTGCCATATCCTAGTCGACAAGTGCTAGACATGGCTTCGTGACCAAGCCCAAGGCCGTCCTTAAGATAAGAATCAACGCTGCCGTACAATCGGTCCACCTCATCAAGGCTGGTCTGGAGATAAATTGCAGAACGGTGGACATCGAATCCATCTGTACGTTAATCCCCAGACCTACAAACGCTTTGGAATAAACGTTAGCGGGACAGATCGATGCCACCGCAACTAAGCTTTGCTGATAGCAAAGTTTGTTGTGCCGTCCATTTCAGCACACTCACAGCTGCATAATGCGTGGTCGACGGCAGCGCTTATTGCTTTAAAGGCTGTCGGCCTCACCAGACTGAATCTTCTTCACTTGATCGGCGGTAATAGCGTTTCCGCCGATCCCCCAATCACCGCTTTTGACTTCTTCGAAGAGAACCCAGGTCACGGGTCGCATTTTTTCACCCTCAACGGAAACCATGGTGTCGGTAATCGCCTCGATGATTTTCGCCTTCTGCTCAGACGAGAAAACGCCTTCAATACCTTTAATTGTTACGAGTGGCATGAGCAACCTCCTTCAGTGCTGCAGTTAGTAAAAATGAATGCAGTGCCTTTCAGCTTTCGTATTCGTGTAAATGCATGAACGATGAGAGCCTGTCCAGACCCTTCCTGATGTCGTTTTTTAGATCGTTGAAATCCTCAAGGCCTATTTGCAATCTCAGACATAGGCCCTTCGGACGCCAGGGCGTGACGGTTCTGTAGTCAGAGCAGTCAAAAGGAATCATCAAACTTTCGAAACCGCCCCACGAAAACCCCATGCCAAAAATAGACATATTGTCCAGCATCGCTGCCAGTGCAGGTTTTGAGTACTCCGGCTTTAAAACCACCGAAAACAGTCCAGTGGAGCCACCAAAGTCTCGCTTCCAGAATTCATGTCCTGGGCAAGACTCCATTGCAGGGTGCAGGACAGCTGCAACCTCTGGTTGCAACAACATCCATTGCGCCATCTCCAGGCCCCGACGTTCGGCCTCCATTACACGCAGATGCATGGTGCGCAGGCCCCGCAGCGCAAGGAAGCAATCCTCAGCACCAGGCAGCATGTGCATGCTGTCATAGGTCATGCGCAGCGCAGGCCATGTTTCCGCGTTTGCGCTCACCAACCCCATCAGCAGGTCCGAATGCCCCCCCAGGTACTTTGTGCCAGCCTCGACAGAGAGATCGCATCCATGCGCATGTGCCTGGAAGAAAATGGGGGTTGCCCATGTGTTATCGATGATGGTCTTGATACCCAACTCTTTAGCCACAGCGGTAATGGCTGGAACATCCTGCACTTCGAAGGTTTGCGAGCCGGGCGACTCCAAAAATATGGTTGTCGTATTCGGCTCTATCCAATCCAGAATGCCTCGACCAATAAGAGGGTCGTAATAGGTGACCTTGACGCCAAATTTACCTAAGAAGTTCTCGCAGAACGCTCGCGTCGGCCTGTACACGCTGTCGGGCATCAGCAAATGATCACCAGCCTTCAGGGTTGTCATCAGCGCCAATGCGATCGCGCCGAGGCCCGACGGGGAGATAACGGTGCCTGCAGCACCCGTTAATTCGCTCCATGCATTCTCGAGATGCTCAATGGTTGGACTGCCGTAAGTGCCATATATATACCTGGCCCGTAAATTTTCAATGTCATCCATCGTCTTGAAAACAACGGTTGAGCCACGATAGACCGGTGCATTTACAAAGCCATACTGCGTATCGACATCTCGCCCGAGGCGCGTCAGCTTAGTAGCAACCCCCAAGCCTTCGTTTATTCCATTACTCATAAGAACCCCAGAAAAAGAAGCTCAACACGAACAGTCGAGGCAAACGTCACTTCACTCAAGTATCTTCAGCATTGGCGAAGCCAGAAGAAGCACACCATAGAAGGCTACATAGTAGTTGGATGGGCTTTTCAAGTTTTCAAGACTTTTCACCTTGAAGACCAGGTAGCATGGTACAAGGCATGCAGTAATGCCGAAGATGGGCACCATCAACTGCAGCATCAGCATTGATGAGAAGTTAGCCGCTACCCACCATACAAGAAATGCAACGATGCCTGCGGCTGCGAAGTAGTCCAATGCCTTCCCTCGGATGGTGTCCTCGTTGAGCACCCGACTCAGAAGGTTAACCAGCAAGCCCCTAACCGCTTCATGGAAGCCGAGGTAGACTCCAAAGAAGGCGCTCATGATGGCGAAAACATTGAGCAGAAGAGACATGACTTTGACCCACTCGCCGGGCATGACCTTTGCCACAATCGCCAACGCAGACACATTTTGCAGGACAGCCTCTTCTGCTTGTGACTTTGTAATAGAGAAGGAGAACGACACAGCAAAGAACAGTATAGAAATCGCGAGAATGATGAAGGCGACTCGATTGGCGCGAACACTTCTGTACGCGGCCACAACTGGATCGGACTCCAGTTTTCTGTAGGCAATGTTCATCGGATTGAGAATTTGCACATACAGGATAGAGAACAGGGCAAAGGGCAAGGTAACGAGGACATCTACCAGGAAGCTACCAATCTCTCCCACGGCATGTAAGTTACCCAAATCCCAGTAAGGGATCATCACCACGCCTAGCGCAACGACAACGCCAAACTTAATCGCTACCATTGGGCCTGCGACCTTGAACAGCACCCTCTCACCTTGAGAGGAAATCACGACAAGGGCCGTAATCAAAGCCAGGCCATACCACATGTGTTCGGACAACAAGCCATCAGTTACACCGAAGCTTTGCAGGTAGGAAGCACTGTCGTAGGTGATGGAGGTGGCGTAGGTAACAATCGCCGCCATCAACATGATCAGGTAGAGCACGCCCAAAAACACGCCCCAGTTCTTTCCCAGGTAGTGCGAAATGGTACTGACGTAGTTTTCGCACTCCTCAGACTGAATCAGTGTTCGGAGGAAAAGGTTTTGAAGGAAGTAGACTGCCGGGTAAGACAACGCGACAGCAGAAATGAACACCCATAACCCCTTCAGGCCAATCTGTATCGGCATAAATATGATGCCTGAACCAATGGCCATGCCGATGCATAGAAAAACCCAACCCACATCGTATCCAGTGAATGGGATTTTCTTTTTGGGGATGCTGTAAAGCCCCAAGCTTGCTTGGTTAATTGCCATAATGTCACCCTGTTGAATTTATTATTAGGCAGCAGACGCAATAACTGGCCGACCGAGCTGAGACAGCCGACGATTTTTAGCTGAAGACGGGTTCGCCGTTCATTGTTTTTACGAGGTGTTTGGCTTGCACTTTGCGGCACACGACTTTCACTGTTCCTGGCTACGTTGGCCTGTGAGTGCTGCAAATCGATACTAAAAGAAAGAAAAGGTGTAGGCGCTGCATTTTTTTCAGCCCATAATGCATGTTATGCATCCTACCCTACGACGTCTCGACCTCAATCTGCTGCTGGTTTTCGACGCTTTGTTTCGGAACCGCAGCGTGGTGGCGGCAGCTGACGAGCTAGCCATGAGCTCTTCAGCCTGCAGTCATGCTTTGTCACGCCTGAGAACAGCCCTCGGCGACGAGTTGTTCGTACGCTACGACAATGCAATGCAGCCCACAGCGCATGCCGAGCAGCTTGCAGGGGGCATCTCCCAAGCCCTGGGCCTTCTGTCTGAACGACTGGCCTGCTCCGGTCCATTCGTACCTGCCGAAAGCACCCAAACCTTCACCTTGGCTGCGATTGACTTCACCGCCTTCGCGCTTCTTCCCCCTCTCATCGCAAGACTGGAGAAACGGGCGCCGCACATTCACGTGAAAATGCTTTACGAGACCAAATTCGACTCGTTTGAAGATTTGACCGCTGGGCGAGTGCAGTTCGTGCTGGGATTTGGAGACAAGCTGGGTGGCGGCGGAGAGGGTATCGAGACCATGGACTGCCTCAAAGACGACTACGTGGTTGCCGCTCGCCATGGGCACCCACGCATTTCAGACAGCCTGACTCTCGAGCAGTACCTGTCTGAGAGGCATGTAGCAGCCACCCCGTGGAGCGATGTTGGCAGCGTGATAGACCATGCTTTAGCACAGCAGAACCTGACTCGGGATGTGGCGGTCCAACTGCCCAGCATCATGACAGCCCCCTTCATCGTGGCTGGCACGGACTACCTGATGACACTTCCACGGAAAACGGCTCAACATTTCACCAAGGCCGTGCCGTTATCGATCTTTCCGCCACCATTCCCCATCCCGCACTACGTGCTCAAGGTCTACTTCCATGCACGGCATGCAGGGCAGGCGAGCCATCGCTGGATGAGGGAGCAAATGCTTCATGCGCTGAAGCCGAGCTCGACTGAGTAACAGAGTCCCGCCGGGCACAGGCCTCATGACTTTTTAACAGGTTGAGATGAGGCCTACGCCTTAGCAGCAAGGAAAAGGCGATGAGTTTGCCGCACCCCTCAATCAGTCAGGGGCGCTGCAATCGTTTTCATTTCGTGAACACCGCCGAGCGCTACCGCCCCCCTGATTGCCCTCTCAGGCCAAACAGGTCGTCGAGCCATCACCACAGCGACCAGGTGTAGCTAACGATCAGCCGGGTCTCATCTAAGTCATTGCCGAAGTTAGAGCGGACAGTGGCATTCCTTACCTTCATGCCGAGATTTTTGAGCGGTCCGGTCTGCACCACGTAGCCGATATCTGTGTTGCGCTCCCACTCCTTTCCAGAATGGGAACCACCAACCTGGACGTTGTCCCCGCTCACGTACCGTGTCATGAACGTCAGCCCAGGCACGCCCATGGCGGCAAAGTTGTAGTCATAACGGGCCTGCCATGAACGCTCATCGACGTTGGCAAAGTCACCGATCTGCACGAAGTTCACCAGGTACGGATCGCTGTTGGCAATGTACGGGAAAGGATCGTCACCACTCATGCGCTGATAGGCGACGGTGAACATGTTGCCACCCAGACTGTACGACACCTGGCCATTCGCCGCCCGGTTGTCCAGGTTTCGGAAATTGCCATCCTCATTGCTTTTTGAATAGCGGAGATCGAATTTCAGTGACTGTTTTTCGCCCAACGGAAGCTCGTAGATTACCCCGCCAAACACCTGCCGATAGATGTTCTCCAGGTTTCCGTAGAACAAGCTGGTGCTGAGACCTTTGGTGACAGCATACGTACCCCCCGCAAACCGAAAATCGTCGCTCACCCCACCAATGCGGTTACCAGTGAAATCCTGATAGTCAGAGGAGCTGTTGATCTTGATTTGTCGGAGCTTTCCCGCTTGCAGTGAGAGGCCTTCGATGTCGCTGGAGGTGGCCATGCCCCCCTGAAAGGTCGACGGCAGCAGGCGCGTGTCGTTGCTCTGGACTACAGGGTTACGAAAGGCGAGCGAGCCGACCTTGAGAACAGTCTCAGAAACTTTTGCCTTGGCGGTGAGTTCCAGTTTGGAATATTCGTCCTGTGACCCTCGACCGTTCTTTGAGCTGCGATCAGCCGGTAGCAGGCCGGTCCCGCCAGTTCCGTCACCACCATCGAGTTTGAAGCCGAGCATCCCCAATGCGTCGACACCCAACCCCACAGTACCGGTTGTGTAGCCGGAGGCGAAACGGAACATTGCCCCCTGGGCCCACTCAGCGGCAGAGTCTCGCTGGGTAGTGGGAGGTCCATTGCGGAAGTCCCGATTGAAGTAGAAGTTCCGCAGTTCAATATTGGCTGTGCTGTCCCCGACGAAATCTGCACAAGCAAACATTGGGAAGAACAAAGCGCACGTGCTGAAGGTTGCAATAGTGGTTTTTGACGACATGCCTAGGGTGCTCCGTTGACTGGCAGAGGGTGTCGATTAACTTTCTTGTTTTACGTGCAACAGGGCCGGACACCTTTGTTCCGGCAACACGCAGCCCCTCGGGTCAAAGACCCGAGTGCGCGTGAAACTTCAAAACGAGCTAAAGAGAATCAGTCGGGGGAGTTGATTCGCCCGATCTTGGAGCCGGCTTCGTAGTAGCTGCCGGGCGTCTCCAGAATTTCCAACATGCCGGAGTACGGAGCTGTCAGAGACGTCTCCATCTTCATCGCCTCCATTACAGCAATCACCTGACCTGCTTCTACATTGGCCCCATCTTCAACCAGCCAGGTGTGCAGGTTGCCGGCGATTGGTGTCGTGACTGCTTGCGGGTCAGCTACTTGCGCAGATGCACCGCTGGCAGTCTCCGTTGCTGTAGCGCTCAGGCTCAAGCCCGATAACAGAGCCGCAGGCAGCCCAAGCTCATGCCGCTTGCCGTCGATCTCGACAAACGTACGCAAAACACCTGGATCAGCCGATGCGGCGTTACGCGGGGCAATGGTGATCTGCTCGGCGAAGTCGGTCTCAATCCAACGTGTATGTACTGCGAAGATGTCGTCGCCTGTGAAATCCTCATGGGCCATCACTGCACGATGGAACGGCAATACTGTCGCCACACCATCCACACGAAACTCGGCCAAAGCGCGACGAGCACGACGGATGGCCTGCTCGCGGGTGCTACCGGTGACAATCAGTTTGGCAATCATCGAGTCGAAGTTGGGCGATACGCGCGAGCCCTCGACGACACCTGTGTCCAGTCTTACACCTGGACCACTTGGCGGTTGAAAACGCTCAATCACGCCCGGTGTGGGCAGGAAGCCATTGCCTGCATCTTCGGCGTTGATCCGAAACTCGAAGCTGTGCCCTCGTGGAACCGGGGTACCTTCAAACGACAACGGCAACCCTTGAGCAACTCGGAGCTGCTCAATCACCAGGTCGATACCACTGGTTTCCTCTGTGACTGGGTGCTCCACTTGCAGACGGGTGTTCACCTCCAAGAACGACAAGGTGCCGTCTGCGCTAAGCAGGAACTCCACAGTACCTGCACCGACGTAACCTGCCTCGGCGCAGATGTCTCGAGCCGAATCGTGGATACGTTGGCGCAGTGCGTCATTGAGATATGGTGCAGGGGCTTCTTCAATGAGTTTCTGGTTACGGCGCTGCAGTGAGCAATCACGAGTCCCGACCACCACCACTCGACCATGGCGGTCAGCAATGATCTGCGCCTCGATGTGGCGAGGGCGATCCAAGAAGCGTTCGACAAAGCATTCACCGCGGCCGAATGCCGTGATTGCCTCGCGTACGGCGGACTCATACAAGTCACTGACTTCATCTAGTTGCCAAGCAACCTTCAAGCCGCGACCTCCACCACCGAAGGCCGCTTTGATGGCGATCGGAAGGCCGTGTTGCTCGGCGAATTCCAGCACCTCGCTCGCGTCCTTCACCGGGTCCTCAGTGCCAGCTACCAGTGGAGCGCCTACCTTCAACGCAATCCGGCGAGCCTGAACCTTGTCTCCCAAGGCATCGATAGTCTCAGGGTCAGGGCCGATCCAGGTCAGGCCTGCATCGATCACCGCACGAGCGAAATCGGCACGCTCGGACAAAAAGCCATAACCTGGATGCACGGCATCCGCGCCCGACTTGGCAGCAACTTCGAGCAGCTTTTCGATGTTCAGGTAGGTGTCAGTGGGACGCTGGCCGCTGAGTGCGTAAGCCTCATCGGCCTGGTGCACGTGCAGAGCGTCGATGTCGGTATCAGCGTATACAGCCACTGAAGCGACACCATAATCACGACAAGCCCGCACGATGCGCACGGCGATTTCACCACGATTAGCGATCAGAACCTTTTTCATTAGTTTTGAATCTCGTCAGCAGGGGCTGGATGCACGGGCTCGAAAGCACCCAGCGGATTGAATCGAACGCGTGCGTTGACCGGGATCTGACCGGCCAAGTCCAGATGGTGAGGGGCTACCACCCCAATCACCGGGTAGCCGCCAGTCAGTGGGTGATCGGCGAGGAACAGCACTGGCTGACCACTCGGAGGCACCTGAATTGCGCCTACGGTGGTGCCCTCACTGGGTAGCTCCCCTTCAATGGCGCGTTTTAGGGTCTGTTCGCCCAATAGGCGAATACCGATGCGATTGGACTGAGGCGTCACCTGCCAGGTTTGCTCTGCAAGCAGGGCCTGGGCTTCGGGCGTGAACCAATCTGAACGCGGCCCCATCACCACATCGAGCGTGATGACCTGGTCAGCACGCGGCATGGTGAACGCCGGCTGCTCGTTGACCGACACCGCCGCACCGCCAATCCGTGCATGGAAACCGAGGCGCTGGCCTGCGCACAGCGGTTCGGGACCGACCTGTGCCAGTGTGTCCGTGGACAAGCTGCCGAGTACAAATTCTTTGGTGAAACCGCCGCGGATAGCTACGTAGTTCCGCAGTCCCGCAGAAGGCGGAGCGATGCTTACTCGATCCCCGTCCTGCAGATGGAAAGGTGTGTAACTCGCAGGGTGAAGCACCTGGCCCGAGGGCGTACGCACCTCGACCACCGCCTCAGCTCCCGTAACTGCCGCCACCGTCTGGCCTCGGCAGGTAAAGCTCAAACCACCCATAAGAACTTCAAGACAGGCAGTGGCCGGGGCATTGCCCACGGCCCGGTTGGCAGCACGCAAAGCACCGCGGTCCATGGCACCTGATGCAGACACCCCTTGTCCTGCACGCCCCGGACGGCCAAGGTCCTGCAACAACGTCTGCAGGCCGGTCGAATCGATCTCCAAGCAGTTTGTGGTGAGTGGCTCAACTGCCGGGCAAACGGGGGCGGCGACCACGATTCGATCAGCAGAGGCAGGCCCCGCATCGACAAAGCGCACTCGGTACCCCGGCTGGAGCAGCGCTGGCTCTTCGCGCGTCAGATCCCACATTTTGGTGTCAGTTACACCGATGATTTGCCAACCGCCAGGACTCGCCTGTGGGTAAACACCGCTAAATCCACCGGCCAGGGCGACTGCCCCCGCCGGGATACGCGTGCGTGGAGTGCTGCGCCGCGGCACAACAAACTCGGCGCCTCCGCTGAGATAAGCAAACCCAGGAGCAAAGCCACAGAATGCAACGTTGTAGTCTGCCCCCGTGTGGCGGCGGATCACTTCGTCAGTACTGATGCCGAGTTCCTGTGCCACTGCAGCCAGGTCTTCACCGTTGTAATGCACAGGAATTTCGACAAGCTTGCCCGCCTCACGCTTTTTACCGCTGACGTTGCAGGTGGCAATCTGCGCGGCCAAGGCCTCACGGCTGACGGTGCTGGGTCGAAAGTGAACAAGCAGCGTACGCGCTGCAGGTACGATCTCCTGCACGCCAGCAATGGGAGACTGCTGCAGGGCATCGAACAGGGCGAGGGTCTCGTCCAGATTCGCTAGCTCAACCAGCAGAGCATCCAGGCTGACCGGAAAGAAACGCATGATCCACTCCTATACGTGGTAGTAGCTGTCTGGTACGTCAGTGATGAACATATGGCCTGGTGCATGGGATATCGCAAAAGGCACACGTGAGGCCATGACCACCGATTGTGGCGTTACACCACAAGCCCAAAACACGGGGATTTCACCCGACTTAATCGTGACGGCGTCACCAAAATCTGGACGGCCAACGTCCTCAATACCAAGGAGGCTGGGCTCTCCGACATGCACCGGCGCACCATGGACACCGGGGTAACGTGCAGTAATCTTTGCAGCATCCGCCACCCGGTCGGCGGGGATAGGACGCATTGACACCACCATGTTGCCCTGCAAACGACCCGCAGGCCGGCAAGCACGATTGGTGCGATACATCGGCACATTGCAGCCTTCACTGATGTGACGCACATCGATGCCAGCGTTTAGCAAGTCGGTTTCGAAGGTGAAACTGCAACCGATCAGGAAGCTGACCAAGTCAGTGTGTTGAGCCCACAGCGCTCTTACATCGCTGATTTCTTCAGCCAACTGCCCATCGCGCCAAACCCGATACAGGGGCAAATCGGTACGCAGATCAGCGTCTTTGGCGAGGTAGGTGGAGTACTCTCCAGGTTCTGTTACGTCGAGCACCGGGCAGGATTGCGGATTCCGCTGAGCAAAGAGCAGAAAGTCATATGCCCACTCACGTGGCAGACAGATCATGTTGCACTGAGTCAACCCAGGTGCATGACCTGCAGTTGGTGAAATCAATCCGTTGCGATAACGGGCACGTGCGGTTACTGCAGCTTCTCGGGCTTTTTGGAATGCGTCCATGTTCAACCTCAAGTGAAAGCGCGCAGCTGAGCGCCGGCATCGAGCAGTCGTGTTTTGACAGCACGAGCAATGCCAACGGCGTCAGGGCTGTCACCGTGCACACAGATGGAGTCAGCCTGCAGATTGATCAGTTGACCATCTTCTGTCTCGATCACACCCTCTCGGGCCAATCGCACCATGCGCTGTGCGATCAGTTCTACATCGTGCAGGACCGCACCAGGACGGTTACGCGACACCAATGTTCCTTGTGCGGTGTAGGCACGATCTGCGAACGCTTCGGCCACACAATTCAATCCTGCTTCACGAGCCCAACCGATCAGAGGCGAGTTTGCCAGGCACACCAACTTCAGCTCGGGATCGACTCGCAGCAAGGCATCAATCACCGCGCTCGCCTGGGCTTGATCACCAGCGATGGTGTTATACAGCGCACCATGCGGTTTGACGTAGGTCACTCGGGCCCCGACGGTGCCGGCCAACGCTTGTAGTGCCCCAATCTGGTAGATAACGTCGGCAGTCAGTTGCTCAGGAGCAACGGCCATGTTCCGTCGTCCAAAGCCGACCAGGTCGGGATAGGAAACGTGTGCACCAATCGCTACGCCGCGATGACTTGCAGCCTCCAGAGTGCGCAAGATGCCAAGAGGATCACCGGCGTGAAAGCCACAGGCAACATTGGCGCTGGTGACAATTTCCAGCATCGCCGCATCATCCCCCATGCTCCAGGCGCCGAAGCTTTCGCCCAAGTCACTGTTTAGGTCAATGGCACGCATTCAATTGGTCTCCGTTGCAATCAGGCTGCGTTGATGAAGGCGAAGATGGCGCCGGCCGACCGGTACGCCATGTACCAGGACAGTGCACAAGTCAGAACGCCAAGTACCAGCAACCAGCGTGGATAGTGATAGCCATCCATCAGGTCAGAACGACGCCAGCCAACGTACATAAAGATGCTCAGCCCAAGCGGTAGGATCAGGCCGTTGAATCCACCGGCAAATACAAGCAGTGCTGCTGGAGGCTTACCGGCCAAGAGGTAGATGGTCAGAGCGACCAGAATGAAGCCGACCGTGGCCAAGTGGCGTGCACGCTCGGTAATTCGTTTAGAGAACACAGTGATGAAGGACATCGAGGTATAAGACGCACCGATGACACTGCTGATACCCGCCGCCCAAAGCACAAGTCCGAACACCATCAGACCAGTCTCGCCAGCCGCTGCACCAAACGCCTGGGCCGCTGGGTTAGCCGCCTGGCCAGAAACGTCGATAACGACGCCGCTCGCCACAACCCCAAGAATCGCCAAGAACAAGACATAGCGAGCAATGCCAGTCACCAAGATGCCAGTCAGAGCAGCCTTGGAAACCACCTCGATGTTCTCAATCCCCACTGTGCCGCGATCGAGCAGTCGGTGTGCACCCGCGTACGTGATGTAACCCCCTACGGTACCGCCAACGATGGTTGTGATTGAGGCAAAGTCGATGAAGTCAGGCCATACCGCTTGGCGCAGGGCCTCACCGACCGGTGGATGAGAGGCAAATGCTGCAAACAGGATCAGCGCAATCTTGAACACGCCCAGAACGATCATGATGCGGTCCATGGCAACACCGGCACGGTGCGACGAGAAAATGCCGATGGCCACCAACGCACTCAGAGCTCCGCCCCATTTAGGGTCGAGGCCAATCAGGGCATTCAAGCCCAGGCCTGCCCCCGCAATGTTACCCAGGCTGAACACCAGACCGCCTGAGATCACCAGTACTGCCAGCACATAGCCGCTGCCTGGAATGGCCGTGTTCGCCAGGTCCGACGCGCGCATCCGGGTCAACGTAACGATTCGCCAAACATTTAGCTGTACGACGAAGTCGATGAGGATGGAAGCCAGGATGCCAAAGGCAAACGCAGCACCCAGCGTCGCGGTGAAGGTGGCGGTCTGGGTAAGGAAACCCGGGCCGATGGCCGAGGTTGCCATCATGAAAATCGCGGCGATCAAAGATGAACGTCGGGCTCTGCTGAACTCACAAGCGGTCTGTGTCACGGCATCATTCCTACAATGAGTAGTGGTGATCAGGTTGAGCAATAGGTATGCCAAAAATCAACGATTCGCCTGAAAGTGAGTGGCAGCAAGGCGCGGATTGTTCAACAATCTATTTCATCTGAGTGATCCAAATGCACCAGATTGTTACCCTTTCACTCAGGCGTGCTACCTGATGAAGCACATTGCGTATTGCTTCTTGCCACGCACACTGCACTCGGAGAACATTCATCCGCCAACCTCATTTTGGATTGCCAATGAACGACGCTACCGCCGCCCATCCTCGTACACTGAGCGAGTCCATCACCCAGGAGCTGCGCAAAATGCTGGTTGAAGGCGAGCTGACACCTGGGCAGCGGCTTTCTGAAGCAGCCCTGGCTGAAAGTCTTCAGATCTCTCGAAACACGCTCCGGGAGGCCTTTCGGGTGTTGACCCGGGAGGGGCTGCTCAAGCACGAACCTAATCGGGGTGTCACTGTGGCCGAGCCAGATATGGCGTCGATCATCGACATCTACCGCGTGCGTCGATTCATAGAATGCAAGGCCATCGCCCAGGGATTTCCCCTGCATCCAGGCACACTGAAAATGCGTGAAGCCGTCGAAGCGGGCATGCAGGCGCGAGAAGCGAAGGATTGGGTAGGCGTTGGTACCGCGAACATGCTTTTTCACAGGGCCATTGTTGAGCTCGCGGACAGCCCGCGGCTAGTGGTGTTCTATGCACAGATATCGGCCGAATTGCGTTTGGCTTTCGGCGTGCTGAACGACCCTGAGTTTCTGCATCTGCCTTACCTAGACATGAATGCGGCTATCTTGCGCTGTGTTGAAGAGGGGCGAGCAGATGAAGCCACCCGTATGCTGGAGGGGTATCTGGTGCAATCAGAGCGTATTGTACTGGCTGCTTATGAGCGTCGGATGAAACGGTAGTACCTCGCGATGAGTTGCTTGGCATATCAAATTCGCTTATCTGCCCATTGCTTGAAAAGCCGCCTTGTAGCATCGCGCTGCGACCCCAGAAGTGGCTGCAACGTTTCCAGTGTCACCGCTTGACCATGTGCGACCAGATAGTTGGCCGCTTCGCAGACCTCCTGCTCCGAAATGAAGTAGCCCCTCAGATCCAAGTGGTTCGATAGCACCGTCTCTAGCCAGTAGGGCAGCATGCCCGGGAGCTCTGCCGTCCGGCTCCTGGACATACCCATTGCCCGACAGCAGAACACGAACCGCTCAGGCCACTCCTGAAGCAACCAGCATGCGCGTAGAACCAACTTCAGTCGTCGATCAATCCGCTGATGTTCGAAGTGAACTTTGGAGGGAAGCAACACCTCGACGCCCAGACCTGGGCAGAACGTACTTTGCAGCCGCTCCCCATATCTGCCGTTCAGAAGAGAGATAAGCTTGTGTAGGCCCACAAAGAAGGGCGCCGCACAGGGCACCCCCTGGATAATTTGCCTCCAAGGGTATGCCTCGAAATCCGTGGCCAGTGCCATCGAAAGCTCCAACGTCTGCTCATCTGGCCACGATGGATACCGTGGGATGGTGAGCCCGAGATCTACTCCACACGCATGGCACTTACGCAGCAAACAGACGTGAGGGCGTTTGTCTCGTCCTACGCCATGACGATGGAAAATGACCGGGGCCAGGCACCTAGGGCAAACCTCCTCCAACACACAGCCGTGATATTTGCAGGCAACGACGAGCGCCACCCGCCAGGATTGGCGGTAGAAGGGGAGCGGGTCGCTCTTTAAACACAGCGGGCAGTACTGTAATCCTGCAAGCTTACGGGTCCGATGAAATATTCCCAGCGGAAGTAGCCACGCTATAGACCCATGACTAGTGAGCTCCTCATAGAGGGTGCCCTCGTACCTGGCCAGTGACATACCCCGCAATACCTGAAGGGGCTGACCAGTTACCCGGGACAGCAGCGTCAGTAACGGAATGGGCTGATAGCGATCAATATCCCGGTTCCAGATAGGCCCCTTGAACCCAAGAAGACCGGAATAGAACGAGTGGAGCGGGAAGTAGTTGGAGAATGCTAGCCGCACCAACCAGGACGAGAACAGCTCGTCCTGCAATGGCTGCGGATGCATCGGGAGCACGTCAAACCTCGAGTACCGCTTTCTTGCGTTCGGACGGAGGCCTGTATCCGCACTTGGTCAGCACCACGTCATTGATCTGCTCGATCCTAGAGTCAATCGCATATCGTGTAGCCGCATTCAGGAGCTTCGATAGCTCGCCAATGGTGCCCTCGCAGATCGAGAGAATTTTCATGGACAATAGGGGATCAACCAGGTGCGAAGGGTGGCGCAGCGGCAAGATCAACTCGAAAGAGGACAGCAGCCTGCTGAACTCTTTGCCTCGGTCCCAGCGAGGTAGGATCTCAGGCTCAAAACGGTTCTGGAGCTGCTCATCGACGCTGAAAGCGTTGATCAGCGTCTGGTCCCCCACACCGATGATAGAAATCTGCAGATCATTGGTTAGGTACTTGATGACATTCAAAAATAAATGCTGACTCTGCGCAGTACCTGAAAGCATGTTGTGCATTTCATCAATCACCAGGACCTTCAGCTGAATGTCCTTGAGCAGGCCCATCACGAATGCTCGCTTGGTGTCTGCTGAGCCGTTTGGTAAACGCTTCAGCATTGGGCGCACCAGTTCCATGTAGAAACCAGCTTCGGTTGGCTTAGGAGGCGTCTGTACGATCAAGACGGGTACATTGATATGCTCCCCACCGGCGTTGTCGCATGGCGGATGCCGGGAGGCAAAGCGAGTAATCAGATCCGTCTTTCCATTATTCGTCCGACCGATCAGGAGCATGTTGGGCATTCGTGTTACCCGCGGATGCCCATAGAGCCACTCAAGCTTTGCATCGATTTCCTTCGCCCGGGTATAGGTCAGCCAACGGGGGGTATCCAACCAAGCCTTTCGCTCCTGATCGCTCATGCTACGGGACTTTTCTGCCATTGCTGGTATGAGGTGCTCGAAGTCACTCATGGCATCAACCTAATTCAATTTCAAATGGCTGGACTTCCAGATCGTCGACCTCATCTGGCACCACAGAGATATTGTTTTCAGCTACAGGCTTGGAATGAACGCCTTGCCAACCTAGTCTCCGCTCGGAGTTTCTTCTATGTCGTTTCTCTGTAGCTCGAGCATTCTTGGCCAGCCGGGTTGCTTCCAATGCCTTTTCCTCGATCTCCCGCATTTTTGCGTAGCCTTCGAAGATCCTATCTTCGTTGATAGGAAGTTGGGCGTCTTTTAGTTGACGCTTAACAGCTCTAAGCTCCCATATGCTCATTGGAGGGCGATTCGCGTTAAAATACGGAACTGGATAGTAGGTCTGATCATCTGGATCTAGAAAATAAATAATGCTTATATCTCTCGGATCCCTGACAAACGTAAATTTACGACCTTTGCCGCTTTCACCTTTCTCGCCAATCCGCTTTCTTAGAATTGGCGCATAGTAGTGAACATTATCCCAGACCACTCCATTTCTTTGCACCGTTATTAACTCATAAGGGAGAAAATCGAGACGTAGTTTCTCTTCATTCTCAATAGCTTCTGGTAACCCAATGCCAGGCCTGTCCTTATTGCCATGCACAAGCTCAGCGTACCGATTTATTGGCGAGTCATCGCAGATCCCTTCGTGAGGACTATTGTGATAGATGTAAACAATAAATATCGTTAGCCACAGCTCCAACTCCGAAAGAGTAAAACAAGCTTTTCCTTCCGAATTATAATTCAGCTTCTCCTGAATGTTAGAAAACGTAGTCCCTGAAATGGAATGCGTTTCAGACATGAACGTGCGGAAGGCACGTTCAATGTGCGGGCCGTAATTCGGCTGCCCCCTAGGGCGCCGCTCTATGATAAGGCCATACTCGTTGGCGCCACGCCGCATTGATTTTCCAACAAATTCAGCGGCATTATCGACGTGTATTTTTTGCATTAAACCGTAAATTGGCCACTCAGCTGGAATATCTCGCTTTGCTAACCAGTAGTCTTTTTTTGCAACAGCGTGCGCAATACACAGCGCAGCCGATGTGGTGCTTGGAGGGTCAAGTGTTAGACAGAAGCCCCCGATCATGCGTGTTTCCACGTCAATACTCATCGTAAGGTACGGTCTGCCTATTGGTATTCTTAGTCCTTCACTAACTAGAATTACATCGACAGGGGTGTGATCTATCTGAACCACAGCGTTAGGGAACTCGGGATCGGGATAGGCGCCGCGAACCGGGTTTAAATTCTGCTTGGCCACCCGTGGCCCGAATCTACGCCGCTGACGTTCTTTTTCATCAATTGAGTAGCAACGTTGATAGATTGTGTTTGGGTGTGGTGCATCCAGTCCAAGTTTTCTACATTCTGTTCTAATGAGGCTGTGAACCTTTGAAATCTTCTTTCTCTCGAGACACAAATAGTGGTCGTTGATATTTTTCTCGATGACGAACTCGACTTCCTCACTCAAACGTAAGTGACCTGCATCTGAACGCTTTGTACGCAAGAGAGACGAAACCAGGCCAGTCTCCTTAAACCTGCTTATCCATCGATAGATCGTCGCGGGGGATTTATCATTTGCTGCGGCCACCTCTTTCACATCCGTCTTTGAGTAACCTGCCTTCTGCAGGAGTGGGCGGATGATCTCGTAGCGCTCCGCTGCAAGGTCCCATTCTAGGTCCTTAGCAAAGACATGCTTCGCCGTGAGCCCCACGCTTGAGACAGGAGTCGTCGATAGCTCTGTTGCGCGAACTACGTGGGTACTATTGTCGGCCGTGGTTCTGATCACGGCCTCGGTTAATCCCTTGAGTTCAAGAACAACTGAAGCTTGGTTGCGCCAGTAGGTAAGCGCTCCTGGGCGAATCGCGTTCATGGTTGGGCCTCCTTCATGGGCCAGATGCGAGATGCCATCGTCAACCTCTGGTCCAGATCGCAGCCAATTTCACCAATGGCGATCATGTGCCATAGCACAGGAATTAGATGCGCTCGCCCATTGGGTAGGGAACTCAGGGCGTGAAGCAGAAAGTCAGGGTCTGCTTCACCCAGATCCCAGAGCACAGTCAGCACATGAGCCCGAAGGGCCGGATCGACCTTTCGGGAAAGGTAGGGCCACAAGAACCGTGCGTTCATGAGGTAGTTCGTGCGAATTTCGACCTCGGTGAAGACCCGGAACACCCAGCCTTGTTCTTGGCAATACGCTTTCGCTGCACGGAACTTCGGAAGGTAGGTTTTCCAGTCGCTACGGAAGTCGACCCTGAATTTCACCTCGTAGAGGATGGAGGGCTCGTGAGGGGTCGCATTCTTGTAGTGGATGAGGCCGTCTGGTGTGTAGCGGCGCTCAGCGCCATCTGAAGTGGTGTAGCTGATGGTGAGCGGTTGAGGTGTGAACTGACGGACAGTTCGGTCAAATCGGATCAGCTCCATCATGTCCCGCTCAAGCGTGGACTCATACGCTCCCATCCCGGCGACTATCCCGGTGACTCCACGGGAAGAGCGGCTTACGTCTCGAACTGGGCCAGAGCGTTTGAGGGCGTGACGTTCTCGCAGATCATGGTGGGTGACAGTGGACATAGAGCACCTACTGGACTATTTGCCCAAAATGCTACCTATCGTCCGTGGTCGGATTGGAACCAATTCGATCCCATCAAGGGTGCTAAACCGCCGGGAAAGGGCGAAACAAGAAATGACCATCAGCATCACCGATCAGTAAAAGGTACTCCGGATGCTTGAAACCTGAGGATTAGGTGACAAGCGTGCACGCCTCAGTCGCAGTAAACGATGTAAGGCAGTGATTTTTCTCATTTAGCAAAAGAGCCTACAGCAGCAGCCGGCCACAACCGGGCGAAATCACCCTCGCCCACCATGGCGTGCTGTTTCTGGATGAATTGCCGGAATTCGAGCGGCGTGTGCTGGAAGTGTTGCGCGAGCCGCTGGAGTCGGGCGAGATCGTGATTGCCCGGGCCCGCGACAAGGTGCGCTTCCCGGCACGTTTCCAGCTGGTGGCGGCAATGAACCCCTGCCCTTGCGGCTACCTGGGCGACCCCACTGGCCGCTGCCGCTGCAGTACCGAGCAGATCGCGCGGTATCGCAACAAGCTGTCCGGGCCGCTGCTGGACCGTATCGACCTGCACCTGACCGTGGCCCGGGAGAGCACCACGCTGAACAACCAGCCCTGCGGCGAGACCAGTGCCGATGTGGCGGCCAAGGTAGCCGAGGCACGTGAACTGCAACAGCGGCGGCAAGGGTGTGCGAATGCGTTTCTCGACCTTGAGGGGTTGCGCCGCCATTGTGGGTTGGCAGCGGCGGACCAGGCCTGGCTGGAGGGGGCATGTGAACGGCTGACCCTGTCGTTGCGCGCGGCACACCGGTTGCTGAAGGTGGCGCGGACGCTGGCGGATCTGGAAGGTAGCCAGGCAATTGGCCGGGCGCATCTGGCCGAGGCCCTGCAGTACCGGCCGGGGAGCAGTTAGATTGCCGGGGCTGCCTTGCAGCCCATCGCCGGCAAGCCAGCTCCCACCCCGCATACTTCGACCCAAAGCCTTGTGCAATACCTGTGGGAGCTGGCTTGCCGGCGATGGGCCGCAACGCGGCCCCAGGCTCAATCAGGCAACCTTGTTCTGCCAGAAAAACCCGGAAACCGAATACCCCCCGGGCCCGGTCAACGCCAGCCCGCCATAAAGCGCCACAAGCAACCAGGCAAACTGCCCCTGCTCCAGCGTCCAGTCCGGGTGCACCACCAGCAGCGCTATCAGCAACACCGCCAGCACCGGCAGGCAAGCCAGACGTGCGGCAATCCCCAGTACCAGCAAAAATGGGCAAACCACCTCGGCAAATACCGCCAACCCCAAGGTCAGTGGGGCCCCCAGCCCAAAGGGATCCTCAATGCGCTGCAACTCTCCACTCCAGTCCAGCAGCTTGGGCAGCCCGTGGATAAACAACAGCAACAAGGCAGCCATCACGCGCATGAACAACAGGCCGGTGGCGATCAGAGGCGGGGATTGGGGGTCGAGGAAAGGCGTCAAGCGGGGCATGGCAACGGTCTCGCTAATTGATCAACCCGGCGAGCATTACCTCGCTAAAAGCATATTGATTGCGCAAGTGTGCTGAGATGGCGGTTAAAGCTATCGGCCTCTTCGCGGGCTTGCCCGCTCCCACAGGTACTGCACAATTCTTGAGACCAGTGCAGTACCTGTAGGAGCGGGCTTGCCCGCGAAGGGCCGACACAGGCATCACTGGCTGCCCAGCAAAGCATCTTCAACCACCTTCAGCAGCACCTCTTCAGAAAATGGCTTGCCCAGGCAGACCAGCGCCCCAAGCGCCATCGCCGCCCGCACCGCCCCTTCATCCCAATGCGCCGACATGCAGATCACCGGCAAACGCCACTCCAGCCGGGCCAGTTCGCGCTGCACCGCAAGCCCGCTCATTCCAGGCATCCTCAGGTCGAGCAGCACACACCCCGCTTGCCGCGCCAGTGCCGAGGCCAGGAACAGGTCCCCTGCAGCAAAAGACAAGGTCTCGAAACCTGCCGAACGCAGCAGGTTGGCCAGGCTTTTGCGCACCGACGCATCGTCGTCGACGATGCACACCGCTCTGCTCATGCGCCGCCCAGGCCCTCAGGCTGCGCCCCGATGACGTTGTGCATGGCCACCAGCTCCAGCAGCGAGCGGGACTGCATCTTGTTCATGATGTTCTTCTTGTGCACCTTGGTCGTCACCTCGCTGGTGCCGATCTGCCTGGCGATCTGCTTGTGCGACAGGCCGCCGACCACCAGCGAGAACACCTGGCGCTCGCGCTGGGTCAGGCGCTGGTACTTTTCCTCGACCTGCCGCGCATGGTGCCACCTGCGTCCTTCGGCCACGGCACGCGTGCGCACCGCCTGCAGCAGTGTCAGCAGCTGGTCTTCGTCGAACGGTTTGGTCAGGAACTCCACGGCCCCGGCACGCATGGCCTGGACGGTCATCGGGATGGTGCCGAAGCCGGTCATGAACACGATCGGCCAGGGCAGCGCCAGCCGGCGCAGCGCATCTTGGACCTCCAGGCCGCTGGTATCGGGCAGGTGCATGTCCAGCAACAGGCAGGCATAGGGGGTTTCCAGGCGGGCCTCGAACAACGCCTCGGCACTGGCGAACAAATGATGCGGAATGTCCTGCGAGCGCAGCAGGCGGCCCAACGCCGTGCGCACCGACGGGTCGTCATCCACCACCAGCACCGGCACGTTCAAGTGCTCATCGAACAACTCGACAGTGTCGGCCACGGCGCATAGCGGCGATTTGCCCAACGCCTCGCCAGGCACCTCGAGGCTGATCTCGACGGCCAGGCGATAGCCCCGGCGCGGCACGGTCTGGATCAGGCCACGGTCGCCAAAGGCCTTGCGCAGCAAGGACACCTGCACCTGCAGGTTGTTGTCCTCGACCACCGTGCCGGCCCACACCTGGCTGAACAGCTCGTCCTTGCCGACCACCCGGCCCTTGGCCTTGATCAGCGTCGCCAGCACCTCGAAGGCACGCCCGCCCAACAGGATCGGCTTGCCATCAACAAAGGCTTCGCGCCGCTCCAGCGACACCTGGGCATTACCTATTCGGATCATGGCTTCCTCGCGCGGGCATGGGCGTTTCCCAGCCCCGGGCAGCCTAGGCCAGCGTACGCCTTCAGACAATTATCCCGAGGGATAGGTTGGCCTGAGGACTATACAAAAGCCCGCCAGCCCCCAGGGGACGATAACGGACAACAGCGTGCCCGTTCCTGCCAAGCAGGCTGCAGGCCGCATCCGTGCTGGGCTCGCTGCGTATACTCGCGCGTCAGGATGTCGCTAGCAGGGGTGCCTTATGCTCGATGAACGCCTTGCCCACAGGCCCATCGATTACGACCAGTCCGTCGACGAGGGCTGGCTGAACCGGTGCGACATCAGCGCGCTGGGCCAGGAAGGTGAGCTCAGCTACTTCCGCCTGCGCGACCCTGCCACCCACCAGGCCTGGATCGCCGTGCGCGCCCCGCGCGAAGCCCCCGCCGCCTGCCAGCGCCTGGAACGTGACTACCGCCTGCAACTCGACCCGCAGTGGGCGGTGATCCCCTCGGCGTTCGTGCGTTCGGCCGAAGGCCCGC
>RCUU01000139.1_pt1 | contig 41653 bp, 40 predicted proteins | sample 2166211 | NCBI WGS metagenome assembly RCUU01 (sample SAMN09932620, study PRJNA488358) | compost metagenome | feature: garden; material: soil; isolation source: compost soil in phenylacetic acid-enriched culture | place: Germany: Experimental Botanical Garden Goettingen | collected 2016-01-27
GTAGAGCACCTGACTTTTAATCAGGGTGTCGAAGGTTCGAGTCCTTCATGGCTCATATCCAAAGCCGTTGACCTTAGGGTTGACGGCTTTTTTGCGCTAAAGCGGGATTTACGTTTACACCAGCGGGTATGATAAAATGAATTTAATCAACACTAAAATGCATGGAGAGAAAGGCAACGCTATGGAAATCAAATGGCTGATACAGCAAGTGGAGAGCGTTATCGGTACGTCATTATCGGAGAGCGTGTGGCAATTACAGGCCTGGAACGACGCCATTCCGAATTCAGATGGCCGGAGTTCCGGTCCTTTTCGTATCGAGCATCGGTGGGTATGGCTCGTGGAACGCCAGCAAGGAAACGTTCGCGTGCTTGAGACGGAGCTTTCCCAGGTAACCGAGGCGGAGGCGCAACTCATTCAATTGCTTTTGTCCGCGGCTCGAGAATCGTCTCATATGATACCAAGCCCGAAGCGAGACGATGAGACACGCAGCATCCAACTAGGGGAATGGTTGCAGGAGCGTATAGAGTTGGGAGAACTGAACCAGCCGCTTCCCGAGCATTATTCCATGAAGCCGAAGCTGAAGGGACGAATGCTGCCCTTTTTGCTGAATTGGGAGAGTTCGGGGCAAGGTCAGGCCCTTTCTTTTTCGAAACTGAACAAGCTCTTGAAGAGTTATTTCGGCGGTGAAGTGATCTTAATCCCGCTGAAAGAGGATTGGCTGATCCTGCTGGCCGAAGAGCTGTTTATGAGCTTGCGGGAAGAGAGCGAAGAAGCGGCGGAGACAGAACGAGACCTGCTGGGCGCGCTTTGCCAAGGGCTATACGAGCTCGTAACCAACGAATGGGTCGGGGGATTTCATCTGACGGTAGGGGGCACATTAATCGGGGAGACAGAGTTGGCATCCGCCACGTTGTTCTTGCGTCAGACACTGGCCCTCGGTCGAGTGTTTAATATTACCGACCAAATCCACTTGCCTTGGGAGCTGAAGTTGGAGAGGCTCGTATACAGTATCCCGGAGGAGCAACGCCGTCAGTTCACCCTGGAGCTTGGGGACCGTGCCGGCCTGTTGCAAGACGAGGAGACGTTGACGACGTTGGAGACGTTTTTTGCGTTGGACTGTAATGTTAGCGAAACCGCCAAACGGCTTTATATTCACCGGAATACCTTATTATATCGGATTGATAAATTCAAACAGGAGACCGGACTGGATGTGCGGACGTTTAACGACGCTGTTTTGGTCAAGCTGGAGCTCTTATTGTATAAAGTGACGAAAAGGCCATGAGTTTTTTGTGCAGTTTGTGGATGGATGGGTGAACTCCTATCGACTAATATATAAATATAAAATGTATCCGATTTCATAAAGGTCATAGAACCCTTACCAACAAATTTACTTATGGGAGGCCAAACACATGGCAGGCGTACGCTTAGAACACATTTTCAAAAAATACCCGGGTGCTGCAAAAGCAACCGTAGAAGACATCAACCTTGATATTGCGGATAAAGAATTCCTCGTACTGGTAGGTCCATCTGGTTGCGGTAAATCCACAACTCTTCGGATGATCGCTGGTTTGGAAGAAATTACTGAAGGTAAATTGTACATCGGCGACCGCGTCGTGAACGACGTTGCTCCGAAAGACCGCGACATCGCGATGGTATTCCAATCCTACGCGTTGTATCCGCACATGAACGTTTATCAAAACATGGCGTTTGGTTTGAAATTGCGTAAAGTGAAGAAAGACGAAATCGACCAACGCGTTCGCGAAGCTGCAAAGATCCTCGACATCGAGCATTTGCTGGATCGCAAACCTAAAGCTCTTTCCGGTGGTCAACGTCAACGGGTTGCCTTGGGCCGCGCAATTGTCCGCGATCCTCAAGTGTTCCTGATGGACGAACCGCTTTCCAACTTGGATGCTAAACTGCGCGGTCAAATGCGCGCGGAAATCACGAAACTGGTTAAACGTTTGGAAACCACTTGCATCTACGTAACCCATGACCAAATCGAAGCTATGACGATGGGTGACCGCATCGTGGTTATGCACGACGGTATCATCCAACAAGCTGCTTCTCCAGAAGAGCTGTACAACCAACCGGGCAACATCTTCGTTGCTGGATTTATCGGTTCCCCTACGATGAACTTCGTAAACGGTACTCTGGCAGAAGAAGCCGGTACAGTTCGTTTCAAAGCGAACAACATGGACGTTGTTGTGCCTCAAGGTAAAGCAACCGTTCTGAAAGAAAAAGGCTACATCGGCAAAGAAGTCATCATGGGTATTCGTCCTGAGGACATCCATGAAGAGCCAGTATTCCTGGAAGCTTCGCCGCAAACTGCATTCACCGCTAACGTGTACCTGACGGAAAACCTGGGTCACGAAATGCAATTGTACCTGAACGGTGCTGGCGGCGACGGCCTGATCGCTCGCGTAGACGGCCGCTCCAACACGCGTGAAGGTGACAATGTTAAACTGGCGATCGATATGAACAAAATTCATATCTTCGACAAAGAAACAGAACGCAACGTATTCTTCGGCTAAACCGTTAAGCGTTGAAGAAACCGCCCTTCGGGGCGGTTTTTTTGTTAAGCGGGAGGATTGACAGCTCCGAAACATGGAACCCGGGGCTGCTCCCGGGGCAATGATTGATTTACGTGACAATTTCCTTTACGATGAATACATTGAGTGATCCTGTAACAAGATGAATGAATGCCGTAATGGCAGCTTATATTGGAGCCGGAGCTTGTTGAGACGAGGAACCCGTTGGGGATGCCGGCAGGGGAAAGGAAGAGCACCATGGCTAAAAAAGTGAAAGTATCCGAATTGGTTAACCAATTCGGGCTCGAGGTGGTTTCCGGAGAGCAGGGCTTAAAGCGTGCGATCACGGTGGATGATCTGTATCGTCCGGGTCTGGAAATGGCCGGCTATTTTGAATACCATCCGCCGGAGCGCGTTCAGATCTTGGGGAAAACGGAGTTGGCTTTCTTTGAGATGCTTCCGGAGAAAGAGCGCAGAGATCGTATGGAGCGTTTATGCAGCAGTGAGGAAACTCCCTGCATTATCGTCACTCGGTCTTGGAATGTGCCGGAAGAATTAATTGAAATCAGTTCGGAGAAGCAAATCCCGGTTCTTCGCAGCAGCATGGCCACAACCATACTCTCGAGCCGGATCACGAGTTTTCTAGAACGGAAGCTGGCGCCAACGGCGACCATTCACGGGGTTCTCGTCGATGTTTATGGCGTAGGGATGCTGATTACGGGCAGCAGCGGTATCGGGAAGAGCGAAACCGCACTTGAGCTGGTGAAGCGCGGTCACCGTCTGATTGCGGACGATGCCGTAGAAATCCGGCAAACCTCGGACAATCAGTTGCATGGTTCGGCACCCGAACTGATCCGTCACCTGTTGGAAATCCGCGGTGTCGGGATTATCAATGTCATGACGTTGTTTGGCGCCGGGGCGATCCGTAACAATAAGCGGATTACGCTGGTGGTCAGATTGGAAGCTTGGCAGCAGGAGAAGCAATATGATCGGTTGGGGCTGGATGAGGAGACGACGCGAATCATCGATACCGATGTCCCGTTGGCCACGATTCCTGTACGCCCGGGGCGGAACTTGGCTGTTATCATCGAGGTGGCTGCGATGAACTTCCGTTTGAAGCGGATGGGGTATAACGCCGCGCTGCAGTTTACGACAAAACTGACCGAAACGATTGCGGAAGATATCGACGATTTGGATTAGGAGCGTGAACGATGGGCACTTTGTTATTGGACCCGATCGCATTTTCCATCGGGGGCTTGAAAGTACACTGGTATGGGCTGATTCTAGGAAGCGCTGCATTGGTTGGCCTTCTGTTAGCGGTATGGGAAGGGAAGCGATTCCGCATTCCCCAGGAATTCTTTATGGACTTGCTGTTGCTGGGGGTGCCGTCGGCAATTATTGCCGCGCGGATTTATTACGTCGCATTTATGTGGGACGATTACAAAAATAACTTCTGGGATGTCTTTAAGATCTGGAACGGCGGTATCGCTATTTATGGGGCACTCATCGGTGCAATTATTTGCGCGGTGATCTTTGTGCGTCGCCGTGGATATAACTTCTGGCGAATTGCTGATATTTGCGCCCCTGGACTCATTATCGGGCAAATGATCGGGCGTTGGGGGAACTTCGTCAATCAGGAAGCTTATGGCGGTCCGACGACCGAAGAATTTTTGCGAAATAGCCTGCACCTGCCGTCGTTTATCGTGAATCAAATGAATGTACAGGGGACGTTCCATCACCCTACGTTTTTATATGAATCGCTATGGAACCTGGTGGGCTTGGTCCTGCTTTTCGTCTTGCGCAGACAGAAATTTCTGCGGTCTGGAGAATTGTTCGCGTCGTATTTCATCTGGTATTCGATCGGACGGTTCTTCATTGAAGCGCTGCGGACCGACAGCCTGGCTTTCCAAGGGGCTGCTTGGCTCGCTTCGTTCGTGAACGGGCTGTGGTCGCCGATGACCTGGTTCGGCTTTGAGTTGGGCTATCTGGCCCCGTCTTACGGTAACGTCCGTATTTCGCAACTGCTCGCCATTGGGATTGTGATTGCCGCTGTTATTTTCATTATTGTGCGACGCCGTACGGTAAGTGATTTGCCGTACTACAGCGATCCGATTATTTCCACGAAGGTAGCCGCTGTGGAGGTGCCAGGAGCAGTTGGAAATGCCGAACCGGTGAAGGTGGAGCCGGCCAAGACGATGGAGACGACAACGGAGGAACAACCGGAAGTTCCGGAAGAGAAGAAGGAGTAGCGACTGCATGATAGACACCGTGTTATTTGATTTAGACGGAACGATCATTAATACCAACGAACTGATTATTACGACATTTGAGCATGTCATTGAGAAGAACGGCTTGAAGCCGCATACCCGGGAAGAAATGATCCCACATATGGGGATGACGCTGGAGCATCAACTGCAGATTTTCTCGGGTAGGCAGGACGTCGCCGATCTGGTGGCGGATTACCGGAAATACAATCGGGAACGTCATGATGAACTGATCCGTGACTTTCCGCATGTGAAGGAAGTGATCTCAAGGCTGCACGAACGGGGGATCACGATGGGCATCGTCACGACAAAGATCAAGGAAACGACGCTGCTCGCCTTGAACATGTTCGGGTTCAAACCGTATATGAAGGCAATCGTAACGGTGGAGGACGTGAAGCATCCCAAGCCGCATCCCGAACCGATTCTGACGGCGCTGCGCGAGTTGAACGCCGATCCAGCGCGAACGGTGATGGTCGGTGACAGTGCGGCAGATCTGCAATGTGCGAAGGCGGCCGGCGTGCAGGCTGCCGGTGTGGCTTGGTCTTTGAAAGGCGAAGCGGTGCTGCGTAAGTATGATCCTGACTACATCCTCCAGGATATGACCGATCTTTACGGTATCTTAGGTTGGGAGCCGGTGAAGTCGTGAGACAAGTCAAACGGTATCCGGTCGAAGGGCCTAACGCGCTTTGGCAGCTATACCGAACGGTAAGCCCGTGGAAGGGCGTCCGCAATTTTATTTTTATCCAAATTGCCCGGTACTGCCCGATTCTTTCCGTTAAGAATGCGATTTATCGACGGGTTTTGGGTATGAAGGTCGGCGAGCATACGGCGTTTGGGCTGATGGTGATGGTTGACGTATTTTTTCCGGAGCTGATAACCGTCGGGCGTAACTCGGTGATCGGTTACAACACAACGATCCTGGCCCATGAGTACCTGATCAAGGAGTACCGGCTGGGTGATGTACGGATTGGCGAGGAGGTGATGATTGGGGCGAACAGCACCATTCTCCCTGGCGTCACGATCGGGGACGGCGCAGTTGTCGCGGCCGGATCAGTGGTACATAAAGACGTGGCTCCGGGCACCTTTGTCGGCGGTAATCCGCTGCGGGTGCTGGAGCGGAAGAGCCCTAGTTAATGCACGCATGACCTAGGGAGCTCGAAGTGGCAGTAAGACTCGGCTAGTCAGGTTGCATGGAGGAGTAACTCGATCTCGATGTATCTTAACGAGCGAGACACATATGCCTGGTGCGCTAACGCTGATCAGGAACGCTATTTTGGTAAATGCGCTAACGCTGATCAGGAACGCTATTGCGCCCAATTCGGCGCTGTTGAGATTCTAACGACGCTGAGCCACGCTATTTCGAGGAAAACACCTGATTACGGCAGAAAATAGAGACAATAAGCATTGTGGTCAGCGTTAGAATTGCAAAACGGTGATTTTGGCGGATATAAGCATTGTGGCAAGCGTTAGAAGTTAAGCTGAATTAAAAAAGCGGCCTCGAACCGGCGACTTGCCGATCGGGACCGCTTTTTGCGTATTATTTGAGTGGGATCTTGAATTGTTGGGGTTTGTAGTCCAAGGTTTCCGTTAGCGTGAAGTTCAGCGGTTGGGAATATTGACGCGACTCCAGTTTGAAACTGATCGTCTCCACGTCGTCATCAAGACGATACGAGGGGAAGTCATTTTCGCTCAGAATTCGATAGGTGTTCCCTTTATCGTCCGTAAAATGATCCTCAACGCGGTATGGCATCGCTATCTTGGATTCAGCACTTTGATGCATATACAAGCGTACCTCGATCGATTGTTTACCGGGAACGACTTCAATCATCTCTACGGCCGGGTTTGGAGCAATGAGTTGGTTCTTGTCTGTATCAACCGCGAGATTCAGTGTCCTTGAAACTGGGGTTCCAAAACCGTCGATTTGGAGCGTGACTTCGTTCCAATCCGTGTAATAAAGGCTTTCAAAATCAATCCCAGAGAGATAAGGCGTCGAGGTCTTCCCGTTCCCGTAATCGTAAATGATGCCTCTAGATTTCGTGTATCGCCAAAATTGATCCTCCCCGTGCTCGCCCAGATACAGCTTGGCCTCAAGGTAATCCGTCATGGGTTTATCCACGATTTTCTGCGGCTTGAACAGGAGCGTCGTGCTCAGCGGCCGCAGGACGATTTGGTCCACTGTCAATGGCTTGCCGTAGAGGATTGCGGTTTGATTCACGGAAAGGGTCTTCTTCAGATTGGCATAAGGACGACTGTTCCATCCGAAGCGGATTTTGGCAAGAGCATCCCCATTGATGGCTTTGGAATCTAAAGCAAAGCCAGCTTGAGTCGGCGCATCTTGATCAAAGGTGATCTTAAAGTAGCTATGTTTAACATCCTTAGAATCAACAAATGATGTACCGCTTTGTCTAGGGAGGTTGATAAATATATCCCCATCATTACCGATCAGATAGCCATAAAGGTTATCAACGGCTTTCGCATCCTCAGAATTGACCATCGAATAAAATACCACCACCGTCCGCCCATCGGCCAGTACGCCGTCGACGGTGACCTTTGTTCCAGCCACCTCTGTCGACTTGTTGATTGGCTGGTATAAGCCGTGTTCGGCGGCTCGCTCCATCTCAGAGGTCATCAAGGATGAGACATAGCTTGGAATGACTTTATTCGGACTGGCTGTTGTGGAAAATAAGAATGAGCCAACAAACGGGCTCCCACTTGGCCAAACGAACAGCAACAACAGGCACACGGCCAGCGTCCCTGCTGCTCCGGCTGTCCAGGCCAGACCCCGGCGTAGCTGCCATTTGCCGCGTAGGCTTCTTCCCTGTTCCAAGCCGCGCCGGATCGCCGCGTCCAGTTGCTCGTTTCCGATCTGCTTCTCGGCCAACCGAACCCCGTCAAAATAACGAGCCAATAGCTGATCTTCCTCCCGATCAACCATAATACAATTCACCTCCCACATCCATATGGCGGCGTAGCTGCTTCAGGCCCTGATGCAGCCAGGTCTTGACGGTCCCCTCCGGACAGTCCAGCACCCGGGCGATCTCCGCCAGGGTCATGTCTTGATAATACTTCAGCGTCAATACATGACGGTATTTGGGCTTGAGCCGATCCAATGCCGAATCTAGATCCATTTTGAATACGCTGACCATTTCTCCAGTTGCCTGCGCCGTTTCCGCCACGTACGGAAGAACCCTTTTCCGCCGTTTGAGCTCATCGATGCAGCAGTTGATCAAGATCCGGATCAGCCAAGGAATGAAAGCCTCAGGATCCTTTAGGCGCCGGCATTTGATCCAAGCCTTGCACACCGTTTCCTGAATCGCCTCCAAGGCGTCCGCTTCGTTGCGCAGATAGCTGTAGGCGATGCCGTAGAGCTTTCGCCGATGGATGGATATCAACTGGTAAAAGGCTTGTTCGTCTCCGCTGCAGGCAGCGGCAGCCCATTCTCTCTCTTCCAATTCGGGCCCCTTCCTTCCCATATGAAATGCAGCGAACAGGGATTACCGGCCGGTAATTTCATTCCCTGTATTAAAGACGGTGAAGAAGGTCAAACGGTTTTACGATGGACCAACTTCTGGTATAGTGAAATGAGCACTCGATAGAAACTTTTGCCAAAAACGGGCGTCTAGTACATAAATAAGGCTTCTTCTTAATTATGAATAGGGGTTGGTTGAGTGAGCAAGGTGGTCAAAGAGCGTTTGCCGCAGCTGGACATCTTTCGGGCATTAGCCATCATCAGCGTGATCCAGGTACATGCTTCCTCGTTCGCGGCGGCGGAACAAGCGTTGAATTCACCGGTCTACTACTTTTATAATTGGATGAACATTTTTTTCAAAATCGGAACCCCGTCGTTTATCTTCCTCAGCAGTTTCGTGCTCTTCTACAATTACTACGATCAGCCGATCAGTCGCAAGTTGGTGGGCAAGTTCTACAAGAAACGCCTAACTTATATCCTCTTGCCATATGTATTGGTCTCCTGCTGTTATTTTCTGCTTGTGGCGTTCTACCGCCATGATTTCATCAATAATTCCAAGATGTACGAGCTAAAGTCGCTGGGGACGGCGCTGCTGACCGGCACGGCCTACACCCATCTCTATTTCGTGTTTATCAGCATTCAGTTTTATCTGTTGTTTCCGCTCTTCTTGTGGTTATTTCAATCCTTTCGCAATCACCGCGTGCTGCTCGCCCTGATTCTCCCCTGCGGTCTCGCGCTGCAATGGGGATTCGTGTTCTTGAACAAATACGAGCTGCATTTGCCGAATAAAGCAAGCTTCGCGATTTCTTATATGGGTTATTACATGCTTGGTGCAGTATTGGCCATCTATTTTGGCAAAATCAAAGTCTGGCTCACGATGGAATGGAAAGCGCTGCCGAAGCTCCAAAAGGGATGGACGGCTGCTTTATGGATGGGATGGCTGGCAATTGCCCTGGTTCATGTCCAGCTCTGGTATTCGTTCCGTCAGGGCCTCAGTTCGCCGAACTCTCTTTGGTTTGAGTTATTATGGAACGTTCACTCCTTATTTTCCGCATTGGTATTAATGAAGGCGGCATTTTATATCCAGCGAAAAGGCTCAGGCTTCTGGACCCGATCGCTGACCCGACTGGGTGAGCTCTCCTTTGGCATCTATTTGTTTCATCCGTTTGTCCTGTTCGTTTATCGGCTTTTCTGGAGCGAACAAAGGCTGCCCGGCGCTTCGTTCGGCTATCTCTTCTATATCGTAGTCGGCTCATTGGGAGCGTTGTTCCTATCCTGGGCGTTCGTGCAGTTCTGCTTCCGGCGGTTGCCGTTCGCTGCGTGGTTTCTCGGGAATGTGCCGGCTTCCTTGCGCAAAAATAAACCGTCCGGGCGGCGGGAAAGCGGCCAAAGTTCCTCAGTTGGCGTAAATATGTAACTTTGAGCATCCCCTGCCGGTCTGGGTTACCAGACCGGTTTGTTGCGTTTTTTCGGCAAGGAGCAAGGGTTTCAGCACCGGCTTGGGGAATACTTTAGGGAAGGGCATAGAGAGGAAGAAGCGATTGACGGTCCAAAAGAAAATATGATAAAATTGGGCTACTCTTTACTTTGGTAGTATGGTAGCACTTTAATATAATAAAGAACAAATTAATGTATGACAGAAGAACGGTGAGGTGAAACACTTGTCGAAACCAAAAGGCTTTGAAAAACCGGCGGGTGTCCGCGATTATCTGCCTTTTGCCGTGGATAAACTGCGGGCCATCGAACGGCGCGTGCTGGATTGCATGGCCGGTTGGGGTTACCGGCAGATCATGACGCCAACAATGGAATATTACGATACGGTAGGCGTAGCCAGCTCGACGTCGGATCAGAAGCTGTTTAAATTGTTGAATAATCGGGGCACCACGATGGTGCTCCGATCCGATATGACGGCGCCGATCGCCCGTGTCGTCTCTTCTTTGCTCAAAGAAGAACCGCTGCCGCTCCGCTTGTCATATCACGCCAACGTGTTCCGGGCGATTGAGGAAGAGGCGGGACGGGAGGCGGAGTTTTTTCAAACCGGAGTGGAATTGGTCGGAGATGATTCCCCGGATGCGGACGCCGAGGTGATTGCCTTGGCGGTAGCTTCGCTGCAGGCCGCGGGCGTAAAGTCGTTTAAGATCGCCGTCGGGCATGTCGGCTTCCTGAACGGTCTGCTGGAAGATGTGGTTCCAGGCCGTGAAGATATTCAAGAGGCGCTCAAAGACGGGCTGCTGCACCGCGATTACGTTGGTTACCGCGAGACGCTGGCGGAATTATCCCTGTCGCCGCAGCAACGTGACGAGCTGGAGGGAATTCTCCGTTTGCGCGGTGGGAAGGAAATCTGCGGCCAAGCGTTGGAGCTGAGCGGAAATCCGCTCGCCCAAACGTCGATCCGCCATCTCTGCCAGGTGTGGGAGGCGCTGGAGGATTTTGGCGTAGCCGAACATGTGATGATCGACCTCACGATGATCGGGGACTTTTCCTATTATACGGGCATGACGTTTGAAGGATATGCGGCGGAGCTGGGTTTCCCGGTGTGCAGCGGCGGACGGTACGACAATTTGCTGCAGCAGTTCGGACGCCCCGCGCCGGCGACGGGCTTCTCGCTGAAGACGAACCGGATTCTGGACGGAGTGGGGGGCCTTGCAAGCGAACCGGAGTTGCCGGTCTTGCTGCAGTATGATGCGCCGAACCGGAAGCGGGCGTTCACCGAAGCGGAACGGCTGCGCGGAGAAGGTCGCAGCGTGCTGATGCGCCGTGCCGAGGGTCCGGAGGATTTGCTAAGTGCGCCGGAATCCGCACGAAAGGCAGGACCGCTCGGAGCATCGTACGGCGATATCCTGACGTTTATTAGCTTTTGACTCAAGGTAAGATAGTGCCTGCAAGGAGGTCGCAATCCATTGAAACAGATCATCAAAGTCGCCATGCCCAAGGGGCGTATTTATAAGAAAGCATCCGCCTTGTTCCGCGAGGCGGGCATTCAGATTCCGGACGATGTGGACGAAACCCGCAAGCTGGTCATTCCACTTCCGGACATCGGCATGGAGTTTATTCTGGCGAAGCCGGTTGACGTGCCGACTTATGTGGAATATGGGGTGGCCGATATCGGCATCGTCGGCAAAGACGTATTAATGGAGGAGAACCGGGACGTTTACGAGTTACTCGATCTCGGCATTGCTCGCTGCCGCATGTCGGTCATCGCGCTGCCGGATTGGAAACCGGGGATCCAGCAGCGAGTCGCGACGAAATATCCGAACGTGGCATCGCAATTTTTCCGTGAGCATGGGCAACAGGTTGAAGTGATCAAGCTGAACGGCTCGATCGAGCTGGCGCCGTTGATCGGTTTGGCCGATCGGATCGTCGATATGGTTGAAACCGGGCAGACGCTTAAGGAGAACGGGTTGGTCGAGATGGAGAAGATTTTTGACATCACCAGCCGTTTGGTCGCCAACCGCGTCAGCTACCGGATGAAGAACGCCGAGATCCAAGCCGTATGCGATGCGCTGAGCAAGGTGATTCGGCGGGATGAGGTCAAGCAGGCTTAAGGTGCGACGAGAAACGATATAAGTGAGGAAAGCAGGGGGATGCCGGATGATGAAACTGGTATCGGCAGAGGAGTTTGATTTGCGGCGGGAAGTGGAATACGGATCGCCGGAACAGAACGAAGCGGTGAAGACGATCGTCCAGACGATCAAAATGGAAGGCGATGCGGCGTTGCTTCGTTACACAGAGCAATTTGACGGCATGAAGCTGGAAGCGTCGGGGCTGCGTGTGACGAAGGAGGAGCTGAAAGCGGCGTATGACGTGGTAGAGCCGTCGTTCGTTACCGCGATTCAGGCTGCGGCCGCGAATATTCGGGCGTTCCACGCCCGGCAGAAACGCAATTCCTGGATGGATTTGCAGCCGGATGGGAGCTTGCTGGGACAAATCATCCGGCCGCTGAAGCGCGTCGGGGTTTACGTTCCTGGCGGGAAGGCGGCCTACCCTTCCTCCGTGCTCATGAACGTGATCCCCGCGCAGGTGGCGGGCGTGCCGGAGATCGTGATGGTGACGCCGCCGGCGACGGGCGGCAAAGCCGGGATCGACCCGTATATCCTCGTGGCCGCGGCGGAAGCCGGCGTTCACGAAATCTACCGGGTCGGCGGGGCTCAAGCGGTTGCCGCGCTCGCGTACGGCACCGACACGATCCGGCCCGTCGATAAAATCTGCGGGCCGGGCAACATCTACGTCGCGTTAGCCAAACGCGAAGTGTACGGCGTCGTCGATATCGACAGTATCGCCGGTCCTAGTGAAATCGCCGTGCTGGCCGACGACAGCGCCAATCCCGCCTATGTGGCGGCGGATCTGCTGTCCCAGGCCGAACACGACGAGATGGCGTCGGCGATCCTCGTGACGCCGTCGGAGGCATTTGCGAAGGCGTGCCAGGCCGAGGTGGAGCGGCAGCTGGCCGCGCTGCCGCGCAAGGCGATTGCCGGAGCTTCGATCGAGCGTTACGGCGCGATTCTACTCGTCGATTCGATCGAAGAAGGAATCGACGTGATTAATCAGCTGGCGCCGGAGCATTTTGAACTGATCGTGGAGAATCCGATGGGTTATCTGGGGCGGGTGGAGAATGCCGGGGCGATTTTCCTCGGGCCGTACAGCTCGGAGCCGGTTGGCGATTATTTCGCCGGACCGAACCATATCATTCCGACCAACGGCACGGCGCGATTCTCGTCGCCCGTCGATGTGGACGATTTTATTAAGAAATCCAGTTTGATTTACTATAGCAAGGAAGCGCTGCTGGAGAACGGGGCGACCATTATGGAGCTGGCGCGGCGGGAAGGCCTGGAAGGCCATGCCCGGGCGATCGAGGTCCGGCTGCAGCAGGAAGGAAAGGCGGGGAACGAACATGGCTAATTTGAATAACGAGGGAACGGCGGCTCGACAATCGAGCGTCAGCCGCAAAACGAATGAAACCGATATCCAGTTGAGCTTTGCGGTGGACGGTAGCGGGAGCGCTCAATTGGAAACGGACGTGCCTTTTTTGAACCATATGCTCGATTTGTTCACTAAGCACGGTCATTTTGATCTATCGGTCCAAGCGCGCGGCGATATTGAGATCGACGACCATCATACGGTGGAGGATATCGGCATCTGCCTGGGTCAGGTGATCCGGGAGGCGTTGGGCGACAAAAAGGGAATCAAACGCTATTCGAGCGTGTTCATTCCGATGGACGAAGCGTTGGCCCAAGTGGTGATCGACGTTAGCAACCGGCCGCATTTCGAATATCGCGCGGAATATCCTTCCGATCGGGTCGGCAGCTTCGATGTGCAGCTCGTGCATGAGTTTCTGTGGAAGCTGGCGCTGGAGGCGCGGATCACGCTGCACGTGATTGTGCACTACGGTGAGAATACGCACCACATGATCGAGGCGGTGTTCAAAGCGCTCGGGCGGGCGTTGGATGAGGCGACGAGCATCGATCCGCGAGTCAGCGGGGTGCCGTCGACGAAAGGAGTGCTGTAACGCAATGAACATCGCCATCGTCGATTACGGGATGGGCAACCTGCATAGCGTTAGCAAAGCGGTAGAGCGCCTCGGCTACGAAGGCCGCGTCACCGCGGACGAGGCGGAGATCCTGGCGGCGGACGGCGTGCTGCTGCCGGGCGTTGGGGCTTTCGGCGACGCAATGGAGCATTTGCGCGCGTCGGGTCTGGACGCCGTGGTGCGGCAGGCGGCCGGTCAAGGTGTGCCGCTGCTCGGCATCTGCCTCGGGATGCAGCTGCTCTTCGGCGAAAGCGAAGAGCATGGGCGGAACGAGGGGCTAGGCTTGCTGCCGGGCCGAGCGGTGCGGTTTGCGGGCACCGAAGGGTACAAGGTGCCGCATATGGGCTGGAACCGGCTGGCGTTCCTGCAGCCGGAGAACCCGCTGCTCGCGGGGCTGGAAGAGGGACATGTCTACTTCGTCCACTCCTACCACGTGTTAGCCGAGCAGCAAGAGGATGTGCTGGCCGTGACCGACTACGGCCATCCGGTGACCGCCATCGTCGGCCGCGGCAACGTGTTCGGGATGCAGTTCCATCCCGAGAAGAGCGGCGAGCTTGGCATGGCGCTGCTGCGCAACTTCCTGACGTTAGTGGAGCGGCGGCAGGTGGAAGCGTAGGTTTCACATTGCATCCGATCCGATTTTAACGGTAATTTATGGCTTTATTTTTGCGGGTAGGCAGGGTTTGCGGGTGATTAGCGGTAAAAAGTGGCGTTATTATGGGGCAAGTTGCTCCAAAACCGGCGATTTGGCTTAAATAACGCCAGAAAATACCGCTATTTTCGCTCAAACCGCATGAACGCGCCGAAATAGCGCCATAAATTACCGTTATTGCAGGTGTTGCTTCTTACTATCAATTCCTACGATTGCAGTCAACGCAATCATTACACGATTACATCGCAGTTTTCAGATCAACTACGACGGGAGGTCGTTTTCATCCATGTCATCTTTTATGATTTATCCAGCTATCGATATTCGCGGGGGGCAGTGCGTGCGTCTGGTCCAAGGCGATTATGATCGCGAAACGGTGTATAATGCCAATCCGGTGGAAGTGGCCCGTTCCTGGGAAGCGCAAGGCGGGTCGTTTATTCATTTGGTCGACTTGGACGGCGCCAAGGCCGGACATCCGGTCAACGACGAGCTGATCGGCGAAATTGCCCGCAGCGTGCAAGTGCCGGTGCAGGTCGGCGGCGGGCTGCGCACGTTGGATGACGTTAAACGCCTGCTGTCGCTGGGCGTAAGCCGGGTCATTCTCGGCACGGCGGCGATCGAAGACCGCGCGTTTACCGAAGCGGTGCTGGGCACTTACGGCGATCAGGTCGCCATCGGCATCGATGCCCGGAACGGCCTTGTCGCCACGCGTGGCTGGCTGGAAACTTCCGAGGTCCAGGCCGAAGTTCTGGCGAAGGAGTTGGCCGCCAAAGGGGCGGAGACGTTTATCTTCACGGACATTTCCCGCGACGGGATGATGCAAGGTCCTAACGTTGAAGCGATCCTATCGCTGGCTCAGGCATCCGGCAAAACCGTGATTGCCTCCGGCGGGGTGACGGTGCAGGACGATTTGCTGCGACTCGCGGCGCATGCGGATCAAGGGATCGGTGGGGCGATCGTGGGCAAAGCGCTGTACACGGGAAACATCGATTTGACCCAAGCGATCACGGCGATTGGATCCTTGAAATCCTCGAACGTAGAATAGATAGAAAGGAAGTCGAACCAGCATGCTCGCAAAGCGAATTATTCCCTGCCTGGACGTGAAGGACGGGCGGGTCGTCAAAGGCGTGAATTTTGTGAACCTGCGTGATGCCGGCGACCCTGTAGAGCTGGCGGCGTTGTATGATCGGGAGGGAGCGGATGAGCTCGTGTTCCTGGACATTTCCGCATCGCACGAAGGACGGGCTACGATGGTCGAGGTCGTGAAGCAAACGGCAGGCGAAATTGCCATTCCGTTTACGGTTGGCGGCGGGATCTCCCAAGTCGATGACATGAAGCGCCTGCTGCGCGCCGGAGCCGATAAGATCGGCATTAATACGGCGGCGGTGGTGAATCCCGAGCTGATCTCGGATGGGGCACGGCGCTTCGGTTCCCAGTGTATCGTGGTGGCGGTAGATGCCAAGTTTAACGCCGAGTGGGGCGAGTGGGAAGTGTACACCCACGGCGGACGCAAGCCGACAGGGATCCGCGCCCTCGCTTGGGTGCAAGAAGCCGAGAAGCGGGGAGCCGGGGAAATTTTGCTGACGAGCATGGACGCCGACGGCACCAAGGACGGATTCGATTTGCCGCTGACGAGCGCGGTGAGCCGGTCGGTAGGGATCCCGGTCATCGCCTCCGGCGGGGCCGGAAAGGCGAACGATTTTTACGAGGTATTTACCGAAGGACAGGCAGACGCGGCGCTGGCGGCGACGATTTTTCATTATAAAGAAATTGCGATACCGGATTTGAAACAAGAGCTGAAAGCCAAAGGGGTGGAAATACGATGACCGTAGGAAATGAACAACCGCTGCAATTATCGCTATCTGTAGAGGGACTGGAGCAAGCGGTGAAATGGGATGCATCCGGGCTGGTTCCGGCGATTGTGCAGGATGCGGGCAGCAAGGACGTGCTAATGCTAGCCTACATGAACCGCGAGTCGCTGCGCAAATCGGTGGAAACCGGATTAACCTGGTTCTGGAGCCGGTCGCGCGCTGAGCTGTGGAACAAAGGGGCGACCTCCGGCAACACCCAGCGGATCAAGGCCTTGAAATACGACTGTGACGGAGACACGCTATTGGTCGAGGTGATTGCGAATGGGCCAGCTTGCCATACCGGGGAGCCGACTTGCTTCTACCGCACGGCAACTGCGGCTGAGGAAGCGGCAGCTTCAACTGGGTTAAAGGGCGGGGCCGAGGATCGCTTCAAGGTGCTCGCAGAGCTGGAACAGCTGATCGCCGAGCGTTACGCGGAACGTCCGGAAGGGGCGTATACCACGTATTTGTTTGAGAAAGGTCTCGATAAAATCCTCAAAAAAGTCGGCGAAGAGACCGCCGAGTCGATCATCGCGGCCAAAAACGGCGATAACGACGAGCTGCGTTACGAAGTGAGCGATCTGATCTATCACTTGCTGGTGCTGCTGCGCGAACGCAACCTGCCGCTCGATGATATCATGCAGGAGCTGGAGCGGCGTCACGAACGGCCGCGGCGCGACTAGAGCGGGGTGCATAAACGGATGTTGATCGATTACCATACGCATCATGAACGCTGCGGACATGCCGTTGGCGCGTTGGAGGAGTACGTTCGCCGGGGGATCGAAATCGGCTTGTCCCAGCTTGGCGTCTCCGACCATATGCCGCTGCTGCATGTCGATCCGGCTACCTATTATCCGGAAATGGCCATGCCGATGGAGGAGTTGCCTCGTTATGTCGAAGAAGCGTTTCGGCTGAAGGAGAAATACCGCGGGCAAATCGATGTTCGGGTTGGTCTGGAAGGCGACTATATTGAAGGCTGGGAGGCGCGCATCGAGCAAATCATCACGGCTTATCCGTGGGATTATGTGATCGGTTCGGTGCATTTTCTCGGGGAATGGGATGTATCGGATTTCCGCCAGGTTCACAACTGGGAAGGCCAGGATGTGTTTGCGGTATATGAGCGGTATTATGATGCCGTGACGAAGGCCGCACAGACAGGATTCTACGACTTCCTCGGCCATCTCGATGTGATCAAGCGGTTTGGTTATACGCCGGGACCCGAACGGGAAGAAGAGACGATCCAGTTAGAACGTAAAACTTTGGCTGCCGTTAAGAAAGCCGGGATCGCGATGGAGCTCAACGCCTCGGGATTATCCAAGCCGTGCGCCGAGATGTTTCCGAGCGAAAGGATTTTACAGGCGGCGATCGAGATGGAGATCCCGTTGACGGTGGGGTCGGACGCCCATGATCCGCGGAAACTGAGCGAACACCTGGATCAGGCATGTACCCTGCTGTATAACCTGGGCGTACGGGAGTTGGCGACCTTTGAAGGACGCCGGCGGACGATGATTCCTCTGGAAGAGGGAAGTCGTAAATAAGGATTCGGGAGGATATTATGGAAGCCAAAATGCGTGTGTTTTCCGGTTCGTCCAATCCGAAGTTGGTGTCAGATATCTGCGGCCGGTTAGGTGTCGAACCCGGAAAAGTGAAGTTGTCGCGATTCAAAAGCGGAGAAATTTATGTGCATTATGAAGAGAGCATCCGTAATTTCGATGTGTTTCTCGTTCAGTCGTTAGCCCATCCGATCAATGAGCTGTTCGTTGAGCTTCTGGTGATGATCGATGCGGCGAAACGGGCCTCTGCTCGAACGATCAACATCATTATGCCCTATTACGGTTACGCCCGGCAGGAACGCAAGTCTGCGCCGCGGGAGCCGATTTCGGCCAAGCTGCTCGCCGATGTGCTGACGACGGCGGGGGCGAACCGGGTGGTGACGATCGATTTGCACGCGCCGGCGATTCAAGGCTTCTTCAACATCCCGGTCGATCATTTGACCGCGCTGGACTTGATGACCGACTATCTGAAGGCCCAGCAGATCCCGAATCCCGTGATCGTCTCGCCGGATGCGGGACGCGCTTCGATGGCCGAGAAGCTGGCCAATGGGCTGGATTCGCCGTTCGCGATCATGATCAAGAAACGCCCCACGCACAACGAATCGGTGATCACGCACGTCATCGGCGACGTCGCCGGGCATACGCCGATCATTATCGAAGATTTGATCGATACCGGGACCACCATCGTTAACGTTGTGGAAAGCCTGAAAGAACGGGGGGCGGCGGACCCTTACGTGTGCGCGACGCATGGGCTCTTTTCCGAAAATGCTCTGGATAAGCTTCAGCACCCGAACATCCGCCAGGTGGTGGTCACCGATTCGATCGCACAGCCGGAGCTGCATTCGCCCCATGTACAGGTGCTCTCGGTCGCGCCGATGCTGGCCCGGGCCACGCAGTTTATCCTGGAAGGCGGATCCATCGCCGCTTTGTTCAAGGATCGGGGAATTTAGTCTAAACCGATTCGAGTAAATGCCGCCCTAGGGGCGGCTTTTTTTATGTTCTAACGTTTCTTCGCGGCTTTCTCTTCCGCGATCCGTTGGTTTTCCGCCACGCGGAAGAGAACGATGCGGCGAATCAAGTCCAGCGGCAGTGGCTGATTCAAGGGGAACTGTACGGACCCTTTGCCGCCCTTATAAACGGACAACTCCTCTGCAAATTCCTCCGTACCGCTAGGCGTTGGGTAAAAGCCGATATGCTTCTTAAAGGCAGCGAAATGCACCAGATTTTTGCCATTCGTTTCAAACGTCGGCATTTGGTAGCTGATTTTCTCTTTCGCGTCAGGCGCAACCTCCCGAACCAGCTTGCGGATTTGCTGCAGTCGGTCCTGAATCTCCGGCTGGAATTGGGCGATATATTCATCGATTGTGGCAAACGAGGGGTTATTCGCTTCCATCGTTTTACAAGGCCTCCTTCTCATGATTGCAGATATAGGGCGGTTTTTATTTTCGATGTCGCATATTTCTGAATATGGACCAGACGGCAAAGACCACAAGAGCGAGTGCTAATGCAGCAATGATCATGTTCTCCCAGACGAACCCCATGATGGAAATAACTCCTTTCTCTGCAAATATCTAATTTATTCGGCTGTGAGAGGCGGTTTTCCTCCCCCGCTTTGCCACATCCGTTATTTTCCGGCAGGATTCCCCGTGGGAGGACAGCTTCTCCTATGTTATACTGTGGAATGGAGAGTTTACCTGAGTGTACGGGAAGTAGACTTATCAGAAAAGAAATCAAAGGAGGTGCCTTGCTTGAACGAAAAAAAGCGACCAGCCAAAACCAAACGGGGAAAAGTACTGCCCTTCTCGATGGATGCGGGGTTTTTCTTTGAGAGAGCTGTCTCTTCGTTGGACCGCTATCGCTATGACAAGGCATTGAAATATTTTCGCAAAGCCGTGGAATACGAGCCGAGCAACCCGGTGAATCACTGCAATATGGCCGGGATTTTATCGGAAATGGGAGATTACGAGGCTTCCAATGAGGTGCTGCAGACCGTTTTGAAAGAGGTTGACCCGGCCATGACGGAATGTTATTTCTACATGGCGAACAACTACGCCAATATGGATATGTTTGAAGCGGCCGAAGAGGCGCTCGTCAGTTATCTGGAGCAGGATGAGAGCGGCCAGTTTCTGAGCGAAGCCGAAGAGATGATCGACTTGCTGCAATACGAGCTGGACCGACCAACCAAGCTGAAGAGCATCAAGTCCCGGCATGGCGTCTACGAGCATGATCAGGCTCGCGCGTTGCTGGAAGAAGGCAAATTTGCGCAAGCCGTGAAGATGCTGGAGGAACTCGTGCGAAACCGGCCTGATTTCTTAGCAGCCCGCAATAACTTGGCCTTAGGGTATTACTACCTAGGGTTGTTCCGCAAAGCGTTGGATACGGTGGGGGAGGTATTGGCACAAGACCCCGGGAACTTGCATGGTTTGTGTAATCTGGCGATTTTTTACCAGCATGAAGGGAACCACGAGGCGCTGGAGGAGCTGGCCGGACGATTGGAAAATATCGTGCCCTTCCACCAGGAGCACGTATTCAAGCTGGCGACGACGATGGGCATTTTGGGCCGTCACAACGCGGCCTTCGGCCATTTCAGACGGCTGCTGCGCGGGGAGGATGCGTCCTTTGAAGCGAGCCTCTATCACTACGCGGCTGTGGCAGCTTATTATACCGGACGGCGGTCTGAAGCGGAACAACTATGGAATGCGGCCAAAAGGCTGGACCCCGGCTCGAGCGTGTCGGACTATTATTTAAACTGTCTCGCCCAGGAGCGTGAGCATCCCGAAGCGGGGCCGTTTCCGGTGAATTATCAGTACCTGCTGCCGTTTGAGGAGCAAATGAAGCGCTGGGAGGTCACGGATCAAGGCATCCCAACCGAGTTGAAGGAGAATCCGTTGATCCGCTCTTCGTTCTTCTGGGCACTACGCCACGGGGATGCGAAGACAAAGCTTCAGGTGATTCAGGCGTTGGGCCTGATCGCTGATCGGGAAGTCGAGGAAGCGTTGCAAGGCTTTTTGCTGGAGCCGGAGGAAGATGCCTATCTGAAGGAAATGGCTCTGTTCGTGCTCCGGAATCTCGGCGTAAGCAATCCGCTGCCCGTTCGAACCGGGGCGACGACGACCATGGTCGATCCCAGCCGTGTGTCGACAGAGCTACCGGTATGGCAGAACGAATGGCAGGCGGTCGTGGATTTGGCGATGGAGCGGATGAAGCGGAGCTTCGATCTTCAACAGCAGCATGATATGGAGACGTTGTGGGCGGATTTTCTCACCCGGTTATATCCGGATACGCCAACGATTTCCCATTTGGAAGGTTGGGCTGCGGCACTCGAGTATTTGACGGCCAAAATGCACGGCCTGGCGGTCACCTACGAACAGGTAGCGCAGAATTACAATATTTCGGCATCGACGGCACGCCGTTACGTTCAACGTGTGGATGAGGTGTGTGGGGTGAAAGAGAAGATCGAGGCGATTTTTCCGTCGGTCCAATAGTTTGTTTGCGGGTAAAGCGGGTCCAACTTGGGGAAAATTTGATGGAGCATTCCATTTACATAGGAATCGAGAGGTCGAGCAAATTCCTAGGAACCAAGGAGGTACGAACGAATGCATAAAGTGTTGGTGATTGGAACGGGGCCGGCCGGACTGACGGCGGCGATTTATTTGGCGCGGGCGAGCTTGAGCCCGGTGGTGATCGAAGGCCTGGAGCCCGGCGGGCAACTGACCACGACGACGGAAGTGGAGAACTTTCCAGGCTTTCCGGAAGGCATTATGGGGCCCGAGCTCATGGACAACATGCGTAAGCAGGCGGAGCGCTTTGGCGCTGAGTTTAGGAACGGTTGGGTCGAGGCGGTTGATTTCTCGAAACGGCCGTTTCAAGTGACATTAGAGGGCGGCGAGAGGCTGGAATCCGAAACGGTCATTTTGTCGACGGGAGCGTCGGCTAGGTATTTGGGGATTCCCGGCGAGCAGGAGAACGTTGGCCGGGGGGTCAGCACCTGCGCAACTTGTGACGGATTCTTCTTCCGCGGCAAGAAGCTTCTCGTTGTCGGAGGCGGCGATTCCGCGATGGAGGAAGCGAACTTCTTGACCCGATTCGCCACGGAGGTGACGATCGTGCATCGCCGGGGAGAGCTGCGCGCTTCGAAGATTATGCAGGATCGGGCCAAGGCCAACGAGAAAATTCGCTGGGCCTTGAATCGCACGCCCCTGGAAGTGGTGACGGAAGACGGCGGCAAGGTGAAGGGCCTAAAAGTACGCAACAATACCGGCGATCAGGAACAGCTGCTGGAAGCCGACGGGGTGTTCGTGGCGATTGGCCATACCCCGAACACCAAGTTCCTCGGCGGCGCGGTCGCGACGGATGAGCACGGGTACATCGTCGTCAAGCCGGGAACAACGGAAACGAATGTACCCGGAGTCTTCGCCTGCGGTGACGTGCAGGATACGCGGTACCGCCAAGCGATCACCGCGGCCGGGTCTGGATGCATGGCGGCGATGGATTGCGAGAAATTCCTCGAGGGCAGCATGGTGCACGATTGGAGCGGTCCGACGGGGAGCTGAGCGAGTGAATGGACAGGGGCGCAGAGCAGATTGTGTTGTTCTGGTCAGAATGTATGCGAAAAATCGAATACAATGTGGGAGTTTTCGACGATTTCAAAGGAATGTATACGAAATTTCATACAGATTTAGGCAACCTCCAAACGAAGTCCTAGAATCTATATGAAAAACCGAATATATTTCGGACTTTTCGTCGTCTGCGCCCTATTGTATGCGAAAAATCGTATATAACTTTAAAAGGACGCCGATCTTCGGCGTCCTTTTGTGTGTCTTCGTGTCCAGTGAGCTGCTCAAATCCAGCCGTTCTCCTCCGCGAGGCGTACCGCTTCAATGCGGGTTTTGACCTCCAGTTTGTTCAAAACTTCCGAAATATAATTGCGGACGGTGCCGTAGGACAAGTGCAGGGATCCGGCAATTTCCCCAGCGGTACGGCCTTCGGCGGCCAGTCGCAGGATCTCCTGCTCGCGAGCGGTCAGGGGGTTATCCCGGCGGAGGCTGCCGAAGACAAGCTCCGGCGAAGCTTCGCGGTGTCCGGCCATCACCCGGCGGATCGCTTCCGCCAGGCGATCGCTGGACTCGTCCTTGAGCAGATAACCTTGAACGCCGGTCTTGACAGCTCGCTCGAAGTAACCCGGCCGGGCAAACGTCGTCAGAATGATCACGCGGCACGGCGATCCCTGCGCTTGCAGCTTCTCGGCAACCTCGAGTCCGCTCATCAACGGCATTTCGATGTCCATCAGGCAGACATCCGGGCGCAGGGTCTCGATAAGCGCCAGCGCCCCGGCCCCGTCTCCGGCCTGGCCGACGACCTCAAGGTCGTCCTCCAGATCGAGCAGAGAGGCTAGCGCTCCCCGCAACATGCGTTGATCCTCGGCAATCACGATGCGGATCATGCTGTTTCCCCCTCTTTGTTGGCTTCCTTCACGATGAGCGGGATGGCGATCCGCAGCCGGGTGCCCCGGCGGGGGCCGGATTCGGGAGTGCCCGAGCGCCCCGGGACTCCTGGACCAACGGTTAATGCGCCGTCGATCAGCGACAGCCGCTCGGCCATGCCCTTCAGGCCGTTACCCGCGACGCTGTCGCCCGGAGGCGTGAACGGCCCGTCGCCGTTGCCATCACCATCGCCCGCGTTCCGCGCGGCCAACCCAATGCCGTTGTCCTCGATTTGGAGCCGCACCTCGGCCGGGGCGATCTCGACCGTGACGGAGCATCGCGTAGCCCGGCTGTGCTTGACGATGTTCGTCACCGCCTCTTTGATGCAGAGGCTGACGATGTTCTGCGTTAAGTCCGACACGCCGGTTAGCCGCGGATCGCCCTCTACGTCAAAGGCGATGTCGGCCGCCCGCAAGATTTCGCCGGCTTCGGCCAGGGCCTCCGCAACCGTAATCGCCCTCATGTCGGAGACGAGCTCCCGCACCTGACGCAAAGCCGCTCGGGAGGTTCGCTGGATTTCACGCGCTTCGGCCTGGGCCCGCTCGGAGTCTTTGCCTGCGAGCTTCTCGACCAGTTGGCTCTTCAGCGTGATCAGGGACAAGGTATGCCCCAGCGTGTCGTGCAAATCGCGGGCGATCCGCATCCGTTCCTCGCGCTTGATCAGCTCTTTGATTTGTTCGTTTGCCCGGTCAAGTTCCTGCTCCAGATGCTGCCGTCTTGCCATGGAACGGATGCCGTACGGCATCACCAGCATGATGAGCAGAAAGGGCACCAGGAACGGTAGGTCAGTAACCAGCAGATCCCGGGAGCCAATCAGGAGCGACAGCAATTCCACTGCAGCAAAGCAAGATATCGCGATATTAAATTTCTTATGGTCGGTGTACCAGCCGATAAAGTTCGAGGTGAAGAAACCCAGATAGAAATTGTATGGACTATAGAATGCGCAGAGCGCGAGAATCAGCCCTAATTGAAGCGCAAGCCATAAGTTAAATGTTTGACCGGTAGCCCAGTATAACTGGCGGTACGTCACCGCAAAGAGGGCAATCATGGCACAGCCGATAAACAGTTTGACGCCTTCCTCTCCGCGAATATTAACTATGGGAAGAGCGAGATAAATCGGCCAAATGTAAGGAAACCAGCCGTATTTTTTCGGAAATAATTCGAACTTGCCGAACCTCATGTGAAATTACACCGCTTCCTGTTTTTTTCGGATATATGTGGATAGTACCATAAACAGGAAGAGGTAGCCCAGCAAAATCAACACGTTGCGCCAGCTCGGTGCATCGCCCTGAACGATCGACCAGGCACCGCCGCCGAACTGGTAGGAGGGTAGCCATTTGCCGATGGCCTGCATCGCTTTAGGCAGCACTTCGATTGGCATCCACATCCCGCCCGTGACAGCTAGTGCGAGGTACAATACGTTACTGACACCGCTCGCCGTATCGACGCGTTTCATCAGACCGACCAGTGTGCCCAACGCGAGGAAAGGGAGCGAAGCCGCCACAATCCAAAGTCCGCTGTAGATCCACAGGTGCCAAGGCAACGATACCCCGTTAATCAAATACCCTGCGATAAAAATAAACACGACGGAAAACAGGTGCATCATCGTTTGGCCGAACATTTTACCGAAGAAGTATACCGGCCCGGGGAGCGGCGTGATTCGCATGAAGGTGGACCACCCTTGGGTTCGCTCCTGTACCAGCCGGATGCCGAGTGTCATGATCGCAGAACCCATGACGCTGAACGTTGTCATCGACATCAGGTAATGCGCTTGCCACTCGCCCGGATTGTCGGCTCCGGTATTGACGACCCGAGTGAAGATAAAATAGAACATGACCGGCATTAGCAGCGACCAGAAAACATAATAGGGATTGCGAAATACCCGTAGCATTTCCGCTTTGCATTGCATGGTTACCGTGCGCATCGTTAGACCGCCTCCTCTTCATGATTGGCCGTAAGCTGCTCGAAAGCTTCATCCAGACGACCCTGTTCGATTCGTATGTCATGCACGGGCAAACCGGCTGTAAACAACGCGGCGAGCGCTGCATCCGTGTCATCCGTCGTCACATGGATTCGGCCGTCCTTGCTGTAACACTCCGCGACAGGGGAGAGCGCCGCCAGCCGGCTCCGCAGCTCAGGGCCATCGTCGTCGGCGAGGAAGGAAACGGAACGCTTGACGATACGCGATTTAATCGCTTCCGGCGTGCCGTCCGCAACCAGGCTGCCCCGGTTAAACAACAGGATCCGATCGGCGATATCGTCGGCTTCCTGCAAGTAATGCGTCGTGAAGACGATTGTTTTCCCTTGCTCGGCCAGCTGGCGAATGCTGTCCCAGAAGCGCCGTCGAGCGGTGATGTCGAGACCGACCGTAGGCTCATCGAAGAACACCAGCTCGGGGTTGCCCGCTAAGGCGAGGGCGAAGCCCAGGCTGCGTTTCTGTCCGCCGGACAGCTTCTCGGCATATCGGTTCAAGTCAGCCGCTCCAAGCCCGGTCAGGCGGACCAGTTCAGCCAGCTCCATCGGATTCGAGTAGTAGCTGCGGATTAGTTCCAGCACCTCGCGTACCTTTAGCCGGTCCATGACGCTGACCTCTTGCAGCATGGCGCCGGTCTGCTGACGGACCGTCCGGTCCTTTGGTGACTTACCGAACAGCTTTACGGTTCCAGCGGTAGGCTCGAGTAAGCCGAGAAGCATAGAGACTGCGGTCGTTTTGCCGGCCCCGTTGGGTCCGAGTATGGCAGTGATGCTGCCTTTCGGTATGCTGAAGGACAGATGATCGACCGCTTTTTTATCTTTGAAACATTTGCTGACTTCGTTCATTTCAATAATGGATTGCACGTTAGATTTCGCCTCCAATTTTTGGTTTTTCATCGGATAATTCTAGGATAAAGGAACGCTCCGAACCTCGTTAGTAAGGAATGTCATGAGTTAAAGATGACAATTGTCACAAGGGGTTAAGCGGTTACAGGTTGCCTCATGGCAAGACCCAAAAATAGTTGAACTTTTCCCAATAAGCGCTTACTTATGGAGAGGGGCAAGATGTATTAAAATATGAATGCGGTTACAAAATACCGAGTAGAAAACAAAAAGGGGAGGCAAAGCATGAAACGCATGAAACGCATGAAACACCTGTTGATCGGGATCTCTGCATTGCTGGTGATGACGACAGCCCTCACAGCTTGCGGAGGCAACAACTCCAAGAACGAGTCGTCCTCGAATACGACGACGCCTACGGAAACGAATTCTTCCGCAGGTACAGACTCCAAGGGTGAAAAAGTTACCATCAATCTGTGGAGCTTTACGGATGAAATTCCGAACATGACCACTAAATATTTGGAAACGCATCCGGACGCGAACGTGGAGTTCAAAACCACAGTTATCGCTACGACGGATGGCGCTTACCAGCCTGCGCTTGACCAAGCATTGGCCGGCGGCGGCAAAGACGCTCCGGACATCTATGCTGCAGAAGCAGCATTCGTTCTGAAGTATACGCAAGGCGACGCTTCCAGTTATGCAGCAAACTACGCTGACCTGGGCTTGACCGACCAAATGGTTAAGGATGCCGGCATCGCTCAATATTCCGTAGATATCGGTAGCAAAGACGGCGCGTTGAAAGGCCTTGGCTACCAAGCAACTGGCGGCGCGTTCATCTACCGTCGTTCGATTGCTAAGGACGTATTCGGAACTGACGACCCAGCTGCAATCAAAGCTGAAGTTGGTCCTGGTTGGGATAAGTTCTTCTCGGCAGCTGAGAAGCTGAAAGCTAAAGGCTACGGGATCGTTTCTGGTGACGGCGACATGTGGCATGCGATCGAAAACAGCTCCGATAAGGGCTGGATTGTAGACGGCAAACTCCACATCGATCCAAAACGTGAAGAGTTCCTGGATCTTTCCAAGAAGTTGAAAGACAACGGTTATCATAACGATACAACAGACTGGACAGAAGCTTGGTATGCTGACATGTCCGGTGCAGGCGCTCAACCGATCTTCGGGTTCTTCGGCCCGGCTTGGCTGATCAACTACGTTATGAACGGTCAAGTTAAAGATACAAACGGCGACTGGGCAGTTACTGAACCACCAACAGGCTTCTTCTGGGGCGGTACTTGGCTCTTGGCTAACAAAGACGTAACGAAAGACGAAGCGAAGAAGAAAGCAGTTGCTGACTTCATCAACTGGATTACTCTGGATACCTCTGAAACCGGCCTCCAATATTTCTGGGCTAACGGTACGATGAAAGAGGGCGAAGCAGGTACGAAGGATAGCGTAGCTTCCTCCGTGGTCATGTCGAAATCGAATGGTGAAGTTCCGTTGCTTGGCGGACAAAACATGTTCGACGTATTCGTACCGGCTAACGCGAACGCTTCCGGTAAGAACTTGACTCAATACGACGAAACGATCAACAAACTCTGGCGCGATCAAACTCGTGAGTACACGGCAGGCAACAAATCCCGTGACGATGCGATCAAAACCTTCAAACAACAAGTGAAAGACCAACTTGGCATCGACAGCGAATAAGCATACGCAGTAGATGCGAAGGGGCGGGGAGTTACCCGCCCCTTCATATAATGAAAGAGGTGAAAGCATGCGCCGCAAAGGTGTCAACTATTCGAGATATGGTTACATTTTTACATTGCCATTCGTATTGGCATTTTTGGTTTTTTCACTATATCCGATTTTATATACCGCAGTTATCGGCTTTACGAATATGCAGGGGATCATCCCCAAACCACTGGCATTTCTCGACAACCCGTTTCAGAACTTTAGAGATCTGATCCTTGAAAATGCTTCATTCAAGAAATCCTTAATCAATACGGGCCTGCTCTGGATTGTTAACTTTATTCCACAGATGGGCCTTGCGCTATTGCTCACAGCATGGTTTACGAACAAACGCTTGAATGTCAAAGGACAAGGCGCGTTTAAGATCATGCTCTACATGCCGAATATTATCACTGCAAGTACGATTGCAGTGCTTTTTAGCTCTTTGTTTGCTTATCCGATGGGACCGATCAACAGTTTGTTCGAAATGCTTGGCTGGTCCGATGCACCGATCTTCTTCCTTCAGGATAAGACGACGGCGCGAGGGATTGTTTCCTTCATTCAATTCTGGATGTGGTACGGGAACACCATGATTATTCTGGTCGCGGGCGTCATGGGGATCAATCCTGCCATCTTCGAATCCGCGTCGATTGACGGGGCAAACGGGTGGCAAACCTTCTTCCGTATCACGCTGCCTAGTCTTCGTACCATCTTGTTGTACACGTTGATTACGTCGATGATCGGTGGTTTGACGATGTTCGATATTCCTCAATTGTTCCTGCAAGGTGGACCGGACGATTCTACGCTGACAACGTCGATGTTTATCTACGGGCAAGCGTTTAAGGGTAGCTATATGTATAACCGCGCAGCAGCAGCTAGTATGATTCTGTTCATCATCGCTGCTCTTCTGGCCGCCGTATTGTTCTACGCGATGCGTGACCGTGATGCGGCGAAATTGAATAAAACGATTAAACAACAAAGAAAAGCTGAACGTGCAACAGCTAAAGGGGAGGTGTAAGCCATGGAAAAAATTAAGGAAGGTAGTGCCGTCGCACTCCGAATTAATCGGACGATTGTTTATGTCGTGTGTATTCTACTGGCTCTCCTCAGTATCCTTCCGTTCTGGATCATGTTCGTCAACGCTACGCGTTCCACGGCGGAAATCCAAGCCGGTCTCTCGCTGCTTCCATCGACTCACATGATGAGCAACCTGCAGGTGCTGCTGGATAAGAGCTTTGACCCGATTCAAGGGTTTCTGAATTCCTTCATTATCTCTGGTTCGGCGACGATTTTGACCGTATATTTCTCGTCCCTAACCGCTTACGGCCTTGTGGCTTATAACTGGAAGCTTCGTCAGCCATTCTTTACCTTTATTATGGCCGTCATGCTGATACCGGCTCAAGCCAGCTCGATCGGTTTCTATCAATTCATGTACAAGATTCACTTTACGAATAACCTGTTACCGCTGATTTTACCGGCCATTGCGGCTCCGGCTGTTGTGTTCTTCATGCGCCAGTATCTGCTGGGGACGCTCTCGCTGGAGATCGTGGAAGCCGCTCGTGTCGACGGATCCGGCGAATTCAAAACGTTTAACCGGATCATTCTGCCGTTGATGATGCCGGCGATCGCAACTCAAGCCATTTTTGCTTTCGTTGCGAACTGGAACAACTTGTTTATGCCGCTCATTTTGTTAACGGATAAGAGCAAATATACCATGCCGATCATGGTCAGCTTGCTGCGCGGCGATATCTACAAGACGGAGTTTGGCTCCATTTACATGGGGCTAGCTTTGACCGCTTTGCCATTGTTCATTGTATACTTCCTGCTGTCCCGGTATATCATTGCCGGCGTAGCATTGGGTGGCGTCAAGGAATAGCTTGGTGACTTATCACCAATAAGAAAGTTCGTAATACCTCCCCTATAAAATAGAGGCCTGTAGATTGGCTTGAATGAGCAATGGCTCCTTCAGCTAATCTACAGGCCTTTTGTAGTTGTGTTTCCTAGACCGCCTTGCGTCGGAAATACAGCAGGCCGGCTACCAAGAATAATAGGAAGCTGCCGAGAACGGTGATAAACAGGCTCTCATACGGCAGATTAAAGGCGCCGTAATCCGCCTGCCCGCGCGGCATCATGGCCAGTAGCGGCTGGGCCCATGGGTAGTATGGGCCGATTTTAGCCGAGTTGATAATCAGCAAGTTCGGAATCGTCAGCGAGACATTGACCGCGAGTGGGGCGGCAAAGCTGGTCCAAACCAGCGATACGCCCATCTGCAAGGCGACCAGCGGCAAGCAGGCAATTAGACCGCCGAGAAGACTCGTAGCGATCATTCCCCAAGGTACCGGGTCGGAAATGCCCTGGACCTGCGCCACGATCAGGAGAGCGGCTAAGAACAGCAACTGGGAGACGGCTAGCAACCCGAAGACAACGGTGAACTTGGCCATGTATACTGCGCTGCGTGAGACAGGTAATACAAGCAGTTGCTTCCATCCGCCGCCGGTATGCTCGTAGCGGCACAGAAACGACGGGAACAAGCCGGACATAATCGGCAGGAACAGCAGCCCGTGCAACATCGACATGCCGCTGATCAAGAGTGGCCAGGCGCTCGCATCCAAGCCGTCCGGGAGATCAACTAAGACGCCGATCAGGGCGGACAGGGCCGGGCTGGCTAACAGGACGAGCCATACGCGAGATCTTGCCATTTTCAGGCGTTCGGCGGCCAGGACGTTTAGGAAGGTTCTCATCTTAATCCACGTCCTTTCGATTAAAGTGAACCAGCCCGATCAGGAGGATAACGGCACCAACGGCTAAGCCAGCGGCCACGAACCATTCGCGGTGCGGGCCGAAGAGCCCGAACATGGGCCAGTTCAGGGGGAACCATTCCGACAGATTCATCGTAAACGGCGAGATGATCGAAATGGTCACACCAAGGGACACCGGAAGCGCTTGGTTGCGATAAGCCAGTGAAAGCCAGAGCTGCAAGGCCAGAAGCGGAAGTACGGCAAACAGCGGATAAAATCCCAGGCGTGCCAAATCCGGAAAAGGGATCGAGCCGGGTTTGAAGCCGAAGGATACCCCAAGAATCACTGTGGCGATTGATAACAACACGCACGATACGCATAGCAACAGGAAGCACAGCAGGAACTTGGCACTGAACACCGCGGTCCGGGAGATCGGCAGAGCGAGCAGTTGCTTCAAAGAGCTGACCTGATGCTCCACATTGGCGACCAGCGAGCTAATCAGCGTGCATCCGAGATAAAGGGCAATGGGAACAAAAAACGAAATGTTCTCTAATAATCCGCCCCATGGATCGCTCGCATGCTGCTTCATCATCCAGTCAAAGCGCAGCCCATAATTGAGCGCCTGCATGACGATCAGCCCGATCGGAGCCAGGAAAATCAAGAACCAAATGCCTTTGCGTCGAATCTTCAGGAAGTCGGAGGATAGGGAGCGCAACATCATAACGCTGCCCCCTCCCCGATCACCTGCATGAAGATGTCCTCGAGCGATTTTTTCTTCTGTTCAACGCGATAAACGGAATGTCCATTTTCCACCAATCGTTTGACCAGATGGGCCACCTGGGCATCAGCCATGCCCGGAAACGAGAGGGTTCCGCTCTGCAGCTTGCCGGCTGCGCCCAGATCGCGGGCGATCCAGAGCGCCTCGTCCGGCTCCGATACGACGAGTTCCATATCATGCGCCGATCGGAGCCGCAGATTGTCGATTGTATCCTGAAACACCATCCGGCCTTCGCGGATGATGCCCACTTTACTGGCCATCAGTTCCATTTCGCCGAGCAGATGGCTGGATACCAGTACGGTGATGCCGTACTTCTGAGGCATGCTCTTGATTAATTCACGAATCTCGTGAATGCCGGAAGGATCCAGCCCATTGGTCGGCTCGTCCAGGATGAGCAGCTCAGGATTACCTAGCAACGATGCCGCGATGCCAAGACGCTGCTTCATCCCGAGGGAGAAGCCCTTCACGGGCCGGCGTGCTTCGCTGGTTAGCGAGACGATCTCCAGCACCTCGTCGATCCGCGACTTCGGTACCTGCAAAATACGGCGGATGGCCTCCAGATTATCGATGGCGCTCAAATGACCGTAATAAGACGGGGATTCGACCAGCGAGCCGATGCGGCGCAGGATGGCCAGCTTGTCTCGTTGCAGTTCGTGGCCGAAAATGTGGATCGAACCAGAGGTCGGCTGAATTAAGCCAAGCAGCATGCGGATCGTCGTTGTTTTCCCAGCGCCATTAGGCCCCAGGAACCCGTAGATGTCTCCTTTGGCGATCTCCAGGTTTAAATGGTCTACCGCGGCGCGGCCACGGTATTTTTTCGTTAAGCCTTCTGTTTGAATGATCATTTCATTCACGATCTATCACCTCGGAAATGATCATATCGTCCGGAGTTTAAAGACATAGACAGAGGAAGTTTAAGATTCGTTTAATTTTATGGACGGATAAATATATATCTTCGTTCCCTCATCCGTGGATACCGTGTCCCGGGTAAGCCCCATTTCCCGCAGCAGCAGATCGACGATCTGCAGGCCTAGCCCAGCTCCTACAGCGGCTGAAGCGGACTCCATCCCAGGGCCGCGGTCCCCGATCACGAGGGCTATAGCATCGCCACGAGGCTCTACTGTAATCCCCGCATAACGTCCGGAACCCGCATGCCGTACGAGGTTCTGGAACAGGTTATCCAGCACGCGGCGGAAGCCCTGGGCATCAATGTTCCAGTAGAGCGGCTGCTCCGGCAACTCGACATCGGCCGTGATCCCGGCCTTCTCCCAAACGGGATACCAGGCGGCGGCACTCTCCCTTACCAGCCGCATAACATCAAGCCGCTCCAAGGACATGGCATAACGCCCGCTGGAGAGCAGGTTATACGATAATAGATGGTCCATCAGGCCGGACAAATCGCTGATTTTGGTCTCCATCAAAGTCAGCGATTGCCGGCCCTGATCACTTAATGACTCTTGGCGGAGCGAATACAAATGGCTCCCCAGCACAGTCAGCGGCGTACGCAGGTCATGCGATAAATGGCTGATCAGGCTCTTGCGTAGTTCTTCTTCCTCGCTTTCGCGCTGGCGGCTGTCCTTCAGTTCGAACACCATGTGGTTAAAAGCTTGCTCCAACCGGCCGATTTCGTCCGGTCGCCCTTCATGGATACGAGAGGGAAGCCCATCGGGGCCCGGACGGGTCATGCCGGCCTCCAGTCGCAGCAGCCGTTTGCGAATATCGCTGAAGAACAGATAGGACAGCAGCACGAACGCCCCCAGTAGAATCGCTAAAAAAACGCCGTAGAAACGGCTGTCGCTTTGCCGGTCCACATCTTGGATCACCATAAATTTACGCGGGAGCTCCAGTACCATGAAGCCCTGCTTGGCCCGTTCGTTCCCGCCAATGAAAGCGACGACCGTAAAAGGGTCGGCGTCCACGCGTTGCTTCATGAAGGCGATGGTGTCTTCCAGGGACCACTGCTTCGGCACCGTTCCCTGTTCCGGCAGCTGCAGACGGGTTTGTCCGGCTGTGTCGACCCAATACAGCGCGGCGTCGGGATAACGCTTCTTCAGCTCCTTGAGTTTCCCGTCGATGGTTTCGACAGAAGCTCCTTTCAGCCCGGCGGCAGCCTGGTGCCAAGTGGTCTCGATGTCCATACCCGTCCCGTAGGGGCGTTTGGTTTGTTGCCATAAATGTCCCGGATTCATCAGCAAATTGATACTCCAAGACGCGAAAAAACTAACCGGAATAAGAACGGGGATGAAGACAAAAGCGATTACCAGGATCAACACGTATCTCGTGAGCAGCGATTTGCGGAACTTGCGAACCGGACGGAATCTCATGCTCTCACCCGATACCCGATCCCGCGAATCGTCTCAATGACTTCGGGATTCGCGGGATCGCGTTCCAGCTTCTCGCGCAGGTGGCGGATATGGACCATCAAGGTTTTGTCCCCGTCCAGATAGGGTTCATTCCATACCGCTTCGTAGATCTGCTCTTTGGTCAGGATTTGCCCGAGATGGCGCAGCAGGTAGGCAAAAATATGAAACTGCTTACCGGTCAACACGATTTCTTCGCCGGTGTTCTGATCGATGATCCGATTTTCTTTTTCATACACAAGCAAATGTTTAAGGCGCAGCGGCTCCGGGTCGGCGGAACCCCCGCTGCGGCGCAGCAGCACCTCGATCCGGGCCGCCAGCTCGTCGGGGTGGAACGGCTTCGTCAAATAATCGTCGGCGAATTTGAGCCCCTGCAGCTTGTCGTCGATTGAGGTTCGGGCCGACAGCATCAGCACCGGAAGGTCAGGGTACTGCTGCTTTAAACGTCCTCCTATGGTGAAGCCGTCCAAGCCAGGAAGCATCACATCGAGAATGACCAGCTGGCACTCGGCAGCCTTCTCCACGGCATGTTCCCCGCTCTTCAGCCAGGTAACGGCGTAACCGCGCTCCTGCAAATTTGTGCTGACCCATTCGCCGATTTCGAGATCGTCTTCAATATATAGCAAATTTGTTATAGGCATGATGGCATTCCTCCTCCTTCTATTTTGGCAAAAGACGGAGAAAAAAGAAACGGGAGGAGCCATGATTCGCTCGGAATATTTGTGATTGCAATCACAAGTCGGCGATTTTCCCTGTGCTACCTTGTTCTTGAGAATGGTTATCAGCGAGAGAGTCGGAAGAGACAGAAGTTAAACCCTATAAGGAGGGACTGGACCATGAGTGAATTGATCAATAATCGGGAGTTTGGCGCTCCGGAACTGAACCGGCGTCAGCAACTGCTGAAAGAAATCATTAAAGAGCTGCATCAGGGCAAGAGCGTAGACGAAGTAAAGGCGCGGTTTGAAGCGGCGGTCGGCGACGTGACCGTCTCGGAAATCTCCGCGATGGAGCATGCGCTGATGGAAGAGGAAGGCATCCCCGTTGAGGAGGTGCAGCGGTTGTGCTCGGTCCATACGGCGATATTTAAGGGCTCGATTGAAGATATTCACCGCTCGTCCAAGCCGGAGGAACAGCCAGGCCATCCGGTGCACACCTTTAAGCAGGAAAACCGTGAGATCGAGCGACTGGTCAATTTCAAGCTGCGGCTGCATCTCGACAAGTACCGGAAGGAAGCCGGCGAGGAGCTGGTATTCAAGCTGTTGGAGGATTTAAGCCTGCTTCTGGACCTGGATAAGCACTACAGCCGCAAAGAAAACCTGCTGTTCCCGTATTTGGAGAAGTACGGCGTCTACGGACCGACGAAGGTGATGTGGGGAATTGATGACGGAATTCGCATGATGATTAAGGAAACAAAGGGCAAGCTGGCGAACGGCAGCGCAGATCAGGAGACGATCCTCCTGGATCTCGAACGGATCATTAAGGAAGTCAACGAAATGATCTTTAAAGAAGAGAATATTTTGCTGCCGATGGCCCTTGAGAAGTTAACGGAAGACGAATGGGTCAGCATCGCCAGGGAAAGCGAACAAATTGGCTTTTGCTTGACGGCACCGGAGCACGAATGGATTCCGGAGCGTGTGCCGCTTCAGCCTTCAGACAGCGAATCGGGAGGAACTGCGGCCGAAGCCGGGGGAACCGCCCCAGAGGGGACGGCAGTCCCGCAGGGCTTCGTCAAATTCGAAACCGGCATTCTGTCGATGGAGCAGCTGGAGGCGGTGATGAACCATCTCCCGGTCGATTTGACGTTTATTGACGAGAACGATGTCGTCCGTTATTTCTCTCACGGTAAGGAACGGATATTTGCCCGGACGAAGGCGGTCATTGGTCGAACCGTGCAAAATTGCCATCCGCCGCAAAGCGTCCATGTCGTCAACCAATTGTTGGAGGATTTCAAAGCAGGGCGGAAGGATGCCGAGGATTTCTGGATTCCGATCAAGGACAAATTCGTTTACATCCGCTATTTTGCCGTTCGCAGCGAAGATGGCCGTTATTTGGGAACGCTCGAATTCACGCAGAATATCGCTCCCATTCGTGAGTTGGAAGGGCAAAAACGGATTTTATCCTAAATCCGCACGGCACGCGACATACCCCCGGCATTCGTATTGCGAATGCCGGTTTTTTTATGGGTGTTGTTGAGGTGACGAGGTCAAAGGGAATTAGTGGGTTTTGGGGTCGCATCCACCTGTCTGTGATCTACGTCATTTACGCAAAATCCCTTATCGTTACTGGGATTGCCGTTTCCCCCCTTCTCTTGACCGAACCGAAGGGTTCGCTTATAGTTGGTACGTAGGAGTAAACTACTTGCGAAGGCGTTTTCAGTCATGGCGCGGTCAGCGTGGTGATGGATAGAGAATGGCCTTTTTGCACGTATGGACACGTAAATTATCTATTATTTAAGAAAAAGGTGGCTTGTGAAAATGTCTGAAAAAATCTACATTGGCGTTGACTTGGGCGGTACGGCAGTCAAGGTTGGCATTTGCAATGAAGAAGGTCAACTTCTTCATACGTATGAAGGCCCAACCGAAGTCGATAAGGGCGCGGATACGATCGTCGCGAACATCGAGAAGTACGTCCGGCGCGTCGTGGAAGAATCGCCGTTCGCCTGGGAGCAGGTCGCGGGGGTAGGCGCTGGCGTGGCTGGGTTTACGAATGTCCGCGAGGGGATCATTATTTTGGCGCCGAATGTAGGTTTGAAGGATTTCCCGATTCGTGAGATTTTGGAACAGCGACTGGGCAAGCCGATCAAAATAGACAACGATGCCAATGTGGCGGCGCTGGGCGAAGCCTGGGGCGGAGCCGGCAAAGGAATCGAGAACTGCGTATGCTACACGCTGGGCACTGGCGTTGGCGGCGGCATCATCATGAACGGTAAAATTTATCAAGGGTTCTCCGGGATGGCCGGCGAGCTTGGGCATATGTCCGTCGTTCCGGATCTGGAAGCGATCGGCTGCGGCTGCGGACAAATGGGCTGCCTGGAGACCGTCTCTTCGGCTACGGGCATTATCCGTATGGCTAAGGATGCCGTGGCACGCGGGGACCGGACGTCGCTGTCGCATGTGGAGAACATCATGGCCAAGGACGTCTTTGATGCGGCTAAAGCCGGTGACGAGGCGGCGATCCGTATCGTGAACCGTGCGGCCTATTATCTGGGCAAATCGATGGCGGCGGTTGCGGTCGTTCTGAATCCAGAACTGTTTATCGTCGGTGGAGGGGTATCCAAAGCAGGCGACATTCTGTTTAACGAAGTCCGCAGCGTATTCGCCAAATTGACGCCGGAGCCGGTGCAAAGAGGCATGCAAATCGTGCCGGCTACGCTGGGCAATGATGCGGGGATGGTTGGCGCCGCCGGCCTCTTCCTCCGCTCCTAATTATTAAGGAAGTTCAAAAAGTCGTCTTATCATCATGAAGATGAGTCAGTGCGATGTATACCTGCAGGCTAACGGACACCAGAGACGCTATTCGTCCGTTGCAGACCCATTGCAGATTCTAACGGACCGAGGAGACCCTATTTCAGGCAAATGCAGCGAAATGGCCGACCTACGAGCCCAATAAGGTCTCTGAGGTCCGTTACAGCGGGAAACCGCCGGAAAATCGGCTGATAAGGTCGTTACGGTCCGTTAGGATCAGTGACGTTCAAGCAGGTCAGGCTAATGGTTTGCTGAGGAGAAAAAAAGAACATGGGACAAGGAGAATTTCGCGAGGAGGGAACAACAATGCCGGAGAAGGAAACAGGTTCGGTCGCCAATCTGATCATTATCACGGGCATGTCGGGGGCAGGTAAATCGCTGGCCGTACGGAGTCTGGAAGATCTCGGATTTTTTTGCGTGGATAATTTGCCTCCGGTGCTGATTCCCAAATTCGCCGAATTGATTGAGCAGTCCAAAGGGAAAATCGCCAAGGTCGCGCTCGTCATCGACTTGCGTGGCCGGGAATTCTTCACGGCGCTGTCGGAGTCGCTTAGCTTTATTAAGGAACATTTCACCATCAAGTGTGAAATCCTGTTCCTCGATGCCACCGACTCGATTCTCGTACAGCGGTATAAGGAAAGCCGCCGCCGTCATCCGCTAGCCCCAGAAGGTATGCCGCTCGACGGCATTCGGCTGGAGCGTAAAATGCTGGATGAATTGCGGATGTCGGCAACCCAGGTGATTGATACCAGCAATATGAAGCCGGCGCAGCTCAAGGAGAAGATCATTTCCCGCTTCTCACATCTGGAGAGCAGCAATTTATCGGTAAATATTACTTCGTTCGGATTCAAATACGGCATCCCAATCGACGCTGACCTGGTGTTCGACGTTCGCTTCTTGCCGAATCCGCATTATATCGAGCAGCTTCGTCCGCACACGGGACAAGACAGCGATGTATATGAATATGTTATGAAGTGGCCGGAGACCCAAACGTTCCTGGCCAAACTGCTGGATATGCTGCATTTTCTGTTGCCGCAGTACCATAAAGAGGGGAAAAGCCAGGTGATCATCGGGATCGGCTGCACCGGCGGGAAACACCGCTCGGTTGCGATTGCCGAATACCTCGGTCGGATGCTCGGCGTCAGCGAAACGGAAACGGTTCGCGTGAGTCATCGCGACGAGGGTCGAGACCGTTAATCTAGCTCCCCTGCAAGTATAGAGGCTATTCAGAAGGAGAATCCGATCTCCTTTGAACCCTCATTAAGAGGTGAACCAAGTGATACATCGGGCTAAGGAGAACAGAGTTCCGCGGATCGTCGTGATGGGCGGGGGCACCGGATTGTCTGTCATGCTTCGCGGGTTGAAAGAGAAACCGCTCGATATCACGGCTATCGTAACCGTAGCCGACGATGGGGGCAGCTCCGGGATTTTGCGCAACGAACTGCAAATGCCGCCACCCGGCGATATCCGAAACGTATTAACCGCGCTGGCCGACGTCGAGCCGCTGCTGTCGGATATGTTGAACTACCGGTTTGCCTCGGGTTCGGGGCTGGCCGGCCATAGTTTGGGCAATTTGATTTTGGCCGCGATTACAGACATTTCCGGCGATTTTGTGACGGCCGTTCGCGAGCTCAGCCGTGTCTTTGCCGTGCGTGGGCGCGTACTGCCCGCTGCCGGTCAGGCGGTGGTGCTGCATGCGGAGATGGAAGACGGTACGATCGTGACCGGGGAATCGAAGATTCCCGAAGTGCGGGGCCGAATCAAGCGCATCTTCCTTGAACCGGAGGAAGTCGAGCCGTTGCCGGAGGCCGTTGAGGCGATCCGGGAGGCCGACGCGATTCTGATTGGACCGGGCAGCTTGTATACCAGCATCATTCCTAACTTGCTCGTACCGAAGCTGGCGGAGGCCGTATTGGAGAATACTTCTGCGATCAAAATATTCATATGCAACGTCATGACCCAACCGGGCGAGACGGACGATTACACGGTCAGCGACCATTTGCAGGCAGTGTATAACCATGTCGGCAAGCATTTGTTCGACTACGTGATCGTGAATGACGGCGAAATTCCGCCGCAGGTTCAGGATTTCTACGCAGAGAAAGGTGCTAAGCCCGTCCAGGTAGACTGGGATAACGTGACGGGTCAAGGGTACAAGGTCATCGCCGATACGTTGGTGTTGTTCCGAAGATACCTGCGGCATGACGCTGATAAATTAAGCCATCATATTTACCAACTGGTTGATAACTGGATTTTACGAAAGAGGTGAGTCCCTTGTCATTTGCGGCGCAAACCAAAAAAGAGCTGACGATGGTCGAAGCCTCGGACTGCTGCGAGCAGGCCGAATTATCCGCCTTGATCCGGATGAACGGATCGGTGCAGGTTTCGAACAAAAAGATCATTTTGGATATCTCCACCGAAAACGCCGCGATCGCAAGGCGGATCTACTCCTTGCTGAAGAAGCATTTCCAAATTCATACGGAGCTGCTGGTCCGGAAAAAGATGCGCCTCAAGAAAAACAACGTCTACATCGTCCGCATTCCGGCCCGGGTTGAGGAGATTTTACGGGAGTTGAAAATCGTCTCCGAAGGGTTTATTTTCAACTCGGGGATTAATCCGGAGCTCACCCGGAAAAACTGTTGTAAACGGGCTTATCTGCGTGGGGCATTTATGGCCGGAGGTTCGGTCAACAATCCGGAGGGTTCTTCGTACCACCTGGAGATTGCCTCGATGTACGAGGAGCACTGCAAGGCGCTAGTCGATTTGGCGAATGAGTTTCATCTGAACGCACGCTGCATCGAACGGAAGAAAGGGTTTATTTTCTACATCAAAGAAGGCGAAAAAATCATCGAGCTCCTCAGCATCATCGGCGCGCATCAGGCGTTGTTCAAATTCGAGGACGTGCGGATCATGCGTGACATGCGGAATTCCGTGAATCGCATCGTGAATTGCGAGACCGCTAATTTGAACAAAACGATCGGCGCTGCCGTTCGGCAGATCGACAACATCAAGCTGCTTCAGAAGGAAATGGGTTTGGAGAATTTGCCGGAGAAGCTGCGAGAAGTTGCCGAGGTCCGCTTGGCCCACCCCGATATGAACCTGAAAGAAGTGGGCGAGCTGCTCAAAGGAACGGTTAGCAAATCGGGAGTGAACCACCGGCTGCGCAAAATCGACGAGCTTGCCGAAAAAATTCGCGGGAGCTAAAAAGGTTTTGCTGCTAGTGTCTTACGTACTCCGTATGCTATAATGATAGAAATTATAATGTCTACGAATATGATGATGTGGATTGAATTCGTATAGGGGGTAAGTTTTCATGGTTAAACACCCGGTTACCGTTCGTCTGAAGACGGGGCTGCATGCCCGGCCGGCTGCGCTTTTCGTTCAGGAAGCGAATAAATATTCTTCCGAGATTTTCGTTGAGAAAGACGATAAAAAAGTCAATGCCAAGAGCATTATGGGGATTATGAGCCTCGCGATCAGTACCGGTACTGAGATTTTCATCAGCGCGGAAGGTGCGGATGCTGAGCAGGCTGCAAACGCTTTAATCAATTTGGTCAGCAAAGAGGAGTTGGAGAACCAGTAAACGCTGGTTTTGCCATTCGGAACAAGGGGATGTTTCCGTAGATTTACTGCGGAATCATCCTTTTTTTGCGTGAACTGCAACATTTGTACGCGGTTTGCGTTTAGAAGGGTAAATTACCAATGTCTATCAAATAAATGGAGGTCATGAACATGAGAACATGGATGAAGCCTGCGGCATCGCTGCTGGTTGCGGGGACACTGATTGCTGGAGGAATGTTTGTAAGCGGTACCCTGAATGCGCCGACGCCGGTCTATGCGGATGGCGAGATGCAGAAGAATGTGGTTACGGTTGTGGGCAGTGGCGAGTTGTCCGTGAAGCCGGATGTAGCGTATCTATCGATTGGCGTAGTGACGGAAGCCAAGACGGCGAAGGAAGCCCAAAGCGCCAATGCGACCAAGGTTGCTGCACTGACCAAGCTGTTGAAAGAGACATGGGGAATTGCCGATAAGGATATCCAAACCGGCCAATTCTACGTACAGCCGAATTATACGTACAGCGATAAGGAAGGCCAGCAAATCAAGGGGTATTCCGCTCAGCATTCGCTTGAAGTGACCTACCGCGATTTGGCGAAGGTTGGACAGTTGCTCGATGCGGCATCGGCGGCGGGAGCCAACCGGATCGACAATATCCGCTTCAGTACCGAAAATCCGGATCAATATCAGGATCAGGTGATCCAAAAGGCGATGAATGACGCCAACAAGAAAGCGGCGTCGATCGCCAAGGCAGCGAACCGCCAGGTGGGCATCGTACTGAGCATCAGCCAGGCTAATGCTAGCACGCCAATCTTCACGCAGAATTATAAGATGATGGAAATGGCCGCGGCCGATTCCGCAGCTAGCACGCCGGTGGAACCGGGCGAAATCGACTTGCAAAC
>RCUU01000141.1_pt1 | contig 41600 bp, 40 predicted proteins | sample 2166211 | NCBI WGS metagenome assembly RCUU01 (sample SAMN09932620, study PRJNA488358) | compost metagenome | feature: garden; material: soil; isolation source: compost soil in phenylacetic acid-enriched culture | place: Germany: Experimental Botanical Garden Goettingen | collected 2016-01-27
GGCTTTCGAGCATCGAGAAGGTTGGATGAAGCCAGGGACTGAGTAGCAGAGCGTAGGCAGACCTACGTGAGCAACGGAAGGCCCGGCTGAATTCAAGATTCGACGTCGAGTTAGCTCCTTTATTCCACTTCGTGATCGAAAGACGACTTTTGGGACGACCTCATCATTAGGTTTAAGTCATGTCCCGTTGTTGGACAACATACCCTGTACTATATATAGCACAAGAACCGGGGGGAAAACCATGAAAAATGCCGTAAAAGTTCTGCAGATCGCTTTTACCTATATCGGCACCGTCGTTGGCGCCGGTTTTGCGACGGGACAGGAAATTCTCCAGTTTTTCACCCGGTACGGCAAATGGGGCGTCTTGACGATCCTATTGTCGACAGTGCTGTTCGTATGGCTCGGAACTAAAATGATGCTGCTCGCCCGCGACATCAAAGCCGCTTCCTACGAGGACCTGAACCGCCGTCTCTTCGGCGAAAGGATTGGCCGGGCATTGAGTTTGTTCACTTTGATCGTGTTGATCGGCGTTAACAGCGTGATGCTCGCGGGAGCCGGCTCCGTCTTTATGGAGCATTTGGGGCTTCATTATCAGACAGGCCTATGGATCACCCTGATATTCACCTATTTACTGTTGGGACGAGGGATAAACGGGGTGCTGCAGCTGAACTCCATCGTTGTGCCAATGATGTTAATCCTGTCACTTGCGATCATATCAAATACCGCCGGTACCCCGGGAGCAACCCGTTTTCTGACGATGGAGACCGACTCCGCGCTGATCGCCGCCTGGGCGGCGCCGTTGATGTATGCCGCGTTCAACCTGTCGATGGCCCAAGCAGTGCTCGTGCCCATCGGCAGCCACACCGAAAGCCGTCGCGTCATTGTTCTGGGCGGCGTTCTCGGCGGTCTGGGGGTTGGTTTTATGTTAATGGCCGGTCATTTTGCTTTGTCGGCCTACATGCCAGGGATCGTACAGTATGAAATCCCGATGGGCAGCATCGCTCAGCAGCTCGGGACAACCATCCAGCTGATCTATGTCCTGCTTATTTTCATGGAAATCTTCAGTACCTTCGTCGCCGATGTTTATGGCGTGACCCTCCAGCTGCAGCAGCGGATCAAGGTGCCCCCCATGCTGATATCGGTCACGATTTTGTTTATCTGTTATATCACCAGCCAGTTTGGCTTTAGTTCCCTACTGTCCGTGCTGTATCCTGTGTTTGGCTTGTTCAGTTTGTTATGGGCGCTGATGCTGGGCTTATATCGGCAAAAAGAAACCCCCAGAGGCTAAGCCCCGAGGGTCTTCTGGCAGCCGCGGCTCCCTGTGTTTATCTCCTACATCCGCACGATGTTCGCAGCCGGTAGCAGCGTTTGAACTCGCCGGACAACATGCTCGTGGCAAGTCATCATCATAATCTGCTGGCGATCGGCAACCTTCCGCAGTACCGACAAGGCCCCTTCAAGGCGGCCTTCGTCGAAGTTAACGAACAGATCGTCCAGCAATAATGGCAGCGAACCTTGCCCCGACACGGCTTCGGACAAGGCCAACCGCATCGCCAGGTACAGTTGTTCCGCCGTTCCCCGGCTGAGGAGCGCGCTCTCGAGCGGCCCAAGTTCCGTATGCTCGGCCATCAGCTCCTGGGTGCCCATTTTCATGACGATGCGCCGGTAAGTGCCGCCGGTCATTTCAGCAAAGTACCCCGAAGCCGCCTGAAGCACCGCTGGCTGTCGCTCTTCTTCATACACCCGGCGCGCACGGCCGATCAGCTCATGGCAAACGGCCATGACCGCATACTGATCGAGACGGTCGCTAAGGGCTGCCCGCTGTTCCTCCAACTGCTGTACGAGATCGTCCCGCCGGCAGCGGACTGCTAAATTTTCCTGCTCCTGCAGCAGACGTCCTCGCTTCTCCTGCAGTTGCCCCAGCAACACTTCCGCTTGCTGCAAATCCTGCTCCGACATCTCCAGCTGCTGCCGGAGCTCTAATTCCTCCATCGTTTGCAAAAGCCGCTCCAGCTCGGCTTGCTTGGCTTCGTCAAGTCCAGCGAACAACATCAATTCCAATTGACGCAGATCGCGTTCCAAAGCATCCCGCCGTTCCCGCGCCGCGTCCAGGCGCAGCAGTTCCTCGCCATCTCCAGCGCCAGCTTCGGCGAGCAGAGCTTGCTCCGATTCAAGCACCTGGTGCAAGCGATCGTCCAAGCGCTGCCCCTCTTCCTCCAGCGGTTGCAGCTTGGCGGATAGCTGGTCCAGTCGGCTTTTCTCTTCGATGGCGCCGTTCAGCCGGGCCAATGCTTCCCGCAGAACCGTAACTGCCTGATCAGGTTTCTCTTCGCTTCCATAGGCCAAGCATTCCTGCTCAAACTGCTCGTTTTCCTGCCGCAAGGCCGCCATCTTGGCCGTCAGTCCATCGAACCGGGTTAACCCGTCCCGCCCTTGCTCCGCCAAGCGGAACACGTCCGACGCTGCCTCCGGGGATAGATCAGCGGACAATCTCCGCTCGACCAACCAGGCCTCCCACTCTCTCGCCAGCTCGTCAAAGTCCGCTTCGCGCCGGGACAACTCGCGCTGGGTAGCCGCAAGCTCGTCCTGGACTGCGGATGCCTGTTGGAGGGCGACGTCCGCCTGGCCCTCCAACGCGGCGTGGCGCTGATCCCACAGCAGCCACGCCTCCATCAGCCGGCGCAGCTGCCGCTCCTCTTCGTCCCAGTCCATCAGACCGGACGAAGGGGCGGCCCCGCTGCGCGACCGGGAAGCGGCCGCGGCGCTTTGCGGATGGCGGACGAGCCGGGACAGCAGCGCGCTAAGGCGCGCTTCCGGGCCGGCGTCGTCCCCGGCGCCGAGCGCGGCCGAACCGCGGCGTAGCCGCCGCTCGCCGGCAGGCGGCGCGCTGCGGAAGGCGGCCAGCGCCAGGGCGGCGTCCAGGCCGAGCAGCACGGCTGCCGCGGCCACGGCGCCCCACGGCGCTTCCGCCGTGAGCCACAGAATGACGGGCAACGCCATCGTCAGCACGCCGCTCCCGGCGAGCAGCTTGCGGTACAGCGCCCGCATCTGTGCCGCGGCCAGCGCCCTGGCGTCCGCCGCCCGTTGCTCGGATGCCTGCCGGCCCGCGCCCTCCCGCCAGCGGTCCATCTCGCCGCGCAGCTCGCTCCAGAGCGCGCGGATTTCGCCCGGCTGCTGCGGGACGAGCATGGCGAACTGCCGCCGCCCCTCGGCCGCGCTGCCCTCCACCCGCGCGACTGCCGCCGCGCCGGTCTTCTCCGCGGTTGCCGCAGCTCGTTCCAGCTTGGAGCGCTCGCTCCGCAGCAGCTCCATCTCCTTGTCGTACGCGGCAAACCGCGCCGCAAACCGGCGAACACTCTCCCGTTCGCCTACCGTCCCGGCAAAAGCGCGCAGCTCCTCCGCGCCCCATGCCGGATTAATGCTGCGCAGGCACTCGGCCAGCCGCCGCTCGAGCTGGAGCGCTTCCGCCGCCAGCTCCGCAAGCTCGCCCTGCCGGGCCTCGTAGCCCGGCAGGCGGCCGGCCAGCTGCCGCAGCGCCGGCTCCTGCGCCAGCACCGCCGCATCCGGGCGGTGCCGCGCCAGCTCCGCCTGCAGCGCTTCCCGCCGCCGGGCCCATTCGCCGCGCTCCAGCGCCAGGCGCTCACGCTCCGCTTGCAGCGCCTGCCAGCGCGCCGCCCCCTGCGCGGGGAAGCGGGTGACCGGCGGTAGCGCCGCCAGCTCCGCGCGGATGGCCTCGCGCTGCAGCCAATCGGCCCGGCTGGCCGCCGCCTTCTGCAGGCGGGCGGTTTCCCGGCCCCTCGCCGTGCGGGCTGCTTCGGCCTCCGCCAGCTGCGCCGCCAGCCGCTCCAGCTCCTCCAGCACATCGTTGTACCGCGGCAGCAACGCTTTAGCGGCCTCGGCCTCGCGCTCCAATCGCTCTACCGTTTGAAGGAGCTGGGCGATTTCCTGCGTCCGTCCGCGCGGCCGATATAGTTTGTCCATGTCCTGGACTAGTCTTTTCTCCCCGCGCAGCACCGCAGCCCCACCGCCGATACCCGCGTGAAATAGGTATCGGCTGAGCTCCTCCGACTGCAAAGCTCCCACTTCCTGCAGCTCGGTCAACGACACGGCAAACAGCTGCTTGAACATCGCTTTCGACATGCCTCCGAGCAGTTCTCGCTGCATCTCCTCCTGCGTCGCTTCCCGCACTTCCCCGTTCGCATCGCTGCGCGTGATCCGCAGCCGATCCCCGCGTGTACCGGGTAAATTCCGACCCTCCGGCGGCTGCGCGTAACGCTCGATCAGCCAACGGGCCCCGTCATCGCCAAGGACCGTCAACGCCCCGCCATGCGCTCCGCCCCGAAGCGGCTCGTAGCGCTCGGCGGCCAATGCCCGAGAAGGAATGCCAAACAACAACGCTCGAACGAAACCGAGCAGCGTGCTTTTTCCCGCCTCGTTGGGACCGTACAACACCGTCACTTGACCGGGAAGCTCTACGTCCAGTCCGTTCAGGCGACCAAAGCCGCTGACCTGCATGCGTTCCAGCTTCATGAAGCCCCTCTCCCTTCTCGCGGAAACGGCGTATCCTCGTTCAGCAGGGCAGCCGCCAGTTCTTCAGCCCGTCGCAGCAGGTCCTGCTTGGCCTCCGGATCCTGCTCCTGCAGCAGCCGCCGCAGTTGACGATTGTCCGAGAGCGGTGCCAGCGCAGCACGAACTAGTTCATCCACATATTCGGGTTCCGCCGACGTTCGCTCACCCAGTCGAAATAGCTCGCCGAGGAAGCTGTCCTCCGCCATTAGGCCCTCGCGATCCAGCTCCACCCCGGTCTCGAGCTTGAAGCCTGCCGGCCAAACGATCCCTTCCCCTGGCATCAAGCCCCCCGCATCCGCCGCAGCGAAGCCGGCTTCCTCGAGCCGTCCGCTTTCCTTGCGCCGCAATTCTTGCAGCAGCTCGGCTGCTTCCGGCCCGGACTGCAGCAGCGTATGCAGTGGTCCCCGTCCGGTGAACGTGAGACGAGCCACCGTGATTCGTCCAGGCTCGGCTTCCCGCAGCTCGTCCAGCCATTCTTCTACGCTTCCCTTCCAAGCTTCTTCGGTGGTCAACCCGTCAATCGAAAGTCGGCTTTCCATCCATAGCACTTGATCAAGTCTCCGAAACGTTAACCGAGCTTCCCCGTTCTCCGCCACATCTACAAGATAACAGCCCTTCGGGCCGGTCTCCTTGAGGCTGCGACCTTGGATGTTGCCAGGGTACACCACCCACGGCGACTCGCAAAGAATCTGCCGCTTATGGATATGACCCAGCGCCCAATAGTCGTAACCCGAGGCCTCTAGATCGCGGAGCGAGCACGGTGCGTAAGCGTCATGCCCCTCTTGACCGTCCACGTTTCCATGCAGCAGCCCGATGTGATAGAGCACCGAACCCGGCTCGCGCCGATACTGCAACGCCAGGTTATCATGTACTGCCGGAGTCGGATAAGAAGTCCCGGTCAGCACCGCTACCGGCTCCCCATCGTGCCGCCTTACTGCGGTGACGCTTTCCGCGCGAGGACCAAACTCATAAACATGCCCAGGCAGCGCCAATCTTAGCCGTCTACCAGATAAGGGATCATGGTTCCCCCGAATCATATAGACCGGGATGCCATGCTCCCCCAGCTTGTCCCAGCCTTCGCGCAAGCGTAGCTGCGCACGCAGTGAGGAGTCCGAAGCATCATAGATATCCCCGCTGATCACGACAAAGTCGACGGCTTCCTCAATCGCAAGCCGGACCAACCGGTCAAAGGCGGCGAAAGTGGATTCCCTCAATAACCCGCGCAGCCGATCCGGCACGCCGGACATCCCCGAAAAGGGGGTATCCAGATGCAAATCGGCCGCGTGAAGAAAACGAAAGGCTTTCATTCGTGCAACAACTCTTTCCTTATTTGAATTGCAAGTACAGCTTCTTCAATTCATGTACAACCCGGTTTAACGAGTATTGGGCTTTGGCTTTCTCCGACCCGCTGCGGGCCAGCTGATAGCGGTAATCCGGATCCATGATGACCTTCTCCAACGCTACGGCCAAAGCTTTCGAATCTTCAGGCGGGACCAGGAGACCGTTCACGCCGTCCTCGATTTGCTCGGCAATCCCGCCGATCTCCGTCCCGACGAGCGCTAGGCTGCAGAGCGCCGCTTCGGCGAACACCGAACCGAAGGCTTCCGCCCGCGACGGCAGCACAAAAATATCAAAGAATGGCATGAATTCCTCCGGATGCAGTGTGTACCCGTAAAATATCGTCTCATCATAAATGCCCAGACGCTGCGCCAGTTGCTCCAGCTCTTGGCGGATCGGACCGTCGCCGATGATATGCAGCACATAGTTATGTCCGCGTCTTTTCAACTCCGCGCAGGCCTGCAGCAACGTATCCAACCCTTTGGCCGGCACGAGGCGGCAGACGGTGACCAACTGGGCGACTTCATTATCATGGGGGATCGGCTTAAACCGTTTCTCGTCAAACCCGTTTGGAATAATGCCGATGGCTGCGGCATCGTCCACATAAGGCGTCAAGTAATCGGCAAAAGATTGCGAAACGGTATACATCCGGTCGGCGCGATGCTCCAGCTCGCGGTACAGCGAAGTAAGAAACCGGTGCTCCGGCCCGTTCTCCCGGATGCGACCGTTCAAGATGAGTTCTTTTTCATAACTAGAGTGAATGCTTTGGATGACCGGGGTTTGCGGAAACACTTCCTTCATCGCTAGTCCCGCGATCGGATGATGGGCATGGATCACATCGTAAGGCTGCTTCAACCGAAGCTTCGTCCACCACAAGTAGTCGCGATAGGTTTGAACGTATTTTTGCACGATCGGGCTCTCCCCGTACTGCTGCCAATCAAAGGTATGAAAAATAACGGGATCGCTCCCCTTCGAACGGATCCGTTTCGGCAGAGAAAATAATTCCATCTCCCAATGGGGAGGATTAAACCGGTCTTGCAGGTACGGAATCATCGACGATACGCCCCCGGGTTGTTCCGGCGGGAAAAATAATGCCTGCAGCAGTTTCATTGAGGTTCTCCTTTGCATGTCGTTTACGATTGTGCGATAAAACCCGCTTCTTTTTCCATTATGCCATAGGCAAGAAGGAACATCCATTCCCCTTTTGAGAATAAAAAGCGATATGATAAACTGCTGAAGTGACGGATAATCCGTTTATTCGGAAGGAGCAGCAATCATGACCATTCCATCCCTGCCGGCCGCTTATCAGGAAGCGGTGACGGCCATGCTCGGCCCGGCCGAAGCGGAGGCCTTTCTCGCAAGCTATGCCGCCCCTCGCGCCTACGGACTGAGACTGAATACACTGAAAATGAACCCGTCTTCTACGGCAGCAAGCAAGCTCGCGGAGCTATTTGATTTGCGTCCGGTGCCTTGGTGCGGGACGGGCTATTATTACGAAGAGTCGACCCGGCCGGGCAAACATCCCTACCATGCCGCTGGACTCTATTATATTCAAGAGCCGTCCGCGATGTCCGCCGTGGAGCTGCTGGATCCGCAGCCCGGTCAAACGGTGCTGGATCTGGCCGCCGCCCCCGGGGGAAAAACGACCCAAATCGCTGCAAAAATGGCCGGACAAGGCCTGCTGATCAGCAATGAGATCCATCCGCAGCGGGCGCGAATCCTGGCAGAGAACGTCGAGCGCCTCGGCATCCGGAACGCCGTCGTAACACAGGCAGCGCCGCCGGCACTGTCGGCCCGCTTTCCGCTCGCCTTCGATCGCATTATGCTGGACGCTCCTTGCTCGGGCGAGGGCATGTTCCGCAAGGATCCCGAGGCGATTCGCGAATGGTCGCCGGATTCGGTGGAGTTATGCGCCGCACGGCAGTGGGACATCCTGCAGGACGCCGTGGCGATGCTGAAACCCGGTGGCCGCCTTGCCTACTCTACCTGTACGTTTAATCGCCGAGAGAACGAGGATACCATCGCTCGCCTGCTGGCGGCGTATCCTTTCCTGCGTCTGATCGCCGAGAAACGAATCTGGCCGCACCGTGAGCAGGGCGAAGGCCATTACGTCGCCCTGATTGAGCGGGATAATGCGGAAAAGGACGGCACGATGGACCCCGGCAGCGCCGGACGCGCAGACACCGGACGCAGCAATGTGCGCGATCGTGGACGTGCCGCCCGTGGGGGTCGCTCCGGCCCAGCGGAACGTAGCGCCGCTGCTGCCTTAGAAGGCTTCCGCGCTTGGGCGGCGGACGAGCTCCCGGCTTTCTCACTTCCCGTCGGAGGCACCCCGCTTCTGTTCGGCGAGGCGCTATACCTCCTGCCGGCTAGCGACGGCTTGGCGCTAACGGCGGAACACCTGACCGGCCTGAAGGTCCCACGCGCCGGGCTGCACCTCGGCGATGTCCGCAAAGGCCGGTTCGAGCCCGCTCATGCGCTAGCTGTGGCGCTTAACGCCGCCGAAGCCGCCCCGCGAGTATGGACGCTCGGCGAGGATTCTCCCCTCGCCGCTGCCTTCCTGCGCGGCGAGACGCTGGAGGTGCCAGCAACGTTACGCGGCTGGCACCTCGTGACCCTCGCCTGCGGCGAGGGCCAATACCCGCTGGGCTGGGGCAAAGCCAGCGGCGGACAGCTGAAGAACCACCTGCCCAAAGGCCTTCGGCATTAGGCACCCCGCCCAATCTATCCAATGTGGACATTAGTCCAGACCGCGCCCTCCCAGGCAGCATACAATACACTATCTCGTGATCAACGGGAAACCTATCCTGATGTAAGGGAGGAATAACAATGGGTGAAATCTACGGAGGAGGCTTCACTTCAACGGGAGCTATTTTGGTGCTGTTCATCTTGCTCGTTATCGTTTCCCGTACCCTTTTAGTTTAATGCCACGACATGCCTGAAAAGCGGCTGGAATCCTGCATGGATTCCACCGCTATTTTTTTTGCCTCCCTTGACAAAGGAAACCAGCGCATGGAATAATACGATCATCTAATTATACAAATATCGAATTAGTGAGGGATCAGAATGCAGCTGGACCGGTTGGTCAATTTCCACAAAGCGGTGGGCGATGTCACTCGTATCCGCATTATCGCACTGCTACAGAACGGCCCCCTCCATGGTCAGGCCCTAGCGGGGAAACTTGGGGTCACGCCGCCGACGATCACGCATCACATGACCAAGCTGCGAGAAGCCGACTTGGTGTACGAGCGCCGGGATAAGAATACGATCTATTTTTATCTGAACGAAAAAAGCCTTGCCCTTCAGGCTCAAGCGATCCTGAATATCGGCAAGGCGCTCCCAGCGGCCGAGGACAAACACGAAGAAGCGGCGCGTAAAGCCGCGGTGCTGGACAACTTCTTCAACAAGAACGGCACTTTGAAGCATCTGCCGGCCCAACGCAAGAAAAAGCTGATCGTTCTTGAACGCCTCGTCAAGGGGTTGGAACCGCACCGCAAGTATAAAGAGAAAGAAATCAACGAATACATTCTGAATTACCACGAGGATTACGCCACGATTCGCCGCGAGTTTATCATGAACCATTTCATGTACCGCGAAAATGACATTTACGAGTTGAACCCGCCGGAGCTTTGGGGTAAGAGCTCATCCTAATCGCTAGCGGATTGTGCCGGTCAAGCAATGAGGCATCGCTTATCGCCTCGTTGCCTTTTTTTGCCCACTAAATTAGATGATCATTTAATTAGATAGTTATAACACTACTGTTGTTTTCTCTGAAAAGGAGTGATCTCATCCCATGAATTCCTTACGAATCCTACGCCAGGAACCCTCTTACCGCCGTCTGTTTGCAGCCGGACTGGTCAACGGCATCGGCGACCGGTTCAGCCAAGTGGCCGTCCTCGGCTTGCTATTATCGCTGACCGGCTCAGGCCTAGCCGTCGGCATCACCTTTGCGGTCCGCCTGTTTCCATACCTCGTCTTCGGACCGCTCGGCGGACTGCTCGCCGACCGTTTCTCCAAGAAAACGATCATGATCTTCACCGATGTCATTCGTTTGTTTTTTGCGCTGACCCCGCTACTGGTCCGCAATCCTGGGGATATCTGGATCATCTATGTCAGCGCGTTTGCCTTGTCCGCAGGGGAGGCCATTTACGCCCCAGCCCGCATGTCGCTGATCCCCCGGCTTGTACGCCAAGATCACCTGCTGGCGGTGAATAGCCTGGAACAGGCTATGGTCGGTTTCGTGCTCATCGGTGGATCTGTCACGGGGGGTATCCTTGCTGCCGTAGTGGGCGGACAGGTGTCTTTCGTACTCAACGCGTTGTCCTTCCTGATCTCCGGCTTGCTGCTCCTCCGCCTTGATCCCGCCAAGCGGTCGGCAGCCGCAGAGATCAATTCCGGCGAGCTAATATACACGCCGACGCCAGCGCCGACGCTCGGGCCCCGCCAAACCGCTGTACTCCGACGGTTGCTCACTCAATCCTTCTTTTTGCGGATCATGTTGATCGCGTTCGCCGTTTGGCCGATTGGGGACGGGATATTTAACGTACTGATTAGCGTATACGCCACCGAAGTTTTCCATATGGGAGATATCGGCATCGGATTACTCTATGGAGCGCTGGGTGCCGGGATGCTGGTCGGCTCCGGACTCACCGGCAGAATGGCCCGCTATATGCGGACGGCCGCTGTCCTGACCGTGTTGATTGAAGGGGTTTTCCAAGTGATGATCAGCCAATCGCCTTCGTTTCTCCTGCTCATTTTGCTGTTAGCCTTATCGGCAGTCACCACTAGCGTGGGCAACGCCTGCAACGAAACGGTTCTGATGCAGTTGATTCCAACCGAATGGCAGGGACGGTTCTTCGGCGGATTGGCCACCTTGCAAAACACCTTGATGGGTATCGCCATGCTCGCCGCCGGTTTCTTGCTTGAAGTGGTGACGCCTAGAACTTTGGGGCTCGCCGGAGGATTGTTTCTCGTCTTGCTCGGTCTCAGTGTAAGCCTCGGCTGGCTGCTGCACCGTCCGAGAACATTTGAGCACTCCTTGTCCGATACCGAGAAGAAGACCACCCTCTCACCCTGATGGAACATCTCCTAGAACATACTTTACCAGCGCTTGCCTCACGCCTTCCTCGTTGTTTGAGGCGGTCACGGCATTGGCCGCCGCTTTCACATCCAGCGGAGAATTGTCCATAGCTACGCCTAACCCGGCATAGGTGAGCATCGTTAAGTCATTATAATAATTGCCGATCGCCATGACGTTTTCGGCAGGGATTCCGCGCTTTTCTGCCAGCTTCTGCAGGGCTGCCCCTTTGGAAGCTTCTTTATGCATTAAATCGATGAAAAAGTCGCCGCTGCGCAGCATATTGAATTCCTGTGTCCATTGGCTCCAATCCGAGTACACGCGGTCTAGCTGATCCATCTCGCCTGCGACAGTGAATTTCACGATCGGTTCGCTGAAATCGGCCCAACCCGGCATATCTTCCGGTTCCATCAGAAATTTGTGGTACATGTCCAGCGCTTCCTTCGTGAGCCCTGCCGCATTTTCCACATACAGCGCAAAGGTGGTATTGACGTCAAAATGAACGTGATTCTTTCGGCAGTACTCCATATACGGCTCAAGTCCATGCGGATTCAACGCGAATTCGTGGACGATCTCCTCGGTCCGCACATCCACCGTGGCTGCCCCGTTATGGCTAATCACATAGCCCTCCAACCCAAGCTCGCGCATATAGGGAATCGAGCTCCGCGGAGCCCGGCCGGTGCATAACACGAACTCCGTGCCTTGCCCCGCGATAGCTCGAATCGTCTCGATCGTTCCCGGGGTCAACACGTGGTCGTCGGTGAGCAGCGTGCCGTCTACATCTAATGCGATCAGTTTGTATTTCATGTGTGGTCTCCTTTCTTGACTCAACCCTCCCCATCCCTCCCTTACCGTAAGGGAGGGGGCCCGAGGGCCTGCTGCCCTCTGGTCTCCCGCAAAGGGGAGGAACGTGGGAGTGCATGAGGTGCTCCTGCACGCTCTCCCCTGCGGGGATTCGCTTAAGTTGGCTCGTGGAACGCTTTTCCCCCTTCGGGTACGTCTTACTTTAGGCGTTCCCGTTCAACCTGGTAAACCGTGCTGCTCATCCCTACTTCTGTCGGCTCACCTGTGCAGGCAAACGTGCTACAAGCCGCTTGTCGCCCTACGGGCACGCTCTACTTCGGGCGCGCCTGCATGGCGGTGACTGCAACGTTCGGCCTATATCCTTCAACTTCGTGCTGTTAAGGCGCTCTCCCTTCGGGAATCGCTCACTGTTGCACAAACCGCTGGTTAGTTGGAGCTACAGCGTGCTGCTTGGCTTCATGCCAGCAAACCCGGCGCTCTCCCTTCGGGAATCGCTCACTGTTGAGCGAATCGCTAGTTACCCTTTTGAAGCTCCAGTGCCTTTGTACGTGCGCAGCGACTCCAGCTCGGAGTCGGTCAGCTCGCGGAAGGCGCCGAGCGGCAGAGACTCATCGAGAAGGAGAGGCCCCATCGACAGGCGCTTCAGGTATGTGACCCGGGAACCGACGGACTCGAACATCCGCTTGACCTGGTGGAATTTCCCTTCCGAGATGGTCAGTTGGATGCGGGAGATGCGGGTTCCGTCCGCTTCGGCTCCGTGTTCCAGCACCTCTAGCTCGGCGGGTAAGGTGACGTAGCCATCGTCGAGCTCCACGCCCTCCCGAAAGCTCGCGGCTTCCGCATCGCCCACATGGCCGAGGACGACAGCCTCGTACGTTTTGGGTACATGCTTGCGGGGCGATAACAGGTCATGGGCCAGCTGACCATCGTTAGTCAGCAGCAGTAGGCCCTCTGTATCTTTGTCCAGTCGCCCGACGGGGAAAGGCGAGAATACTTGAAAATCCATCGGGAGCAAATCGAGTACGGTTTTCTCCCGCCGATCCTCAGTAGCTGAGATGACACCGGGCGGTTTATGCAGCATCAAGTAGACAAACTCCCGATAAAAAATCCGCTCCCCGTCCAGCTCCACCACATCCGTTCCAGGATCGCACTGGATGCCGCTGTCCTTAACGACCGCTCCGTTGATCGCGACTCGGCCTTGTTTGACGTATTTTTTGATTTCCGATCGGGTTCCATAACCGAGATTTCCCAGAATTTTATCCAACCGTTGCGTTTTCTTGCCGGCACTCATCTTACGTCCACCTCCACCCGGCGGGATATTCGTTCTTCAGCATTCCATCCTGCCATTTGCCCCAACCCAGCGAATAGCCGTCGACCGTGATCAGCACGTATCCTTTGGGGCTAGCGTTCTCCGAGCATTGAATCCTCGCCGCTTCCACCTGCAGGGTTTCTCCCTTCAGATAGCGAATTGCCTCGCCGTCTGAAGCGGACAAATCCAGCACCCTCACCGTTTCCGATGGAGACAGTGCTGTGGCCAAGGGCTGCCCTGGTATAAGACGCCCATTTTTCACGCTCCCGACGTACCAGCCAGGCCGGACAACCTTCAACCCATCCAGACGCTCCTTGGTAAGCGGAGACAGGTAGACGTTGCCCCCAAAAAGCAGCGGTTCCCCCGGTAGTTCCGCCTCATTGAGATGCTCCCGGGAAAAAGCCCGCCAGCTCTCTAACAACTCCCTCTCGTCTACGCCTTTGGCATCGCGCCCAGCTCCCTGGCGGCCCCGGTGGCCTTGACGGGATTCCCGTTTACTGCGGGATTCCCCCTCCCATTCCGAGGGGGCATTACCCAATCCTATGGTTTCCACCTGGGGTTGTCCTTCCCCTTGTCGCTCCAGTACGGCGAGAAAATGTCCCTCACCCTCCACCTTATGCGGCCAAAGTCGGCCGCACATGGCAGTTTGCGCAGCGACTTCCGCCGGATATATCCGGCCTTCCTCTCGCTTGGCTAGCCATTCCAGCCACTCCGGACGTCCAGGGGAGATCCGGGGATCCCACTTGAGCGGTACGACCTTAAACTCTGGATGCTCCAACAGGAAATCCGCGATCGTCGCCTCGTTCTCTTCCGGCGCAAACGTGCAGGTGGAGTATACCATTCTCCCGCCCGGCACCAACAGAGCCGCCGCTGACTTCAAGATATCCCGTTGCATGCCGGCATACTTCCGAATCCATTCCGGTTCCCATAGCCGGGCCATATCCTCGTCTTTCCGGAACATCCCTTCCCCCGAGCAAGGTGCATCGATCAGAATTTTATCGAAAAAATTCGGGAACGCACGTGCGATTCGCTCCGGTGTCTCGCCGAGCACGACCGCGTTACGTACGCCGTACAGCTCGATATTTTTAGCCAAGGCTTTGGTCCGTTCCGCGTTAATATCATTAGTTACAAGCATGCCGCTTCCGCGCAGCTTGGCCGCGATTTGCGTCGACTTTCCTCCCGGGGCCGCACAGAGGTCGAGCACTCGCTCCCCGGGCGCCACCTCCAACAGCTCCACCGGCGCCATAGCGCTTGGCTCTTGGATGTAGTAGAGCCCGGCGTGATAATACGGATGTTTGCCCGGCTTCGTTTGCTCATCGACATAGTACCCCGTTTGACACCAGGGAATCGGCCGCAATTCGAACGGCACCGCTTCCCTGAAGGCCTCGGGATCAATTTTTAGCGTATTGACGCGGACCCCCGCAAACCGCGGATTGTCGTAAGAGGCATGGAAAGCCGCATATTCTTCTTCTCCCAACAGCTCCTGCATGCGCTCCAAAAATTCTTCTGGTGGTTGTACCGCCATGCCTGTCCCATCCATTCTTCGTTTCAGTCATTTTGCTTCGTACCGCAAAACGCCCGTCTCCCCTACAATGGGGGACGGGCCGATATCAGCCTTGTCAACGCGCTTTCCTTTGATCCAACTTTTGCTGCCTTTCCTCATGCTTCTCACCGCGCTGCGGTGTACGCCGCTGCGGAATATTCGGGGCGATGTTCTCCGATGCCACTTCCACCATGCGGACCAGTTCCGAATCTAACAAACGGATCGTCAGATCGTAAAAGGCAAAATCCCGTTTCCCCTCATCTGCTAGCTCTCTGATGTACGCCTCCGTCTCCCGCAGCAGCTTGCCAAGGTCGATGCCAAGCGACTGTTCCGGATACGGAGACAGCTGTTCTAAGGCCGAAAGCAGCATTTTCCGCCCCCCGGACAAATTACCGCGCCGGGCATGGAACAAGCCGACAGCGATCTGAAGCAACCCTTTGTACAGCGGGTCATGTCCCCGCGCCAACCAAAGCTCCTCGAGCACCTCATGGCACTCGAAGTAATCGCGGTCTCGGTTGAAGTAAACGAGGTACGCCACAAACTGCGGCTCATAGCTCATCCCCGGGCTCCTCTACTTTTTTGTGCTGCTTGATGAGGTCTTTCACTTCGCCCATCAGTAGCTTCATCCCTTCGAAATCCTTCGTTTCCCACAGCCGGTTGAACCGCTCCTGGGCGTCAATCGCTTCGGACACAAGATGGTAAAAATACAACTGATGAATCGACGCAAGTACCGAGGAGACGATGTTGGAGTCGTCCTCGAAGCTCTTCTGCGCAACCAAAATCTCCTCGCGGATGCTGGACATTTCGTTATCGAGTACGAAGGCGGCTTCCGCGGCCTTTTTGAGCCGGCCCCGCATCTCCTCGGGCAGGCTCTCGCGATACTTGTAGTTCAACGAATGCTCGATGGTAGCCCAGAAATTCATCGCCAGCGTGCGAATCTGGATTTCGGCTAGCACCTGCTTCTGGCCAAGCGCGGTTTGCACCGGATATTCCACGATCATATGAAAGCTGCGATACCCGCTTTCTTTATAGTTGGTAATGTAGTCCTTCTCGTAAAGGACCTTAAGATCCTTGCGCATCCGAATGTACTCCGCCACCCGGCGGATATCTTCTACGAACTGACACATGATCCGGATGCCGGCGATATCTTCAATCCCGGTCTCCAGATCCTCCAGAGCCACGTTGTACCGCTTCGCCTTGTCAAGAATGCTGGATATTTTCTTGACCCTTCCGGTCACGAATTCGATTGGCGCATACTCTTCAAGTTTCTTCAGTTCGGAGCGCATCGTCTTGAATTTGACCTTTAGCTCCTCAACGGCTTGTTCATATGGAAGCAAAAATGTTCCCCAATCTCTACTGTCCATCCTTATGCCTCCTGTCTTCTATCCCCCCGGCTTGGCTTCAGCCGGCCGCTTATCGGTGGTCCGCCCCAACCGCCTCGGAAATATGGCGATAGCCGTCCCGCCGCAGCAGTTCCCGCAGTCCACGGTGCAGCTTGCGGTTAATCTCCGGGCCTTCGTAAATCAGCGCGGTGTAAATTTCAACCAAGCTGGCACCTGCCTTGATCTTGGCGTAGGCATCGTCCGCCGTGAAAATTCCGCCCGAGCCAATGATCGGCAATCGCCCGCCCGTTTGCCGATAGACCCGAGAAATGATCTCCGTCGATCGCATACCAAGCGGCTTGCCGCTCAGGCCTCCCGTTTCCTGGGCGTTCTTATGCGTAATCCCCTCTCGGGACAACGTCGTATTCGTGGCGATAAGACCCGAAACACCACTGTTTTGGATCGTATCGACCATATATTCCAGCTCATCAAAGCTGACGTCTGGCGCAATTTTGACCAGCACCGCCTTCGATTTACCGTGTCGCTCCGCCTCTTCCGCCATCCGGTCGATCACGGCGGTCAACAGCGTTGCCAGCTCGTTACCATGCTGCAATTTACGCAGATCCGGCGTATTTGGTGAACTGATGTTTACGACGAAAAAATCAGCGTATTCGTATAATGCCGAAATGCATTTCTCATAATCGCGAAAAGCTTCTTCATTTGGCGTTGTTTTGTTCTTTCCAATATTGACGGCGACCGGAATCGGACGAAGCTTCAGCGCCTGCAAGCGCTCTGCCATCGCCTCCATCCCGCGGTTATTGAACCCCATCCGGTTGATCAGCGCCTCCTCGGGAGGCAGCCGGAACAACCGGGGACGATCGTTGCCGGGTTGCCCCAACGGCGTCACCGTGCCAACTTCCATAAATCCAAATCCGATCGCGGAAAAACCAGGCACCGCGTCAGCATTTTTATCAAGACCGGCGGCTAACCCCACCGGGGAAGGAAAATGAATACCGAATAAGTTCGTCGCCAGCTCCGGCGCCTCCGGCACGCCGTACATCCCGCGCAACATCGATGTCATTCCGGGAATAGCAGCGGCAGTATGTAATCCATTGATAACGAGATGATGGGCATCCTCCGGATCCATCCGGAAAAACACCGGTTTTCCCAATGCACGATACAACACGTTTCTCTGTTCACTCCGATCCGATGCTTTGCATGATTTTGCTATTATCAGTTTAGCCTTTTCCGTTGGAAAAGAAAAGTTAAACGGTGCGTGAACATAACAACAAGGTGATGGAATTTTATGATGAAAGCCGTTACAATAAGGGGGAATGCACCTCCATTATCGCTTCAGACTAGGTTAGAGAGGGGAAATATTCATGTCAACCAAACGCAAACCGCCTACATTCCAGCAAAAAAAGGACGAAGTCAACAAGAAAGCGCTCATCTGGTCGATTTCCATCGTAGCTGCGCTCGTCGTCGTGACTGCCGTCCTTCTGATCGTAACCTAAACTAGTCCAACCAATGGTATGTGCGGTGGGGATTGGTCTGATCCTGTCTATCGCCCAGGGCGAAACGCTCCGCCGGGACGTTTTTCAGCTTCGGTAAGATCCCCTTTCCAATCTCCACCTTCGTTCCCTTCGGGACGAGATCGAACAGCTCCTCCACGTCCTTCTTCCCCATCCGAATGCATCCCAGTGACTCATCCTTCCCGATGCTGTCCGGCTCATTTGTTCCGTGAATCGCGTAATTCGTATCCGACAGCTGCATGCCGCGGCTGCCAAACTCTCCGTTATCCCTTCCGTTCGGGTTCATCACTTTCTCGGAAATCGCAAATGTGCCCTCCGGTGTTTTGTCACCGCCCAAGCCAACCGGATAACTCCGAACTATCACATTCCCACTAACCACGGCCAGTACATGCGCTTGTGTATCGACGATAATCTCATATGGCTCGGCAAAATACGGCCGCTGCCCCGGAGCCATTCCCTCCGCGAGCACCACTGTCTCATTTTCTTTTCCCGTCGCGGCGATACCTTTATTTTTCAGCTGCGCCAACAGCGGGCCGAACCCCTGCACCATGGTCGGATCAGTCCCCGCGATCCAATTGTCAGGATACGGCCCAGTTAGATCCTGCAGGCTGGAAGGCCAGGCTCCCTTGGCCTGCTTATAATGGGTCATCGCTGAGGCCAGCACGCCTAGCGATTCCTGCTGCGGAATCCACACCTTCGCGTGCTTCTGCAGCTCTGTTGGATCCGGCGGCGTACATTCGCAGGCCGCCGGATCATAGGCTTGGAGCGTCGTCCGACCGTCAGCCGGACTTTGCTCCAAGCCGAACACGACTGGCAGGTCGTCCGACCAGACCAGCCAGTCGCCAGCCCGCTCCATGCCAAGCGCCGCCGCATGGAGCGGGCTAAAATCGGTTTGCCGCTGCAGCGCGAGCAAACCGCCCACGGCCTCCGCCTGCGTCCCGACGGGATCGCCGGCGTAGCCGATGGCGGTGAACGCCGGCCCCGAAAAGGCCGGCGCCACCGGAGGCGCACCGCCCTCCGCCTCATCCTCGGCGAGTGGCGGCACGTCGGCCGGCGTCTCTCCGAGCTCGACGCCAGCTGACGCGGGCACGATCGCCGGCCGATTCCCCGGCGCATCGGCCGAGGGAATCCACATCAGCAGCGCGATCAACAGCGCCAGGCTGAACTTGCGTAGGAACCGGCTTCGTTTCTCCCGCCGGTGCGTCTCCTGCATCAGCCCTTCCTTGTAGCCGGACAGTACCTCTTCCGGAAGCGGGATTTTGCTGGATTCAAACGCTTCGTACACGTTGCCCGCCTGAATATAGCAATAGTGGGCTTTCCCCGCTTGCCCGTTCGATTCATATTCCTTGCCCAGTAAATACCAGGCCATTTTATTGTTAGGATGGTTTTCTACATATTTTTTAAGATAAGCTGAGTTCCCCATCAGTTCCTCCATGCCAGGTAGTCGAGAAATCACCATTATTTACTTATATCGGCAGAGAGATCAGGGATTCTAACCCATTATTCGCCAATTACGCATTTTTGCGACTTAATACCTAGCGTAGGTTTAGAAGCGGGTATACGGGATTAGAGATTATGCGGGACGATGCGAGGCGATGCGGGGCTACGTGCCTCTGATCGCCTCTTTGCACGATTATCCCCTTCGATCAGGACGTGGTGGTGGCGAGAAAAAGAGGCTAGAGAAACTTTGTAGATAACCGATTTTTTTGGAAGAATTTTGGTTGTATTAGGAACGTATGTTTGGTATAATCAAATTAACGAACGTATGTACGTATATTAATAATGAGGGAGGGAAGCCGACATGGAAGATGGTCATCCGGAAACGATTCTACCACCCCTGAACTGCTGCCGTTATACTAGTGAACAGGATTGTGTGGAGGCACTGATTGCATTGAAGTGGCCAAACGGTTACATCTGCCCACGCTGTGCTCACCCCCATTGCAGCCGTCTGACCACACGACGCATTCCTTTGTTCGAGTGCGGTAAATGCGCGTATCAAACGTCACCTCTGGTGGGTACGATTTTTGAAGGAACCCACCTGCCCTTATTAAAATGGTTCCAGGCAATGGAGTTGTTCTTGCTTCCCGACGGCATCTCGGCTATGCGGCTGAGCCGGGTGATCCACGTTACCTACAAGACCGCTTGGTTGATGCTGCACAAAATACGCCATGCCATCGGAGAGTTTGATGCTCGTGAGTTATTGAGTGGAGTCGTAAAGGTAAATAGTGACCTGTACGGATTTGATCCGTCCCGCGGCCAGCTTTTATATTCTCGTTCCTCTGTAGTCGTGGCAGGATGTACAGTAACGGATGCCGGCGAGCCTGAGCATGTCAAAATCCAACTCGTCCCGCAAAATAGAAGTGAGATCCGTAGGGCAAACCGCCGCGAACTCGCCGCCTTCATCACTGAGAATGTGGAGATTCGTACATCGGAGATACAGTCGTTTCCTATTGCCTATCGGCTGTATACACCCTTGCAGAAAGTGGTAAGAGAGGCGTGGGGATCGCTGAGAAGTACCTATGTGGCCTTAGGACGGAAGTATCTGCAAGCGTACTTGAACGAGTACACTGTGCGTAGGCGTCTACGCTTGTCTGGAGGGAAAGCGACGATGTCGCATAAGTTGCTGTGTATTTGTGTGGCGATTCCAACCATTTCATACCATCAACTGATTGCGCGTATACCGAATCCGCCCCTTGTAGCTGCAGCTTAACATATATTACAGGATTTCTTGCAGTTCTCCAAAACCCGCTTCACTGTTCCGAGGCACTATTCTTGGATAATCCTGTCTTCTTTAATACTTATTTATCTCACATAACTTTTCTCACCCGCCTAATTTTCTGAGTATCTGAGGCGCTCTGTTTCACTCTGCATTTCTGCATTTCTGCTTTCTATATTTCTGCTTTCTATATTTCTGCTTTCTATATTTCTGCTTTCTGCTTTTGTACCTCTCTGCCCTTCTGCTTTCTGCCCTTCTGCTTTCTGCCTTTCTACCTTCTGTATTTCTGCATCTCTGTTCCTCTTTACTTTTTTCTGCCTGATCAAACGGGATAATGGTGCAAAGAGAGAGGACAGGGTAGTACGAGTTAGGCTACCGCCCTCCCCCATACCATCCTGTCCTCAAGTTAAATTAATCTTAATCGCGGCTTGCCAGCTTCGCCAACAGGCGGACGAGTTCCAGATACAACCATACCAACGTCACCATCAAGCCAAAGGCGCCGTACCATTCCATATATTTCGGAGCGCCCCGCTGGGCACCGTTTTCGATAAAATCAAAGTCCAGCACCAAATTCAGCGCCGCGATAACCACGATTACCAGCGAAATACCGATGCCAATCCAATCGTTACTGTGCAGATACGGGATGTTAATGCCGAAGAATCCGAGGATAAAGCTAGCTAAATACACCAACGCAACCCCCGCGGTTGCCGCAAACACACCCAACTTGAAATTCTCCGTGGCTTTGATTAAACGCGTTTTGTAAGCCAAGAGTAACGCCAAGAATACGGCCATCGTCAACAAAGCAGCCTGAAGAATAATGCCGTTGTACAGCGTTTCGTAGGTCGCGGATATTGCGCCAAGGAACATTCCTTCCGCTATCGCATAAAGAGGAACCAGATAGGGCGACGTCCGGGGCACAAAGCTAACGATCAGAGCCAGGATCATGCCGATAATCGCACCGGCTACCGCCATGCCGCCCACGCTATAGCCGTCAAAATAAAGCATCCACGTGCTGAACGCACTACCTAGAAGGATAATCAGCGTGATAAACGCCTTGTTTACCGTACCTTCAATCGTCATTTGCTGCATCCCGGAGTACGAGTCCGGACGATCAAAGGATGAATCGCGAAGAGTAGGATTTCCGCTTCTACCGATCAAGGAATAACCACCTCGTTTGATGAATTTGTATTCAGTATTCATTCCTATGATCATATCACATTCTACTCCCAAGAAGAATAAAAAAAGAACGCCCCCGCCGAAATCGGCGTAGGGCGTTCCTTGAACCAGTTATTCCAAGGTTTAACCTTCTTTATTAAACGGCTCATCCGCAATTTTGATGGAATCCGTCGGGCAGCCGTCGCAAGCGTCCTGGAGATCGTCGTGCAAATCATCCGGAATCTCCGTTACCCCGCGATTGCCGTCTTCGCCGTAAATCACTTCGGCCAAACCCTCATCGTCATAATCGTAGATATCCGGTGCTGTCGCGCCGCAAGCGCCACAAGCGATGCAAGTGTCTTTCTCAACCCAAGTATATTTCGCCATCTCTTATCTGCCTCCTGAATAAACGGTACGAGTCCGGTGCGTTTTATATCACCATGACCAATATAATATAAATAGTTTGCAATTTCAATGCGTTTTCCGTATTATACCAATTCCAAAAGGTGATCATTCCTTGATCGTTCATTCCTCGATCGAACGAGGGCCGTCCGCATTATCGTCACGCTCCTCGCGAAGGAAATCCGTCTGCAGCGAAGTCCCGCGAATCCGATGATTACGGATCAACGCCGACGGATCGTCAGTCAGCATGCCAGCGGTCAGAACTGCGTCTTCACCAAACTTGTCCCTTAGCATATCCATCGTACGGGTTAGCGACTCTTTTTTGGGCTGGCGTTCGTAATCGAACAAATCCAACTGCAACGCAGACTCCTCTTTGGGAACCAAATTTTGCAATGTAATCCCAAGCAGTCGTACCGGCTTGTCTTCGTTCCAATGGCGACGATACAATTCACAAGCTTCACGGTATATCTCCTCCGCCTGCTCGGTTACCGTATCCAGACTCTGCGAGCGGGTGATCGTCTTCATGTCCGGGGTGCGGATCGTAATCTGAATCGTTTGCGCCATCAGATTCTGTCGACGTAACCGACGCGCCACCTGGTCGGCGACGTTCAACAACACTCGCTGAACGTCCTCCATCCGGCTAATATCGCGCGGAAGCGTAGTCGTATGGCCGATCGACTTGTTTTTTTCACGTTCATCATTAACCGGCGAATCGTCGATTCCGTTCGCCGCCCGCTTCATCCAGGATCCAGCCACTCCAAATCGCTCGATGAGCTTTCGTTCCTCGGCGGCCGCTAGCTGGCCAATCGTATAGATCCGCATCGACTTTAGTTTATCCGCGGTCTTCCGGCCGATGCCAAACAAGTCGTTGCACGGTTTATCCCAAAGTAACTTCGACACATCACGTATACGCAGAACCGTAATGCCGTTCGGTTTTTTCATATCCGAAGCCATTTTGGCCAGCAGCTTATTCGGGGCAATGCCAATCGAGCAGGGAAGGCCTAGCTCGTGCCGAATCCGCTGCTGGATTTCGTTTGCGATCTCGAGCGGGGTGCCAAATTGTTTGGAGCCGGAGATATCCAGATAACATTCGTCGATGGAGACAGCCTGGAGCAGCGGCGTGTATTCATATGCGATATCCATGAACGCCCTGGAATATTTGCGATAGAGGTGGAAGTCCGGCTGGATAACAATAAGCTCGGGGCACTTCTTCAGCCCTTGGCTGACGGTCATCCCTGTCGACACTCCTAATTGGCGTGCGGTATACGAGCAGGTGACGATCACGCCCTTTCGTAATTCCACGCTTCCGGCCACCGCTGTGGGTTGGTTCCGATATTTGTCGGGCTCTTCCGCCTCATGAACCGAGCAATAAAAAGCGTTCATATCGACATGCAAAATGACTCTTCCCCGGGCAGGGTAAAAATCAGCAGTATCTCTCACTTTCTTCCCCTCATTTATCATACGTTACTCCTAAGTTCAGCATACCCGTCCCCGGAAAGACGGTCAATATCGGCACCAACCATTTTCTCAAAAAAGCGTGTTACATTTAAAATGTAAGTGTTATAATTATTAATTAAAAACCAAACACACGGTGAGAGCTAACCACCCTCATACATTGCCAAAGGGGGATACTTCGATCATGTCAAAGCCAATATCCATCTTCGACACCACCTTGCGCGACGGTACTCAAGGCGAGGGCATCAGCCTGTCGGCGGACGACAAGCTGAAGATCGCCAGAAAGCTGGACCAGCTTGGGGTTCATTACATTGAAGGTGGAATTCCGGGCAGCAACGGGAAAGACATTGAATTTTTCAAGCGGGTCAAGGAACTGAACTTGCAGGCCAAGATCACCGCTTTTGGCAGCACGCGTCGAAAAGACAGCCTAGCTGAACACGACGCTAACCTTCACCGGATGGTGGAAGCCGGTGTTCAGGCGGCGACCCTGGTCGGAAAATCGTGGGATTTTCATGTACACACCGCCCTGCAGACGACATTGGAAGAAAACCTCGCCATGATCTTCGATTCCATCGCTTATTTGAAGCAGAAGGGGCTTGAGGTTGTTTTTGACGCTGAGCATTTCTTTGACGGGTATAAAAATAACCCTGATTACGCTCTCGCCGTCATGCGCAAAGCGGAAGAAGCCGGCGCCGACTGGTTGGTGATGTGCGATACGAACGGCGGCACGATGCCGCATGAGGTGTTCGATATCGTCAGCACGTTGTCCGGAGCGATCTCCGGCTCAAAATTGGGGATCCATACCCATAACGATTGCGAGCTAGCTGTTGCCAACTCGATCAGCGCCGTCCGAGCCGGAGCTACGCAAATTCAGGGTACGATGAACGGATACGGCGAGCGTTGCGGCAATGCCAACCTTTGCTCGATCATACCAAATCTACAACTCAAGCTTGGTTACGATGTGCTCGAGGCGGACCGGTTGAAGCAACTCACCAACACCGCCCGCTATATCAGCGAGATTGCCAACGTGCATATGCAGGTCAATCAGCCCTACGTCGGAAACGCCGCGTTCGCTCACAAAGGCGGCATCCATGTCTCCGCGATCCTTCGCGATTCGCGAACGTACGAACACATCGCTCCCGAGCTCGTGGGCAACCGTCAGCGTGTGCTCGTCTCCGAATTGGCGGGACAAAGCAACATCCTCTCCAAAGCGCAGGAGATGGGCATCGATTTCGATCCGGAAAACGAGAACACCAAGCAGGTCATCGCCAAGATCAAAGATTTGGAGCATCAAGGATATCAATTCGAAGGCGCGGACGCTTCCCTCGAATTGTTGTTGCGCCAAGCTAACGGTGATTTAAAGGAACTATTCATCTTCGAATCGTTTAAGATGCTGGTAGAGAAAACTGCCGACCGGCCAGTCGTATCCGAAGCTTTCGTCAAGCTGAAGATTGACGGGGCTAGCATCTACACCGCGGCGGAAGGCAACGGTCCGGTTAATGCGCTGGACAATGCGCTCCGTAAAGCGCTGATCACGTATTACCCGGGCTTGAAAGACATGCACCTATCCGACTATAAGGTTCGTGTACTCGACGACAAAGACGCCACCGCTTCGAAAGTGCGCGTACTGATCGAGTCCCAGGATTTCCACAATTCCTGGAATACCGTCGGCGTCTCGAGCAACGTGATCGAAGCCAGCTGGGAAGCGCTCGTAGACAGTATTCGTTATGCTTTGCTGGGGCAAACCAAACGCGAGGGTTATGAAGAGATCCCTTCCGCCGGTCGGGGATTAGTCAACCACTAATACCATCAAACGCCATATTCATAAGAAGGCCCGAACCACCGCTATTACTTGGTGATTCGGGCCTCTTCACGCTAAATCAAGTTTTTGATTTTGGCTTCCAGTTCTTCCGGTGGAATGACCCCAACGATAACATCGCGTATGACACCCTGTTCGTCGATCAATACGTTGGTCGGGAAGGCGATACCGTTAAACATCCGATAAGCCTCTTCTTTTTCATCCAACAGCACCGGGAAGGTGTAATGATATTCCTTAACGAAAGCCTTCGCCTCATCTAGCTTATCGTATAGCGTGACATTAACGGCATAAATATCCAGGGAGTCTTTATATTTCTCAGCCAGCGCCTTCAACTCAGGAGCTTCTTCCTTACACGGATCACACCAGGAAGCCCAGAAGTTCAGCAACAGCACTTTGTCCCGCTTGCCTCCAACTTCGTATGTTTTCCCATCCAGTCCCGGCAAGGAAAAGGCCGGCGCAGCCGTCCCAGGCTTAGGTGCCCCCTCCGCCGCCATAGCACTGAGGGAAGGTTCCTTCTCACTTCCCTTGGAGTCGCCGCTCAGGCTCGAAAACCAGCCGTCCTGTCCCCCACGATCTAGCAAGGCGATCGCCAGCAACACCAATAGCGCAGCCAATATCCATCGATTACGATTCATCGTATGTCCGTCCTTTTATGCCCTCAATTGTTTTAAGATTACGTTTACCGTAAATATTGTACCCTTTTTTAACGATTTGTTACAATGGAGCGAGAAAAAGGTCAACCTTTGAAACTTAATTCATGGACAGGAGTTCGCAAAATGAATCAGTTCTGGATGTTGCCAGCGAAAATTCGGGACGAAATGCTACGAGATGGGCTACAGCGGCACCCCGAGGAGGCTTGCGGCCTCCTGTTCGGTACGTTTGACGGCCGCCAAGGAACAATCCAACGTTACCTTTCCGTCGCCAATCACTCCAAGACTCCGCTGCACGCTTTTGAGCTCGATCCGGCCGTGTGGGTCCGAAGTTGCTTTGATCCGCAATTGATCGGGCTTTACCATACCCACCCCAGCTCACCACCACTGCCATCGCCGGAGGATCTGCGTCAACTGCCCATCTTCGCTGCCCAAATTCGCCTCTACCTGATTGGGGGCAGGGTTTCCTTCGCAAACGATAAGCCGCCCAGCGGACCGGACGGCTTCAGGATTCAAGCTTATAGGATCGATTCGAACGGTACGGGGTATACCCTTTTGCCCGTACAACTTCAGGAAAATCAGTATGGTGAATAAGTCCAAGCCATTAAGAGGTTACGTTTTACTCAAAAAAGTATACAGATCACCTAAGGTTAAGACGTTTTGTTCTCTCAACCGGTCGATTAACGCGATCCAAAGACGAGCGGTCATTTTGGAATCCTCCAAAGCGTGATGACGCTGGGTAACTGGGATCCCATAAACAGCCAGCCATTCGTCCAGCCCTCCCGAGATGCGGCGCTCCGGTTCCAGCTTGCGGGCAATCATCATCGTATCCAGCACCCGGTGCCCGAGATGGGCTTTAGTTGTTTTCCATAACGCCACGTCCAGGAAGGCTTTATCATGTGCACTCCCGTGCGCGACGAGCACCCGGTCATCAACAAAAGCCATGAATTCACGCAGCGCCTCCAGCAAAGTGGGGGCAGATTGGGCCATCTCCGGCGTAATTCCGGTTAACTCGATAATCCGTTCGGGAATTTGGCAAGCCGGTTTAGCGAGGGAATAATACACTTCTTCGCTGATGCGCTCCCCCTCCACCTTAACCGCCCCAAAGGACAAAATTTCATCACCATAATGGTAATGAAATCCTGTCGTCTCCAAATCGAAGACTGCCGTTTTTAATTCGCTCAGCGGAACGTGAAGCGTCTCGGGACGACGCTGCCCTTTGGTCAAAGAACGAACGAATGCGATTTGCTGCGCGCTGGGCGCGCCAAGCATCGAGGCGATCCTTGGCGACACTCCGCCGCCCTTGAAGGCATCCCAAAAACCACCGTTTCCCTTCATCGGTTCTTTCATAACCATTTCCTTTCCGCATACCGGTGCTGCCTTTGGAGAGTGCGGTACATGACCTTGACCGTGCTAAGTGATTCCCGCAGTTCGCGCCGGAGCTCTTTCTGTTTTAACATCTCTTGAGGCAAATAGTGGGTTCCTGTCAGCAACCCGTTGTCCGTTTCCGGGGGAACAAGGGACCTAAGCCTCACCGCCGTCTCAAACGCCCGACTACAGGATTCCAGCCAACGGGTAGGAACCGCCTCAAGCTGAACCAGCTGAGAAATGCGTTCCCAAGTTGACGAGGATTCGACCCCATATTGCAAAGCCAAATAACGAACGGCATTAACAATCGGAATGTACAAGCCGTACTTGACGTCAAAATCACCGGCATGCTCGCCGCTCTGTTCCGTTATCACCTGACCCAGAATATTTAATGCTGCTTTGTGACGGACGGTATTTCGCAGGATCGCTGCCACGACATCGCGATCGTTGCCTTGATCTTCTTCCATGACGGTCTTCATCGTTTTGCGCAAAGCGGCTGTCAGCGCCGCATCACCGTAGACATGGCGCAAATCAGCGGCAATCATCAAATAGCGAACTTGTTCCCAGGCTAGAATATTTCGCCACTCTAGCAACTGTCTCTCCCACGAAACTAGGTTGCCTCGCCATAACTTATTAGACAACATGACGCTGCCGGGGCACGGAGGATAGCCGACCTGCTCAAGAATCGCTGAAAGCTTGTGGCTGAATCGTTCAAAATAGAGCTCCAACTGCTCTACGTCGCCCTCCCCGTAGATCAATCCGTTATCCTGGTCGCTCCATAAAGTCGGTTCCGCTCGACCAGCGCTTCCAAAAGCAATAAAGGCATAATGCGAAGGAGGAGGGCCGTAGCCCTCCCGGATCATCTCTTCTTCGCAGCATCGGCAAGCTTGGGTCATGACAGCATCATGCAGGTCCGAGACCTCCCGGTTCCATGCTTGAATCGGCATCGATGTCAGCTTGCCGTATAAGCGGTTCTGCTCATCGACTCGGGCCGCCTTTAGCATAGCGGGAGTCGCAGCGGACCGGATCGCGTTCAAGCTTGCGTTGTTCATGGCCGTGTCATGACTCATGGCCCCCAACTTCCTTTCCTCTCTCTTATTCGGCAGGAATGCCGGACGAAGTATTCTTGTTCAGCAAGTTCATTTGTTCTGGATAACCGTAAGTGCCATGCTCGCTGATATCCAGACCCATTGTTTCTTCTTCCTCCGTGACACGTAGCCCAGTCGTCCACTTCATGATCCCTAAGACTAAGAAGGAAACAACCAGTACGAAGGCGAAAGTACCGATCACCCCAAGCAGCTGTACGCCTAATTGTCCGAAGCCGCCGCCATAGAACAAGCCAGCTTTGCCTACGCCCGTCTTCTCAGCCAATTCCGGCGTTGCGAACAAACCGGTGGAAATCGCACCCCATACCCCGGCGATCCCGTGTACGGAGAAAGCGTAAATCGGATCATCCAACCCAGCGCGTTCAAACCATCTTGCCGTAAAGAAGGTCAAAATCCCGGCAACCGCACCGATGATAATGGAAGCCCAAGCGTCAACGAAAGCACAAGAACCGGTAATTGCTACAAGAGCGGCCAGCACGCCGTTCAGCATGCTCGGAATATCCGATTTGCCCATTACCGCCCAGGAAATGAGCAGTGCGGCAACCGCACCGGCGGCTGCGGCCAGATTGGTTGTCATCAGGACATAACCAAAGAATCCATCGTTCAAAGGAGTTAATGCGCTGCCCGGGTTGAAACCGAACCAGCCGATCCACAGGATAATGACGCCGAGTACCGTCAACACTTGGTTATGGCCAGGAATGTTGTTCGGTTTCCCATCTTTATTGTATTTACCCAGACGTGGTTTAAGCAGAATAGTTGCTGCAAGAGCCGCTGTAGCACCGGTTAAGTGAACGACCGTCGAACCGGCGTAATCTTGCATCCCCAGATTACCAAGCCAGCCGCCGCCCCATACCCAGTGAGCTACGATCGGATAAATCAGGACAATGAAGATCGTACCGAAGATGATATAAACGCTAAGTTTGGCGCGTTCCGCCATCCCGCCGCAAGCGATCGCGAGCGATACAGCCGCAAACGCCATTTGGAACAAGAACATCAAATTGAGCGGTACACCAATTTCGGAGAATACGCTAAAGGAACCGATATCCCCTTCGCCGCCGAACAGGAACCCGGTCGTACCCAGGAAGCTGTTCCCGTCGCCGAAAGCGAAACCGAAGCCAAGCAGCCACCAAGCAAGAACGGATATTCCCAGAGTAAGGACCGTTTTGCCGGCTACGTGCCCGGCGTTCTTCATCCGAACGGTACCTGCTTCAAGTAAAGCGAAGCCGGCTTGCATAAAGAACACCAGCATGGCTGCGACGAATACGAAAAGCGAATTCAGGCCCAGCTCCAGAACCGGGGCAGTAACCTCTCCCTCCGCTGCGAATGCCGAGACCGGAAAAGCAAATGACGCGAGAAAAATGAGTCCACCATAAAGCCACTTCTTCTTCATCTTTAACACTCCCCTAATGTTAAGTTTCCTTACACAAAATGAATTGTTAAAGTGATTATAAGACGAAAGGCGCAGGAAAGACAATAGTTTTTTGAAAAAAAATAGATTTACTACATATTTTCTAACATACTATGTTAGGTTTATGGTTATATCGTCTTATAGTTACTGATAAAAATAAAGCATAACGTTTGACTGTATGCTTGTTGTTAAGTATCATGAGGATAAATAAAATAAATATAGAAGCAATCTTTTGGATATGTCGGAAGAGGTGATGGAATTGGAGTAAATAAACTGTACCGGATCGGAGAATTGGCTAAAGCCGCCGACGTCAGTGAGCGGACGATCGATTATTACACGAAACTAGGGCTGATCTCCCCGGAGAAGCGCACCCAGACCAACTATCGTTTATACAGTGCTGAAACCTTGACCAGGCTTGAACGTATTAATCAAATGAAACAGGAGAAATATACGTTGGAAGAGATCCGCGAGAAGCTGGACCAATGGAACCGGGTGACTCACGAGGTACAAGTGACCGAGAAGTTGAGTTCGCTGGAGCTCCATATGCAGCAGTTGGAACGCGAGGTCAAGGAGCTGGAGCCGCTCATTTCCAGCTTACAGCCGAATCAGGCCAAACGCGCATTCGCGAATTTGTTACCGCAAAGCTTAGCCTGTATGGAAGCGATCCGGCTGTTAATGAACCACGGGCCTTTTTCCTAACCTATATTTCTAATCAACCTCTGTTTGCATCCTTGACAACTAAATCATATGGAGGAATGATTCATGTATTCAGACGTGATGCTTATCCCGATTCTGATCGCATTTGGGCTCTCGCTATGGGCGCAGTTTCGGGTCAAAGGCACTTTTAACAAATGGGCAAAAGTTTCAAACCTTTATGGTTTAACTGGTCACGACGCAGCAAGACGTATGCTCGACGCCAACGGCCTCTATGATGTCCCGATCGAGCCGGTACGCGGTGCCCTGACAGACCACTATGATCCAATTCACCGTGTAGTCCGGTTGTCAGAGCCGGTATACTACGAGAGTTCCATATCCGCCGTCGCCGTCGCCTGTCACGAAGTCGGACACGCAATTCAGCACAAGCAGAAATACCCCATGCTGGTGCTTCGCCATCGGATGTTCCCGCTGGTGAACTTCGCTTCCGGAGTTGCCCCCTTCCTGCTGTTGGCCGGTTTCCTCTTTGGCGCGCTGAACTTGATCGGACTCGGGATTATCTTCTTCTCCGCCGCCGTCTTGTTCCAGATCGTCACCCTGCCGGTCGAATTTAACGCCAGCAGCCGGGCTCGAAAGGTGATGCTCGAGCAGGGCTTTATCTCTCCGAATGAATCGCGCGGAGTCGGCAAAGTGTTAAACGCCGCGGCTTTAACTTATGTAGCTGCCGCTTTGATCTCCATTCTGGAATTGCTTCGCTACATTCTGATTTTCACGAGTAACCGCGACTAATCGACTTCACGTAACAAAGGCTGCACGGTTTCCGAGCCCATCGGCTCGGAATCGTGCAGCCATTTTTTGTTTTCAGCCGATTCAGCAAACGTTTACATAACAATCCATTCACGGATTTGGCAGCGTATCGACCTGAAGGCCAAAGTATTCCAGCAGGAACATCCGGAACGATTGCGCCACAAGCGGCAGCTTCTCGTCGGCACGGTGAATCAATCCGATCGTGCGCGTCACCTTCGGTTCGGAGATCCGTACGCGGATCGGCTGGAGCGTAAAGCTTTGAAACAACGCCATCTCCGGCAACAAGCTAACGCCCATGCCGGCGGCAACCAATCCTCTTATCGTATCGGTTTCTTCACCTTCGAAAGCGATTTTCGGCGTAAAACCGGCCTCCAGACAGGCATGCCAAACAATCGGTCGCAGCGAATAGCCCTTGCTGAACAAAATGAACTTCTCATCCTTGAGTTGGCTTAGCTTGATGCTTTGCTCACCAGCCAATGGATGCCCCGGCGGAAGAATGCCTACCAAATCCTCCGTCAACACCACATTGCCGGTGACTTGATCATGATTTTCTGGAAATGGAGAGATAAAAGCTAAATCAATTTCCCCGGATACGACATCGCGAATTAATGTAGGATAAGTGCCTTGTCTAAAACGAAACTTCACATTGGGATACAGCTTGCGGAACTCCGCCACTACGCTGGGAATCATATGAATCCCCAGACTGTTCGGGAATCCTAAACGGATTTCCCCCTGCTCCGGATCAAGAAATTCGTGCACCTCGCTCACGGCCCGGTCGAGATCCTTAAGAATCATCTCCACTCGGCTGCAGAACAGTTGCCCAACGGCGGTGAGATGGAGATTCCTGCCCTTCTGCATAAACAAATTAACGCCAAGCTCCTGCTCGAGCTGGTGAATTTGCCGGCTTACCGCCGATTGGGCGACGTGCAGCTCCTCGGCAGCCTGAGTCACGTGCTCTTTTCTCGCCACTTTCACAAAATACTGCAGTTGTCTTAATTCCACGAATCTGATCGCTCCATTTCGCATGTGCTCGAACCTATTCTAAATTTAATGTACCATTTACACTCCTTAGGTTCAACGCCGTTTTAACAACCGGATAATCAACCCGTAGATAAAGAAACCACCAACGAGTCCGCCGAGATGAGCTGCCAGGTTGATCTGTGGAACCAATACCGAATAGATCACGCCGATAATGAGCAGGCTGTATAGCGTTTTACGCGAGCTTTCATCCATCAGATTTCGCTGCAGTAAAGCAATGTAGAGAAATGCGCCATAGACCCCATAAACGGCGCCTGAAGCCCCTACGGAGATATGAACATCCGCACCAACCTGATAGATTCCCATGCTGATGAGGTTCCCGACGAGCCCGCTTCCCAAATAGAGCAACGCGTATCGCCACCAACCCAACAGACGCTCCAGCGGCGGCGCAAACACCAGGATCGCAAAGGAATTCGAGAACAGGTGATCAAAGCCCCGGTGCAGGAACATGGAGGAGAACAATCGCCAGCTCTCGCCGGCTAATTCCGGAATATTGGTCAACGCTCCAAACTTGAGTAGTGTATAGGGATTCGTCGATCCTCCATTCACCGCCAACACGATAAACATGATGATGTTGGCAGCCAGGAGCAAGCAGGTCACGGGATAATACCTCAGATAACTTCTCCAGTTTTCGTATCTTATGAAAATCATCGGAACCTTCCTTTACCTTGGTTTTTCCTTATGTTGGACATTTTCTTTTCAAAACGATTATAATTAAATTTGAGTGAATAAATCCATCTGTCTAGGAGGAAATGAACATGGCCCAAGAACGCGCAAATGTAGCTACATTTAAAGGCAATCCGATCACGCTGATCGGCCCGGAACTCAAAGTCGGCGATACGGCTCCCGATTTCCGCTTGAATAAAAACCTGCTTGAAGAAGCAACACTGCAGGACTACGCCGGCAAAATCAAGCTGATCAGCGTTGTACCTTCGCTCGATACGGGTGTCTGCGACGCGCAAACGCGCCGATTTAACCAAGAGGCCGCTGGCCTTGGCGAAGACGTGGTTATCCTGACCGTCAGCGCCGATCTTCCATTTGCCCAAGCCCGCTGGTGCGGTGCCGCCGGCGTTGATCGGGTGGTCACCTTGTCGGATTATAAAGACAATTCCTTCGGCAAAGCCTATGGCGTGCTGATCAAAGAGTTCGCGCTCGACATGCGTGCCGTGTTTGTACTGGATAAAGACAACAAAATCCAATACGTGGAAGTATTGAAGGAAATGACGGAGCATCCGGATTACGAAAAACCGGTAGCTGCCGTTAAAGCGCTGCTCTCTTAATTCCAGAGCCCAAACGAAAAGCGAGTAGGAGAGGATTCTCCCTGCTCGCTTTTTTTTGCGTTGCTTAACGAATTTTACAAGTTCGAGGACACTTTGTGAGCTGCCAGCTTCTTGTCCAACACCGAGAAGAGCTGGAGGATGTTGCGATAATTCGCGCCTAGGTCTCCCATCGATCCACGCGTCGCGGAATAAATATCAACCGCGCTTCGCACCGGGCCGGTGGATACGATCGATACGGTGATATCCATCACGCGCCCAAGGCTGGTCCGTTTCTCCAACGTAATCTCGCCAACGGACTGCACCTCGTGCAGAACTTTATAGCCGGGGATTTTCTTCAAAGTCGAGGAGACTTCCTCCCAGCATTTCTCTTTGGACAATGAATAATACCTGGTTTTGAGTTCGGGCACTTTCGCGCGGTCGCTGGTTCCTTCCTGGCTGCGGAAAATGCCGGTAAGTGTTCTCTTGAATGACAACGGTTCTTCCTCCTTCACGTTCCTGACCCCATTTGCATGGGTATGCGTTTTCTTAATTATTAGTTTAACATTCTTGGATGACAAACAAAAGCGAGCATGCGCATTTCGGCGCAAACAAAAAAAGCACCTTGTCCCTTTTCTTTATGAAAAGAGTACAAGGTGCCGCTCACATGTTTCATCATAGACCCGCCTATGCCGTCCGATTACATTATCTCGAACCTGCACCCGCAGGTGGGTGACCGCAGCGACGTTTTTGAAGTCCCCGCATCCAATGGATAGGGCCTTTCAGCCATGGCGCAATATAGGTCTCCCGAGATAACCGTCATTGGTTCAAAATAACAGAAATCGAAACGCACATCGCAGGACGTAAACCTATTATACGGCTTCGTTAAGCAATTGTAAACTCACCGGGCAAGGAAGATGATGGTAAAGTCAGGCCGTAAAGTCAATCCTTTTCCTTCTCCTCGCTTGTCGGCAAATCCAGGGCCAAATCCTCATCGTCCTGTGCCGAATTGCTGACATTCGACGCATCTTCAGATTGGCGCATCCGCTCTACCTTCTCCTGTATCTTGTTGTAAGCAATATAGAAATTGTAGAACGCAACGAATGCGGTCAAGCTGCCAAAACCAAAGAAGATCAACCAGCCAAAGCGTAAGGTCAGAAACCCAAGTACGCCCGCACAAATGAGCGTGGACAAGGTTCGGAACGGCCGGAGAATGGTGAACAGGATTGCATTTTTGATCAGTTGAAACGCTCCAAGATGGTAATGTGCAACAAGCGAAAAGAAGTTAAACAAAGACAGGAACAGAATCAACAGGAAGAACAGCATCACCATGCCGATCATCTGCAGATTGTTCATCTGGTTCATGTAGACTTCATAATCCACGTACATAATCGCAAACAAAACCGTATAGAAAATGCCGCCGATCATGCTCTGCTTGTAGTTTTCCTTGTATCCTTTGAAATAGACTTTGATGATGCTCAAATCGCTTTCTCCCATCACCCATTTCCGAGTCACGGAAAATAAAGCGGCGGTTGCCGGAAACAGTGTAAACGGTGCCAATATACCCATAATCCAAATCGTCAACGTCTCCGGCTGAGGAGTCGGCGACTGCAGCACCAGCAACAGCTTCATCGCAAGTACGATCATAAACGGCGACGAACACAGCAGCCACAACAGGTTACTGCCGGCGATCCGCATAATCCATTCGGTGATTCTATAAAATCCACCCATAAAACCTTTGTATTCCAAGTAAAGATCTCCTCTCAAGCATTGTATAGTGCAATAGCTCTGCCTATATTAACTATACATGATTCGTCCAACTCGTTCCAGCGCCTAATTTGTTCTGCTTTGGGTAAGCGTCTAATCTAAGAGGGCCCCTGTGCCATAGTATATACCGTAACTTCAAAACTTCAACATCATCAAAGGAGGTTATCACATGTCCGGTGTAGGATATGGCGGAGGTTTCTGGACCTCTACGGGTACGATTCTGGTATTGTTCATTCTGCTCGTTATCGTGAGCCGTACGATCCTTCTGTAATGAACAAAAACGAAGAAGACGGAGATTCCTCCGTCTTCTTTTTGTTGAGATTATGACAGACTCACCTTAGTTGTCGAACGAAGGGTTGTCATTGTATTTGGAAGAAGAAGGTCTGCGTTCTCCGCCCCCCGAACCGGTCCGTGGCTTGCGGTCGGAAGAACGGTAGGAGTCGCGTCCACCATCGCGGCTATAGCCTCCGCCTTTGTTGTAACCCCCGCGGCTGCCGCCTTGGGAATCGCGGCGGTAGCCCCCGCCTCCGCCTCCGCCTGTGCGGTTGCCGTAACCCGACGGCTTCCGTCCGCTGGAACGGATATCCGGATTGCGACGTTTCACGCGAATCGGTTCTTCCGGCGTCAGTTCAACATTGGTTTTCTCGTTCTTGTCCCCTGTAATCAGCTTGAATGCAGCTGCCAGCAGGTTCACCGAATCGTATTGCTCCAGCAATTGGATCGCGATGCCTTTATTTTCGTTCATTTCATTGTTCTCCACCAGCTCAATCAAACGCTCAGCAATAATGCGCTGTTTGCCTTCAATCGCTTCAGCGATGCTCGGTAGCGGCTTGCGGGCGATCTTATGGCGTGTAATCCGCTCGATAAAGCGCAGGTGATCGATTTCGCGCGGCGTCACGAAGGACCAAGCCGCCCCTTCTTTGCCGGCACGGCCGGTACGGCCGATCCGATGCACATAACTTTCCGGATCCTGCGGCAGGTCGAAGTTCACGACATGGGTCACGCCGGATACGTCCAAACCACGTGCGGCCACGTCGGTTGCAACCAGCACATCGATACTTCCGTCGCGAAATTTACGCATCACGTTATCGCGCTGGTTCTGCGACAGGTCGCCGTGCAGACCATCGGCGGAATAGCCTTGTTTCTGCAGGGCTTCGGACAATTCGTCGACACGGCGTTTCGTCCGGCCGAACACGATCGCGAGCTCCGGCGATTCCATGTCAAGCAAACGGGTCAAAGCGTCGAATTTCTGGCGTTCTTGAACCTCGATGTACGCTTGGTCAATCAACGGGGCGCTAACTTGTTTCGGAATGACCGACACATGCTCCGGATCCTTCAGGAATTGTTGGGCTAGCTTCTGGATATTCGCCGGCATCGTAGCGGAGAACAGCATGGTTTGACGCTCTTCAGGCACCAGCTTCAGGATCGATTGAATGTCCTCCATGAAGCCCATATCCAGCATTTCGTCGGCTTCGTCGAGAACGACGGTTTGTACATCGTCAAGTTTAATCGTTTTCCGGTTAATGTGGTCAAGCAAACGGCCCGGTGTGCCGATAATAATTTGAGGCTTCTTCTTCAAAGCGCGAATTTGGCGTACGATGTCTTGTCCGCCGTAGATGGGAAGAGAACGCGTACCTTTAAAACGGGAGAGCTTACCGATTTCTTCGGCGACCTGAATGGCCAGCTCGCGGGTTGGCGTCATAATCAGTGCGACGATACGATCTTCTTCTTTAGGAATTTTGTTAATGAGCGGCAAGCCGAAGGCTGCGGTCTTTCCTGTTCCGGTTTGCGCCTGTCCGATCATGTCGCGCCCTGCCATAGCGATCGGGATCGATTTGGCCTGAATCGGCGTCGCTTCTTCAAATCCAAGTTCCGTAATGGCTTGCAATACTTTAGGCTCTAGGCCGAAATCTGTGAATGTGTTCAATGTATCATGCTCCTTCTATAATAGTGGACATTCCACCGGCTTAACGGTATTCTTAAGTAGCGTTTAAAAGGTTGTTCAAAAAACATCTTTTGAACTTCAATTTAATCGTTTATAGGCTGTCCAATCCGCCTGTAAATTTTACATAGGTCTAGTCTGAAAACTGGAAAAGAGTACCTACTCAAGAACATCTCAAGTATTATAGCACAAAATATAAACGGAATACCAGCAAGCGGGTTGGGATACTTCCTTTATTTTCGTGAGGTGAAAGATTGTGTTTAAGGAAATTAGGAATGCAATAGTCATTGTGCTCGGGGCTGCCATGATCGCCGCGGGTTTTAATCTGTTCCTCGTACCGCTCCATTTGCTCAGCGGCGGAGTGTCCGGTTTGGCGATGCTGACCGCCTATTTTTCTCCGCTCAGCATCAGTACGATGTATCTGGCATATAACGTGCCGCTTTTGATCGCCGGATTATTCTTGCTGGGGAGACGGTTTATCGGTTTAAGCATCTTATCGGTTGCGACCACGACCTGGCTCATTGCCCTAATTCCGACACCGGACAAGCTTTTGTCATCGGATACGCTGCTCTCGGCAGTATTTGGCGGTGTGCTGGTGGGCATCGGCAGCGGCATCTCGTTCCGCGTCGGCGGCTCGTCCGGCGGATTCGACATTGTGGGTTCGATCGTAACCCGCTTTCGCGATTTTCCGGTCGGCAACGTCATTGTCGGACTTAACGGCATCGTCATTCTAGCGATGGGCTATCTGGAAGGGAATTGGGATCTGGCTTTGGCCTCGATGGTCTCCATCTATATTTCCGGCAAGGTCGTCGATCTGATCCATATCAGCCATATCAAAGTGACGTTGTTTATTATCACCGACAAAACGGAAGTGATGCTCGAGCGGCTATTGTCGCTGCCCCGCGGCGTGACATTGATCAAGACTCAGGGCGCTTTTTCCCATAAAGAAAAAGATATGCTGATGACCGTCACAACCCGCTATGAACTGGCGGAACTGCGGGAAATCATCAAACAAACCGATTCCAGCGCCTTCGTCAATATTGTGGAAACCGTCGGGGTAATGGGCTCATTCCGCCGTCGTTAAGCGTTTTCCTGAAAGAAGCGGCCGTTTCCAAACGGCTGCTTCTTTGTTATAATAATCACAGCGGTTCCTTTGTAACTTCAAAGGGTTCAGCTTTACCCCGTATTTCACAGGCTTTTTGCTTTTCCGATTTAGGATTGATTCCGCAGTGAATGATTCTGAAAGGAAAGGGTGATGGATGTGGAAATGGAAATGGAAACGGTAAAACTGGAACAGATCGTTAAGAAGTGGTTTCCGGATATGTTGCTATTTCTGAACCAAAGGGAACTGAATTCAACGATCCTCCTCCGGGATGGCATGACCATCTTGGAACCGCAGGACGCGCTGGAGATTATTCAATTCAGCATCTGCGAGCATCAAAACCCGGCGTTTCTTCATTAAATATGTAACGCTTACAGGCACGACGGAGTCGTTTCTTTTGCCTCGGCAAAGGAAACGACTTTTTTGCGTTTTTTTCTTCTATGAATCTCTGAAACTTTTTACCAATTGTGACATTCCTGTTCCTTCTGAAGGCCGTTCTTCCGATATAATAAGTAGCGATTGCAAACAAGGGAGAGATATCATGAACATCATCTGGACACTACTACTTCTGGCCTTGAGTACAGGCAGTGGAGCAGCGCCGCAGGAGCAAACCGCGGGGATGGAACCGGCGAACTCCATGATGGCATCCGTTACCCACACCTTCTCGGTGAATCTAGCGGAGGGGCGCCTGGACAATCCTATCAAACCATCCGATCTGAAAGAAGATCCTCAGGTCGACGCTCCCAAAGTCAAAGGCATTTATGTTACTGCATACAGTGCCGGGGGATCCCGTATGAGCCAACTGGTCGATCTCGTCGACAAGACCGAGCTGAACGCGATGGTGATCGATATCAAGGATGATCTGGGTTATATCACGTACAAGACGGATAACGCCGAGCTGAATAAATTGGGGAAACCGCAGCCATTCATCCGTGACATCGATGCATTAATGGCTCGCTTGCAGAAGCATGATATTTATCCGATCGCCCGGATCGTGGTGTTTAAGGATACAATTCTGGCCAAGAAGCATCCGGAGCTCTCGTTCCGTCACAAGGATGGATCCGTGTGGAGCAACGGCAAAGGCGACAGCTTTGTGAATCCCTACAGTAAAGAGGTTTGGGACTATAATATCGCCATCGCCAAGGAAGCGGCTAAGCTCGGCTTCAAGGAAATCCAATTTGACTACGTTCGGTTCCCCGAAGGCTTTGAGAAACGGGCGGATAGTCTGAGCTATACAAAAAGTGAGATGAGCCGCGTTGACGCCGTCTCCTCCTTCGTCAAGTATGCCAAAGATGAGCTCGAACCGTTAGGGATCCGGGTTTCGGTGGATATCTTCGGATACGCGGCATCGGTGCCAGCGGCCGAAGGAATTGGTCAGGATTTCGTGAAAATCTCCGACAATGTCGACGTGATTTGTCCGATGATCTATCCAAGCCATTACACAACCGGATGGTTTAATGCCAAGGATCCCGACAAAGCCCCTTATCAGACGATCAAGGGCGCGGTGCAGGATACGCAAACAAAGCTTTCGGAACTGGGAGAAAAGCAGCCGATTATCCGGCCTTGGATTCAGGACTTTACCGCCAGTTGGCTGGGAAGCGGACATTACATCAAATACGGCAAACATGAAGTGGAAGAACAGATCCGAGCGCTGAAGGAAATGAAGGTGGATGAGTTTCTGTTGTGGAACGCCTCCAACCGTTATACTTCCGGCGTCGCTTATGAATAATAATGCTGCAAAGCCATCAAACCCGGGCCTTTCTGCCCGGGTTTGGTTTCGCTTGAACGTAAAGTAACCCTTTGAGGATCGGAGATAAGTCGGCTTATGAATCAAACTTACACGTTAAAACAAAAATATGGGCAATTTTTACGCATTTTGATCCCCATCCTGGTCACCCAGGTGACGATGTCCCTGATGACCTTCTTCGATACGATGATGTCCGGCCATGCCAGTCCGGCTGACCTTGCGGGTACGGCCATCGGCTCAAGCCTTTGGATCCCGGTACAAACCGGACTTAGCGGTATCCTCATGGGCATCACGCCCATCGTTTCGCAATTGGTTGGCGGCGGTCAGAGTAACAAGGTCGGCTATCACGTCATCCAGGCAATATGGTTGTCGGTGGCCGTGAGCTTGGTCGTGCTGCTCGTCGGGGCATTCTCGATCTCTCCCCTGCTGAACACGATGGACCTGGAACCCAAGGTGCATCATGTCGCCTTCTATTTCCTAGTGGCGATTTCCACGGGAATTGTTCCGTTGTTCGGCTATATCGTACTGCGCTCGTTTATCGATGCGCTGGGACAAACCCGGATATCGATGATGATTACGCTGATCTCCCTCCCGCTAAACGTGGGCGCTGGATACTTGCTTATATTTGGACACGGCGGCTTCCCTCGTCTTGGCGGCATCGGTTCCGGAATCGCCACGGCCTTTACGTATTGGTGCATCTTTCTAATCGCTTTGTGGATCGTACATCGGCAAGAACCGTTCGCCTCATACGGCGTCTTTCGCAAGCTGCATCGCATCTCGCTGGCCAAATGGCGCGAACTGATGAAACTGGGTGTGCCGATCGGCTTCGCGATCTTCTTCGAGACGGCCGTTTTCGCCGCCGTAACGCTGCTGATGAGCCGATTCGACACGCTGACGATCGCTGCTCATCAAGCGGCGAACAATTTCGCCTCGACGCTGTATATGATCCCGCTCAGCATCTGTCTGGCGCTAACGATCCTCGTCGGCTTCGAGACCGGCGCTTCCCGGCTGAAGGATGCCCGGCAATACGCGGCCCTTGGCATTGGGACTGCCGCAGCCTTGTCTTTGGCTACCGCCGTCCTGTTGCTGTTGTTCCGCCAAGGTGTCGCGCAGCTCTATTCGAGCGAACCCGAAGTCGTCTCGCTGATCAAGCACTTCCTGGTGTATGCGATCTTCTTCCAGATCTCGGATGCCATCGCCACGCCAACGCAAGGCGTGCTGCGTGGGTACAAGGACGTTAGCCCCGGCTTCTGGATCTCTCTGTTGGCCTATTGGGTCATCGGGCTGCCGTTTGGCTTCGTCCTAGCCAACTACACTCCGCAGGGCCCATACGGCTACTGGATTGGCCTCATTACCGGCCTAGCCGTAGCCGCCGTCCTGTTGCTGTATCGTCTGGTCGTGATCCAGCGTCGGTTTAGCAGCCGACAGATTCGTCCGGCGGATGCGCAATAAATGATGAGAAGCCCGTGACCGATGGAAGGTCACGGGCTTCTCTTTTTAACGCGGCATGCTGTCGGTTGCCACTACGTAGCCGGCCCCGGGCGCGATCCGTTTCTTCTCCACAATCGACAACTCCGTGACTGCGGGTGCGGGCAACACCTGCCGCTGCAAATGTCCTTCGGCTGCGGCAAACGCCTTCTCCTCTTCCTCGGCGGCGATGACGATCACGAATGCACCGGCGGAGGTTTCCGCCTCCAATCGATACAGATACATA
>RCUU01000143.1_pt1 | contig 41228 bp, 30 predicted proteins | sample 2166211 | NCBI WGS metagenome assembly RCUU01 (sample SAMN09932620, study PRJNA488358) | compost metagenome | feature: garden; material: soil; isolation source: compost soil in phenylacetic acid-enriched culture | place: Germany: Experimental Botanical Garden Goettingen | collected 2016-01-27
CAAACTCAACAGCACTATCAACTCCTACAACTTCAACTATCCTAGCAATTTCAGCAATTCTGTATCATGCCTTTATGGATTTATTGCACCTGAACTAAGATCAATTCACAGTGAGGGGCAGGATGCCGTCAGGCGGTTTTTATATAAAAAATACTATAATATCATTATGAGTAAAGGTATGGCTAAAAAGGAAATTTTAGTATAAAATACTTAGCAAATCATTTTCATATACGTTAAAAAAATATTGCTGCTGGAGGCTTAGTATGGGAGAGATACTGAGAGAGAACCGAATTACCTACCGCTATATTTTAGGAATTACCTATCCGATTATTTTATCCATGTTCTCGATGAATCTAATGGTATTTGTAGATAGAGCCTTTGTTGCCCAGTATGATCTGATCGAATTTGCAGCCTCGGTGCCTGCAGGCAATGCCGCAACTGCTGTTGCCAATTTGTTTATAGGGATGATCGCTTTTGTCTCAACGCTTATTTCGCAGTACTATGGGGCCAAGGAGTATGATCGATGCTCTTCATCCATGTGGCAGGGTATTTATTTAAGTCTCATATTTTCTGTTATGTTATTGCTGCTCTCTCCGTGGATGTCGCAGTTATTTGAGCTGATGGGACATTCGGGCGAGCTGCTGCATTACGAGAAAAGATTTTTCCATCTCATTATTATTTCGAGCTGCATACAGTTATTAGGAAATGCAGTATCCGGACTGTATCGGGGTGTCGGCGACACGAAAATGATCATGATCTCAGCGATTGCAGGTAATATCTGTAACATTGTTCTGGACTGGCTGCTTATTTTTGGTAAATTCGGCTTTCCTGAAATGGGGGGGATTCATGGTGCTGGTACAGCGACCATTTTGAGCTGCTTGCTCAGCTTGTTGATATATTTAGCGATGTTATTCCGTCCTAAATACAAGAATCAATTCAGCAGCTTGAAGAACTTTAAGCCTCAACAAGAAACGATTTTCAAGATTGTCAGGTACGGTTTTCCCGCAGGAGTTCAAGCTTTCGTTCAAACAGGGTATTTTAGTTTATTGCTTCTCATTATTGGCGGGATCGGTGAAGTATCTTTATCAGCAGCCAATATTGTATTCACAATAGAGGGCTTATCGATTTTTCCTGTGCTGGGACTTGGAACAGCGATCGGGATCATTGCGGCTCAAGAGCGAGGTGCGCGGCGAACGGATCTTGTTCCGCTTGTGTTGAGAAAGGGTATTATGCTGGGCATTGTCTTTAGCGCCTTTATTATATTATTGTTTAACATACTTCCGGTTACTTTAATATCCATATTCCAGGGAGACACTAACGTGGAGATGTTCGAGCAAATTAAAAAAATGGCTATCCCGTTGGTCAGATTAACTTCCATTTGGATAGCGTTCGATACGATTCATATCATAATCTCCAATATTCTTAAATCTATGGGGGATACGTACTTTATTATGGTCATTTACCTGGCGATGCCGATTTTGTTCTATATTGTGCTTCCTTATTGGATATGTGTGGTTCAGGGTAAGTCGCTGCAATGGGTGTGGTGGGATTTACTGCTGTATACATTCTTAATGCTTGCCTTGGTAGCTGTACGTTTCAAGAGCAATAAATGGCGAGGCATCAACATTATTGAAGAACGGAAGCTGGAGATGCAGTAATGCTCCATGATTTGTATAGTTTAAAGGGGGACTCCAATTAAGGAGTCCTTTTTATATTGTAAATTAATACTAATAATTAATTAATTTACAATAAATATAATAAAGTGACATATTTCATATGTAAAATAAGGCAATAAAAGTAAAATCATACTATCCCAGCAAGGGAGGTGAATGATGAATATTCTGGTTTGCATGAAGCAGGTTCCTGTTGTAGAGCACCATGTGTCTGATGAACTGAACCGAAATGAGTGTGAATTACGAAATAATCCTAATGACTTGTTTGCCTTGGAGGCTTCTTTACAGCTGCGTGAAACTTACGGGGGGAAGGTTATTTGCCTATCTATGGGGCCGTTGCAATGTGAAGGTCCGATGAGAGAAGCACTAAGTATGGGAGCGGATGAAGTGATCCTGCTGACCTCTCCCGCCTTTTCAGGTGCAGATACACTGGCTACCTCCTATACGTTAGCCTCTGCCATCCGCAGCATTGAAGCATTTGATGTTATTGTAACCGGAGAGCAATCCCTGGACGGTGAGACCGGACAAGTTGGTCCAAGTATAGCTGAGCATTTAGGTATACCTCATATTACTCATGTGAAGAGCATGGAAATGGATTTGAACCATTATGAGATTACGGTCTCCAAAAATGATCAAGATATTGAGCTTGAACTCAAGGTTCCATTGCCCGCGCTTTTGTCTATTCGCAAAAATAGCTTTTATCCTCGATTGCCAACGATTCGCGGGACGTTAAAGGCGCAGACAGCTGAAATAAAGAAATGGACAGAGGAAGAAATACTTGCCGATCCGCAAAGAATCGGTTTGAAGGGTTCAGCAACCAGAGTGCTGGAGGCCCGTTACAATAGCAAGAATCATAAGCATAGTAAAGGTACAATCAGTTACTTTGATCATGATAAAAGCTGCATATCAACCTTGGTAAATGCTATAGGCTCGATCTGAATCCAGAGCAAGGAGGAGCTATAGGCATGATAGTGAATGAGACCGTTTGTAACGGTTGTGGGACATGTGTGGATGTTTGTCCGATCGGGGTTATTTCCATGAACGGGGATACCTCATGGATTGATGATGAGCTGTGTATGCAATGCGGACTATGCTTATCTTCATGTCCTCATCATGCTATTGTTCAGCAACTGGAGGACATTTTTGAACAGGAGTGCTCGGATACAGCGACATCCCATTTCATGCCGGAAGAGAAAAACGGGAAGCTGATTTGCGTATATATCGAGACGTCGGGATCGGATAAAGCACTATCGGAGTACGCCTGTGAATGCATTGGAGCAGCGAGACAATTAATGGAGGACTCGGGCTCATACAAAATTTCAGCATTACTTATAGGAGCAGGGGTCCGGCAATGGGCAGCAGAGATTATTCGGCATGGTGTAGATGAAGTGTGGCTGGTAGATTCCCCTTTTTTACCGTTCTATGCCGAGGATGCCCGATTGCAGATAGCATATGAATTAATTAAAAGAAAAGAGCCTGATATTTTACTTGGCAGCGGTTCAGAGCATGCGCGTTCGTTGTTTCCCAGACTCGCAGTAAGATTAAATACCGGACTATGTGCAGATTGTATTGATCTGAAGGTGGACGCGGAGCATCACGGAATGATAGTCACCAGACCTGCGTTTGGCGGAAATGTCATGGCAAAGATTGTTATTCCCCAGCATCGACCGCAAATGGCTACCTTGAAGGAGAAAGCTTTTGAAAGAGCTAAGCGCGACGAATTTTACTCAGGTGCAATCTATGATTACAGCTCGGAGTTCTCTTTGACAGAATCCATATACCGTTTAATCCATCAAAAAAAGATAAAGGAGGAAGAATGGTTTGATCTTGGACAAGCTGATACGATTGTAGCCGTCGGCAGAGGGCTTGGACAAGCCGGGAACTTAACACTGATCAGCAAGCTGGCTAATGTATTAGGCGGGGATATTGGCTGCACACGTCCACTGGTTGAACAAGGCTTAATGCATGCATCCAGACAGATTGGTCAGACCGGAATTATCGTAAGGCCACGTCTTTACATTGCCTGCGGCATATCCGGTGCACTTCAGCATGTAATTGGTATGGAAAAATCAAATTTTATCGTTGCCATAAATGCGGATCAAAACGCCCCGATTTTTGAGTATGCTTCATATGGGATTGTTGGTGATTTGTTAAAGGTAATTCCTGATTTTATTCATGGTTTGGAGGAATCCAAATCCGGCAGTATGGCCCTTGGAAGTTAACATTATGCAGGGGAGCATCCCTTAAGGAGGAAGGCATTCAATGAATCCAAGAGATATTATCGCTGATTATGTGCGCGAGTTGACCAATGAATCGGAAATAGAAGACACGAGCAATTTATTTGAATTAGGGCTGTTGACCTCCCTTGATGTACTTGATTTATTAGCATTCATTGAGAAAACCTTCGATCTGGAAATTTCGGAGGAGGATGTTGATATGGAGAGCTTTGGAACCATTTTTGGGATGGCCAAGCTGGTGGAAGCAAAACAGGGAATCGGCGCCAAGAAATGATCTTCATTCCCGAGATGCTGGTAAAGGTCGCAACCGATCAGCCTGATAAGGAAGCGCTGTGTCTCAGAGACAAGCGGCTTACTTATAAAGAATTCAAAGAGCTCAGCGATCAAACCGCTGCACTGCTGATCTCTAAAGGGATTGTAAAAGGTGATCGGGTCGGGATTTTTTCGAGTAAATGTATCGATGAAATCGTGGTACTGCTAGCCATCATGAAAATTGGTGCTGTGTTTGTCCATATCAATCCTTACTTTAAGGAAGAGCAATTGCGGCATATCGTGCTGGATTGCGAGGTTAAAGCTCTTTTTCTTCATAAAAGCAAAGAAGGTACGTTTCAGAAGGCAGATATAACCGATAAAATACCAATGATTTTCCCCCTTGAAATAGATAAGCTGACACATGGCGCTCCAGTAGTTTCAATAGATACTGCTTGTCAAGCTGATATGGATGATCCGGCTGCTATCCTGTATACGTCGGGTTCTACCGGAAGACCTAAAGGAATTGTTGTCAGTCACCGGATTTTTTATCAATCGACCGTGGTTTCAGCTGAATTACTCCATAACAATGCGGATGATCGCATAATAAGTCTTACCCCTTTTTCATTTGACGGATCACTTAGTCAGTTGTTTACAGCGATATATACTGGCGGAGTATTAGTTCTCCAAGATTCTTTATTTCCCAAAGATATTGTAACCACGATGTTGCATGAGCAAATCACTGGTGTTCATGCTGTTCCTTCTTTTTGGAGAATGATGCTGCAAAGGCATTCACCTCTGTCCACACACCAATACCCCCACCTTAGATACGTCTCTGTTATTGGAGAATCGTTTATTCATGAAGACATAGTTAGATTAAAACAAATTTTTCAAAATACTGAGTTTTACATGATGTATGGGACTACGGAAGCCTTTCGTTCTACATGTCTTTTGCCGGATCAATTCAACCGTAAATTTCCGTCAGTCGGGAAGCCTCTTCCCGGAGTAGAGCTGTCTATTCTGAATGCAGATGGATTACCGTGCAAGGCTTACGAGATAGGAGAAATTGTGCATCGCGGTGTCTTTATTTCACCCGGCTATTGGAATCTGCCTGAGTTATCTGCAACAACCTTCAAGGGTCAAGCGCTGTTTACAGGTGATTTGGGCTGGCTGGATGATGAGGGCTTTCTTTATTATTCGGAGCGTAAGGATGCATTGCTCAAAATTATGGGGATCCGAATAAGTCCTGGCGAGATTGAGGATTGCTTACGAAAGCTGCCTGGAGTCAGGGAGGCAGTAATCGTCGGAGTCAATCAAAATCAGGTGTGTTCAATAAAAGCGGTTATCGTTCGTGAGGAGGACAGCGTTTTAACAGCAGAAGAAGTGCTTCGTTACTGCAAAAGTCAATTACCTCACTATATGGTTCCTCACCATGTGGAATTTCGGGCGGAGCTGCCCAGAACAGCCACACTAAAAATAAACAGGTCCCAGCTTGGGACTTCGGAGGGAGGATTACTCGTATGAAGCGCTGCACTCGCTGTGTTCTGCCCGAGACTTATCCCGGCGTTACCTTTGACTCTGAAGGAGTATGCTCATTCTGTAGAGAGTCAATGCAACGAAGCAAAATCCCATCGCATGACAAGCTGCTTCACAGGCTGGAGGAGCTGTTAGGAAATTGCAAGTCCGAGAAACGAAGATATGATGCGCTGGTCGCGTACAGCGGTGGAAAGGACAGCACATATTTAATCTATAAACTGAAGGAGACCTATGGACTTTCACTATTAGCCTGTACTTTCGATAACAGCTACATGTCAGAGGAGTCATTCCGCAATATGCGCAATGTGCTTGACAGGTTAGATGTAGACCATTTAATCGTAAAGCCGCGGCTGGATATGATGAACAAAATCTTCAATGGAAGCTCATCTCCTGACACCTATCCCTCTCACTTGACGAGCTTTGGAAGCGGCATTTGCATATCCTGCATTCGCATGGTGACTACAATGTCACACCGGATCGCGATTGAGAAGGGAATCCCGCTAATTATGCTGGGCAACAGTCCCGGACAGCTAATTCAATCGGAGAACGAAATTATTTTTCAGGATAACAAAATTCCGTATGAATTAAGAAAAAAATTGTTCCGTCCTTTAGCTGAACGGCTCGGAGAAGATATTTACGACTACGTAATGCTGAATAAAGAGGAGTACCGGACGCATCCGTTCCCATATACAGTCAATGCCTTCCCATTAATTGGCTACGATGAGGCCGAAATTTATGCTACGATTCGCAAATTCGGTTGGGTAAGACCAAAGGATGTTGATCCTAACTCATCCAACTGTCGCTTAAATTCCCTCGGCATCGTCAAGCATTTGGAGCACTATGGCTTTCATCCCTATGATTATGAAATGAGCTTACTGGTGCAGCAAGGGATCATTAGCAGGGATGAGGCACTTAGAAGGGTTGAGGATCCTGCTGAAACAGCAGTAAGTCTATCAAAGGAAATTGAACAGAGTCTACTTTCTTCTTGAGTTTGAGTGATTCGGATAGGAGGTATTATGGCAGGTATTATAGCTTCATATGAACAGATTTCGGAAATGTTCGCTGCTAATCCTGACATTCAACGACTTCTGGTAAAGAATCAAACGCTTGAAACAGTTAGAGAGGAATTGAACGAATATTTGAATCGGTGCGAGATGAATATCTTGCGCGCAGATTGTCCGCTGCACCCGCTTGAACAGAAAAATACACGTGATTGTATTAGAGTGTTCCGAAATCTGATTTCAGAGAGCAGTGAATTCAAGACTGGCTGCAGCTGCTTGTCCACTCTATGGGACATGGCTCAGGGAACACTAATGGACAAGGATGTTAGTGAGTCATTTATCCAGGAAATGGTTCATCTTTTTAAGGGTGTCCTGGGCTTGTCGGGTATTTATTCCGAATCCGGAATTTGCAGCTCAGAGGTGCCTGATTTTATGGTTCTGGAGGGAAGGGCAGCAGCACAGGCCAGATCGACGCATTTGGATCAAAAAGCAGACAAATATAAGACCTATACTTATAAAAATCGGTATACCAGCGGCCTTGAGCAGGAGGTAGAGGGCCGAAGAAAAGAGTCGCGTGACCGGATTTTACGATATTTAAAGGCTACAGAGAACGATTGGAACGATTACCGCTGGCAGCTTAGACATCGATTTCAACGAATAGAGGATATTTGCGAGATTATTTCATTGAGTGAGGAAGAAAAGAAGCATATCGAAATAACGACAAGGCATCGGCTTCCTTTTGGAATCACACCGTATTATTTATCTCTTATGGACAGAGCTTCTGAAATGGGGTTGGATCGCAGCCTTCGAGCACAGGTGATACCAAACCATAGTTATCTGGATACAATGCTGAAGTCTTGCTGCGAGGATCAGGCAGCATCCGATTTTATGCATGAAGGCGATACTTCGCCTGAGGAATTTATTACACGGAGATATGCTTCTATAGCCATCATTAAGCCATATCTATGGTGTCCGCAAATTTGTGTCTATTGTCAGCGGAACTGGGAGCTTACGAACGAAGAAGAGATCCGTCTGCATCCTACGCTCAGCAATTTGGAGAATGCCTTCGCTTGGTTTCGGGACAATCCGGCAGTTACCGAGGTGCTCATAACGGGCGGAGATCCGCTGACTCTAAGTAACGATATGCTTGACTACGTTATTGGACAGTTTAACGAAATGAAGCATATTACACGAATCCGGATCGGCACGAGAACCCTGGTTACGATGCCCATGAGGTTTAATGAAGGGCTGCTAAACATTTTTCAAAAATACCACCGTCCTCCGTATAAAACCTTGATCCTGATGACTCATTTTCAGCATGCATATGAAATCTCCAATGAAACTGCTGACATCATGAAGCTAATAAAAAAGCAGGGAATTGATGTATACAATCAGCAAGTGTTTACGATGTATAACAGCAGGCGATTCGAAACCTGCTTTCTCCGCGAAAATCTGAAGTCGATCGGGATTACTCCGTATTACTTATTTAACCTCAAAGGAAAGGAAGAGACGAAGGATTTCAAGGTGCCTATCGCGCGCCTGTTGCAGGAGCAAAAGGAGGAGGCACGCTTGCTGCCCGGGACGGTTCGGACGGATAAAGCCGTTTTTAATGTGCCTACGCTTGGGAAAAATGATCTAAACGCCTGGCAGGATCATGACATCATCATGATTGATAGGAACGGAAGCCGTATTTATGAGTTTTATCCTTGGGAGAAGTACAGTGTGCCGGTAAATACTTTTTTGTTCAGAGATGAGCCGATAGGAGCTTATTTGTCGAGGCTGGAAGCAATGGGCGAGGATATTGCGGACTATCAAACGATCTGGTACTACTTTTAATCGCCAATCGGCAGTAGGAGGTAGCATGTGCGGAATATGCGGGATATTTAATGTTTCGGGCGAACATCCGGTAGATGCTTCTGTGCTTGCTCAAATGAATCATTTATTAAGCCATAGGGGACCGGATGGTGAAGGTGTTTATATTCATTCACGCATCGGCTTGGGACATCGTCGACTGTCCATCATCGATATTCATAATGGTCAGCAACCGATGTGTAATGAAGATGAAATGCTCTGGGTTACGTATAACGGAGAGATTTACAATTTTGCCGAGCTGAAAAAGGACCTGCTCCAGAAGGGTCACATTTTCAAGACCGATTGTGATACGGAAGTAATTATTCATGCCTACGAGGAATATGGCGAGGATTGTGTCCACAAATTCAATGGTATGTTTGCCTTTGCGCTGTGGGATCAAAGGCGGGAGCAGCTGTTTTTGGCAAGGGATCGCTTGGGGGTTAAGCCGCTATATTATACCTTGGCTGACGGTCAGCTTATTTTTGCCTCTGAAATCAAGGCAATTCTGGCACATCCGGCGGTAAAAGCAGAGGTTGAACCGGGGGCGATTCCGGAATATCTGTTCTGTACGGTTTTGCTTGATGGAGGAACAATGTTCAGGAATATTCATTCGCTGGCGCCAGGCCACACAATGAAGGTAGAGGGGATGTACTATCGCCCCAAACCGTATTGGGATATTCAGGCTGATCAGGAAAAATGGAATGATCGCAGTCAGAAGCTGTGGATGGATGAGACCTTATCTCTTATGGAGGATTCCGTTAGGCTGAGACAAATTAGTGATGTTCCGTTCGGAGCGCTTCTAAGCGGTGGATTGGATTCAAGCCTGCTGTCTGCAATTGCCCAGTCGGAGATGGATGACAAGCTGCGTACATTTTCTATGGAATACGGAGCGAACAGGAATGGCATAAATTCTGACGTCACATTTTCGAGATTGATGGCGGCACGGCTTGGAACACAGCATACAGAGTATATATTCAATCCTGAGGATTACCGTGACATTCTGGAAAATGTAACCTGGCATATGGAAAAGCCAGTTGAATTAACGACCCCCTCCTTGTTTTTGCTATATCGGGAAATTAAAAAGGACGTCTCTGTAGTCATTTCGGGAGAAGGAGCGGATGAACTGTTTGGCGGGTATTACTTTTTTCTGAAAGATGATTATTCGGGGCCAATCCTTCAATTTCCTTGGGCGCCTTATTATCAGGAGGTATCCGGTCTTCTGGACCCTGCCGTCGAACAAAAGACAGGCTTCCACGAAAAGGTGCAATCGACGATACATCAATCGTTAAATCGATTCAAAAGCAGTGATAGCCTGAACCGTGTTTTGTATTTGTTTATGAAATATTATTTGCTAGAAATGCTTGAAAGACAGGATAAGACCAGTATGGCATCTGGCGTTGAAGTTAGAGTGCCGTTTCTGGATTACAGAATGGTGGAATGCATCATGAATCTGCCGTCAGGCTATAAGGTGAGGGATCACACCGAAAAATGGTTCTTGAAGCAAATAAGCAGACCACTTCTTCCGGTGGAGGTTGTCGACAGAAAGAAAAAACCGTTTCCGTTTCCGATTGATCCTAAATCTATTGTTAGCCAAAGAGAGCTGGCGATTGAGCTGTTAACCTCAGGTAACTCTAAAGTATCCTCTTACTTCGATAAGAAGAAAACATGCGATTTCTTAAACAAGCGGGGAGCATACAGAGGATTAGACAGCTTGGCGGTATTCAGAACATCACATGCATTGATCGCTCTTGAATTATGGCATAAAACGTTTGGAGTGTGAAAACGATGGCTATTTATGAGCTGCAGCAGATTGTTTCTGATACAACGAGGAAATTTATCCGAAATTCAGTTGCTCCGTTGGCGGCCGAAATCGATGAGAATGAAACGTTCCCTCTCGATAATTTCAAAGAGATGGGCAGGCTGGGGCTACTGGGCATTCCCTTTGATGAGGGGGTAGAAGGCCTGAATTTGGATTACTCCGCTTATATTCAATTTGTCCGTGAGCTGGCAGCTGAATGTGCTTCCACAGCGATGACGGTCGTCGCGCATAGCAGCTTATGCGGTAATCCAATCCATAAGTTCGGTACAGACCGTCAAAAGTCAACGTATCTGCATCGTCTAGTTACAGGACAGTCGATTGGAGCATTTGCACTTACAGAGCCGGACAGCGGGTCAGATATGGCATCGATGAGGACAAGGGCGATTGAAGAGAAGGATCATTATGTTCTGACCGGCTCCAAAACCTTTATTACGAATGCCAATGTGGCAAATGTTTTTATCGTGGCTGCAAGCACGGAGCCTAGTAAAAGGATGCTTGGTCTCTCTTTATTTATTGTAGACAGGGATTTGCAAGGCGTATCGCTCTCTGATAAAAAGGAACGCAAGCTTGGGATGAGAGGAGCTGATATGGGGGAGATCCATTTTAACCAAGTGGTCGTTCCAAAGGATAACATGATAGGTCGAAAAAATCTTGGCTTGGAGGTGCTGCATGATACGCTGGCCACTGCAAGAATCGGAATGGCAGCGATTGCTGTCGGTATTGCGGAGGGCGCACAACGGCATTGTCTGAAGTACGTCAAGCAAAGAAAGCAATTTAACCAATACTTATTCCAATTCCAGACGATTAAAAATATGCTCGCCGACATGGAAATGAATTTGAATGCTGCAAGGCTGCTGCTGGAAAAGGCGGTTTCTTTAAAAGACAGGGGCGAGCCCTTTGTAAAGGAAGCGTCTGAAGCCAAGCTCTTCGCTTCCGAAGCAGCGATGCGGATCACGAAGGATGTCGTACAAATTTTTGGCGGCTACGGATATTCACGCGAGTTACCGCTGGAGCGAATGTTTCGAGATGCAAAGCTGACGGAAATCGGAGATGGAACGTCGGAAATCCAACGTCTGATTATTGCGGAAGAACTAATAAAGAAACAGCGTTCTATTCAATAGCTTATTACAGGAGGCGAAATGATGAAGCACGGTAAAAGGAAATATCCGACAATTGAGCACCAAGCAGAGCGCGCATGGTACCCGCTGTCTTATCAGCAGGAAAGAATATTTTATCTTGATCAGCTGCGACCGGATGAAGCGTTGTGGAACAAAATTTCTGCCAAAAGATTAAAGGGCAAGCTTCATGTGGAGGCATTGCAGCATGCTGTTCAGGAGCTTGCGGAGCGTCATCAGGTGCTGCGGACGATGATTCGTCTAAAGGATCATCAGCCTGCTCAATCCTTTCCAAGTAATTCATCAGCTTGCTTTTATCAAATAGATTTGACAGAAGAAACTAAGCACAATCGAGAGCAGCGGATAACAGAGCTGATGAATGAACAGTGCAGTGTTCCCATTAAAGTCCGGGAGGAGGAGCCGCTTTTTCAAGTTCATTTCATTTTGCTAGAAAAAGAGGAAGCAATTCTAATTCTCAAGCTGCATCATATTATATCCGACGCTTCAACGTTTGAAATACTGTGGCGGGATTTAAAAATGCTGTACAACAGACAAATTGAGGACAGCTTAAGCTGTGAGCTTAGCCATCCAGGTGTTCCCTATGGAGACTATGTGTTATGGCAAAGGGAGATGTTTGCAGACGATCGCACCAGGGAGCAGGAGGAGTATTGGCTGGAACAATTCCAAGGCGAGCTGCCGATACTGGATTTGCCCGGTGATTTTAACGCTTCATCCGAGTTAAGCTTCCGTGGAGCTATCGAAAAGCTTGAGCTTCCCGGTGAATTAGTAAGTGAATTAAAGAAAATGTGCATGAAGCAGAGGGTTATCTTGTTTTCCATATTTTTGTCTGCCTATTATGTTCTTCTGCAAAAGTATTGTCGTCAGGAGGATATCGTCATTGGGACCGTGTTTTCAGGCAGGCATTATGGTCAGGAAATAAGCAGCGCAGCCGGTTTCTTTGTTAACACAGTCGCTATTAGGGCTGATGTAGATACAGAGACCACGTGGGGGAATTTGCTTCATACCGTTCACGATAAGGTGAATGAAGCTTTTTATATGCAGGATTATCCTTTTGAGCGACTGGTGCAAAAGCTGCATCCAAATCGGCAGAACAGCCGAAATCCTTTATATCGGGCAATGTTCAACATGGTAGCCGAGTCCAAGGATGATATTCATTTTGCTGGACTGAAGGAGCGTTGGGAACCCGCCGGATTGGATTCCACACAAACGGATTTATTATTTGATGTCAGGGAGCTGGATGGGAAGACGGAGCTATGGGTCGAATATAGTACGGAGCTGTTCCGCGCGGATACCATCAAGCGGTTGATGCAGCTATATGTGAATTTATTGCACAATATTGCTGCTAAGCCGGATGCACTCATTAAGGATTTACAGCTAACTAATTCACAAGAGCGCGATTTCCTGCTGGAAAGCTTAAACAGCACACAGCAAGAGTATATCGTTGACGGTTGTATACATGAGTGGTTTGAGAAGCAAGCAGAGCTTACGCCTGATCGTACTGCTCTTATATTTAAGGATGAGATCCTGACCTACATTGAGGTCAATCAAAGGGCGAATCAGCTTGCTCGTGTATTACGAAATTTCAGCGTAACGTCGGGAAGCATCGTTAGTATTATGGTACATCGTTCCTTTGATATGGTCATATCTGCATTAGCCGTATTCAAGGCTGGAGGAGCATATGTTCCGATCGATCCGGGATTGGCTGAAGAACGGATAAAGTACATGCTTGAGGATAGTAAATCCTGCTTGCTAGTAACCGATCCAGCAATAATTTATGAAGTGGGCATTATTCCTAAGTTGCTATTAAATGAGCCACTGATCGCTGAGCAGGATATACAAAATCTGAATCAGCTTAATAAGCAGGATGATCTGGCTTATATCATGTACACCTCAGGTTCTACAGGTAAACCAAAAGGGGTTATGATCGAGCATGCTGCGGCGCTAAGTACCTTGTGCTTTATGCAAGCCACCTTTCCGTTGGGAATGGATGATGCGCATCTTTTGAAAACAAACTATAGCTTTGATGTTTCCGTAACCGAGCTGTTTGGATGGTTTTTTGACGGCGGTAAGCTGGCGATCCTGGGTCCGGAGGAGGAGAAGGAGCCGCTAAAAATAGTTGAAGCCATTCGAAAGCATCGGATCACACACATTAATTTTTCACCGTCATTTCTGCACGCCTTTATCGAGGATCTCAACATAAGAAATATCCATCAATTAAGCGGATTAAAATATGTATTTGCCGCTGGAGAGGCTTTGAAAGCCCATGTAGTTAAGCAATTTTATACTCAAATAGCTGGAGAAACAGAGCTGGTTAATGTTTATGGACCTACTGAAGCGGCCATTTATGCAACCTATCACCGAGTGCCTAGACATACGGATGAGGAAAAAATACCGATTGGTCAAGCGCTGCATCATATGAACGCCTATATTTTAGATAAACATTCGCAGCTGGTCCCCAACGGTGTTATCGGTGAGCTCTGTTTAGGTGGCAAGGGTCTGGCACGCGGTTACTTGAATCGTTCCGAGATGACCAAGGGAAAATTTGTAGTTAACCCTTATAAAGCAGATGAGATTCTGTATCGGACAGGGGATTTGGTTAGCAGAAGAGACGATGGAGCTATCGATTATTACGGACGTATGGATCAACAGGTTAAAATCAGAGGCTATCGTATTGAATTGGGGGAAATCGAGGAGACACTCGCCAACCATCCTTCGATCAAGTGGGCCACTGTAATGGTCAGAGAGGATATTCCGGATCAGCAAAGGCTGGTAGCATACTGTGTTGTCGATTCAGAGGTTGAAGTCCATGAGGAGGAGTGGCGTCATCATTTGGCCCAATGGCTGCCTTCTTATATGATTCCATCAGCCTTTGTAGGTCTGTCATCTATCCCATTAAACTCTAGCGGGAAAGTGGACAAATATTCCCTGCCGGCTCCAGAACAGCATTCGGTCGTTGCCTCTAAAGAGCAGAGAGCGGTCACTGATACAGAGCGGAGATTAATTGAGATCACGGAAGGAATACTCGGAATCAGCGGCATTGCACCAGATAACAGCTTTTTTGATCTAGGCGGAAATTCTTTATTAACGATTCGCTTTATTTCAGAGATTGAGCATACCTTCAAGATCAGCCTGTCGTTGCTTGATTTTATAGATTTACCGAATATTGAAAACATAGCTGTAATGATTGAACCGCAGCTGCTCGCAGGCAGGTCGGCGGCAGAAAAAAATGAAAATACTTTCACAATCTAAGATGGAGAGTGAAATGTGTGACTAACTTAACGAGAAGATATCCCGAAATCGTACAAGCACCAGAGCGTTCGTCATATCCGTTATCGTATCAGCAGGAAAGAGTATATTATCTGGATCAATTAACTACAGAGGGTGCATTATGGAATCTGGTCTCAGTCAAAAGACTTAAAGGAATTCTTCATATTGACGCTATGAGACAGGCTGTTGGCCAGCTTATTGACAGGCATCCTGCACTCCGGACAATCATTAGCGTTGAAAATCGTCAGCTTATGCAAACCATACGGAAGACTGTACCGGATGTGCTCCAAATCGCTGATGCTTCTGCCGGTAATCGCAAAACGAGAGAACGGCAAGCACAGGACATCATTTCACAGCAATGTCTGATTCCTATTTCAATTAAAAAGCAGGAGCCGCTGTTTCAGGTCACTCTGGTTATTTTAGGTGAAGAGGAGTTTTTGCTGAGCTTAAGAGTTCATCATATTATAGCAGACGCTGCAACATTTCAAATACTATGGAAGGATTTGAAATGCTTTTACAACCAGACGGTTGATCAAAAGTGTGGAGCCAAGCAGCCCGGAGTTGATTATCACAAAATGCCTCCTCGCATTACATTTGGTGACTATGCCCTGTGGCAAAAGGAAGTGTTTGCTGAGGATAGAACCAGGGAACAGGAGGAGTATTGGCTTAATCAGTTTCAAGAGAAGCTGCCTGTGCTGGATTTATTAACTGATTTTCCCCAGCAAGCGCAAATCAGCTTTAACGGTTCACTTGAAAAGATGGTGCTGCCCGCCACACTAGTCAGGAATCTAAAGATGCAAAGCATGGAAAACCGTGTGATGTTGTTCTCCTTAATGCTGGCTGCCTACTTTATTCTGCTGCATAAATTGTGCCGCCAAGAAGATATTGTCGTGGGGACTGTTTTCTCTGGAAGACATTATCATCAGGAGCTTGCTTCCATGGCTGGTTTTTTTGTCAATACCGTTGCTATCCGTATGAATATTGACGAAGACATCACATGGTCAGAGATGCTGCAGCTTGTCCATAAAAGCGTGGACGAAGCCTATTGCATGCAGGATTACCCGTTTGAACGGCTCGTAAAACGATTGAATCCGGAACGTCATCATACCCGCAATCCACTGTTTAGGGCAATGTTTAATATGGTCACTGAAACTGCTAACGAGGGAATGTTTAGCGGGTTATCAGAAGCATGGGAGGAGGCTGTGTCAAACGCAACACAAACGGATTTATTGTTTGATGTTCGGCATCAGCCTGAAGCTACCGTTGTTTGGGTTGAGTATAACACCGATCTATTTCGCAAGGATACAATTCAGCACTTGTTGAGGTTGTATATGAATCTACTGGAGGATATTGCGGGAAATCCGCATGCTAGAGTCAATGAGCTAAGACTCACCAGTGCTGCAGATCGAAATTTGATTATAGAGCAATTCAATCATACAAGAGTAGAATACCCTTCAAATAAAAGTATTTATGAGCTGTTTCAGGAGCAGGTGAAGAAATCCCCAGACAGAGTTGCGATATGTGGAGAAAAGGTTACATTAAGCTACGCAGAGCTAAGCTATAAAGCTAGCAGACTATCTGCTTTGCTGCAAAGCAAAGGGGTTAAACAGGGGGATGTTGTTGGCTTAATAGCAGATCGGTCGGTTGAATTAATTGTTGGCATGCTGGCCATTATTCAATCAGGAGGAGCCTATTTGCCTATGGATGCGGCCTATTCTGCGGAGCGTATCCAATGGATGCTAAGGGATTGCAGCGCACAAACCGTTCTTGTTCAGGAGAATGCTATGACAGAAGGGCTTCAGGGAGTCTTTCAGGAATCGGGGACAGTATTCATAGAAATAGGCAGCCTGGACATTCTTGAACAAGTTGATAATGAGGTTGCACATCATTGCGCTGTTTTGCCGGAAGCATTGGCTTACATTATGTATACCTCCGGTTCAACAGGAACTCCAAAGGGAGTCATGATTGGACACAGAAATGTAGTTCGGCTTGTAATGAATCCTTTGTACGCAAATTTAGAGCCGGGCTCCCGTATTTTGCTGACCGGATCGCCATCGTTTGATGCTGCAACCTTTGAAATTTGGGGAGCACTGCTGAATGGCATGCGGTTATATCTAGCAGACGAGGAAATATTGCTCCGACACGAGCTATTAGGTAAGTACATTGCTAAGCATCAGATAAATATTTTATGGCTAACGGCTCCACTATTCAGACGGCTTGCCGAGCAGGAGCCATCCATTTTTGCAGCATTAGACACCTTGCTGGTTGGAGGAGACATCGTTTGTCCGAGGCAGGCAGCTAGGGTAAAGGCAGCCTGTCCTGGAGTAAGCATGCTTAACATGTATGGTCCCACTGAAAATACGACCTTTTCGACCTTTTACCCAATTAGCGAGGACAATGAAGACAGCATTCCGATAGGCAGACCAATAGGGAATTCTACAGCATATGTGGTGGATTCCTGCGGGAATCTGCTTCCGACGGGTGTGGCAGGAGAGCTGTGTGTAGGTGGGGACGGACTGGCACTGGGATATGTTAATCGGCCTGATTTAACGTCTGAAAAATTTATAGCCTTTCCTCAAATTTCGCAAGAAAGACTGTACCGCACAGGGGATTTGGCATTGTGGCTGCCGGACGGTAATCTGCAATTTCTAGGTCGCATGGACCAACAGGTGAAAATTCGTGGATACCGAGTTGAGCCTGGTGAGGTTGAAGGAGTGTTATTAACAGTACCAGGTGTGAAGGCAGCGGCAGTTTTGGCAAGAGATGATCCATCAGGTGACAAAATGCTGTATGCCTATCTCGTATGCTCCGACGAATTTAGATCGGAGGAAGCGGGAAACCACCTGGATAGACGACTGCCAAGGTACATGCATCCTTCAAAGCTGATTCGTGTAGAGAATATACCTTTAACCCGGAATGGGAAAATCGATATCGCTGCCCTTCCAAAGGAGGATACAGAAAAGAAGCATCTAACGCAAACAGCTCCGAACACTGATATCGCAGGAAGACTAGCTGAGATATGGAAGCATGTGCTTCATGTCGAGCACATATGGCTGGAAGACAGCTTTTTTGTACGGGGAGGACATTCATTGAAGGCGGCGGAATTGCTGTCCTGCGTGTATGAGGAGTTTGGTGTCCAGCTTTCACTGAAGGAAATTATTGAGCATGCGGTTCTGAAGGATATGGCCCATGCGGTTGAACAAGCTTGCTCAATGAAACACTGCAGTATCGATCAGGTTAGCAAGCAGCAATTTTATCCTGTATCCAGCAGTCAAAAAAGAATGTATCTGGTACATCATATGTCCAAATCAAAGGGTATTGTATACAACATGCCTATAGTGATGAGCATTGAAGGAGCTGTGAACCGGCATGCATTAGAAAAAGTATTTCAACAGCTGATTGATCGTCATGAATCCCTTCGGACGTCCTTTGAGATGAGAGAAGGTCATCCTGTACAGGTGATTTGGGATAAGGTTGATTTTCAACTGAAATATGTTGAGAAAATAGCCCCTCATGAGGCAGAGCCATTTATTCAATCCTTCATTAAGCCATTTGAGCTTGGCTCACCACCGTTGCTCAGGGCAGCGCTTCTTCATGTAGAGCCAAATCATCATTTACTTATAATCGATCAGCATCATATCGTTTCTGACGGTGTCTCGCTCAACATTTTATTTCAGGAAATAGGAAAGCTGTATCACGGGGAGCAGCTAACACCTCTATCACTACAATATAAGGATTTTGCAGCCTGGCAGAACAACCGCCTTGAGCAAGGTAATTCAGAGCTTGAAGCCTATTGGTTAGGCATCCTTGAGGGTGAATTGCCTGTGCTTCATTTACTTACAGATTATCCAAGGCGAGCTGCCCGAACATTTGAGGGTGATCGAATTCATTTTAAGGTTGATTCTAAGCAAACGATGTTGATCAGGCAGATGGCAGCTAACAACGGGGTGACAGTGTATATGCTGCTGCTTGCGAGCTTTCATTTGTTTTTGGCGAAATACAGTGGACAAGAGGATATCCTGGTCGGTACACCGATCTCAGGGCGATACATTCCTGAAGCGCAAAAAATAATGGGTATGTTTGTGAATACGCTAGTAATACGAAGCAAGCCCGTAGGCCATATTTCGTTTAAGCAATTTTTGCAGCAGATCAAGTCTACCGCTATTCATGCCTATGAGCATCAGGAGTACCCGTTTGACAGATTGGTGGAGAAAGCAGGAGCTAACCGGGATACGAGCCGCAATCCTGTTTTTGATGTCATGTTCAATATGCAGCAATCAGAGCTGAATCGATTGGAATTGGGACAATGGCGGTTATCTGAGCATAGCTTTCAATACAATATAGCGAAATTTGATTTGACCTTGACGGCCACCGAGCAGGATGGGGAGCTGTGCTTTGAAATGGAATATGCAGCAGACTTGTTTAAGCGAGAGACGGTTGAACGAATGTCCCGGCATTACCTTCATGTATTGGAGCAGGGGATTCATGATGCGGACAAGTTCATAGCTGAAATAGAGCTGGTTACTGAAACGGAGAAGCATCAGATTTTATTGGATTTTAACGATACGCTGAGAGCTTATCCGGCAGATAAATGCATTCATGAGCTATTCGATGAGCAAGCCATAGCTTTGATGGACAAGATTGCGCTGAGCAGCCAAGGGTATCATTGGACGTATGGTGAGCTGAACCGCATTTCTGACCTGCTTGCCAAATGGTTAAGAAAAAAAGGAATCCGTCCTGAGCAGACTGTAGGTGTTGTTGCTGAACGTTCCTGTGCGTTGGTTATAAGCATTCTGGCGATTTTGAAAGCAGGCGGTGTCTATTTGCCCATCGATCCATCCTATCCGGTAGATCGTGTCCGATATATGCTGGATGATTGTGAGGTCAAGCTGCTGCTAGTTCAACAGAAGATGAAGTCCTCGGCTCTGATAGCTGAGCTGTTGGAGCTAAGAGGAGAGACTGAGCTCGTTCTTGTGGGTGAACGCCCGCTTGAAGACTGGTATGTGGAGGAATCTGTTGATCTTGATGAGTCAAATCTAATTCAGGACAGTCGTCCAGAGTCATTGGCTTATATCATGTACACCTCCGGCACTACAGGTCAGCCCAAAGGGGTTATGGTAGAGCACAGAAATGTAGTAAGACTGGTGAAAAATTGCCATTATGCTCCCCTTTATGAAGGAACGAGAATATTACTTACCGGCTCACCCTCCTTTGATGCAGCAACCTTTGAGATATGGGGAGCATTGCTAAATGGAATGCAGCTTTTTATAGCCGATGATGATGTTTTAATGCGTGATGATTATTTAGCAGGCTTCCTTCAGGAGCACGACATAAATCTGTTATGGCTGACAGCTCCTTTATTTCGTCAGCTGGCTGACCGCAAGCCTGATTTGTTTCAACCGCTTCATACTTTATTGGTGGGAGGAGACGTCCTGCCAATCCATCAGGTGAAGCAAGTGCGTGAAGCATGTCCTGATTTGATCATTCAAAATATGTATGGCCCGACTGAAAATACGACCTTCTCTACTTATCATGTAGTGAATGACAGCTTGGAGGCTGGTATCCCTATTGGCAAGCCGATAACGAATTCAACGGCTTACATTATGGATCGCTACCGCAGACTGCTGCCAATAGGAGTAGTAGGGGAAATCTGCGTAGGCGGGGACGGGCTTGCCAGAGGATATGTGCATCGCGACGACTTAACGGATAGCAGATTTGTCCATAATCCGTATGCTCCCGGTGAACGCATGTATTTGACGGGCGATTTAGGCAGATGGCTGCCAGACGGAAGCATAGAATTTCTTGGACGCAGGGATAATCAGGTCAAAATTCGAGGCTACCGCATTGAAATAGAGGAGATCGAGCAGCAATTAAGAGCTTGTCCTGATATTCGAGAGGCGGTAGTTACGGTAGGCGAAAATTCGAGCGGTGAAAAACAATTAATCGCCTATGTAGTAACGAACGAGAGTGAGACAAAACCGCGAACGGAAGAATGGAGAGATCGTTTGGCTAAAGCTCTTCCGGCTTACATGATCCCGGCCTTGTTTTGCACGGTTGATTTCATCCCGCTAAAAGCAAATGGAAAAATGGATCTGTCTGCTCTTCCAAGTCCAGATCACATAGTATCAGAATCTGCTTACTCGAAAGACGATGGTGCTTCAACTGATATAGAGAAGAAGATGGTCGAGCTGATAAAAAGGCTGCTTTCGGTGGAGCACGTAAGGATGAGTGATCAACTGCTGCTTCTGGGAGGCCACTCCTTAATATTTATTAATCTGGCCATAGAAATCGAACAATTATTTGGTGTTAGTCTATCGATTGTTGATGTGATGGAGTCGCGGACGATCAGTGATTTAACTGCTAAAGTAGTACAACTGCATGAGGGAGATGTTCTGCAAAACATATAAGGATAAAGAAAGGAGGAGAGAGGAACAGGATGACTTATTCGGAGATCAGTAAAATTAGTGGTCAATATCATTATAAGTTGAAGCCGATGCTGTTAAGATCCGGCAGTGCCCCAACTCGTAAATTGTTTCTGGTTCATGATGGGACGGGGCGGATCGAAGGATATTTTAAGCTGTGTGCCGAGATTCATCCTGACTTTAACGTCTATGGTATTTTTTTGGACCCGAGAATTAACGGTACACCAAAGCAACTGTGTCTGGAGGATATTGCACGAAGCTATGTCCGGCAAATTCAGGACATTCAGGCTTCTGGCTTATATTATGTGGCCGGCTGGTCGATCGGCGGCTCAATCGCCTTTGAGATGGCTAATCAATTAGAGGAACAAGGACATCAGGTCGCCTTCTGCGGGTTGCTTGATCCTCCTCCTCCGGGATTTTACCCTCTGGAGGATGCAGAAAGCTTTAGCAGTGAGCATGAGAGAGAATGGATCTTTCCGTTCATTGAATCTAACACCTATATTAGGGAATTATCTGCATGCAGCTCCTTAGAGCAAATGTGGGAATCTCTGTTTGCTCATGCGGAGGAATACATCGTGAATAGTGATTCCCTGGTTGCCTATGTAAAAGAAAGATGGCCGTTACCTGATCATATTCTCTTTCAAACCAAATTATTGGAGCTGCTGTTTTCTCTTAACGTGATCAGAACACTTCACAGCTCAAGAGTATTGTATGCTCCCTCGCGTCGGTTAAAGGCAGCTGTTCATGTGTTTGGGGCGTCGGTTAATCCAATTGTACAGCTGAAGGAATGGAACAAATACAGCTTGTCCACACAACACCATCTTATATCCGGTAATCACTACACCATGCTGCAGTCTGAGCATGTCCGGTCATTTGCAAATCAATTGAATGCTGCGCTGCTATGAGGTCATAAACGTTAAGCTGTTCATCAAATTTGAAGCAAAGGGGAGATTTGCATGATTTCTGTAGGCATTGATATTGGGTCCCTTTCTACGAAATCAGCGGTTCTTAAGGACAAGAAAGAAGTGTTAGCCTATGACGTAGTGTACACCGGTGGAAATAATAGAGCATCCGCAGAAACCACATACAAAAATGTTTTGGAAAAGGCAGACTTAACCGCTTCAGATATTGACGTTGTGGTAACTACCGGGTACGGACGCGAAAATGTACCGTTCTCGAACAAAAATGCTTCAGAGATAACTTGCCATGCTAAAGGGATGTTTTTTTTGAATCCTGATATTCGCACTATTCTCGATATAGGCGGTCAGGACAGTAAGGCGATACAGATCGATGAAAATGGCGGAGTCGTTAATTTTATGATGAACGACAAATGTGCGGCCGGTTGTGGAAGATTTTTAGACATCATCGCCCGGGCTCTTAACGTAAATCTTGAGGATTTAGGCCGGTTGTCGTGTGAGGCCGAGAATGCCGCACGTATTAGCAGTATGTGTACCGTTTTTGCCGAAACGGAGGTGGTATCTCTCGTAGCTGTAGGAACTCCCGCTCCTAACATAATCAAGGGAGTTCATCATTCCATTGCAACGCGGGCCGGGGCATTGCTTAAATCGGTGGGGATTCAGGGTCCTTTGGGAATGAGCGGTGGAGTGGCTAAAAATATCGGAGTCGTATATGCACTGGAGGAGCTGCTGAAAATGCCGGTGCAGGTGACGGATTACCCGCAGGTGACAGGAGCGATTGGAGCTGCTTATATTGCGTAGCGATGCGGCTTCTTCAATAACCTCTACAATGAGGAGGATGAAATATGATCGAACAAATTGAGTTTTTTGACTTAATGAACCGGAATCGAATCGAATTTGTGAAGTCCGCAGGTCGTGCGGCTATCGGCTGGTCATCCATTTATACTCCTGAAGAAATTTTGTATGCAGCCAACCTGACACCCTTTCGCATTACAGGCGAGTATGCTGACAGTATTTCGCAGGCGGGCTCCATGATATGCAGCAATTATTGCTCCTATTTATTGCATTGTCTTGGTGAAGGAATCGAGGGGCATTATGATTTCGTAGACGGCTTTGTTTTTGTTGATGAATGTGATTGGCGGAAAAGGCTGTATGAAACGTGGACGAAAAATTTGCAGCCATCATTTCACTATTTGCTTGAGCTCCCCAAGACGGTGACTCCACAATCCCGCAAATACTTTTATATGCAGCTTAAGAAATGGATCCGTGCGCTTGAAGAACATTATCATATTGAGATAACGGAAGACAGGCTATTGAAGTCTATTCAAATTCACAATGAGACCCGACATTTACTCCAACAGCTTTATGAGCTTAGAAAATCCGATGCTCCACCTATAACAGGAGCAGAGGTCATGCAAATAGTTAAGGCAAGTACAGTGGGCTTAAAGGAGCAGTTCAACGCACAGCTATCGAATTATCTGCAGGAATTGAGCCATCGACAAAATACAGCTGCCAAGCGTCATCGCGTTTTGCTGTGCGGCAGCTATTATGACCAGCCGGAAATTACGGAAATTATTGAGCAGACCGGAGCTTTGATCGTATGTGAAGATTTAAGCACGGGAATTAAATATGTCGAGGGAGCAATAGATGAAGAGGCTGAACCGATTCAAGCGATAGCTGATTACTATCTTAACAAGGCTACTTGCGCCAGAATGTTTGATTCGGACATCCGCTTACAGCACTTGCTGCGCTTAATAGAAGAATATCAGGTAGAATCGGTGATTTATTTTACTTTGAAATTCTGTGATATTTATTTGATGGATTATCCATACATTTCCAGTCAGCTGCAAAAAAGAGGAATTTCCCTGTTGTTTATAGAGGGTGAGCAGCAGATGACGAATATCCAAAGCATCAAAACAAGAATTCAAACCTATCTTGAGACGAGAATGTTCTGAAAGGAGCACTCTGATGAATCGATTTGAAGTATTGGAGAATAACCGGGAAGTCCAATTGAAAAATATGTCGGAGGTTTTACAGTCGTGCCAAATGCAAGAGCCGTCGCAAGCAGATCAGTTAAAAACGACAAAGGTGAGGTCTTTGCTTAATGCTTATCGGCTTGCCAAGTCTTATGAGCCCAATGCGAAGGTTGCCTATGTTGTTGAACAGTTTCCTACCGAGCTGGTTTATGCACTGCGTATGATACCATGGAATATTGAATCGATGGCTATTTTACTGGCTCAATCCGGAAATTCGGATTATTTTATTAACTTGACCCAGCAAAACAATGTATCCAGGGATATTTGTTCATTTCTGCGGGGCTCGTTTGGCGTGATGATGGCGAACTGTTATCCGAAACCCGATATTGTGCTTGCTAATGATCAGCCCTGTGACTGCCTGGGGAAACTGGCTAATACAACGAGCAAGTATTACGATAGTCCCTTCTTGTCAATAACGACACCCAATGATCTGAATGAGGATTCAATTGCCTATTTGGCTGATCAGCTAAAGGAGCTTGTACAGGGTACGGCTCAAGCTCTGAATATCGAATTTGATGAGAAGCACTTTGATCGAACTATTTCACTGTCGAATGAAGCAAGGGAATATTACTGTAAAGCTGCTGATTTGCTTAAAGAATACAGGCTGCCGGGCATTTCAAGAGAGCTGCTGGAGATTTTCGCGATGAATGCTTTTGGCACGGAGGAAAATGTCCGGCTATGCCAAATAGTATATCAGGATGCGCTTGAATTACGGGAACAGATTAAGGATCAAGGCATGAGAAGACGTATTTTATGGGCCGGACAAGCACCTGATGATTCTCATGAAATTATTAAGTATATGGAGCAAGAGGTAGAGATCATTTATTGGGCTCCGTTATGGAACAGCAATATCATGAAGCTCGATCCGTCAGATCCGTATCGCAGCATAGCAATTCGGGCTATTGATTATCACTGGAGTATGGAAAGACAGCAGCAGAATCTGTTAAGTGTGTGCGAAGCATATCACATTGATGGTATAGTGATCTCTAATGCCTGGGGATGCCGTAACATGCTTGCATTAAGCCCGATGATTCGGGAGGTGTGCAGTGACAGGAAAATGAAGTACCTGACGATTAATGTTGATTTTATAGACCGAAACAACTATGCTTTTAATCATATTAAGAACAGAGTTGATGCGTTTCTTGAAATACTGGAATAATTGTTGAATGATGATGGAGAGGCTTTCTACAGGCTGGCATGTGAAGCTTGAGAGAGAGCCTCTTTTTTAACAAGAAATTTACAATGGATTCGGGGTCACTATCGTTCCTTTTTGCGGCATCGATTCAGCATCTATACCATTAAAAAAAACGGCAAACCCTCGGCTAAAATTGGAGAAAGCGTTTTTGCAGGGTTCTTAAACCTAAAAATGGGACTACAAACTTTAGAGCAAACCAGGCGTAGGTTCCTATTAAGCCATGAATAAATAAAACGATGAGCCATGATATTAATGCAGCCATAAATATTGTACAATTAACGTACCCGCATGATCGAAGTAGTTTTTTCATTCTAATTTCCTCATTATATGATTATTATTTCTCTATTAATAGACGTTAGCAGGATGCTCTAACCCTGCATTCATCTGGAGTTTATGAAGGAGGAGATTAGTCATAAATGTAGAATTATACCTACTAGATTTGCAACCAAGATGCGTTGTTCGACGTATACTTCTTAGGTCAAATTATTCATAAAGTGAGGAATTTGAACAATGGCAATCATAGATGTTATTAAATACGACGGCTCTCCCAATGTTTTCGCCTGGAAGCATCCTGAGAGTGAACTAGGCACATGGACTCAACTTATCGTTAATCAATCGCAAGAAGCGATTCTTTTCAAAGACGGGAGAGCTCTTGATCTTTTTGGAGCTGGACGTCATACATTAAGCACGGCTAATATTCCGATATTGAACAACCTTATCAACTTGCCGTTCGGAGGTAAATCTCCGTTTGCAGCCGAGGTATGGTATGTTAATAAAGCGAGTGCTCTGGATGTAAAATGGGGAACTACCAATTCCATTCAGGTACAGGACCCGAAATACAATATCATTGTCCCTGTAAGAGCATTTGGTCAATTAGGGATTCAAATCGAGGATTCCCGCAAGTTTTTGCTCAAGCTGGTAGGGACGCTGCCTTCATTTGATCAGAATAGACTGGTAGAGTATTTCCGCGGCTTGATTTTGATGAATATTAACTCTATGCTGACCTCTTATTTAGTACATAAGAAAATTACTGTGCTGGAAATTAATGCGTATATTGCTGAAATGTCGAAGCATTTCGAAAAGGCGATTGCTCCTGCATTTGAGGAATGTGGTATTCGCATTCTTAATCTGTACATTCATAATGTGAACCTCCCGGAGGACGATTCTTCAGTCAAGCGTCTGAGAGAAGCGTTGGCACGTAAGGCGGAAATGGATATTATCGGCTTTAACTATCAGCAGGAGCGTACTTTTGATACACTTGAGGGCGCTGCAAAAAACGAAGGAAGCATGCAAGCGGGATTTATGGGAGCAGGAGTGGGGGTTGGTATGGGCTATAGCATGGGTGGGCCTATTGCCAACGAAATGTCAAAAATGACCGGAGCTTTGAATACTAGCTCAACGGTTATATCAAGGGCCTGTCCAAGCTGTCATCATGTAAATTCTATCGAATCCGCATTTTGCGGAGGATGTGGCATAGCGTTAAAGGATGGTGAGAAAGCGGCTCAGTCTCCGATATCGCAAGCCGTATGCAATCGTTGTGGCTCTCCTCTACAGAAAGACTCAAAATTTTGCGCCAATTGTGGCGATAAATATTTCGCTTGTCCAACCTGCGGGACCGATAACGACGAAAGCAGCGTGGAGTGTGTAAAATGCCATTCACCACTGCCCAAGCAGTGTCCAAGCTGTCGCCAAATTCAAATGGGTGACGCCAAGTTTTGCGGAAACTGTGGTGAAAATCTCGCCCTGCAGTGTAAAAATTGCGGACACGAGGTCAAGCCAAAGCAAAAGTTTTGTTTAGAGTGCGGCAGCAATCTTCTTGAAGGAGGGGGCTGATTATGAGCTTCAGAAGAAAAGGGGCTGCAGAAATCACCTCATTATTGTATCTGATCGTAATCATTGCGACCTCGTTCATATACATTACCATTCAGGGAAGCCATTTTATATCGCTGGCCTTTTGGGTGTCGCTTGCGGCAATGTTTTTAGCTGAAACAGCACTGTGGCGTTATTGTTTGTTCATGATACGGAATATGAAGGATGTAAAAGCTTTTCTTCCAGGTTATTTATCGCTTGGGGTTGTCATTGCAGCTTATTTGTTTGCCGTTGGTATATACTCGTTTGGTGGAACCTATGTGCTATCCGTCGAATGGTATATTGTTGTTCATATTTTGACGCTAGTTGCTGCTCTTATTGTAGCTGGACTTATCATTTTATTTATTAGATCCGCCCGGAATCATGAACAGGATATTCAATTTCATACCGTAAAGCTGAACGAGATCGAAATGGCTCTAAAAGAAATACATAGAAAAACGAAATCTCTTCATTTGACGCAAATGGAAGAAATCGATTCTTTGATCTATCGGCTTATTGAGAAGGTTCGCTACAGTGATCCTATCACCCCTGATTCGCTGCTATACCTGAATCAGCAGTTGATGAATAGTATAAATACTTTGGATATAGAGTTAACCGGGGCTCAGTCAGGTGATCATGATATTACATACGAAATGATGGTTCAATATATTAATGATGTTCATCATCGTCTTGTAGCGCGAAACGAGCAGGTGCTTCAAGCGAAATCATAACACAAAGATTTTGGCTTAAGGAGGGGGAAAATGAAGAAGGTAGCTTCAATACTCTTAATGGTGTTCTCTTCATTTTTGCTTATGTTTTTTATAGTTATGGCTTTAATACTACTTTTAAGTGATTTTCATTTAGGTAGCTTTATAATAGCTTTAATTATTTTCTTGTTTCCTGGTGTGATCTTGCTTGTAGTCAGCATAAAAATGTTTTCGGGGGGCAGTAAGAGTAATTCTGATCCTCGTCTTGCAGGAATGCATGGGCAGTCTGCAACGACTGGAGGCGGCTCTTTTAAGCAACCAAAGCCCGCCCCAAGCTCTGCAACAGATGATGTACACACAATTAACCTGTTTGACCCAAATCCGAATGCTAATTCAAGAAGAAGGTTCAATGTCTCAAACGGGTCGGTACACACGACACAAACTACATTTTCAACGACAACGACAACCACTTCATCTTCTAATTTTGATCCAAAAGCGATTAATGTAACGTTTACTAACATTTTTGGCGGGGACAACGAAGCCAAGCCGGAAGAGCCCAAGGGACCTGTAACCGTTGAATGCTCCGGCTGTGGTTCCAAAACTCTAGTTCAGCCTAATCAATCAGCAAAATGCGAGTTTTGCGGAACGATGGTTACGTACAGACAACCGTAAACAAAGATGCCATGAATCGATCACCTCAATCTCACGGTATGGGTAGTGATTCATGGTGTTTTTATTTCTAAAGTGCTTAAAGGGTGATTTGTGGACAAATTCATTCTGTTGCCGCACCCTCCTTTATTTTAGATGGAATATTATTATTTGCAGTAATAAAATACCTTTTCTAACGACGCGCCTGACAAAGCTTAACTTTGTTCGGTGCTTTTTTGCATGCAAATGCAAGGAGAAGAGTCCTCTTTATGAATGTGAGTATATTCAAGAATTAGAGCAGGATTTTCTATTCTGAGCATAAGCTCCCGATGATAAGATCGTGTTGAAAACAGATGCTACCAAATGAAGGGGAGGATTTACAAAATGAAAAGGTCTTTGAAAGCGTTGCCGCTGCTGCTCGTAATCATGATGTTTGCAGCCATACTCTCTGCATGTAATAGCGGCAGCAGCAAGGTCGATGTGGGAATCGTGCTGCCGACTAAGGATGAGCCAAGATGGGTGCAGGATGAGCAAAGATTTAAAGATGCTTTGAAAGACACGAAGTACTCAACAGAAATTTTATTTAGTCAGGGATCGTCGGCTAAAGAAAAAGAGAACGTGGATGCATTGATTGCGAAAGGAATCAAGGTGTTGATCATTTGTCCACAGGACGGTGACGCTGCAGCTGCAGCGGTTGAAGCGGCTAAAAAAGCTGGAATCAAAGTCATCTCTTATGACCGCCTGATTACCAATACGGATGCTATCGATTACTATGTAACCTTTGATAGTGTTGCTGTAGGTAAGGCTCAAGCCCAATACTTAGTAGATCATGCTAAAGGCAACGGCCAACCATTGTACTTGTATGCAGGGGCAGCCTCCGACAATAACGCATTTTTGTTCTTCCAGGGAGCCTGGTCCGTGCTTCAGCCTAAGGTTGCCGAGGGTGCTTTCAAGATCGTAAATTCCAGTGAAGCAGTAGCATTGCAAAATAGCCCGGAGTTGTCACGTGATCAGCTAAGTAAAATTATTAGCCAGGTTACTACCAACTGGGACCCGAATGAAGCGAAAAACAAAGCCCAAACTCACTTGACAGCAGCTTCTGCTGATCAAAAAGGTGATGTAGCTATTTTGGCTCCGAATGATGGTACGGCTCGTTCGATCGCTGATGTATTTGCATCGGATAGTGCTGTTAGCAGTTTTTTGGTAACAGGCCAAGATGCTGAAAAAGCATCAATTCAATACATTATTGACGGTAAACAATCGATGACCGTATTTAAGGATGTTCGTAATCTCGTTAAAGATTCAATCGGGATGGCGATATCAATCCTGGACGGTAAAACACCGGAAACTACGGGCTCATACAACAACGGTAAAATTGATGTTCAAGCAAAACAAACAGACGTTATCGTAGTCGACAAAGACAATGTGAAAGCCTCGCTTATCGATTCCGGATATTATGAAGCAAGTGAATTCACCGGTTTGTAGGGTCACATGAGGATAATTTGGATTTAGGATAGCTTGGATGGAGTAGTGATAGTAAATCTATCACTACTTCCGTTATTCTACGATTTGTTTTGTAAGGGGAGTAATCAAATGTTGAATCCATATATTCTAGAGATGAATAGTATTTCCAAGGAATTTACAGGTGTGAAAGCACTGTCCAAAGTGAATTTCAAGGTGAATCAGGGAGAAATTCATTGCCTGATCGGAGAAAATGGCGCTGGCAAATCCACATTGATGAAAGTGCTGAGCGGCGTGTATCCCCACGGCACTTATTCGGGTGACATCGTGTTCGAAGGGCAGGTTCAAAGCTTCAGCAAAATTAGTGACAGTGTCAAAGCAGGCATCGCTATCATTTACCAAGAGCTTGCGCTGTTTCCTGATTTGACGGTGTATGAGAACATTTTTGCCGGGAATGAAGTAACCAGAGGCTCAGTGGTCGACTGGAATCAAACGATTGTAAAAGCACAGGCAATGCTGCAAAAGGTCAAGCTTGACGTAAATCCGGACGTATTGATCAAGGATTTGGGCGTGGGCAAACAGCAGCTCGTTGAGATTGCCAAAGCCTTAAGCAAGGATGTAAAGCTTCTAATTCTGGATGAGCCTACCGCCGCTCTTAATGAGGATGATAGCGAAAATCTGCTCCAGCTTCTCAGAGAGCTGAGGGAGCAAGGAATTACTAGCATTATGATCTCGCATAAGCTGAAGGAGGTCATTGAGATTGCGGACCAGGTAACCGTATTGCGGGATGGTCAGACGATATGTACTCTCGATGCATCCAAAAATGAAATCTCGGAAGCGGTCATCATCAAGAACATGGTTGGCCGGGAAATCGATGACATCTATCCTAAAAGGAACAAAAAAGAGTTCGGCGACAAGGTGATTGAAGTTCAGAACTGGTCGGCCTTTGACACTAAATTGGGCAGGGATGTTGTCAAAAACGTGAATCTTCACGTGAATAAGGGTGAAATTATCGGAATCGCCGGGCTTATGGGTTCAGGACGAACGGAATTAGCACAGAGCATTTTTGGAAATCCGAAATCCTATAAGCTAAGCGGGAACCTGTATTCCGGAGGAATTAAAAAGGTATTCAAAAATCCAAAGAATGCCATTGATGATGGAATTGCTTATGTGACGGAGGATCGGAAGGGTGACGGACTGTTTTTGATCCAGGATATTAAACAGAACATCTCGGTCGCTAACCTGCATGCAATCTCCTCGCAAGGGGTCATTAATTCCAACGAAGAAATCAAGATATCCAATGAATATAAACAGTCTATAAACATCAAGGCACCTTCAGTCGAGCAGCTGGTCGGAAATTTAAGCGGAGGGAACCAACAGAAGGTATCGTTGGGAAAATGGTTGTTTGTAAGTCCCAAGCTGCTAATTCTGGATGAACCTACGCGCGGAATAGACGTTGGTGCTAAATATGAAATATATACCATCATGAACAGACTGATCAGTGAAGGCATGAGCATCATTATGATTTCATCCGAATTGACGGAAGTGCTTGGAATGAGCGACCGAATTTATGTCATGGCGGAAGGACAAATCAAGGGTGAGCTGCCTATAGATGAAGCGGATCAAGAAAAAATAATGAAGCTTGCAACACAATAGGAGGAATACCGGTGAAACTACTCAAGGAAGCAAAATCATTAATATCCGTCAATATTCGGGACTACGGGATGTACATTGCTTTGTTTATCATTATGCTGACCTTCTCGATTATGACGGATGGTCTGTTTATGTCATCCCGCAACATAAGCAATCTTATAGACGCAACCGGTTATATTGCCGTGTTAGCGGTAGGGATGACGCTGGTCATCGTCATTCGACACATCGATCTATCCGTCGGATTCGCAGCAGGATTTCTTGGCGCAATTGCGGCGATCCTGTTAACCCAGGCGGGTGTGCCCGTATATATCACCATACCGCTCATTTTGGTATTGGGGATTATAATCGGGTTATTCAACGGCTTTTTGGTTGCGCAAATGGGAATTCCTTCGTTTGTTGCCTCTCTGGCGGCGATGTTGATTTTCAGAGGCGCATTGCTTCGAGTCACTGAAAAGACGGGAACTATAATCGTTAAGGATGAGCATTTCAACGCGATCGGCAATGGATTCATTCCAGCAATTGCAACCGTCGGAGGCTTGAATCTATTATCATTAATTATCGGCGCCATAATTATCGCACTGTTCATTTATTTTGAAATTTCCAAGAGAAGAAACAAGCTCAAATACAATTTCGAAGTAATATCTAACGGAATGTTTAGTTTAAAGGTCGTATTTATCTCAGTAATTATTGCTTACATTACATGGATTTTGGCAGGCTACAACGGCTTCTCATGGACGGTAGTTATAGTAATGATTGTTGTTGTCATCTATCACTTCATTACCACATCGACGGTTATCGGACGCCACATTTATGCCGTAGGCAGCAATCCGGAAGCAGCGCATTTAAGCGGGATTAGCGTTAAAAAAATTACTTACATTGTGTTCTGTTCGATGGGGATGCTATCCGCTTTATCAGGGATATTATTTACCTCTCGCTTGCAATCTGCGACAACAACTGCGGGTACATTATTTGAGCTTGATGCGATCGCAGCAGCTTATGTGGGTGGAGTATCGGCTGCCGGGGGAGTAGGTAAAATAACAGGCTCGATCATAGGCGCTATCGTAATGGCCTCCTTATCGAGCGGCATGAACCTGCTGGGTGTAGGGATATCCTATCAATATATGATTCGCGGCGGGGTGTTAGCGTTGGCCGTTATTTTTGATGTCATGACCCGTAAACAAAGAGCAAGAGCATAACCTTATTAGGATTCAGCTCTTCAGGAAATACAGAAAAGCCAAGGAGCTGTTGCTGTTTGGCTTTTTTTAACAAAAAACGACAATATTCAATTTGAATTGACATAAAAAATATCTGATGACATAATGTTCCTATCGAGAAGTCTTGCCTAAAGTGCAATCGTTTGTACTAATCTCTATAAAATAGGACTTCCGTTCTTTGATTTCTATGAACACGATGGTTCGGCGATCAATTGTAAGCGTATACATAAAGCGGTTTCATTTTTTTTGCACTACATATCATTACAGCTGTAACCCTGGTTTCAGAGCCCGATTGGGCTATTGAAATAAAAAAATTAAAAGGAGAGTTAGTTTGATGAGAAAAGCAAGGCCATTATGGAGTATTGTTCTACTCGTAGCTTTATTTATGCAAACGTTAGGCATTTCAGTATCAGCGCAAGGCAATACGGACGTTCCGTTAACGAGAAATGTCAGTGTACTGGCAAGCTCTGCGGATTACGGGCTTCCGGCCAGCACGAAGGATGGACTTATTTTTCATGCATGGAACTGGTCATTTGATAACATAACCAATAATATGGCTGCAATAGCAGCGGCAGGGTTCAAGTCAGTTCAAGTATCTCCGATTCAAGGAACCAAGGAAGGCACGATGGATGGAAGCAAATGGTGGCTTCTGTACCAGCCTGTTAATTTTAATATCGGGAATGCACAGCTTGGAAGCAGAGATCAGTTCAAGAAACTATGTGATGAAGCGGAAAAATACGGCATCAGCATCATCGTGGATGTCGTAGCTAACCATACGGCTAACGCCGGCGGCGGCAATCTGGAGTATGCTCCGGCCTACAATGTGGACTCTTCGATCCGAAACAACTCTAATTTCTGGCATGAGGCAAGAGGTGTTGATAACTGGAATGACAGATGGCAGGTTACGCATTTGGGGATTCGTCTTCCGGACCTGAATACCTCCAACCAGGAATTACAGGATAAAATTATAGCATTTCTGAACGATGCGGTTTCTCTGGGAGCCGACGGTTTCCGGTTTGATGCAGCCAAGCATATTGAATTGCCTAGTGATCCAGGGGGCTCCAACTTCTGGCCGCGGGTATTGGGCTCGTTAAATAACAAAGACAATCTGTACATTTACGGCGAGGTTCTTCAAGGTGGAGCGGATGCATTCGCTCAATATTCTAACTATATGAGCGTTACAGCTTCTTATTATGGAGATTCCGTGAGACATGCTGTAGGCTTTAACAGCAGCAAAAATGTCAACGGTGCAAAAGATTATAACGCAAGCGGAGTAAGCTCCTCCAAATTAGTGACATGGGTTGAATCACATGATAGCTATGCCAATGATGGTAATGAGTCGACGTACATGAGCGATTGGCATATTAAAATGGGATGGTCAATCATTGCTTCGCGCGCTCAAACTACATCGCTTTTCTTCAATAGACCTGCAGGTGGCGGGAAATTTGCAGGAAGCCTGGGTACGCCTGGCAACAGCCTTTGGAAAGATGCGGATATTGTCGCAGTCAACAAATTTCATAATGCCATGGTGGGTCAAGGGGAGTATTTAAGAACCCAAGGCAATGAAATCATGCTGGTTGAGCGCGGAAGCAAAGGGATGACGATCGTCAATCTCGGCGGTGACGCTTATATCAATTCAGACACCAATCTTGCAAATGGCACATATACCAACAAGGCTAGCGGCGGCGGTACCTTTACAGTATCCAATGGTAAAATTACCGGCAACATCGGGGGAGGTAAAATTGCTGTATTGTACGAAGCAACCTCTAACGCGCCAACGATCTCTATCGATAAGGCTGAAGGCGATTTCTATACAGATGCCTTGTCAGTAAAAGTGAATTTGTCCAATGCATCCAGTGCCACATACACGGTGAATAATGGATCATCAGTCGCCATTAACTCTGGGGATACCGTAACGTTTGGAGCAGGAGCCGCTTTTGGAACCACCTTTGTTCTGAAGGTTACGGCGAACGGTGCTGCCGGACAAACGACGAAGTCGTTCACGTTTACGAAAGCAAATTCAAGCGCTGCACTGGTTGTGCATTATTACAAGCCTGCCAGCTGGGGAACGCCTAACATTTACTTCTACGATGATAGTGTCACACCGACAAAAATCGGTACAGCCTGGCCGGGAGCTGCTATGAAAAATGATGGAAACGGATGGTATTCATATACGATTTCCGGCTGGAATCAAGCTAAAGTTATTTTCACCTCGAATGGAAATCAGATTCCGGGAGTCAACCAGCCGGGTTATCTGGTAAACGGTGAGAAGTGGATCAAGGATGGAGTCGTTTATCCGCAAAATCCGGATACTGTAACAGAAGCACCAACCGTATCGGTTGATAAATCTGAGGGTGCGTTTAACAGCGAGAGTCTTGAAGTTACGCTGAGTCATCAAGGGGCTGACAGCGCGACTTACTCTTTGAACGGCGCTTCGCCGGTATCCTTCACATCGGGAACAAAAATTACAATAGGTGCCGGTGATGCAAACGGAACAACGTACTCATTAACGATAACAGCATCCAATTCCGGCGGTACAACGACAAAAGCATATTCCTTTACTAAGCAAAAACAAACCGATCAATCCTTCACCGTGCATTTTTACAAGCCGGCTAGCTGGGGAACGCCTAATATTTACTTCTATGATGAAAGCGTTTCACCTAAGAGAGAAAGTGCAGCTTGGCCGGGTGCAGCTATGCAAAATGAAGGAGATGGCTGGTATTCCTACACGATATCCGGATGGGATAAAGCCAATGTCATTTTCAATAGCAACGGTCAGCAAACTCCAGCAGCCAGTCAATCCGGCTATTTGGTTACAGCAAATGCGTGGATCAAGGATGGAGTTGTTTCAAATCAGGCTCCGGAGCAACCGGACAACACGCTTGTTCCTGTGAAGTTTAACATTAAAAACGCAACTACTTTAATGGGACAAAACATCTATATTGTTGGCAATATTGCCGAGCTTGGAAACTGGAATCCGGCAAATGCGGTCGGACCGGCAATATGCCCGGAATATCCGAATTGGACGATTACGATCAATCTTCCGGCGGGTGCAAATATAGAGTTCAAAACTGTCAAAAAAGACAGCACTAACAATGTAGTGTGGGAATCAGGACAAAATCACAAGTTTACCGTTGATGCGAGCAATCCGGTTGTAGATTTCAATTTTAACAATTAATTAGCTATCATTAAGCGCATCCACTCAGAACACCCGGTATATTGGGCTGAGCGGATGCGCTTTTTCTCAGGACGAATTAGGTTGTTGAAGAACCTTGAGCTGTAATAAAATACATATATTGGATGAAACATTATGACAATCCTGTTGCAATATTCAGAAAATAGAGCAAAAGATGTCCACCGATTGAGGACATCTTTTTATTTTTGACCCGAATAGGTGTATAATAAAATAGATGTGAATCGTCATCGACATAGAGAAATATACGAGGAGTGTTTACACAATGAGCAAGACGGTACCTGTCGGCGTATCTGCGCGTCATATTCACTTAACACAAGAGCATATTGAGGCATTGTTTGGCAAAGGTTATCAATTAACTGAATTCAAACCGTTGTCTCAACCAGGACAGTTTGCAGCTAACGAAACTGTAGCTGTTATCGGTTCTAAAGGGCAATTTGACAAGGTTCGTATTTTGGGACCAGCACGTCCAGCATCTCAATTGGAGATTTCCCGTACGGACTCCTTTGCAATTGGCGTTAAAGCACCAGTTCGCGAATCCGGTAAGATTGATGGGACTCCAGGCATTACTGTGAAAGGTTCTGCTGGCGAAGTTGAGCTACAAGAAGGCGTTATCGTAGCTGCAAGACATATTCATTTCCATACTTCTGATGCAGAAAAATGGGGCATTAAAGACAAGGATCTGCTTAAGGTTCGCCTTGGAGGGGAACGCGGTTTGGTTCTTGAGAACGTAATTGCCCGTGTATCCGACAATTTTGCTTTGGACATGCACATTGATACAGATGAAGCAAATGCCGCTGGAGCTAATAATGGTGACACTGCTGAAATCGTAGAATAATTCAATCCTAGATTAGAACAGTATAAAAAGGTGGACTTTCGGGCTTGTTGTTTTTGCCCAGTAAAGTCCACCTTTTTTATGCCGCTGATTGTTAGGTTGTATCTCGTCAGCTATGTGCTGATTCATTTTCAATGGAGACTGCGTGTGCGATACAAGGAATGCTCTCGCCCTGCTGAAATGAAAGCGGCGACAGCAGCGCACCAGTAGCAACAACCAAGATCCGGTTCAATTTACCTGCCTTCAGCTGATTTAGCAAATGACCGTAAGTAACGACTGCTGAGCAGCCGCAGCCGCTCGCTCCAGCTTGAACCTTCTGCTTGTTATAGTCATAAATCATCATGCCGCAGTCCTTGTAGGTGGTCTGATTTATTGGAAATTTGTGTCTCTCGAACAGCTCGTTCGCAATATCATAACCGACCTTGGACAAATCCCCGGTTACGATTAGATCATAATAAGACGGATCTATTTGCATATCGCGAAAATGAGCTTGAATCGTATCTACCGCTGCCGGAGCCATCGCAGCCCCCATGTTAAACGGATCAGTAATGCCCATATCGATGACCTTGCCGATGGTCGCCGAGGTGACGACAGGGCCATCGCCTTCTAATGACAAAACGGCTGATCCGGATCCGGTTACTGTAAACTGAGCGGTTGGTGGCTTTTGCGAGCCGTATTCGGTCGGATAGCGGAATTGCTTTTCAACACTTGCATTGTGACTGCATGTGCCGGCTAAAGCATATTTAGCTCCTCCATAATTAACGATAAAGGAAGCCAGTGACAGGCTTTCCATTGAGGTCGAGCAGGCACCAAACAACCCGAAATAAGGAATGCTTAGTGAACGCGCCGCAAAGCTGCTGCTAATGATTTGGTTCATCAGATCGCCGCCAAAATAAAATTGTATGGCTTCCTTCGTTAAACCAGCTTTTTTAATGGCAAGATCTGCCGATTCCTCGATTAGCACTCTTTCAGCCTTTTCCCAGCTCTCTTGACCGATGTACAAATCACCGTGTATCTTGTCAAACTCATTCGCCAGAGGACCTTGTCCTTCGAAGGGTCCTACAACAGTACCGGTGCTGATTATTTTAGGCTTATTTGAATAAATCCAGCTCTGATGGCCTTTGAGCATATCAGTGACCTCCTCCCGCAAAGCCCGGAACAAATATGGCATAAATGATCCCGACAAAAAAAGCGGCCACTGTTCCGAATACAATGACAGATCCGGCGAGCTGGAACATTCCGGCTCCTACACCAAGCACTAATCCTTCGCTTCTATGCTCAATCGCTGAAGATGCCATAGAGTTGGCGAACCCCGTCACTGGAACAGCGGTACCTGCTCCAGCCCATTGGGCGATTTTATCGTAAACGCCGATACTGGTTAAGATTATTGACAGAATAATCAGAACAGCGACCGTAGGGTTGCCCGCTTCCTTCTCGCTGAATCCGCCGTAAGCAATAAAAGCTTGTCGAATACACTCCCCAATCAGGCAAATTAGGCCTCCCGACAAAAAAGCACGAATGCAGTTGGCGAAGGTGGGACGTTTAGGTTCCTTGGCCATCGCCAGACGCTGGTATTGCTGCTGCATGGGTGTAAGGTTCTTTCTTGCTTTCTTCGGCATATTGAAGAAATACCTCCTTTACTGTGACAAAATGGGTTTGACCTGATCAATTACCTGCTGAAGCTGCAAAGAGCATTCAGTGTACATAGTTTTCACCGTTGGATTTTCTGATGATAAGGCATACATCTCAAGGTCGGCTTCACATGTTTTCAATTGGGCGAGCAGAGTAGCCTTTGCTTGGGGCTGCGGCACCTTTAGCTTGTCGTCGTATAGATCTACAGTGAATTGACCATAGCTGTCGATTTGTCCCACAAAGACATTGTCAGAGGATACGCCAAGCTTCTCCAGCTCTGTGTTAAGCCATTGCCTGCTCAAACCTGCTGCTGAAAGCCCCTCATCCATAATTTCTCCGTCCAGAATTACATTTTGCGGCTCTCTTTCCGGAGAGACCTTGATACCCAAATGGGATGGGGTTATCGGTAAATACTCATTTTTGGGCAGCACATTAATTTCTCCGCTGGGCTCCATAATTGCAAATTCCACCTGAGCGGTCTGAAATATACTTCTTTTTCGAAGCTGCTCCAACAATTCTTCATTTGTCAGCTTTTCTTTCTTCAAGTTATCCTCAAGTATTTTGCCATCCTTAATTAATATGGTTCCTTTCCCGTCGATCAGGTCCCTCGCTTTTTTACTTTTGATCTGCAAATATTCAATACCAAACGATACGAACGACCACACCGCTAATGAAATAATTCCTAAGTACCAATCCGTGCCTACATCTACAGAAATATAAGCAGTAATACTACCTATTGTGATTCCTGTAATGTACTCGAACGGGGATAGCTGGGAAATTTGTCGTTTGCCAAGCAATTTGGTAAGGGCAAATAGAACAATTACCGAGACTAGTGTTCGTACAACGACTTCTAACCATTGTGGCATAAATGAGTGACTCCTTTCAGCCGATGGCTTATCCTCAACAGTGAATTAATCCAATTATGTGCAAACACCGAATTTTTACTACAACAAAATCTGGTAATTCGAGCTGTGCATGAGAGGTAGGCAATCAGGCTAAATTATGATTTGTCGCAAGGCGATGAATACAACAAGGTGGTGATATCATGACAGTAGCATCTCAAGTTAAAACAACATTGGCTTCGTTGAAAAGTGCTCAAGCTAGTTTAGAAACATTTGCTCTTGGAACACAAAACCAGGAAGCTAAAACCTTGTTTACCAACGCAGCTGAGCAAACTCAGAAAATTGTGACCCAGGTCGAAGGCCGAGTGAAGCAGCTGGAGAACGAAGAACCACAATATAAAGGCTTTTAAATGTCCAAAAGACGCCAAAAAGGCGCGGCAGCTATTTAACTGCCACGCCTTTTTGGTATGGAATCAAGAAATCCACTGGATCACACGATCGATAGTTTGCCGTGTTTTTTCTCGTGGTTCATGAGCACGGTACCCGAATGCAATCATGCAGGCTGCTCCGAAATCGTCCCCTTCAAGAACATCTTCTTCAATTAAAAGCTGTTCTACCTTATCTTTATCGAAACCTTCAATGGGGCATGAATCGATACCGATCAGGGCAGCAGCAGTCATCATATTTCCTAAAGCGATGTAAGCTTGTCGTGAAGCCCATTCGAACATAGCCCGATCATTATCGAGCAAGTGGAAATCATCTTCAAGAAAGTGATGATACAATTTCTGCTTGTTTTTCACGATCTCTGAAGGCAGTTCTTGAACGGAATTCATCATAAAGTGGATATGCTCCGAATCAGCCTTCATGCTGCTAGAAGTTCTGGATAGGATCACAACAAAATGGCTGGAGGTAGGCAGCTGCTTTTGAGCCCCCCAACTAATTGGAAGCAGCTTGTTTCGCAGAGCTTCATTTTGAATAACTACGAACTTCCAGGGTTCAAAACCAAATGAGCTTGGGGACAAACGACCTGTCTCTAGTATGAAATCAAACTCCTCGGCGGATATTTTTTTGGAAGGGTCAAATTCTTTACAAGCATGCCGGAATCGATAAGCATCCAATACTTGTTTCATTACATTGCTTTTCATTCGAGATCACTCCTATATGTTGGTTTTTTTCTACTTCGAGTATAATTTGCATATAAGATTTAAGTAAGTACGCACATTTTTGTTTTATAGTACCCATTTGTATACTGCTTCAATAATAGGGAGAGATGAGCGATGGCTAAAAATATACACGGTATGGGACCCAGCGAGAAAGGTTGCCCGGTAGAGTTTACCGTAGGGATTATTGGCGGAAAGTGGAAGGGAATACTGCTGTACTATTTAATCAACGGTGTAAAAAGGTTTAATGAGCTTCGTCGAAGCTGTCCCAATATAACCCAGCGGATGCTGACCTTGCAGCTCAGAGAGCTTGAGCAAGACGGAATTGTTCACCGTGAAGTATTTCAGCAGATCCCCCCTAAAGTGGAATATTCGTTAACTCCTTTGGGCGAGACATTGATTCCAATTATTTTATTGATGAAGGAATGGGGAGAAAGCCACAGAGACACAATCAGTGAACTGCATGGTTCTTAGGTGGATATAACCTCTGAATCATGCTATAATTTGGTGTAATGCATTTTTTGCGACTTATTACAGTTTAGACTGAAATCAGATAGATTGGTAAAAGGAGTGAGCCGACATCGTGGCTAAGGAAACTAAGGATTACTCCAAGTATTTTGACTTCTCAGATGCTAAAGTCATTTCGGAGGACGAGCGGGGGAAAAAGATCAGAATTCGTGGACGCGAAATACAGAT
>RCUU01000145.1_pt1 | contig 41054 bp, 36 predicted proteins | sample 2166211 | NCBI WGS metagenome assembly RCUU01 (sample SAMN09932620, study PRJNA488358) | compost metagenome | feature: garden; material: soil; isolation source: compost soil in phenylacetic acid-enriched culture | place: Germany: Experimental Botanical Garden Goettingen | collected 2016-01-27
TGTAGAATGGGAGCACAAATTTACGCTTATCTGATGTCGGAGGATGCAAGAAGCCAGGCCAACTTCTACATAGCGGCTTTAGGCGGAGAAATTCAATTTCTGGCTACCTACGGGGAAGCGCCGGGAACACCTGAGGCGATGAAGGAGAAGGTCATGCATTTGGCTTTGACCGTAGCCGGGACGAACACCTTAATGTTTGCGGACTCTCTTGAGCCGGTATCGTACAATCGCAGCACCAGCATCTCGATCGTTTATGATGATTTGGCGGAAGCCACGGCGGCCTATGCCAACTTAAGTCAGGGCGGGGAGAGTAAGTATCCGTTCGCCCTTCAACCATGGGGGGCTCATTACGGAGAAGTGATCGATAAATTTGGCGTCACGTGGATGATTACCAAACAGTAAGTTTAAGCTGTCGAGGTCCAGACCTCGACAGCTTTTTTCTTTGCGGCGTTGCTTGAGATTAGCACAACTTGACTCCAATACCTCCAGCGGTTATGATTTACTCAACGATCGTTTAGTGAAAAGAAAGAAGGTCTACGAATGCCAACCGAGCGGAGAACCAACCGAATAACCAGTCGGGATCTGCAAGCGGCTGAACGCAGGCAGCAAATCCTTGATATCGCGAAACGGCTGTTTGCGGAGAAGGGGTATCATGCGACCTCCATGCGCGAATTAAATAAAGAGATCGGCATGGCGGAGGCGTTAACCTATCATTATTTTCCCGGAGGTAAGCTGGAGATTCTGAAATCGGTGCTGCAAACTGCTCAGGAGGAGCGAATCTCCAATTTTGTGGCCTTTTTCAAGGAGCTGTTCCAAGGCGGGGCGGAGTTAGAAAAGGTTCTGCTTCAGCTCACCAACGGAATATCCCGGCGCATCCAGGAGGATCAACAATACTTTCAGATCTTGATGCGGGAACGTAAATTGCTTGGACAAGAGCAGCAAGATGCTTTGGATGAGCTGACCAAACAACCGTTTGCGGCCCTTGCCGATTTCCTATCGAAGCAATCCGCTCAGGGAAGTGTCCGGGAGATGGATTATGAGATGGCTGCCTCGCAATTTCTATCCCATGTAGTCGTCTTTGTTGTCCGGGAAATCCTGAATGGCCGGGAGCTGTCCCAGAAAGAGATGCAGCGGATCGCCAGTTTTTACGTACAAATGTGGGCGAAGTAAATTTTTTTACCTATTTTACTCAACGAACGTTCAATCAAATAAAGACTTGTTTCAAATCATAATGAGGAGGGCATCTACGATGGAAGAAATCATCCGCACCGAGCGTCTGACAAAACGTTATAGCAGCCGAACCGTCGTTAATGAGGTTACGATGACGGTCAAGAGAGGGGAAATCTACGGCTTCCTCGGTCTGAACGGAGCCGGCAAGACGACGACGATCCGCTGCTTACTTGGGATGAACAAGCCAACCTCGGGAGAGGTCTATTTGTTCGGAAGAAAGCTTGCCCAGGGGGGAGAAGCGCTTTGGAAACGAGTTGGTTATCTGGTGGAGACACCGGCAGCCTATCCCGGATTTACGGTAAGGGAGAACTTAAAGTTGTTCGCGAGGCTGCACGGAGTCCGGGAGCGGAGTGCCGTGGAGGCGGTGATGGAGAAGCTGAGCATGAGCGAATATGCCGAGACGCAAGCCAAGCATTTATCGCTGGGCAATGCGCAAAAGCTGGGATTAGCCAAAGCGCTACTGCATCATCCGGAGATTCTGATTCTTGATGAACCCACCAACGCGCTCGATCCAGCCGGAATCGTTGAAGTCCGTGAATTACTCCGAAATTTAGCTGAACGGCATGGGGTGACCGTATTTATTTCCAGCCATATTTTAGAGGAGATTTCGAAGATTGCCACCCGAATTGGAATCATTCATCGCGGGGTACTTCTGCAGGAGCTATCGGCGGGCGAATTCGAACAACTCCGGCAAAAGCGGCTCTATATCGGGGTCAACGATCAGACGGAGGCTGCGCGAACCGTTCTGATCAATGGCGGTTATCATGTCCGGGTTACCGATAACGGGGGGTTAGAGGTATCCGATGAACACGCCATCCGGCAACCGGAGACCGTGGCAAAGCTGCTAACGGACGCGCGTCTCCCGCTTGCTTTATTGAAGGTGGAGGAAGAGGATTTGGAGGCTTATTTTCTGAAAACGATTGGAGCCAAAGGGGGGACGGAAGAATGAGATCTTTGCTTGCAGCCATTCGGACCGAAAATACGAAGCTATACCGTTCCTATGTCTTGTGGGGAACCCTGGTATTCTTCCTGTTTGTTACGGCCATTCGCGTTGGCGAGGGGGATTGGAACACTTACCTCACTAATGTCGTGTTTATGTTCGCTAGCGTGTTTGGTATTGTCGGCTTTGGCGTGGTAGCGGGTTGGACGTTTGGACGAGAATATGCGGACCGTACCATGAAGGATTTGCTGGCACTTCCCGTATCACGGGGGAGAATCGTTGCCGCGAAATCGATGTCAGCGATTGTCGGGTGCCTGGTGGTCGTGCTAATCACGCTCGGCTTTGCGATATTGCTAGGTTTTGTCGTAGGTGTGCCTGGTTTTTCGATGGATAAGATGCTGCATCTCGTGCTCCAATTGCTGATTATTTCCGGCATTCATCTATTCATGTGCGGTCCGGTCATTTGGATTGCTTGCATATCACGGGGTTATTTGGCTCCGATGGCTTTCGCCTTTTGTACGCTGATGGTGGCCTTGATTGGGGGACCGACGCGTCTAGGTGCATATCTTCCTTGGTCGATCCCGGCTCTCCAACTGGCGCAGAGCGGCGGGGCCGTGTTTCCGCTGGGGCCGGCAAGCTATATTATCCCTATCGTTGTGGGCTTTGCGGGTTATCTCGGGACTTGGGCCTGGTGGCGTTGGGCGGATCAGAAGTAAGGCTTGAAGAAGCTGCCGAGAAGTAGTTAACCCGAACCACCCTGCAGCATTGCAGGATGATTCGGGTTCGTTGGGTTTCGAGGCCTTGGTGGACTAAGCTTTCGGTTTCAGTTGGAACTGCTTGATCTGGCTGTTCAATGATACCGAAATGTCGTTGAGTTGACCCGCGTGGCTGGAGACTTCCTGGGCGCTTGCCAGCATCTCTTCGGACGAGGCGGAGATTTCTTCCGAAGAGGCGGACATTTCTTGGGCAAAGGCCGAAACGGCCGATACTTTATCGACGACGATGTCTTTGGTTTGAAGCGTGTTTTGGATGTTAAGGTTAGTTTCTTCGATCAATGGAGCAATCGCCGATACCGCTTCAAGAATATCCCGGAAGGAATCGGTCGTGAGCTCAACCGATTGCACCTGGTTACCCATGAGGTCTTCCACCTCGTGAGACGTTTGAAGGACTTCCTTCGTTTCAACGGCAATGGATTCGATCAACGCTTGGATCTGTTCCGTAGCAATTTTAGATTGCTCCGCCAATTTTCGAACCTCTCCGGCGACGACAGCGAAACCTGCCCCTGCCTCCCCGGCTCTGGACGCCTCAATCGCGGCATTTAAGGCTAGCAGATTCGTTTGATTGGAGATTCCGTTAATCGTCTGGGTAATCATACCGATTTGCGAGACGCTGTCTTCGAGCGCCGTCAGTTTGACGTGGACCTCTTGGACGGCTGTCGTCAAGCTTCCGCTGGAGGACGAGACGAGTTCGATGTTTTCCTTGCCTACGCCGGCTTTGTCCTCTGCTCCGTCTACATGATGTTTCACCATAGCCATCTTATCTTGAATTCCATCGAGATGTTCCGCCAATTCCGACATCAACTCGACGATTTGCGTCAGCTCGTCCGCTTGCGAAGCCGTTCCTTCCGCCACGTGCTGAATTGCGGTCGCGACCTCGCTGGAAGCAGAGCTTAGCTGGGTGGAGGCCGTAGCCAACTGTGCGGACATATCGTCCGTTTGATCGGCTTTGCCCTGAATGCCGGATACGACGTCTCGCAAATGGATGACCATGTCTCTGAAGCTAAAGGCTAAGGCCCCCACTTCGTCTTTGCCCTTCGCCGTAATCTCGTGATATAGTTCACCGTCAGCTACTTGCTTGGAGGCTTTGGCCAACTGTTGAATCGGCTTGATCACCCGATTGGTAACAAAGAACAAAATGAGCGAGATCAGAACATAAGCAGCCGCACTGACCACCGTGGTGAGCAGGATAATCTGGTTGATGGTTCGTTCTGTATTTTTCATCGAAAGTCCGATGTCGATTGCGCCAAGAACTTTGCCGTCCATTTTGATAGGGAGAATGATATCGTAGACCTTCGTTTTCTCTTTCTCGTAATAATACGTTGAAGTATACGTCTTGCCTTGTTGTATCGCCGTCTTACTTCCCTCATCATCCAGAGAAATGCCGATTCTTTCCGGATCCGAATGGGCGGTCGCCTTCAGGTTCGGATCGATGAAGAGGGCATATACGATTTCTTCGTTTTTGCTTAGATTATTGATTAAATACTGGTACCCTACACTGTCCGTAAACGTCTGGATTTTATTGGCCAAAATGCCGATCTGGATCACTCCGCCATCGCTTCGTTTCACGTATCCGTATTTATAATAGTCCCCCGTCTCCTTGCTTTTTCTGATGTCTTCCACATAGAAAGCGGCTCCGCCGCCAAGAACCTGCTGGGCCTTATGTTCTTTGCCGAAGACGGTGCCTATGCTGGTGGGCAGATTGGAGTACTCGATCGTACCGGACGCGTCTGCCAAATTGATTTCGTCGACTTCAAATTGCTTGGCGATCGCAGTCAAATATTCATTATTGGTGGCCGACTGAATGTTTGCATTCAGGTAACCGCCTAACGTTCGGATATCGGCTTCTGTAGAGGAATTGATGATTTCGAGTGCTGAGGAGCTCATTTCAAGTTGCGAGACCGCTTGATTTGCGATCAGGAGCCCGTCACTTTTCATTTGGTTTAGTAGACTTCGTTCTGTTATGTTGGTCACGCTAAAGGCAATAACCAGAATCGCAATCAATACGCTTGCGAGGGGAATACCTAACAGTTTCAGCCGAATGGAATGCAGGTTAAGCAATTTCTTCATGTTTTGCGCCGTCCTTTTTGTAGTCATTTTTTGGGTAATAGGGCCCAACCATTATACCTACCTTTGGCATATCAATCTGTGTCATTTGTACTATTTTTTTGGTTTTTGCACCGGTGGCCCTGCAACTGCGCAGTGCAATAAATATCTAAAAACTTAAATAAAAAAGGAGAGTCTCGAATAAATTGTTAATTAACAACACGAATGGGATCATTTATAATGAACGAAACGGTTTGGGAGAGTTGGCTTTATGCGAATGAACTGGTATTACCGTACGATTCTTTCCTATGCTCCGATTCTCTTCGTCATCATTTCCTCGATGATCTTCATGATTTTCCTGGCTCTTAACAATGCTTCCGAGCGTAAATACCTGGAGACCAATAAAGCGATCCTGGATCGAATCGTATTTAATGCAGATGCGAATCTGATGCTGATCGAGCGAAACGTCGTCAGCAAATTGTTGATGGATGGCGAGATCCAGGACTACTTCACGAACGGCCCTAAGGATGCTCTGGATGATTTCCTGCTTCAGAAGAAGATGATCGAATTAAGCTTGACTTTGCCGTTTGCCAACACCATCTACATTTATAATGAAACCGAACAGCGGGTGATCTCGGATTTGGGATCGTATTCGCTAGATGCGTTTGGTGACGCAGACTTCTTGACGGCCAACTACGGGAATAAGGAATCCGCAGGTTGGTTTAATCCGCGATCCTTTGCCTATCTGCCCCGTGAGGAAGAGGAGCAGTCCGTCGTCTCCCTGATGAAATTTGCCTTTACTGGGGACGACATGCGTGGAGCCCTCGTCGTAAACGTGTATCAGCGCTCTTTACTGGAATATCTCAACTCGTTAAGTGAAAGCGGTTACAATCAGGTTCGTCTGATCGATGCGGCGACTGATGTATCCCCGGATTCGGAGCCAGCTGTGAGTCCAATTCAAGTTCAATCCGATTATACCGGCTGGACTTATGTCTCGGAGGGGGTACATGACCAAGGTTATAATTGGCTCTCCCTCTTCTCGAACGCATGGATGGTCATTTGGGTTGTCCTGATTATGCTAGCCTTGCTGGGGTTCACGATCGTGACGCATATCCATTACAAGCCTATTCAATCGATCATGGAAAAGGTTAGCCAGTTTTCGAATCGAAAAAGCGAGGAGCTTGGCATCAAAGGGGCAAACAATGAGTTCACCTTTATCGAGACGGCGCTGGACCATCTGCTAAAGCGTTCGTTGGATTATGACAACCTGCATAAGGAAGACAGTTTGCTGCGGCAACAGCGGCTTTTTCACGATTTGTTGGCGGGGCATCTCGTGTTGACGGATGCCGAATTCCAGCAACGGCTGGCCGAGTTTAATCTGTCCGCCCCCTATGACCGCTTAGGCGTGATTGTGGCAGAGCTGGACCGGTATGCTTGGTTTACGGACAAATATAGGATCAAAGACCAGTACCTGCTTAAGTTTATCATCGAAAGCGCCTTCCGCGACCTGGGACAGAGCCATCATTCCTTTGTATGGCATGCGTGGATGGAGCCGCATCGCATCGCTTTCGTCGTGCATCATACGGCGTCTGAACCGCGCAGCAATCAAGCAGCGGCGGAATATGCGGAGGAATTTAAGAAGTGGATCCATCAGCATTTGGAGCTGACGATTTCGATCGGAATCGGGGCGGACTCCAAGTCGATCGAAACCATCGCGGATTCCTATCGAAACGCGCATGAGAACGTGGAGCTCAAAACCATCTTCGGCATCCATTCGATCATCGATAATCGGAAAAGCGCCGCCATTCTAAATCTGGACCGGTACGCTTACCTGCAAGCTTTGGATTATGCCGCACAGTCTTTCCGCATGAACGAAAGCGAATGGCGAGAGAAATTAACGCAGATTTTCGGCGAACTTGGAAAAATGCGGTTTCGCAAGCGGGACATGGCGGAGTTTGCCCAGGCGTTCCTCAAACGAATGGATCAGGCCGTTCTGGCTTTATCCTCCTCGATCCAGGCCCGTTGGAAGGAAGATTTTCAGGATCGATTCGCGGGGATGACGGAGACGACGGAAACGCTAGGTGAATTTCAGGAACAGTTCATGAGCCTCATGAATCAGTTCGAGGCGAGCGTGGAAGAGGATCGCCAAGCTCGCAGGCATCATAGTTTAGCGTTGCAGGCTAAACATTTCATCGATGCGCATTTCACCGATCCTGGCCTCTCCCTGGTCCAAGTCAGCGACTATCTGAACCTCCAGCCCAGCGCGCTAAGTCTGATTTTCAAAGAAGAAATAGGCGAGAAATTCGTGGATTACGTCTTAAAGGTTCGGATGCAGCACGCCAAACAGCTCCTGGTGGAAACCGAGGATTCGATTCAGTCGGTTGCGGAGAACATCGGTTACCAGAATGTGAACTCGTTTTACCGCGCCTTCAAGAAATTTCAGGACATCCCGCCGGGAGAATACCGCAATATGTACCGTATGATTTAGAGCTTAGTCAATCCAACGTGGGAGGAGGAGTCGCGATGTTACTTTCGAGGTCGTGGTTATCGAAGCTGGCGGTCATCGTCATCTTGAGCTTATTGACGGCAGGTTGCGGCGGATTTGAGGATACGGATCGGCTAGGCCTGGCGTCGGACTCGATCCGGTCCTTCGAAGCGGATGGATTCGCGGCGGCCGATGACGGCTGGGCCACACTTCGAATCGAACTGTTTGAACGAAGCAATAAGCCGATTGGCGCACCGACCATTACCGATAATGCGATGACGCAGTACATTCAGGAGCATTTCGGAGATCCGGAACGGATCAAGATCGAATTTGTTACGGTTCCCCGCGCGGAGGAAGTCAGGCGTTTGCAGGTATTGATGGCGGCGAATCAAGCGCCGGATATCGTGTTCACTTACGACCTGCCTACCGTCTACAATTTCTTCACGCAGGGAAAATTAACCGATCTGTCGCCATTGTTGGATCAATACGGCTCACGGTTGAAGCAGCTTCTGGGGGAGGAAATCTTGAGTTACGGGCGGCTTGAGGGAACCCAGTTTGCGATCCCGGCGAAACGGGTACTGACGGCTCGAAGCACCACTTTGATCCGGGAGGATTGGCTTCGGGAAGCCGGCTTGCCTTTGCCGGAGACAACGGAGGACTTCTACAGGGCGCTTCAGGCATTTAAAGAAAATCGGCTGCGGAAGGACGGAGAAACCATCTATCCCTTCGGTCAAATCGATTATTATCATACGGCTCCGCTGCAGTACTCGTTTTGGGATTGGGATCGGATCACCATGGAGGACTTGTACGCCGAGCCGGGGTGGACAATGCCCGGAAACAAAGAAGCGTTCCGTTTTCTGAATCGTTTGTATCATGAAGGGCTGATCGATCCGGATTTTCACTTGGACCGGTTCGCCCAGCAATCTCAGAAAGACCTGGTAAGCGGCCGAGTCGGAGCTGCAACACCAAATACGAATGAGCCGGTATATATGGGATATCTCGCTGAATTGTTAAGGAACGATCCGGACGCCATCTTGACGCCAATCGATCCATTTACGAACGTAAAAGGCAAAAAGCCCAAGCCGATCCTGGAGGATACGGGCATGTACATCATGGTTCCGAAAACGAGTAAAAACGCGGAGGCTGCCATTAAATACTTGAACTGGATGGCGCAGCCGGAGAACATCATCACGCTGCAGAACGGCATACAGGGGGTGACGTACCGGATGGAGGATGGCGTGCCGGTTACCCTGGAGAACGACGATGCGGGCCGTTTACTATTTAATTATTTTGACTATTGCATCATCCTGAATGGGAAATATGTCAGTAGCAAGGACGAACGGTTGAATCTGAAAGCCAATGCGTCCAACGCGCGATTCGAGGAGTTTACGCGTAAGAGCGTAGAATACGGCATGAACGACGGCATCGAGCCCCCGCGCCTACATGCGATCTTATCCTCCGAAATTCGGTATGCCGCCATTTTGAACGAGAAGAATGACGAGATCTTCGTGAAGGTTATTACGGCGTCGCCGGAGGAATTCGATGCCGTTTACGATCAGGAAGTAGCGGAGTATTTATCCATGGGCGGACAGCAGGTCCGTGAGGAAAAGCACCAGGCCTACCAAGCGCAGAGCAGCGGAACACCATAAACTGAATCAGCCAGATGAACGAGTTGAAATCAGGTCGTCCCAAGGAGGGAGTTATTCCTTCTTGGGGCGATTTTTCTTTTGATCGAATCGTCCTTCCAGCCCGCTATCTCAACAAAGGTTAGGCATATAAAAAAGGTGAAACGCCCGTTTTTAAAAGAAAAGGGGTCCCTAAAAAAGGAGAATTTCCCATCGATCGCTCATGCGTTATAGTAAGCAGCAACCAAGCCATGGACATACACCCGAAAGGAGGATGCTGATGCAAACTGAAGTCAGGCGGGGGCGTTCGCCGCTTCCCGTCAAACGGAATAACGGTATGGCTGCTTTAAAGCGGCAATGGCCTTTGTATCTCCTGATGCTCGCGCCGATGACGTTCTTTATCGTATTTAAGTACATTCCCATGGCGGGCGTCGTGGTTGCGTTTAAGGACTACAACATTTTTAAGGGGGTCTGGGCCAGCGAGTGGGTTGGATGGGATGTATTTCGGGAGATCTTTGGGATGCCGCAGTTTTATAAGGCGCTACGCAACACCTTAATGCTGAATGTCATCTCCTTACTTACGTTCCCGATTCCGATCATCCTGGCGATTATGCTGAACGAGCTGCGCGTCAAATGGTACAAACGCGTAAGCCAAACGCTGCTGTATTTGCCCCACTTTATCTCCTGGGTCATTGTCGGCGGGATGGTCATTCAATTGCTGGCAACCCACACCGGCAGCGTAAATGAGTTCATCAAAAGTGTCGGCGGTCAACCGGTTCCGTTCCTGGAAGATACGGTGCTGTGGATTCTTACTTACACGGGGGCCGGGGTATGGCACTATGCCGGTTGGGGAACGATCCTATACTTGGCAGCGCTTACAGGAATCAACAAGGAGCTGTATGAAGCCGCCGAAGTCGATGGGGCGAGCCGGATGCGAAGAATTTGGCATATCACGCTACCTGGAATCAAGCCGACCATCGTCGTGTTGTTTATTATTCAAATCGGCCACATGGCGGATATCAGCTTCGAACAGCCGTATGCCTTGCAGAACGGTTACGTCATGGATGTCGCTCAGGTCATCAGCACCTATGTGTACACGGTTGGGATTCAGTCTGCGCAATTCGCGCTGGCGACGGCCGTTGGATTGTTCCAGTCCGTTATCGGACTGATCTTGCTGCTCACCGCCGAACTCATTTCCAGAAAAGTAAACCAGCAAGGCATCTTCTAGCAAAGGAGGGAGCTCTCGTGATTCGGAATCCGGTTGATAAAGTGATCGATAGCCTCGTCATCGTGTTCATCGGTTTGTTTGCTTTATTTTGCGTCGTGCCGATGATCCATATCTTTGCCTTATCCTTCAGCGGCAACCGGGCCATTATGTCGGGAGAAGTGTTCCTGTGGCCGGTTGAGTGGAACTTCCATGCGTATTCCGCGGTATTTGGGGACATCTCCATGATGCGTTCCCTGGCGCTGACGGTGATTCTGGTGGTCGTCTATACCGCAGTCGCCTTGGTCATGACCATCATGGCCGCGTATGCGTTAAGCCGCAGAAACTTCAAAGGCCGTAACGTGATGTTCGGCCTGATCGTGGTTACGATGTTTTTTAATCCCGGGATCATCCCCAATTACATGCTCGTTAAAGAGCTGGGTTTGCTAAATACGCCGCTATCGCTCATTTTGCCTCTAATGATTAATGCCTTTCTGCTGATCATTATGAGAACGTCTTTCTCTGGCGTGCCTCATGAACTGGAGGACTCAGCCTGGATGGACGGTTGCGGGCATTTCCGGTTTCTGCTCCAAGTCGTCCTCCCGCTTCAATTGCCGATCCTCGCAACCATTGGGTTGTATTCGGCCGTGGACCGCTGGAATATGTTTCAGGACGCTTTGTTTTACATCAATGATAAAAATTTGTACCCGCTCCAGCTCAAGCTTTATCAGATGGTCATCAACAGCCAGGTGAATGATGCCACGGCGCAAGAGGGCTTTAACGCCGCGACTCCGATTCCCCAGAGCATTCAATCGGCCAGCATCATGTTTGCCACCGTGCCGATATTGCTGGTTTATCCTTGGCTGCAGAAATATTTCATTTCCGGCATGCTGCAGGGAGCCGTCAAAGGGTAGGACGGCGGGTATCACTTCGATAGCTGTCTTTCGGCGGGGCGCAACCTTCCATATCGACGGCAACGCCGAAGGTCACTATATACAAACAAATTGAAAAGGGAGGCAACACCATGCGCAAACCCATTCGTTCCTCGATGTTCGCTCTAGTTGCTTTGGTCCTGGCTGCCAGCTTGACCTTGGCGGGCTGCGGCGGCGGAGGGAACAACGGTAAATCCAGCGGAGAGGGGAACAGCGGCGGGAATACCGCGGCTACGAACAATGCCAAGGAATCCGAACCGAAGGGGGAACGGATTACGTTAAAAGTGGAGCTGTTCGACCGAAACAATACGCCGGCGGGGGAACCGCCAATTACAGACAACTTCATGACCCAGTATGTTCAGAAAAATTTCGGCGACCCGAATAATATCGACGTCGAATTCGTCACGGTGCCGCGCGCCGAAGAGGTAGATAAGCTGAACGTCCTGATGGCCTCCGGTTCCGCTCCGGACATTGTCTTTACGTACAACAAGCCGACCGTACAAAACTACGTAAAAAGCGGAGGTTTGACCGACCTCGGACCGCTCATTGACCAGCATGGGCCGAACTTGAAGAAGGTGCTGGAGCCTTCTCTGCCTTACGGCGTGTTTGATGGGAAACAATACACCCTTCCAGCGCTCCGCGTGATTCAAGCTCAAACCACTACCTTTATCCGCAAGGACTGGCTGGATCAATTAAATCTTCCGCTTCCTGAAACGACAGAGCAATTCGTGGATGCCATGCGCGCCTTTAAAGAGAAGGATCCCGGCAAGACGGGAGGCAAGGTCATCCCTTACAGCTACATCGACGTGTTTCATATGATGCCTTTGGTCAACTCTTTCTGGAAATGGGACGAAATTACGGATAAGGATCTGTATTCGGTTCCCCGCTGGCTGCAGCCGGGAAGCAAAGAAGGCTACCGATTGCTGAATCAGATGTACAATGAAGGACTGATCGACCCGGATTTTGCGTTGAGCGATGACTTTAGCCAAGCGTTCGCCCAGCAGGTCGTGAACAGTGTTGCTGGGGCAGGCACGCCGAACACGAATGAACCGGTGTATAACGGTTACTATGGCAATCTGAAGACGAACAATCCGGACGCGGTCCTGGAGGCCATTGATCCGTTCTCCACTCCGGACGGGAAACATCCGAAGCCGGTCTATGATCCGACCGGCGCGTACATCATGATCCCGGCCACGAGCAAGAACGCGGAGGCCGCGGTGAAATATTTGAACTGGATGGCCGATCCGAACAACATTCTGGTGCTACAGAATGGCGAGGAAGGCGTATCGTACGAGATGAGCGCAGACGGCCTACCATTGCTGCTGAATACGCCGGAAGCCCAGAATTTGCTCTACAACTACTATGATTACTGCATTATTCTGAACGGCAAATACATTTCCACGGAGGATCCGAACAAGAACATTGCGGCCAACGCCTTTGACCCTGACTTCAAGGATTTCACCGTCAAGAGCATTCAGGTGGGGACCAACGATGGGTATACCTTGCCACGGGTGGATATCGCGGTGGACGCCGAGATCAAATACGCGAAGATCCTGGAGGATTTCGAGAAAGAAATGCTGGCCAAGATCGTGACGGCCAAAGCGGATCAGTTCGATAAGGTCTATGACCAGAAGGTCGAGGAATATATGGCCATGGGCGGTACCGCGGTTATGGAAGGAAAGCAGGCGGCCTACGACGAGTTTTACAAGAAGTAACGGGTAGCGGATAGGAGATCGGGCCTTTCGGGAAAGTATCGCCGGAGAGGCCCGATTCACATCCAAGCCCAACGAGCCAAGGAGGGAACCCGAATGATTCATGTAGCGATCATTGGCGCCGGAGCTATATCCCCGGCCCATATTCAAGCGTATCTGCAGTTTCCCGAGCAGTGCCGTATCGTAGCGCTCTGTGATATTTACCCGGAGAAGGCGCGGCAAAAAGCGGATCAATTCCAGTTGGATGCGGAGGTATTCGCCGACTACACGGAACTGCTCCAACGTAGCGACATTGACCTGGTATCCGTGTGTACTCCTCCGTATACCCACGCAGACACGGCGATCGCTTTTTTGGATGCGGGCAAACACGTGATTGTCGAGAAGCCGATGGCTTCCTCGCTGGAGGAATGCGACCGGATGAACGAAGCGGCGGAGCGTAACGGCAAAATATTGTCTGTCGTAGCCCAAAACCGGTTTACAAGCCCCATGATGAAACTGAAGCATGTCTTGGATACGAAGCTGATGGGGCCAATCGTGCACGCGCAAATTGACTCTTACTGGTGGAGGGGCCATAGCTACTATGATTTATGGTGGAGAGGAACCTGGGAGAAGGAAGGCGGCGGCTGCACACTTAACCATGCGGTGCACCATATCGATCTCTTTCAGTGGATGAACGGCATGCCTGCCGAAATCACCGCGGTGATGAGCAACACTTCCCATGACAATGCCGAGGTGGAGGATATCTCTATAGCCATCGCCCGCTACGAGAACGGGGCGCTAGCCCAACTCACCAGCTCCGTCGTGCATCACGGTCAGGAGCAGCAGTTAATCTTCCAGGGGAAGCACGCGCGCGTGTCCGCGCCATGGAAAGTGGCGGCCTCTACGTCGAAAGCTAACGGATTCCCGGAGCAGGACGAGGAGCTGGAAGCCAAGATCCAGAAGGTCTACGACGAGCAGCCTGAGCTTTCCTATGAAGGCCATCGCGGTCAAATTCAGGACGTCCTGAACGCGATCGAACAAGGCTCGTCCGTACTGGTAGACGGCATTCAAGGACGAAGAACGCTGGAACTCATTACGGCGATTTATCAATCCGCCAGCACCGGGCAATCGGTGAAGCTGCCTCTGGGTCCGGAAAGTCCGTTCTATACGCGGCAGGGGATTTTGCAGAACGCGACTTCTTTTTACGAGAAGAAGACCAGCGTGGAGAACTTCAGTGACAACGCGATTACCTCGGGAGGCAACAGCTGAGAATGGGAAAGGAGCTGACGTTATGACGAAGAAACAGGACGGCATGAATTACGCCCCAAAAGGGAAACCCCACCCGGTGGTTGGCGAAGGCGAATTTCACTTCGCAGCTATCGGATTGGACCATGGGCATATCTACGGGATGTGTAACGGGTTAATCGAGGCCGGAGCCGAGCTGAAGGCGGTGTATGATCCGGATCCGGAGAAGGTGAAGCGATTCGTCGAAACCTTTCCGCAAGCGAAAGTGGCAACGTCCGAGGAGGAGATTCTGGGGGATCCGCAGATTAAGCTGATCGCCGCGGCCTGCATTCCTTCCGAGCGCTGCGAGCTGGGGCTTCGGACGATGGAACATGGCAAGCATTATTTTGCGGATAAACCGGCATTTACCACGTTGGAACAGGTCGATCGGGCGCGCCAGAAAACGGAAGAGACCGGGCTGAAATGGGGAATCTACTACGGCGAACGCCTGCACGTGGAGAGTGCCGTGTTTGCCGGCCAATTGATCGAGGAGGGGGCCATTGGCCGCGTTGTACAGGTAATCGGTACGGGACCCCATCGCGCCAATCCCAAGTCTCGGCCGGATTGGTTCTTCGACCCCGACTGTTACGGTGGGATCTTATGCGATATCGGGTCTCACCAGATCGAGCAATTCCTGCATTACGCAGGCGCTAAAGACGCGAAGGTGCTGCATAGCAAGGTGGCTAATTACAAGTTCAAAGACTACCCTCGATTTGAGGATTTCGGCGACGCGACCTTGGTAGCGGACAATGGGTCAACCTTCTACTTCCGGGTGGATTGGCTGACTCCAGACGGCTTGGGCACGTGGGGCGACGGCCGAACCCTTATCCTGGGGACGGAAGGTTATATCGAAATTCGTAAATATATCGACATCGCCCGGGAGCCATCCGGCAATCATCTCTATTTGGTCAATCAGGATGGCGAATTCCATGATGACTGCTCCGGGAAAGTGGGGTACCCCTATTTCGGTGCATTGATATTGGATATCTTAAACGGTACGGAAACTGCGATGACGCAGGAGCATGCTTTTAAAGCGGCGGCTTTGTGTATCGAAGCCCAGATGCAAGCGATTCGAATCGAAACGGCCTGATTCGGCCTGCTAATAGCCAAGCCCGCAAGCGATTCGTTTGCGGGCTTAACACTTTGTTTATGCGACTTACTTATCGAGCATGGCCATCGAGACTTCTGCGATTTGATGCAGTTTCTTTTTATCGGCGGATGTACGTTTTAGGACTCGGAGACCAATCATTGTCGTATACAAGCTTGATGCAAGCTGGTACGGATCTAGATCAGCCGAAATTTCCCCTTTTTGCCGCCCCTGTTGAAGAAGCTCTACGAGAAATTGCTCTCCCTTGTTAAATCCCTCGCTCGTCAATTCGTTTACAGCCGGATCTCTGTAAGCCAGCTCGGTTGCAGAGTTCACGAAGAAACAACCAAGAGGCTGCTCACCGTTGGTTTCAATTAGATAGTCAAAGATGAGACGGATGGATTCTTTCGCCGTGCGACCGCGTTGGGCTTCGGCCTTTATCGTAGCGTTCGCAAACTTTGCATATTGTTCCATCGTTTTGATAAAGAGCGTGTGTTTGTCGCCGAAGGTGTCGTACAAGCTTCTGCGATGTATCCCCATATGCTCAACCAGATCCTGAAGCGAAGTCTTCTCATATCCCTGTTCCCAGAATAGATACATAGCCTTCAGGAGGACTTCACTTTCCTCAAATTCCTTGCTACGCGCCATAACATGTCACCCTTTCAGATTCATTTTATCATATGAGAACGAACGGTAAAAGAATCTTTCGGAATTGTAAATTTTATGTTAAAAGTGTTGACAAATGGGAGATTGGTTTTTAATATGAGAACGAACGATCTAAAATACCTGCGCAGGTACTTAGCATTCAATCCAACTAAGAGGTGACTAGCACATGAGGAGTAACCGTAGCAAGGCAGGTATGATGCAGCGGAATATCAACAAGGAGAATACGTTCTTGTTCTTTACCGACATCAATTCCATATTGGTTAGCGGGGAAGACACCAACGGAGAATTTTGCGTGGTGCATTGTGCAGCGAAGGAAAATGAGGGTCCGCCCCTTCATATCCATGGGGATGAGGATGAATCTTTCTACGTGTTGGAGGGAGAGCTGGAGATGATCCTTGGCGATCAAACGCTTCGGGTTCAAAGCGGGGATTATGTTTTTGCTCCTCGCGGGGTTCCTCATACTTTTAGAGCGAAGTCTCCCCAAACTCGGTTTCTAGTCACCGCTTATCCTGCGGGATTTGATTCCTTTGTGAAGGAGTTGGGCGTTCCTTACGAGGAGGGGATGGAGGTTCGCATAGAACCGCCTACTCCCGAGAGTATTCAACAGCTGATCCAGGTTTCGAAGAAATACAATATATCCTTTCCTGGTTTAGGATAAACCCAGAAAAGAGGGATTCTCGCGATGACAATACCTTTAAGCAAGCATAGAATCTTGATCAACGGGGTGGAGCAAAGCTTCCACGTTGCCGGCCGTGGGCCGTTCTGTTTGGTTCATTCCGGAGGACCGGGTTTTCATTGGAGTTATATGCGCATGCCGCAGCTTGAACAAATGATGACCATGGTTTATATCGAGCCGGTAGGCACGGGGAATTCCGGCGCATTGCCGGACGGTGATTACAGCATGCCGAGGTATGCTTATTATGCTCATCAAGTGGCGCAGCACCTTGGAGCCCAGAACCCTTATTTCTTGGGACATTCGCATGGAGGGTTTGTGGGACTTCAATATGCGCTCGATTATCCGAAGGAGCTGGGAGGGTTAATCCTTTATAGCAGTGCTCCGTGTATGGGACCCGAGCTCGGGATGGAGCAGGTTCGGCAAATCGAGCTTTATGCCGAGCGCTGGACGGATCGATCCGAAGCGCAGGAAGCAAAGCGAGCTTGGATGGACCTGATCACTGGAGCTGCCCAAGACAGAGAATCGACGCTGACCGTGCTGCAGCGGTTGTTACCGGCATTCTTCGGCGATTACTGGAACCTTCCGCAAGAAGCAGAGGAGTGGAAGGCGGCTATTGATTTTAGCGTTGATCCAAATCGGAAGCCGTATACGTGGGACGTTAGGAACCTTCTAGATACGGTGCGTATCCCAACGCTGATCCTGGTTGGCGAATACGACTTTAACTGCGGCCCACGCTGGGCAGCGGAACTGGCGGAGAAGATTCCTGGATCACAGCTCTATACGTTTAAGCAGGGTGGGCATTTGAACCATGTGGAGACGCCACGGGAGTTTAGCCAGGTAGTGAGCGATTTTGTACAGCTACAAGAAGGCAATTAAACCATAAATATTCAAGATATGGGTCGGGCGGTAGGGTGAAACCTACTGTCCGGCCTCTTTGCACGATTATCCCGTATAGTCAGGGCAGCTGGGATGGTGACGGAAATACCGTTCGATTCAAGTTAAATGGACCGTCCAAATGACCGCGCCCCTAGTTCTGCTAGCTGAACAAAAGGGATAATCGTAAAAAGAGGCAAACAGAGGATACAAGGGTACACAGAGGCAACGGCACCAGACCCATAACTCAGTTGGGAAGCTGAAAGCTCGCTCCGGCTGCCGTTTCTTCTATAAACCTTCTTAAACGCTCGATCCCCGGTTCGATATTCTCTTCGGGGAGGTTGCCATAGCCGAGCAGGATATGCCGCGTGTAATTTCCTTTGACCAGGCAGTAGTCCTCGACACTGTAAACACGTACGCCGTGAGCCTGGGCGTTTGACCAATCGATTCCGACGGGAAGCCCGGCGATCTGGACTTGCAGATGCATTCCGGCTTCGTCACCTTGGACAAGCACACGATCGCCGAAATGTTGTTTCAAGGCCTCGATCAACAGTTGCCGCCGCTGGCGGTAGAGTTTCTTCATTTTGTGGATATGTCGGTCTAACCGGCCATCCTGCATGAACCTCGCCAAGGCAACTTGGGGAATCGAGGGGGTGCGAAGATTCAGGCTTTCCCGCAAATCGGCCACAGGATTCACGAGATGACGTGGGAGGACCAGAAAGCCAAGACGCAACCCTGGGGCCAACGTTTTGCTGAATGTTCCCACGTAGATCACGCGATCTGGGCTTAAGGCTTGCAGCGGCGGGATGGGGACACCTTTCAGACGGAAATCCCCGTCATAGTCATCCTCGATGAGATAAGCTCCGGCTTCCTCTGCGAGCCGGATCGCTTGCTGTCGTCGTTGAATCGACAAGATGCCGCCGCCCGGGAACTGGTGGGAGGGCGTCAGTAGCATGAGATGTCCCGGTTCCCATGCGGGAAGTTCGTGCAGTTTCATCCCGGTGCCGTCAACGGCGACCGGCGAGATCCGATAGCCGGCCCTCCGAAAAATATGCTGTGTGAACTCAATTGTCGGATCTTCCAGATACACGCTGTCAAATGAATCCCGCAGCGCTTGGGCGATTAGGGTAAATCCTTCGGAGGAGCCCGATACGATCATGATTTGGGCCGGATGGCAGCGCATGCCTCTCGTTCGGTGAAGGTAGGCGGAAATCTCTAGGCGTAGGGTTTTCTCTCCGCGGATATCACCGTAATCGAAGGAAGCGGACGGCATCATTTCCGCCGCTTCCTTCAAATATTTCGCCCAAAGCTGCCGGGGAAACTGGCGTAAATCCGGCGTTCCGATCTCGAAATCGATGAGACCTTCAGGAAGCGGGGGAGTGGAATCCTCCGTCAGCCCTTCCACATCCAACTGCTTTTCATCGACAGCGCCAGCAGGGCTTTGCTGAATTCCCCCGGCCACATAGGTTCCGGAGCCCGCTTGGCCGATAAGGTATCCCTCTGCGATTAATTGTTCATAAGCATCGATGACCACGTTCCGGGCAATACCGAATTCCGCGGCTAGCTTTCGGGTGGGGGGAAGCCGCAGCCCTTCGCCGAATTCGCCATTTTCGTTGTTTTGCCGGACCTGCTGGCAGAGTTGAGCCGTAATCGACAGGTACGAGGCGGGGTCAAACCGAATTCCAAACATGACGTTATTCTCCCTTATCTGAATTGGTTCCTCAAATTAGACAAGAAATGGCTCTAAAAAGAACCGATTTCCTTCATTATACTGAGAATGTAAATAACAAGGAATATGGAGGAATGGAATATGGAGAAGAAAACTTTAGGTTCCACGCCGCTACAAGTCAGTCCGCTAGGTTTTGGGGGTTGGGCGATCGGGGGGCCGTTTTGGCTGGACGGCTTGCCGGATGGTTGGGGTGAGGTTGATGATACGGAGTCGATCCGGGCAATTGAAACGGCATTAGAACTAGGGATTAATTTCCTCGATACGGCGGATGTATACGGAACCGGCCATAGCGAGGAGATCATCGGACAAGTGCTGCGCGGACGGCGCCAGGATGCGGTAATCGCCACGAAATTCGGCTTTACGTATGATTCTGCAAGCCGCAATGTGTATACGAAAATCGACGTATCCCCGGAGTATATCCGTACTGCTTGCCAAGCCTCCTTACAGCGCCTTGCCACCGACTATATCGATCTGTACCAGATTCACCCCGGCGAGTTCTCCACCGAGCAGCTTGATTCGGCTATCGATGCACTGGAGCGGTTAAAGCAGGAGGGTCTTATTCGCGAATACGGATGGAGTACCGGAAACACGGCATGCGCGGAGCAGTTTGCCTTGCGATCCTCCGGCGCCGCCATTCAGCACCCTTTCAATGTGCTATCCGATGACAGTGCCATGGTAGATTTGTGCGAGCGGCATGGTCTGAGCAGCATCAATAATTCTCCGCTGGCGATGGGGCTGCTAAGCGGCAAGTTTACGGCTTCGTCAAGCTTGCCGGCCGAGGATGTGCGCGGCAGCAGCCATGAGTGGGTCCTGTACTTTAAGGACGGCAAACCCAGAGCCGAATACTTGGCGAAGCTGGACGCGGTTCGCGAGATCCTAACGTCCGGCGGTCGAAGTCTTGTGCAGGGGGCACTGGCCTGGATTTGGGGAAAAAGTGCGCGCACGCTCCCGATCCCGGGGCTGAAGAACGTCAAACAGGTGGAGGAAGCGGCGAAGGCAATCTCATTTGGTCCGCTGACCTCGGCGCAAATGAACGAGATCGAGGGGATTTTGCGGGGATCGAAATGAGAATAAGCCGCGCAAGCCAAAAGGCCTTTTCGGAGAAAACCGAGAAGGCCTTGATGCGGAGCCCGGAATGGACAATTTCGATTATGACGGTTGCACGGTCGGGCGGATAAGGATCTCGTTGACGCCCGTGTCCTCGGGCTCGTTGACCGCATAAGCGATTGCTCGTGCGATGCTATCCGGCGAGATGGCTACCTGGTTCATCTGTCCGACCATCGCTTTGATTTCGGGGGTCGTGATGCCTTCCGTCAGCTCCGTATCCGTAAGGCCCGGAGAAATGAGGGTCGAACGGATGCGGGAAGCCGGAGATTCTTCCTGGCGTAGACCTTCGGCGATGGCCCTTACCGCCATCTTCGTCGCGCTGTAAACGGAAGAAGTCGGCGAAACCTGATATCCGGCGACGGAAGACACATGTACGATATGGCCGGACTGCTGCTGCCGCATCACGGGAAGCACCGCGGCGATGCCATATAGTCCCCCTTTGATGTTGACATCGATCATTTGGTCCCATTCGTCGACCTTCAGCTCATTCAACATCGAGAGTGGCATGATCCCGGCGTTATTGACCAGCACGTCAATTCGTCCGTATCGATTCATCGTGAATCGAGCCAGCTCCTGCATCGAGGCATAAGAGGCGACATCGGTTTTCAAAAAAACGACTTCTCCTCCGGTTTCGGCAATTTCGGCCGCCAAAGCCTGCAGACGCTCCTCCCGACGGGCGGCTAGTACGATCTTGTTTCCTTGATCAGCCAGTAATCGAGCGGTGGCTTTGCCGATGCCGCTGGAAGCTCCGGTTATGATGACGACTTTTGAATTCAAACTTTGCATGAGTATCTCTCCTCCATAGTTGATCTTGATTGGGTTTGCAGGATCAACTATACGGGAGTGAATATGACAACTAAGTGTCATATTTAATAATTAAGCCCTCTTCGAACGTTTCGAAGAGGGCTTCCTATTGTTAAGAAGATATTATCAGTCCCTCAGCTCAATGTGGCGAGGGATTCCTTTGTGAACGGCTGCAGTTCTTCCATACGACCGTCGCGGATCTTAGCTGCCCAAGCCGGGTCGGTTAACAGCGCACGACCGACGGCAACGAGGTCGAACTCGCCGCGTTCAAGGCGTTCGATCAGCTGCTCAATCCCGGTTGTTTCTCCGCCTTTGCCTGACTCGAACAAGCTGGTGAATTCGGAGTTCAAGCCGACGGAACCGACGGTGATGGTAGGTTTACCAGTTAGTTTGCGTGTCCAGCCGGCCAAGTTCAGCTCCGAACCCGAGAACTCCGGTTCCCAAAAACGACGTGTGGAGGCGTGGAAAATATCGACGCCAGCGGCGCTAAGTGGAGCCAAGAAGCGCTCCAGCTCCTCGGAGCTAGCGGCCAGCTTGGCGTTGTAGTCAGCAGGCTTCCATTGCGAGAAACGGAAAATAATAGGGAATTCCGGCCCAACTGCAGCCCGGACCGCTTCGATAACCTCAACACCAAAGCGGGTGCGTCCTACAAGGTCGCCGCCGTACTCATCGGTCCGTTTATTGGTGACCTCCCAGAAGAATTGGTCAATCAAATAGCCATGCGCACCATGGATTTCGACAGCATCAAATCCGAGGCGTTTCGCGTCTGCAGCGGATTGAGCATAGGCCTGAACCAGCTCACGGATCTCCTGCTTCGTCAACGGTTCGGAGACCGGCTCGCCAGTCAAGCTTAGACCGGATGGGCCGATGGGATCGACATTCGATTCAGGGAACGTCTCCCGTTGGCGAGCCGTACCGGTATGCCAGATTTGCGGAGCGATTTTGCCACCAGCTTCATGCACTTCGCGGACAACTCGTTCCCATCCGGCTAACGCTTCTTCTCCATAGAAGTGCGGCACGTTCCGATCGGCAGGAGCCGCCGGGTGGTTAATCACTGTGCCTTCTGTAATGATCAGTCCGACGCCGTTCTCCGCTCTGCGGCGGTAATAGCCGGCCACGTCGGGTCCGGGTACACCGTCAGGCGAGAAGGTTCGGGTCATGGGAGCCATGACAACCCGATTGGCAAGCTTTAGTCCGCCGCCTTCAAAGGGTTTAAATAGGGAAGCAGCCGTTTTGGAAATGGACATGGTATTCTCTCCTCTTCACGATTATTTATTTTATACATATATCTAAATATATAGATTAACTTATAAATAAGCAAGAGAGATTGAAAAATTTTCCTAATTACTTTTTGATTTCAGCTTGCCGGCGAACTGCTCCAAAAAGGCGTCGATTCTCGTTTCATTAAGACGATAATACGTATATTGCCCATATCGGCGGGATTCTAACAACCCGCTTTTTTGCATGCTGGCTAGGTACGAAGAAATTACAGATTGCGCTAACCCTGACTTTGCTTGAATGGAGCCTACGCATGCGCTGCCCGGGAACTCCTCTTTGAGGACATCCGGCAGTTCGTATTCCCATTTCTCCGACTCTCGAAGCCAGCATAGGATGTTGAGCCTAGTCTCGTTCGAGAGGGCCTTCAGCACGGCCAGCATATCTTGATCTTGATCGTTCATGGCTAGACCCCCGTTCATCGTTGATTTGTTATCAGTATAACAAAACAATCGCCGATCGATAAAGAGAGGATCTGCCAAAGATGCTTGATCTTTTATTTGAACGGGAGTTCGATTATAATTAGAGTGCATTCACGGACAAGCTTTGGGAGGGTTAGGTAAAAATGGTGCATTATATCAGACTGCGTTATTCCGCTTTGAACAAGTAACTTCATATGTTCAAAGACTCTGTTCGCCGGAACAGGGTAAACGGGATCAGTCTGCCCATTTTTCATGACTCTTCATGGGATATATCGCGAAAAGTTGCATGAAGGAAGGTGGCCCTGCCGCCTTTCTTTTTTTACGCTCATTTGGGCTTATTTAGGCATGCTCATCAGACTCTCCATGGTTATGTATGGTGCAACCTTCCCTTTTACTCTGATCCGCGAGGCAGCTGTCTGGCTGTTTCGGTTTTGGTAGAGGAAAGGAAGCGATGAGATGAATCAACCATTTAACAGCGCGAGTTCCGTGCGAAAATATATCTCCATCTTAAAATGCCCGGTATGCGGGGGGCAAATGGATGCGGTTGACCCGCAAAGTCTGGCCTGTTCTCTAGGACACACCTTTGATATGGCGAAACAAGGCTATTTGAATTTGAATCGGACGACGCGTCCAACCCCAGGCCATTACGACAAGGAGCTCTTTGCCGCTAGGCGGAGCATCATTACGGGGAGCCGCTTATACGCGCCTTTGCATGAGGCGATCGTCCGAATCTTGGCTGGCCGCGTGGGTGACCCTGCATCTGCCGACCTGATGGTCGACATGGGGTGTGGAGAAGGCTCGCATTTACAGGAAATTTTACGTCGGTTCGAACCATCGGATTGGGTTGGCGTCGGGATCGATTTGTCCAAAGAAGGTATCCGGATGGCTGCCCGGCATTATGCGGATGGACTCTGGCTTGTCTCGGATTTGGCCCAAGCGCCTCTGCGGGATCAATCGGCCCAAGTGGTATTAAACCTGCTATCTCCAGCCAATTATCAGGAATTCAGACGAATTCTTGTACCCGAAGGCGTTGTCATGAAAGTCGTTCCGGGCACCGGATACTTGCGTGAACTGCGGGAGGCACTGTACAGCGGCAGCAAAATAACGAACTATTCCAACGCCAAAATCGTGACGTTGTTCCGCCGGCATTTCCCTGAGATGGAGGTGGTGCATCTGCAGTATCGGCAGCGGCTTGAGACCGAGCAACTCCGCGACTTGGTGCGCATGAGTCCACTCGCCTGGTCCGCGGAGCAAGCGCATATCGCGGCGTTCACGAACCGGGACGCACTGGAAATCACCGTGGACGTGGATCTGCTGCTGGGCGTGAACCACTGACTTTGCTAGACGGGTAATCAGCATTGCGCTATCATTACCTTGACTAAGAACATGTACGGATGGGAGCAGAAAAATGATCGGGACATTGGTGAACACCGCGGCGATTTTGGCGGGCAGCGTGCTGGGAAGCATTTTTAAGAAAGGCCTGAAGGAAAAGTACCAGACCGTGCTATTTACTGCGATCGGCTTGGCCGCAACATTGCTGGGGATTAACGCCGCGGTAACCCATATGAAGGACAGCTCATTTCCCGTGTTGTTTATTATCAGCCTGGCGGTGGGGAGCTTGATCGGAACGGCGCTGGATATCGACGGCCGTTTCCAAAGGTTGGTCGGGCGCTTCTCTACGTCAAATCTCGGACAAGGGTTGTCCACGGGCATTCTACTGTTCTGCATCGGCACCTTGTCAATCCTAGGTCCGATCGAAAGTGCGATTCACGGGAATCACACCTACCTGTACATGAACGCTACCTTGGATCTTGTGACCTCTATGGTACTGGCATCCACTTACGGCATCGGGATCGCGCTGACCGCCGTGGTCCTGTTCGTTTGGCAGGGAGCGATTTACCTGAGTGCGGATTACCTGGCACCTTTCCTGACAGCCCCTCTGCTAACCGAAATTTCGATTGTCGGCGGCGTGTTGATTGCGAGCTCGGGATTATCGATTTTGAAGATCATCGAAGCGAAGACCTTAAACATGCTGCCGGCGTTATTGGTGCCGGTGGTGTGGTTTTTGCTGAAGGGGTGGTTGGGTTTTTGAGATCAACTGCACGGTGTAACTGTCATATGGGAAATTAGAAGGGGGCCTCCTAGGGGGCCCCTTTTTTGATCCTTTTTAGGTTGACATTTCAATTCAAACTAATTATATTTAGTTGTACATACAAAATAGAAATTCATAAATTGAAAAATTGGAGGAGTAGACTCATGTCCAATCAACCGAAAACCTTAGTCATCGTGGTGCATCCTGACTTGAAGCAATCGCGGATTAACCGGCGGCTGGCGGCCGAACTGGAATCGACGGAGGGAGTAACGCTGCATCGGCTGCATGATGCTTATCCGGATGAAAAGATCAACGTGGAAGCAGAGCGGCGCTTATTGGAAGCCCATGAACGAATCGTTCTGCAATTTCCTTTCTATTGGTACAGTGCTCCGTATCTGTTGAAGAAGTGGATGGACCAGGTGATGGTGAGCGGATGGGCTTATGGTCCGGGAGGCGATAAGCTGCAAGGCAAGGAGCTGCGTCTCGCCATCTCGACCGGAGGGGCGCTTGAGGCCTATCAGGCAGGAGGGTTCCATCAATACGCGTACAGCGAGCTGTTGAAGCCGTTTCAAGGTTTGGCCAACCGAGTCAAGATGGTTTACAAACCGGCGTTCATCATTAGCGGAATTCGCGAGGTCAGCGATGAACAATTGGATCAGTACGCTGCCAAGTATGCCGATTTCGTAACGCAGGAGCGCTGAGGCGAATGTGAAAAAAGTCGATCAGGAGGGATGTCCTGATCGACTTTTTTACGACTTGTAGGTCGAAGTACAAGCTACCGTAGATTCGCGTTCGATCAAATGAGTCGGCAGCAGAATTTCCTGGTACGCCTCGTCGGAATTGTTGATTCGCCACAGCAACTGATCGAAAGCTTTATGCGCGAATAAAGGCAGGTCGACTTCCATCGTGGTGATTTTTGGCGAGGCCATTTGCGAATAATGGCTATTATCGAACCCGCAGATGGAGATCTCGTCAGGAACCTTGTGCCCCAGCTCCCGCAGCGCAGAACTAACGTAGAACGCAAATCCGTCATTCAGGCAGAACCAGGCGCTAGGCTGTTCGGTTACCCGATGCATCGCTTGGGAGATAACCTCCTCTTCTTCTACCGTATGCACGAGCATACGCGCTTCCGACGGTTCGAGGCCGTGCTCCCGCATCGCCAGCATATAGCCTTCCCAACGCTCCTGATAGCTCGGAGATATCGCGACATTTCCCAGGATGCCAATATCCCGATGGCCGAGATCTAGCAGATGCTTAACAGCGATATACGCGCTGAACCGGTTATTGGTCAGAACCGCGTCTGCTTGAAGCAGCGGATGATGATGGTCGATCAGGACGGTCGGAATACCCTGTGCAATTACATTGCTAATATAAGCCGTGCTGATATGCGACAGAATCAGGATGCCATCCACCTGGTTATCCTCAATGAAAGAAGGTAGAAGGAGTTGCTCCTTCATCTCGGGAGTAATGGACTGAATAAGCAGGTTGATGCCGTGGTTCTTGGCTTCGCGCTCGATGGCGAGATAGATTTCTCCGAAAAACTTCATCGAAAAAGCAAAATCCGAGGCAATCAGCCCAACCGTCCTCACGGGGCCTTGGCTGCTTACGGACGGCTTCTTATCGTAACGGTAGCCCATGGCATCCGCAGTCTCGATAATCAGGCGCCGGGTTTCTTCACTGACCCCGTCTTTACCGGATAACGCCTGGGAGACGGAATTCTTGGATAGCTTTAAGCGGTCGGCGATATCCTGCATAACGACTTTTTTACTCATATTCTTATCTCCTCTATATGTGCCGCTTCTGATTTGTAACGTTACAAAAATAAATATACACGAATTTTGTTATAATGTAAATAATTAGCGTCACGTAGCCGGATAAAACTCATTAGAAACATGAAATGATATCTTGACAGCGCTAACAATTGAGTGGATAATTAAACATGTAATCTAAATGTAACGTTACAAAAGGGTGTTAAATTGCATTTTGTAATTCTATCAATCAAGTAGGGGGTCATTCATTTGAAAAAGCAATTTTCTATGGCCATCATCCTGATCCTTGCGGTTTCCCTGCTGTTGTCGGCCTGCTCCGGCAATAACGGCGGAGGCGCCAGCAAAGGCGGACAGAATGAGAAGGAAGGGCAAAGTGCCGAGCCAGCCAAGAAGGTCGAAGTCAAGCTGACGACATGGGCTGGTGCAGATGAAGCCAAAGAGTTGCAGCAGCTTCTCGACGAGTTGAACGAGAAATCGACGACGTATACAATCGTGCAGGATTCCAATCCCGCCGAATACGATACGCGGTTGATTACACAGCTGACCGGGGACTCGGGACCGGATCTCTTCTGGATCAGCGCGCAGCGGGCCGCGCAGTTCTCGGCGGAAGGCGCGATGCTGGACATTACGGATCGATTGGCATCGTCCGACAAACCGGCAGCCAATACGGATGATTATTACGAAGCGTCGCTTCAACCATTCACTCATGACAGTAAGGTATATGGCTTGCCTTGGCTGCAGCAGCCGGTCATGCTCTACGCGAACAAGGGATTGTTTGATGAAGCCGGCGTAGCCTATCCGGATGAAACTTGGACTTGGAAGCAGTTCACTGATGCGATGACGAAGCTGACCAAGGACAAGAACGGCAAGCATCCTGGCGAAGAGGGGTTCGACGAGAAATCGGTGGTTCAGTGGGGCTTTACGCTGAACGGCTGGCCGCCATCCCAAATGTTCGTATGGCAAAACGGCGGGGACGTATTAACCGAAGACGGCCAATCGCCGATCGATTCCCCGGAAGCGACAGAAGCCTTGAACTTCTACGCCGACCTGGTGAAGGGTCCGTTGACGCCATCGCAGCAAATCGTGCGGGACCGCGGGTTCGACAAGATGTTCCGCGACGGCCAAGTGGCCATGTTCATGGGCGGAGCGGCTGACGATTTGGATTCTACGATCGAAAACGTGCAAGCCTTTATGGTCCCGGCGGGTCCGACCGGCATCCACGCCACGTTCGGAGACATCCTTGGCATGGGCATCAACGCGAAGACGAAGAAAGCCGATGCTGCCTTCGAAGCCTTGGTTGACCTAAGCGACGCGATCCATCACTGGAAAATCATGCCCCCGCGCCAATCGCTGGCCGACCTGACCACGTTGCAGGAGCTTCATCCGAAGAAATCGCACTCTCTGGAGGCGATCATCGCGTCGATGGAATATGCCAGACCGTACCGCTATTCCGAGAAATATCCGGAATGGGACAACATTTACTGGACGCAGCTGATGGATCCGATCATCAATGCCGGTACTGATCCGGAGAAGCTGATTCCGGAAGTCAAGCCGCTGCTAGAAGGCGCAATCAAATAATGAAGGCCTGGAATGGAAAGGACGGGGAGGCGCCAGCCTCCTTCCTTTCTTCATCAAGCGAATCGGCCAACCTGTGCAGAAAGGAGGAAACCGCATGGAAAGCCATCTTGCAACCTTTGTCCGATGGTTGATGGTGCCTGTCGTCCTAATCGTCATTGCGAGCTTGCTCTACTTCGTTGTCACCAAGCTCGGCTGGAAGAAGAAACAGGCCATCGGTTTGGCGCTTGTTTCCCCATGGATAGTAGGTTTCCTGATCTTTACCGTCTATCCTTTGCTGGATTCCTTATATCTTAGCTTTACCGAGTCGTCGATGTTCGGCAAAACGGAGTGGGTGGGATTCGGCAACTATATCAAACTGTTTACGAACGATATCGAGTTCTGGCCGTCTATTCGGATCACGCTGCTTTACGCGGCCTTATCGCTGCCGATTGGCGTGATTGGGGCGCTGCTGGTCGCCATGCTTCTGAATCACAAAATCAAAGGGATCGGTACGTACCGGACGATCTATTTCCTTCCGGCGGTCATGCCCGAGGTGGCTGTAGCGCTGCTATGGAGATGGATGTTCAATAGCGAATCGGGGATCATCAACTATGTTCTGTCCCCCGCGCTTTCGCTGTTCGGCATTGATAAGCCCAATTGGTTCGGGGATCCGCATTACGTCATCGGGGCTTTTGTTATCATGAGCTTATGGGGCATTTTCGGAACGAATACCGTCGTGTTCCTGGCTGGCTTGCAGGGAGTGCCAAGCTCCTTATATGAAGCGGCCGAAATCGACGGAGCCGGACGATTCGCCAAGTTCAAGCACATCACGATCCCGCAAATTTCGCCGGTGATCCTGCTACAGGTCATCATGGGGATGATCGGAGCCCTGCAAATCTTCACGATTGCGATGTTTGTCCGGCCAACCTCGGCGGCCGGTAAATTCATGAACCAGCTCGTCTACGAGCGCGGATTCACGCAGCTGCACATGGGAGAAGCGTCGGCGATCGCTTGGGTGCTGTTTATCATCATCCTGGTCTTGACGCTGCTCGTATTCCGTTCCAGCCCGGCATGGGTTCACTACGAATCGGAAGCGAACAAGAGGTAGTGAACTTGGTTAATAGGAGGTGTCATACATGGAAAATGCTTCATCCGCCAGTCCCCGAGCTCTCGCCGGCAGACCGTTGAAACGGTTGAACAAAGCCTTGATATACGTGATCGTCACGTTTCTGGCCGCCGTCATCCTGGTACCGTTCTTCTGGATGGTGTCGACCGCGCTGCAGGCGGACGGGGATATCTTCGCCTGGCCGCCGCAATGGATTCCGAGTCCGCCGCAATGGCATAACTTCGTCGAAGCGTGGACGGCCATGCCGTTTAACCGTTATTTGTTTAACACAATCTTTATCGTAGTGTTGGGCATTATCGCGGAGCTGGCCAGCGCCACGGTTGTCGCATATGGGTTTGCACGCTTTCGTTTTCCCGGGAGCGGCTTGATTTTTCTGGTCCTGCTGGCCACGATGATGCTGCCGTTTCACGTTACGCTCATTCCGACGTTCCTGATCTGGCAGAAATTCGGGCTGGTCGGCCAGTTCGATCCGCTAGTGCTGCGGGCTTGGACGGCGTGGGGACCGTTTTATATTTTTCTGCTGCGGCAGTTCTTCATGACCTTGCCGCGGGAGCTGGACGATGCGGCCGAGATGGACGGGTCGAACTTCTTCCAGACGTTCGTGTATATCATGTTGCCGCAAGTGAAGCCGGCGCTGCTGGCCGTGGCGATCTTCGCGTTCCGGGGGTATTGGAACGATTTCCTGGGTCCACTCATTTACCTGTCGGATATGAAGCTGTATACGTTGAACGTCGGCATGTATTTCTTTATGGGCGGCGTGAACGAGGCCCCGCAGTGGAATTACCTGATGGCGATGTCCACGCTGGTGGCGCTCCCGGTCATCCTGCTGTTCTTTATGGCTCAACGCTATTTTATCGAAGGCATAACGTTTACGGGCATCAAAGACTAATCAGTCCGAGCTTCGGATAGGAGGAACTACCATATGACGATGTTGCAGAATATAGAGATCGAACGCTCCGTGAACAATCCGCTGATTACGCCGAAGGACGTCAAGCCATCCTTCCCGGATTGGGAGGTGCTCGGTGTATTTAACGCCGGTGTAGCCGAAAAAGAAGGAGAAGTGATCTTGCTGTTGCGGGTAGCGGAATGCCCTCAACAGACCGACCCGCGCCATGTGCTCGTTCCGGTGCTGGACCTGAACGGACGAACTTTCGGTGCGGAGCCGGCCGTGGAGATCGTGAAAGTTGACAAGGACGACCCGAATCTCGACTTCTCCGATCCCCGGGTCATTCGCGATCGCGAAGGGGGAACCGTTTACTTAACTTCGATTTCCCATTTTCGCGTGGCGCGCAGCCGGGACGGCTTGACGTTTACGATTGACGAGACGCCAAGCGTCTGGCCAGCCGACCCGCTGGAGCGCTGGGGAATCGAAGATCCGCGGGTTACCCGCTTGGGGGATCGTTATCATATCGCATATAGCGCCGTTTCCGAAAGAGGCGTGGCCGTCGGCAGGCTGACGACCACCGACTTCGTTTCGTTCCGCCGGGAAGGATTGATCCTGGCACCGACGAATAAAGATGTGGCGGTGTTTCCCGCTGCAATCAACGGTAAGTATTACATGCTGCACCGCCCGGTGCCGGAGGGAATCGGGCAGCCGGAAATGTGGCTGGCGGAATCGCCAGATCTGGAGCACTGGGGCAACCATCGCTTTCTGATGGGCTTACGCGAAGGGAAATGGGATAGCGCGCGCATCGGTGCGGGCTGCGTGCCGATTCAGACCGAGGCAGGCTGGCTCATCCTGTATCATGGTGCGGACCGGACCCATCGCTATTGTATGGGCGCGGCACTGCTGGACCTGCAAGATCCGGGTCGGGTGATTGCCCGGATGGAGGAACCGCTGATCGTGCCGGAAGTCGAATATGAGACGAGCGGATTTTTCCATAGCGTCATCTTTGCCTGCGGGGCGATCCGAAGAGGAGAGCAAGTGATGATGTATTACGGGGCGTCGGACGATTCGATGGCCTGCGCGAGCTTCCATCTCCCGCAGCTGTTGGAAGCCTTGAAACCACAAACCTGACGGAAGGAATAAGACGATGGCAGATTTTCGAAACAGCGGCGTACTGTCGTGCGAGAAATTGGTTGAGGCCTATCGCGGCAAACCAAAAACAAGGAAGGCCGGAGAAGCCGTCAAACTGGTGTTTGAAGGCGTGGACGGCCGGGATGTCTACAATATTTCGGCCCCCTTCGAGGACGAAGGCGAGCCGGTGATTGCTGGGCGCGTCGAGCGACGGGACAGCGAAGAATCGGAGATTTGGTTTTTTGTCCGCCACGGTGAGCGCTGGATACCTCGGGAAGGGGCTCCGGTCTTTACGCTGCAGGACCCGTTTTACACCCGGATCGGCGGAGAATTGGTCTTCGGCGGGGTGCAGACATTCCCTCATCCGGAACGGGAGGGGGAGCTTAGCTGGCGAACGGTGTTTTACAAAGGGATAAATCTCGGCGGGTTATCGCCGTTTTTTCAAGGCCCGGACCAAATGAAGGATTTGCGGCTAGTGGAATTGTCCGACGGAAGCATCGGGATCTTCACCCGTCCTCAAGGGAAGAAAGGCGGAAGAGGAAAGATCGGTTTTGCCAAAGTCGGCCGGCTGGAAGACCTCTCGATCGAGGTGGTGCAGGAAGCTCCGCTGCTGGATCAATTCCTCGATGAGGAATGGGGCGGATGCAACGAAATCCATCTACTGGCTAACGGTAAGTTGGGTGTGCTGGGCCATATTGCCCGCTTTGATGAGCAGGGCGACCGCCATTATTATCCGATGGCCTTCTGTTACGATCCCGTTACCGGCCAATACTCCGATATGCAAATCATCGCAGAGCGCTCTGATTTCCTACCGGGCCCGTCCAAGCGGCCGGATCTTGCCGACGTCGTGTTTAGCGGCGGGCTGGTTCGCAAAGGCGGGGGGAAAGCCAATCTCTATGCGGGAATCAGCGATGCCGAAGCGCAGAAGCTGGAGATCGACGATCCGTTTGCAGAGCTGGAGAAATCATAACCCGAAAGCCCCTTTCTATACGAAGGGGCTTTCGCTTTTTTACGGGGCATCCCGGTATGGAGAACCTATGGAGATCGGATTGCCCGGATTCGTTGAAAAATTTGGGAAGGTCGACTACACTAGCGGTAGTCTCTCATACTTTTTCGGACATCTATGCTATTACGGACATAGAATACTCATATACGTGATTTCACTTTATTTCCGGTAAACGGAGAGGTGGGGCAGCGATGGGAGTTTGGATCGTATTGGCAATCGGGTGGATTGCGGGATGGATACTGTTTCGGAGAGTCGTACTTCCCAGACAGGAAGTGCCGTATTGCGGCGGTGAAAAGGTGTCGGTCATCATCCCGGCGCGGAACGAAGCCGGGAATTTGCCGCAGTTGCTAGGTTCGTTACAGCTGCAAACCTGTCCGCCCTATGAGATTATCGTGGTGGACGATTTTTCTGAGGATGAAACCTATGATATTGCCAAGGGTTACGGGGTACACGTGATCCGGAACGAGGCTCTTCCTCCCGGCTGGACGGGGAAGACCTGGGCGGTTTGGAACGGGTATCGGCAATCGACCGGCGATGTGATCGCCTTCTTGGACGCTGATACCCGCCTGGCCCCCCGAGCACTAGAGTCATTGCTGCGAGCACGGGCCGAGGCGGGCGGTGTCATTTCTGCGGTGCCTTTTCATGTGACGGAGAAGTTTTACGAACGCCTGGCGTTAATTACGAACGTCCTGGGCGTATTTGCATTTACTTCGCCGTTTGAACGAAACAGCCCGAACAAGGGGCTGTATGGCTCCTGTATCGTAACGACGCGCCGCGATTACGAGGCGATCCAGGGCCATGACAGCATCCGTTCGGAGCTGTTGGACGATTTGAACCTCGGCGCCAAATTCCGGGCGGCGGGGATCCCCGTGTCCAATTATCTCGGCGGCGGCCTCGTCTCCTTCCGCATGTACCCGAACGGGATTCGCAGCGAGTTGGAGGGATTTGGCAAAGGCGCGGTGCTGAGCACTGCCAAGCTGCGGCCCGCCACCACGCTGCTGGTTGCCGCGTGGCTGATCGGGCTGATCGCATCCGAAGGCGCGTTATTCCTTTGGAATACGTCATGGCTTTATCCAGTGCTGATCGGATATTTGCTTTATGCAGCGCAGCTTTATTTCCTGGTGCGTGATGTCGGAAAATTCGGCAAATTCATGCCCCTGTTTCATGTGTTGTCCACGTTGTTCTTCCTGGTGGTGCTCATCTATTCGGCTTATCAGGTGACGTTTCGCGGATCGGTCACCTGGAAAGGCCGGGACGTGCAGGTCGGAAGCAGGGGAGACCGATGATCCTCTGGCTGGCGGTCGCCGAGTTCTTGTGCGGGGCGTTGATGTTCTCTTATTGGCTAGGCAAGTTGGTCCGGAAGGATTTGAAGCATGTGGGGGACGGCAACCCAGGGGCGTTTAATTTATGGCGGGCCGCCGGTTACCGCTGGGGTTTGGCGGGGATTCTGCTGGACTTCTTGAAGGGGTATGTGCCTCTGGCGTTTCTGGTGGAATCGGGAACGCTGGGGTTGGATTATGGGATGACCATCGTCGCCGCCGCGCCGATTCTGGGCCACGCCTTTTCCCCGTTCCTCAAATTCAAGGGAGGTAAGGCGATCGCGGTGACTTTCGGCGTTTGGAGCGCGCTAACCCGATTCGAGGCGGCGCTGGTCTACGCGGTCATTCTGGCGGTGTTGCTCGCGGCTTTTTCCTTCTATAAAAAGGGCAAATATGCGTCACGGGAAGCCGACGGGCTCCAGGTTGTGGCGGGGATGGCGTTATTATCGATCTATCTCTTGGCTGCGGGCTACTCTCTAGCCATTTGGGGCGTATGGCTGGTGAACCTGTTGGTGATGGCTTACGCCAATCGGCAGTCGATTCGGTCCTTCCTAACCGGAAAAGGCGGAAATCTCCCTCGTTCCGGTGATGGGGTAACGTTGTGACCGATGCGGTTATTGAAGTTCCTTAAATACTTCGGAAGTATAGTTCTTATTACCCTGATTTTTTAGAGAAAAAATAACTTTTATGAAAATATATATGATATTTTTTTCGCGCTAAAGACTCAATTGTATGAAGGCTTCTTCATCATGAACATTCCTTGTCCGATACTTATGTTCATCTGGGGCTCGGGCAAGGAATCATAGGAAGAAGAGGGTGGCAAGTGAAATGCAATGGTATTTGAAAGTGCTGAAAAATTATGTAGGGTTTCAAGGAAGAGCAAGACGTAAAGAATATTGGATGTTCGTACTGTTTAATATAATCGCAGCGTTTGTTCTAGGCTTCATCGGGGGGCTCATTAATCAATCCTTCGGCCTGATTCTAGGATACGTCTATGGCTTGGCCGTTCTATTGCCTTCGCTCGCGGTTGCTGTTCGCCGGCTGCACGATACGGGTAGAAGCGGTTGGATGCTTTTACTGAGCTTGATTCCGCTTGTAGGTTCGATTATCGTGCTCGTATTCTTATGCATGGATAGCGAAGTGTCCGATAACCGATACGGATCCAATCAGAAAAGCATCGCAGCATAGTACATAACGAGTAGTTTTTTATCGACATTGTTTCGAGCCCCAGAACGCTTTACTATAGCTTTATTCTAGACCACCTCTTCATTAAAATTCCATTTCAAGTATATTAATCCAATTATTAGGCATACTATAAGCAACCTGATACGGAAGGAGCAAAGCTGTATGGATGCTACTCTAGGAGCGGATGAAGTTGTCCGCCGAATCAAAAGGTTGCAGAGTGATGGGGTTTCGCTAAGCAAAAAGCAGGTCAAGCAAAACGATCCGGAGTTAATGCGCAACGCTTTGTTTTATTTTCCCAGCTGGGAACATGCCGTAAAGAACGCCGAAGTTTTATAAGGAACACCCTATAAACCAATTTGGGTTGGCCAAGAGAAGGCCATCGAGCCAGATTGGTTATTTTTTTGCTGTTTATTTTCCGGACAAGGGCCGATATGATGGATATGTGGTTTAGTGTAAGCGATTAAAAAGATGAGGAAGCCTGGCGATCCGATGAAAAAATACATTCCTTTCACTTACAAAATGTTGATTCCCTACTTGCTGCTTGTGCTGTTGACGGACGCCATCATCGGCTACGTATCGTACACGATGCTGATCCAGTCCCGGACGGAGATGGCCGAGACGAACATCCGTACCGGCATGGAGCAGGCTCGGAACAACATCCGTTACCAGATGGACGAAATCCAGCGGATGTCGGACACATTATTCAGCGATTTGGCCTTTCAGCGAGCGCTGCAGGCGAAAGGCGAACCCTATGACATTTATCTGGTGATGCTCGACGAGATTGTTCCGGAAATCACCGCTCCACTTAAGTTGTTTGGGAACGATATCCGGCTGATGCTCTATACGCTGAACAGCGAGCTCAACATTGTGTCGGGCGATAATTTGGAAGAGCCGATCAAGGACAGCGATTATTACATCTTGCCGTTTGAGGATATCAAAGACAGCGCCTGGTATAAAGAGTTCAAGGATTCCGAACGAGACAACATTTGGTTACAGATCGACACCGATCAGCGGCTCGGGAATATCTCCCATATCCGCCGGCTGGTTTCGTACAGCGGTAACATGACCGTGATCGGTTACGTTCGCATCACTGCTTCCCTAGATGACTTATTTGGCGACTTCTCTACCTTCCCCGTCGAGCAGGGGATCACCGTGCGATTGATTGATGTAGCCTCGGACGGCGCCCTGCTCTACCAACGGGGCAACGCCGAAGTGGGGGCCCCGCATGACGACTATTTAAGCCTGCACGAACCGATTCCAGGATCTGATTTTGTCATTGAAGCGCTGGTTCCAAAAGCGTACCTGACCAAAGATGCCGGCAGGCTGCAGCGCGTAATTTTTACCGTATGCGGGATCAGCTTCATCGGTATGGCGTTTATCGGGTATATTGTGGCCCGGTTGTCCGGCCGGAAGATGAAGCGGATTGTTTGGCTCGTCCGCTCGTTTCAGGAAGGCAATTTTCAGAAGCGGATTCGCTTCTCGGGGAATGACGAATTCGTGCATATCGCCGATGCGTTTAACGTCATGGCCGCTAATATCCAGGGGCTGATCAACAGTGTGTACGTGCAGGGAATCCAGAAGAAACAAGCCGAGCTGGAGGCGCTTCAAGCGCAGATTAATCCGCATTTTCTGTATAATACGTTGTCGACGATTAGCAGTCTAGCTAATCTAGGCGAAACGGCTAAAGTGACGGACATGGTTCAGGGCCTATCGCGGTTTTACCGGCTGACCTTGAATCAAGGAAACGTGTTTACGCCGCTGGAGAATGAATTGATGCAGGTGGAGACTTATCTGGATATCCAGCGGGTGAAATACGCCGGCGCTTTTTCCGTCTACATGGATGTGGATCCAGAGCTGCTGCAGGTGCAGGTGATGAAGTTAATCCTGCAGCCGTTCGTGGAAAATACGTTTAAACACGCCTGGTTTGGCGAATCCATCGCGATCGTCATTACGGGGAAACGGCAAGGCGATAACCTGGAGTTGAAAGTGATCGACAACGGGATAGGGATGAAACCGGAAACGGCGCAGCGACTGTTAATCGGTCCAAGTCAATCCGGCGGATACGGGGTGAAGAACGTCAACGAACGGATCAAACTCCGCTACGGCGACAAGTACGGGATCCGTATCGCCAGCATCTACGGCGGCGGGACGACAGTTCAAATCGTTCTTCCGGCGAACCCCGAGGAGCTTCCATCCATGGAATAGCTTTGGGGAATCGAGCGATTCCAGACAGGAAATCGGTGAATTTGTATCGTTTTTCATTGCAAACCGCTATGTTCAGGGCAAAGAACGACAAGTATGCTCGAGTTAAGGAGCAAAAATACCAGAAGGAATGACGGCCATGAATATCAACGTATTACTTGTCGACGACGAGGCAGTCGACCTCGAGTGGCTGCGCCGCAGGGTACTGAGCAGCGGATTGAACCTGCAGGTCGCTGCAACGGCCAATAACGGCTTTAATGCGCTCAAGGCGATGGAGCGGGAGCGGATCGATTTGATTCTGTCCGATATCCGCATGCCGATTATGTCGGGAATCGAGTTCGCCCGTAAAGCCAAGGAGATTCACCCGGGAGTCAAAATTGTATTTATCAGCGGCCACGAGGATTTTGAATATGCCAAAGAGGCGATAAAGATCAGCGCATCGGGGTATTTGCTAAAACCCGTAGAAGATCAGGAACTCTATAAAATGCTTGGCGAGCTGTGCGACGCAATCGAAGCTGAACGGGATCAAAACCGAACGTTTACGGAGGCGCTTACACTCGTGAATGAGGAATTGCTTCTCCGCTGGTTGAATGAGATTTCTCCGGAGCAGGTGGAGGGCCATATTCGTGGATTTCTGCAGAACCTTTTCCAAACCGGTACGGCGGCGGCTCTCGTGGAAATCGACGATCTGGAGTGGAAGACCGGCGATATGCCGGAGGAGGAACGGCGCAAGCAAATTCAGAAGGTTATGGCGTTCATCCAGCATTATACCAAGGAAATCAAGCTGGGCACGTTTATCGTCAGTCAACCGACACGGTTTGTCCTGCTCGCTTCCGTTCCGGAAACGGCGTTTCTGGAACTGCTGGAGGAGTTGATCCGGGCGATTCGGGGGATTTCCCCGTTCTCCGTGACGGTTGGGGTCGGAGGTTTCGCATGGGACGAAGAGGGACTGCGGGCTTCCTATCGACAGGCACAAGCGGCGCTCAGCGCCAAATGGCTGGTCGGCAAGGACCGGCTAATCCGCGAAAGCCGCGTGCACCCGGGCGAAAGCCGCTTTGCCGGGGCTCGGACAGACGAGATCCTTGAACGGATGCTGAAGGCGATTTTGCAATATGACCTTGTCACGATCGACGACTGCTTGCTGGAGCTGTTCTACCAAGGTTCCCCGTTGGCCCAGAAGAACGATGTGTACGATTTGATCATCCGGATCACGACTCAACTGCATGCCGATCTGCGCGAAATTAATGAGAATCTGTATGAGCTCTTGAAATGGGATTCGCACCAGCCGGTGCTGCTGTTCCAGTTCGAGACAATCCATGATATTACGTCCTGGCTGCGGAAGCGGTTCTTCGAATTGTCCGAGCTGTTGTACGTGAAGAAGCAGAAGCAAAAACGCAAGTTGATCCAGGAGATCATGGTGTATGTCGAAAACAATCTCGAGCAAAAAATGACGCTGAAGGATGTCGCAGCCCATTTCGATTTCACACCTAACTATCTGGGATACTTGTTTAAGGAAGAAACGGGCCGTCATTTCACCGACTACCTGAACGAGCTCAAAACGAAACGCGTCTGCGAACTGCTGACCGATCCGACGCTGAAAATCTACGAAATCGCCGAGCGGATGGGCTACAAGAACATCATTTACTTTAACCGGCAGTTTAAGCAGGCGACCGGGATGACGCCCGGGGAGTACCGGAAAACGAACAAAATATAAACGGGTTTAATAAACTTCACCGACCTTGCCCTCACCGGTATTTTTGCGGAGGCAGGTCTTTTCTATTTTCGGCAAACTTCGTCATCGTGGAATTTGTATTAGTTTTTGTTGTTTCGCTGAATCCCGGTCGAAAGCGCTCTCCACTATACTGAAGAATATAGAGACAACCAAGAGGGGAGTTCGAAACATGAAGCAAAGCGGATTTTGGAACGACGTAAAGAAATATAAAGTTCTGCTGCTCATGCTGACGCCGGCCGTCCTGTTCTTCCTGCTATTTGCCTATGTGCCGATGGCGGGGATCGTCCTGGCATTCAAACAGTACAACTACACGGGCGGGGTGTTCGGAAGCCCGTGGAACGGGCTCGATAACTTCCGGTTTTTCTTCGATTCCGGAGATGCTTGGCGGGTAACTCGCAACACGGCTTTATACAATATCGCCTTTATTGTGGTCAACAATGGGGTTCAAATTTTTGCGGCGATCCTGCTGTTCGAGGTGGCCGGCAAATGGTTCCGCAAAATTACGCAAACGGTGATGTTCTTGCCTTACTTCATCTCCTGGGTTGTCGTTGGCGCGATCGCTTATAACTTGTTTAACTTCGATTACGGTACGATAAATGTCCTCCTGAATGCGATCGGGCTGGAGTCGATCGACATTTACAATACGGCCGCTTATTGGCCGGTCATTCTCGTCGTGGTATCGGCGTGGAAAACGCTGGGCTACGGGACGATCATGTACCTGGCGGCCATCACCAGCATTGATACCGAGATGTATGAAGCCGCCGAAATCGACGGCGCCAATGTCTTCCAACGGATTCGCAAAATCACGATTCCGAACCTCTATCCGACGGTCATCATTTTAGTGCTGCTGGCGATCGGGAATATTTTCCGCGGGGATTTCGGAATGTTCTATAACATGGTTGGCAACAACGGCTTATTGTTCTCCTCGACCGATGTCATCGACACCTTCGTGTTTCGAATGCTCACGACCTCGAACGAGATCGGGATGTCCGCCGCGGCGGGATTTTACCAGTCCATTCTGGGCTTCGCGACCATTATGCTCGCGAACTATGCCGTACGCAAATACGACAAGGACCGCGCTTTGTTCTAGGTGTGGAAGAGCAACCGGATGAGTCATCAACACGATTGAAACGAGTGGAGGTTAACGCTTATGAGTACGATGGTACCAAACTTGCAACCGGCCGCTAAGCCGGAGGCCCGTAAACGCAAATCGATGGACCGACTGCTGCTGCAGATTATCGGATATATTGCACTCACTTTGCTGGCAGTTTTCTGTCTCTTTCCTTTCATCTTGGTCATTTCCTCTTCCCTGACGGAGGAGAGCAAAATCATCGAGAATGGGTTCCAGCTCATCCCAACTGCGTTCTCGCTGGAAGCTTACGGCATCCTGTTCAAGTATCCGCAGGAAATGCTGAAGGCGTACGGCATCACGATTTCCGTCACCCTGCTGGGTACGCTGTTCGGGTTGTTCCTCACCTCGATGACAGCTTATGTGCTGGCACGCAAGGATTTTAAATGGCGCAGCCACTTCTCGTTCTTCTTCTTCTTCACCACGCTGTTCAGTGGTGGGCTCGTGCCGTGGTACCTGCTGATTGTCAATTATCTCGATCTGAAGGATACGCTGATCGTGCTGATTCTGCCGATGCTGATGAACGTCTTCTACATTATCGTGATGAAATCGTTCATGAGCAGTATCCCGGAGGCGATCATCGAGTCGGCCAAAATCGACGGAGCGGGCGATTTCTCGATCTTCCTGCGGTTTGTAATTCCGCTGTCGAAGCCGGCGCTGGCCACCATTGGGTTGTTTATTGCCCTAGGCTACTGGAACGACTGGTATAATGCGCTCTTGTTTATCTCCAAATCCGACCTGATGCCGCTGCAGTACTACCTGTACCGCTTGCTGGGCAACATGGATGGGATGCGCAAGGCCATGATGGCGGCGGGAGCTGTCGTCTCGTCGGATATCCCGACAGAGAGCCTGAAGATGGCTATGACGATCGTGGCGACTGGCCCGATCATGATTGTGTATCCGTTCATCCAACGTTACTTCGTACAAGGCTTAACGATTGGTGCTGTGAAAGGATGACCTCGGGGTAAACCCGGTTATCACATAAAGGAGGCTCAAAAGTATCATCTTTTTATCACGAAGTAGGTCATGAAGCGAATTCGGCATCGAATCTTGAATTCAGCCGGGCCT
>RCUU01000146.1_pt1 | contig 40564 bp, 42 predicted proteins | sample 2166211 | NCBI WGS metagenome assembly RCUU01 (sample SAMN09932620, study PRJNA488358) | compost metagenome | feature: garden; material: soil; isolation source: compost soil in phenylacetic acid-enriched culture | place: Germany: Experimental Botanical Garden Goettingen | collected 2016-01-27
GCGGGAAGCAGTGTGCTGGTCAGCCGCTCATCACTGGCAATCATCTCATTGAAGCGGCGCATCGCCTGAACAGCCGGTCCGTTCTTCTCTGCATTTAATGTGCGTCCGCGCAGAAAAATATTATCTCCGGCGATCACTGCCCCCGGTGCTGCCAGCTTAATAGCATACTCCAGATAATTCGGGTAGTTCTCCTTATCGGCATCAATAAAGAAGAAATCGAAGGTCCGGCCCTCCTCTTCCAGCAGCTTCAGGCTGTCCAGCGCGGGGCCGAGCTTATATTCCACAGCTTTACCGAATCCGGCTTCTTCCAGATGCTGTCCGGCAAGCTCCGCGTATTCGGCCTTTAATTCGAGCGAGGTTAACCGGCCTCCACTCTTGAGTCCCCGGCAGAGGCAGATGCCGCTGTACCCTCCAAGGGCCCCAATCTCCAAAATCCGGGCCGAACGGGACGCCGCCACCAGCATTGTCAGCAGCCGGCCATATCCGGGCGCGATGGACACCTCGGGCATACCGCTGTCTTTGATAGCCTGCTTCACCTTAAGCAGAAGTGCGTCCTCTGTATATAACTGTTCACTGTATTCTTCCTGATTGGGCATATGTATTCTCCTTTGTGGTTAGTACTGTAATTAGAAGATCAAGCGGGCCGAATACGGCAGGACGGGCATTGTGCTGCGTCCTTCATTCCCCTATACTTGATAGGCAAGCCGTATAAGGACTTCGGAAGCACCGCTTCACCTATTGTAAAGGCTATGTGTATTCATCTACAAGTTAAACGGAGTTGAGCGAATTTGGGCAAATTACAATTGATTGCCACCGCCCCCATGGGGCTGGAGGCCGTCGTAGCACGTGAATTGAACGAACTGGGTTATGAGACTGTGGTTGAGAACGGCCGCGTATTGTTCAGTGGAGATTACATCGATATCTGCCGCTGTAATTTATGGCTGCGGACTTCGGACCGGGTATTGGTCAAAATGGGCCAGTTCCCGGCCCGGACCTTCGACGAGCTGTTCGAAGGCGTCAAAGCCATCGAGTGGCAGGACTGGATTCCCGAAAACGGAGAGTTCCCCGTGGAAGGACGGTCGCATAAATCCCAGCTTACCAGCGTACCTGCCTGCCAGGGCATTGTCAAGAAAGCCATTGTCGAAAAGCTGAAGCTGTCGTACCGCACCGAATGGTTCCCGGAGAACGGCCCGCGGTATGTGGTGGAAGTGATTCTTTTGAATGATACTGCTCTGATTACGCTGGACACCACCGGTCCCGCGCTGCACAAACGCGGTTACCGCCGCCAGGCGACGGAAGCTCCGCTGAAGGAAACAATGGCTGCCGCGCTGATTCAGCTCAGCCGCTGGAACGGCCACCGCCCGCTGTACGATCCGTGCTGCGGCTCCGGCACGCTGCTGATCGAAGCAGCCATGATCGCCTGGAACATTGCACCCGGTCTGCGGCGCTCGTTCCCGTCCGAGCATTGGCCGGAGATCCCGCAGCGCCTCTGGGAGGAGGCCCGCGAGGAGGCCTTCGATGCCGTGCGCGACGACTATCCGCTGCAGCTCACCGGCACCGATATTGATCCCGCCGCGATTGAAATCGCCGAAGCCAACGCCAAAAGCGCCGGGTTAGCCGGTGAGATCACCTTTCAGGCCATCGCTGCCGCCAAGGCCAGACCGCAAGGCGAATACGGCTGCATCATCACCAATCCCCCTTATGGGGAACGGATCAGCAATGACAAGGAAGTGGAGAAGCTCACGCGCCAATTCGGCGAAATGATGCTGTATCTGCCGACTTGGTCCTTTTTCGCCATCAGCCCGTATAAGGAATTCGAGCAGTACTACGGACGCAAAGCGGACAAGCGGCGCAAGCTCTACAATGGACGGATCGAGTGCCAGTATTATCAGTACCTAGGCCCTCTGCCGCCGCGCAATCAGCAATAAGCCGGCAATAGTTCAGGATATTCAGCTCTGCAAAAATAAACGGACAGTTCCCGAAGAGGAGCTGTCCGTTTTTTCATAATATAAATTTCATGGAATCAATTGAAAGTGCAGAAGCTGGCTAATCCTCCAAAGTTATATTACCTGAAACTGAATGCACACTCAGCGTGGACGTCTCTGCATTCGCCGGGCCTACCTTCCCCTTCAGGCTCTGGCCGCCACCGTCCGTCTGAATCTCTGCGGATGCCTGGACCCCCGAGTTGATGGTGCCCGATTGTGTGGCTGCATCGATCTCCCCCGCGAACCCGGTGACGGTGATGTTGCCTGAGTCGGCGTCCAGCACGATCTGCTCCACCTGGCCGTCCTCAAAGGTAATATTGCCGGAAGATGTGGCCAGACGGATGGACTCGTAGCTTTGTTCCGGCAGCTCCAGATAAATGGTCTCATTCTTTAAATGGATGAAGCCGGACGCCGGTTCGGCGTTGACAGCAAGCACCCCCTCCTCCAGCACCGCCGGCAGCTCACCATCCGTCTTCATACGGAGCTTCACTTCCGAATCCTTGGAAAGGCTCACCTGAATGGATTGCCCGTCAGTTTTTACCTCAATCTGCTGCACCTTTGATCCCTCGAAAGAAGCTGTTTTCTCCACGGCTTTGTCCCCGCAGCCCGCAAGTACGAGCATAATGAACGCTGCCGGGATGAGGACAAGCCATTTACCGCCTGTATATTTTGTCATATCGATCTCCTTCTTATTGATAAATTACCAGTCTGCCAGAGCCGGACGGTTACGCCTGCTGTGAATGAAAGAACCGTAAACATGAGATAAAGCGCAGGGTTCCTATCGGACACCCCTAAAAAGTCAAGTGAGGGAACATGATTGAGCGGTCCCATATACCACCAGAGCATATAAATGACTTCGAACAGCTTTTTTGACCCGCCCAGTGTGCCAAGTGCAAGTGCCAATGTCGGAATGAACAGGATGCCTGTTCCCCATGCCAACAGGGCCGGCATCTCCCCTTCCGCGACGAAGCGGATGATTGCACCCGCAGAAAACAGCAGGGTGATGAATACGCCGGAGAGCCATTCCGTCCACCACTTCGCCAGCGGTGAGCTGCTGGACAGGATCAGTCCGGTGGTAAAATAATGCTGATCCCGCGTGCCCATCTGCGACCATAAGGCGAGGGGCCATATCATGATAAAGGGCAGCAAGCTGTTCACGGAATTTGCCGTAACCAGCAAAGGCGCAGCAATGAGCACTATGGCGGGCAGTGTCCACCAGAGGGACATGCCTTTCAGCATAAGCTTCAGCTCGGCTTTGACCCGCCCGTGGAACCTTGCACCCTTCACCTTCACTGCCGGAGACAGCTTTAGTGAGCCGCTGTGCTCCATGGCTGCAAGCGGTAGAGCAGGTGTTTTTTCCCTGCCCGAAGCAAGCGGATGAACCTTGGAGGAGGCTTCCGGGTGTTCAAAACGGCGGAACAGCAGGGCCGACAGAACGATGACTCCTATACCCGCAGCTATCCAGACCAGCCGGATCAGAATAAGCGAATGATCCCATGCTGCACCCTGCCACACAAATGTGGGGATCTGGCCCTGTGTCGGATAATATCCAAAGCTTCCGCTCGCCTCCAGGCTGGAGAGGGCAGGATAATGCTCCGCTGCACTGTGGGCCATTGCGTTCAGGATACCGCTCACGCCGAACAGATCCCACCAATCGCTTGGTGCGGCTATGGACACCACCCCGACAGCAATCCACAGGCAGAAGAACAGCACATTCCCCGCAACCCCCTTCAAACCGGGAAATACATCAAACAGGACGGTTAAGGAAGCGAGCAGAAACAGGGATGGAAAAGTTACATAGAAAAAGGGGGCCATGTAATCCGTTAGCCGGAGCTGGGAAGCTTCTCCCCGCAGCAGCTGCATGGCCATAAAGGCCACCAGCAAGACAGCTCCAATCACCAGCAGTACCACAAAATTTGCCGCCGCCTTACCGGCGATATACCTGATTTTGCGGACAGGGGCAGAGGCGATTAACGGCCCAAGCTTCAGGCGCGCATCTCCGGATATTTGGCTTCGGAGCATGAAAAAACCGAACAGCCAGAGCAGCATCGTGGTCAGCATCGCCGCAAGTCCGCCCAGCCACGCTGAGTTATAGATGCCTCTGACCCCGCCGATATAAAAGATTTCATATCCGGCAGCGGCATCCGGCACGCAGGCATAACCGGCAAATACGCTGATCCCTATGACGAGCAGGAAGGAATAACTGCGCATCTGACTGACCATATTGCTTTTGATTAAATAGAAGTAGGCAGAGAGGGTACGGATCATGGCCGGACTCCTAACGAGGACACTGTATACAGGTACGCATCCTCCAGTGAAGCAGGCAGCAGGGTGGCATTTGCGCTGGGGCGCAGGTCGGAAACGATCCGGGTGTGGATGCCGTCGCTGCGCTGAATGGCGCTGCTGATCGTGTATTTAGCCTGCATTTCCGCCAGAGAGGCGGCAGGCAGGACGCAGTTCCAGACCTTCTGCTCCACACTCTGGATCAAGTTCTCCGGTGGCGCATACTTGACCAGCCGGCCCTTCGCCATCAGAGCGATGGAGGGGGCGATGGATTCAATGTCGGTCACGATATGTGTTGATAAAATAATGATTCTGTCCCCTGACAAGCTGGACAATAAATTGCGGAAACCGATTCTTTCTCCGGGGTCCAGCCCGACCGTAGGTTCGTCGACGATAAGCAGCGACGGATCATTAAGCAGGGATTGGGCAATGCCCACCCGCTGTCTCATGCCGCCCGAGAATCCGCCGAGCAGCCGCTTCCGGTCATTCGAGAGATTTAAAATTTCCAACAGCTCATTGATCCGGGTCCGCGCCGATCGGGCAGACAGTCCTTTCATCGCCGCTATGTACTCCAGGAATTCTAGCGGGGTCAGATTCGGATACACACCGAAATCCTGCGGCAAATACCCCAGCTCCTTCCGCAAAACCTGCGGTTGCCCGGCAATATCCACCCCATTCCATGTAATCCTCCCTTGCGTGGGCTTCTCTATAGTCGCAAGCATCCGCATTAACGTGGATTTCCCGGCACCATTTGGGCCGAGCAGACCGGTCACCCCCGGTTTGAGCTTCAAGGTGATACCGCTGAGGGCATGCTTTGCACCATAGCTTTTCGATACCTGTTCAATTTGCAATTCCATGTCTATTCCTCCGTCACAACCAATTGCCGAACCATTCCTTGGCGGCGTAACGTTAGAATAGTCTCCGAAAGTAAAATCAAAGCAAAATCACGGTTAAAAGGAAACAGGTGGCAAGAAAAATTCCAAAATGAATGCTAAACTTAGAGGGAACTTATGCACTTAGGGAGGAAACACCGTTGCTGAATGACCATACGAACGCCGAGAAAATTTTGCTGGTTGACGATGAGCGGGGAATTTTGACTTTACTGGAGATTACGTTGAAGAAAGAGCGTTACCACAACATCTCCAGCTGCACTACCGGGGAACAAGCGTTATTTTTCGTCAAAAATCATACCTATGACCTGATCCTGCTGGATGTCATGCTGGGGGACGCCAATGGCTTTGAGCTGTGCCGTGAGATCCGCAAGCATACGGATGCGCCCATTTTTTTCCTTACGTCATGCGCAAGCGATTTCGATAAGTTGACGGGGCTCGGGATTGGCGGGGACGATTATATCACGAAACCTTTTAATCCGCTCGAGGTTATTGCCCGGATCAAAGCTTTGTTCAGAAGGCAGAACCTCACCCAAGCCTCGATATACGGGAATTCGGAAGGTGCAGGAAACAAAGAATACAATTACGGGCGTTTTATTCTAAGGCCTGCGGACGCCGCATTGATCGTGAATGGTGAGAATGTGGAATGTACGGCCAAAGAATTGGAGCTGCTGAGCTTCTTTTGCCGGAATCCGAACCGGATCTATACAACATCGCAAATCTATGAACTGGTATGGGGCAGCCCGGGGTATGGCGATGAGAAAACGGTCACCATCCATATTTCAAAAATCAGAAAAAAGCTGGACGACAATCCGAAAGCCCCTGAGCTGATCATTAACCTGAGAGGGATCGGTTATAAATTTGTGCCGCCGGTCAAGGGAGCCTGAAATGAAGACGGGACTAAGGTTCAGTATCCATTATGTCATCGGATTAATCGCCTGGATGCTTGGACTTGGCATCACCATGATGATTAGCGTAGAGGTGCTGTTTCCGCTGCTGGGCCTTCAGGAAGGGCAGGAGTATTATGATCTGTACATTCTGGCGGTATTCGGGCTTAATATTACGGCATGCAGCGTGCTGTTCGGCTGGTATTTCGGGAGTCCGTTAAGATTCATGATGTCTTGGATTGCTTCCTTGTCGGGCAGGAATTTCGAACCTCCGCCTGGGCTGCACAGCATCTTCAATCGGAACCGGAAGCTTAAATCCAGATACCGGCTGTACGGCGATTTGATTGTGAACATCGAGTCGCTGTCCGCCAGTCTGAAACAGGCCGAACTGGAACGATGCAAGCTGGAAGAGAACAAAAAGGATTGGGTGGCCGGCATCTCGCATGATCTCAAAACGCCCTTAACGTATGTTACGGGATATTCAGCACTGCTGCTGAACGAGGAGTACAGCTGGAACGCAGATGAACAGCGGACGTTCCTGCAAGAAATTCATTCCAAAGGGCAGCATATTGAGGAATTGATCAGTGATATCAACCTCTCTTTTCAGATGAATGAGGATCATGCCTCCGTGCCGATGAAGCTTGGCTCGCTGGAGCTGATCAGCTTCCTGCAGCGGCTGACCGCCGATATCGGCAACGATCCGCGAGCAGTGTCCCACCTGTTGAGCCTGGAAGCGGAAACCGGGCCGCTGGAGCTTGTTGCCGACGAAAAGCTGCTCTACCGGGCGCTGCAAAATGTGCTGATGAATGCGGTGCTTCACAATCCGGCAGGAACCGCCATTCATGTGACTGTGCGGCGGGAGGGTGATGAAAGTGTGATTATCACGATATCCGACAATGGCACTGGAATGGACGAAGATACGCTCAACAATCTGTTCCAAAAATATTACCGCGGTGCAAAGAACGGCTCTCCGAAGCTGGGGACAGGACTCGGCATGGCTATTGTAAAAAGCCTGATCCTCGCGCACGGCGGCTTCCTGACCGTAGAGAGCGAAGTATCCAAAGGAACCGCATTTCATATTTGTTTGCCTGTCCGGCAGCATGAAAAGTCTCCCTGAGTATGCATTCAGGGAGACTTTTTGAAAACTGTAACTGTATAAGTATTGGACTAGAACAATAACTTGTCCGGATCAGAGCCAATCCGCTCACCGGCATCCAGTCCGCTGATCGCAGCCAGTTCTTCTGCCGACAGCTCGAAATCGAAGATCTCGCTGTTTTCCTTGATTCTCGATGCGGTGACCGATTTCGGGATGATCACAATCTCATTCTGCAGCCCCCATCGCAAAATCACCTGGGATACCGTCTTGCCATGCTTGCCCGCAATCCCCTGCAGCAGCTCGTTGTCCTGCAGTCTGCCCTTCATCAGCGGAGCCCAGGCTTCGATCTGAATGTGGCGGCTGGCGCAGTAGTCATGCAGCTCCTTCTGGATAAACCGCGGATGCAGCTCCACCTGATTCACCGCAGGCACCGTTTCGCTGTCCTTCCGTAATTCCTCCAGATGGTGAATCTGAAAATTACTGACGCCAATGGCCCGTACGCGTCCTTCTGCATATAGCCGCTCCAGTGCGCGCCAGGTAGCCTTATATTTATCCGTTCCCGGCCAGTGAATTAAATACAGATCAATGACGTCCAGGCCAAGCTTTTTACTGCTGGTTTCAAAGGCTCTCAGTGTCTCATCATAGCCCTGATCCGAGTTCCATACCTTCGTTGTGACGAACAGGCTGTCCCGCGTGATGCCGCTGGCGGCAATCGAGCGTCCTACCTCTTCTTCGTTGCCATATACCGCAGCGGTATCAATACTCCGGTAACCCAGCTCCAGTGCAGTCGCTACAGCTCTGGCTACCTCTTCTCCCTCAGCTTTGTAGGTGCCCAGTCCAAACCGGGGCATGGCAATCCCGCTATTCAGAATCGTTACATCAGCAATATGCTTCATTTCGCTCCATTACCTCCTATGTATCTTTCTGACTTTGAGAACACTCCCATTATAGCATGGGCCTCCCCGCATACCCAACTCTCAGGCTGCACGCGAAAAAAGCCAAAAACCCCCGCTTCTCTCAGCGGAGGTCATGTTATGCACTGCCTATTCCTTGGTAACCGGCTGTTTGACAAAAGCCTGCGCTTTGGCCAGCACCTCGTCTTCCGTCGGGCCGCTGACATAACGGCCATTGATATAGACAAACGGCCGTTTGCCGCAAGGCCCGCAATAGGAGATGCACCCGGTCTTGATCTCGGCGTCGGGCGCCATCTTGCGCAGCTTGGGGAGGATACTTTTCATCTTGATATGATTGCACTCGTCGCAAATGCGTATATCGTTAGCCATGGAGCAACCCTTCTTTATGTCCGTAAAATACGGGCGAACGCTTAGTGATCGCCGTGATTTCCTTTAGACGGATTAGTAATAACAAAACCTTCTTCAGGGAAGTACAGATAGTCGATCTTCACACCATCCAGCAGCGGCTGGTTCGGATCAAGAATGACATCAATCTCTTTGTCGGTGGATACAACAACGTCATTTTCTTTGGGCGTGTCCAGGTCAAGGCCGTAGTGGGCATGATCGCCGTGGGCGTGTGTAATGGCTACGCGGAGCTTCAGCTCGCTGTTGCCTTCAAGTTCCATCGTTTTCTTTATCACTTTAGCCGCATTGCGGGTAATTTTGACGTTCATCCTCATCCATCTCCCAGGCATCTATAGTTTAAATACTCAATAATTTATTTTAAGGAAATCAGCCTGCAAAAGCAACTATATTGGCGAAATAGATCAGGATGAGGCATGAAAAGATTCGCTAAACATTCATCTTCCGGCCCGCAGGGCAGGGTACTTGCGTTCCATCCGCGAGACGAACCAGCCCGTCAGCAGCATCGTCACCCCAATATCATCAATCGGCAGAAACGGCATGAAGTCAGGGAGCACCCAATATAAAAGGACCGGAATGGTGAACAGGAGCTTGTCCGCCAGGGCTACCTGCGGCGAGATGACAAACTGCCAGGAATTGCGGAAAATATGGGACCATTGCTTAAGCGACAGCAGTTTTCTCAGTTTCATTACGGTCCTCCTAAAAGTTTTGTGAGCATAGCTTCGGTGATTAGACATCGTACAAAACTCGCTTCGAAAGCATACACTTTTTCTCACAAAAAAGGATCCAGCCGCGAAGCGCATCTAGGAATGACTGCGGCCGTACCCTTTGCTGTTATATTACGCAAATTTGCAGAAATTGTTTCATTTTTATTTGAAATTTGAAAGGATCGACGCCAAAATAAAGCCGGTCTCCAGCGCCATATCCTCAAAATCAGCCAGGGGCAGCGGATTTTTACCTACCCCCAGCTCCACAGTGAAGCCGGGCCGACGGAACCGCTGGATGAACCAGTCCTTGTATCCCGCATCGCTGCCAGTCAGCTCAACCGCACGGTATCCGCTCGCCAAAGCCAGCTGTTCTGCCAGCGCCCGGCTCTCCGGCGGCTCGTAGCCCCGGTAGTTCCAGTAGATTTCTCCTCCCTGGCTGTGCAGCGATACGGCCGCATAGCCGGGGATTCTCTCTGCCAGCTGCGCCAGGGCAGCAGCTTCCGGCTCGCTGAGCGCCGCCGTCCCGCTGTAATCGCGCGGCCCGGGTCCAGGCACTCCCCGCCGTGCCTTCTCCTCTTCCCAATGGGCCGGGAACTGGTCGCCTAGATCCACCCCGCGGATGTTGGCCTTCCAGTGCCGGAAGCTGCGCCGTCCGCTGTTCCATTTCATCAGCTCATCGTAGTATGGATGGCCGGGCAGTCCCCCTTCCTGCACCAGCTCCACCCCATCGGGGTTGGCCATGGGCACAGCCCATACCGTCCAGTTGTTATACCAATCCTTGGGATTGTGGCCATTCCAGTCCTTACCTGCAGCATATGCGGCCGCATACTGCTCGGCAAAAGACATGAGGCAGGGCGAGGTCAGCCATTCATTCGCATGCAGTGCGGCATTAACATGAAGATGGCGCGGCCCATGGCCGATCCGCAGCAGATGCAGCGGCTTGCCCAGAACACTTGAACCAATCCTTTCATGCTGAAGGAAAGGATATTTATCCAGCAGCCTGATGATATCCGTCTCTACCTCCGCTGGACCATATTCCCCGCGCAAATGCACCACTGTGTGGGCGGCCGCTGCAGGAATGACCAGCACCTTGCCGGGCGGGCACCCGTACGCTGAGCTAACGCCCGGATTCAGCTTTTCAAGCTCATTCACATCTGCTCCAAACAAGGCAGCAATGCTCCGGGCATCGTCACCTTCCTGTACAGCATAACGTTTGCGCGGAGCGGAAGGCAGAAACAGAATCTGCCCCGGAACTAAGTACGGCTGCCTGCCTGCCCATGGGTTTCCCTGTATCACATGCTCCGGTGTAAGTCCATGCCTCGCGGCAATCCGGCTAACCGTATCTCCCCTGCGGGCTGTATATTGCTGCATATGCTTCATCCTCCCGGCCCTCTAGTTGGCGTCATCCAATGCCTTCAGCCGGAGTGTTCACGGGAGACATTCGGACACTGCCCTCTAATCCATTGTATGCAGACCGTGCTGTCCACCATGAAAGAAATGATCTGGTCCACATTAAAAGACCGGAACATCGCTGTCCCGGTCTCATCATTTAGTTCTAAAATCCCCCTGAAATTAGGGGGTTGTCCCTATTCAACTCGTTGCTGCGGTTCTTACAAGGAAGAGACCTGCCACACTACGGGCGTACGCTTAATCTGCTCCCCAAGCCAGTCCCGGGCGATCCGCTGGAACATCTCCGCATCTCCGCTGCAGAAAAACTGGTGGATTGGACTTTCGTCCCCGCTGGCCAGTTTTCCTTTGTCGTAGAGAATCGTACTGATTTCCCTGGCCGTCTCATCCGCTGAGCTGATAAGCTTCACCCCTGGCCCCATTACCTTGCCGATGGGCTCTACCAGGAACGGATAATGGGTACAGCCCAGGATCAGTGTGTCGATCGGCTCGTATTTGATGCCGTTGAGTGATTCCGCCACTGCGATATGGCTCTCCTCCGAGCGGAACATCCCTTGCTCCACAAAAGGGACAAGCGCCGGACAGGCCTGGCTGACGACCTGGACGAACGGGGACAGCTGCTTCAGCGCAGCGGTGTAGGCACCGCTTTTGATCGTGCCGACCGTGCCGATGACACCTACCTGACCGGTTTTGCTCGCACTTATGGCTGCACGTGCGCCCGGATGAATGACACCGATGACAGGAATGGATACTTTGGCTGAGATATAATCAAGTGCGGCCGCAGTTGCTGTATTGCAGGCGATAACTATCATTTTGGGATTAAATTGAATTAAATAGTCCACAATCTGTTCGGTGAACATTTTCACTTCTTCAGTCGAACGGGGTCCGTACGGGGCCCTTGCGGTGTCACCGAAATAAATGATCTTCTCCCGTGGGAGCTGTCTCATCACTTCCTTGACAACCGTGAGTCCCCCCACACCTGAGTCTAGTATTGCGATAGCTTGCTGCACGAACACACCGCTTCCTTTTACTTGTTTTGTGTAGCTTATGTATGGCCAAAACAAAATGTACCTGGGCTTCAGCCCCAATTGCAGATAATACTCCAATTACCGGGACAGTTCAAGAGCCGCCTTCCGCCAGAAAGCGGAAAGCGGCTCTAGGCCGAAAAAAATTCACCTTACATCTCCGCCAAGCAGAAGCGTCTTCGTCGTCCTCTGCATAAGGCGGGTTCACGTTATTTCCCCAAGCTTAAGCGATTCCACTGCCGTCTTTGCCGTTGTCTGTGTCATCTTCCAAAACAGCGTCCGCACCGGATTCGGCATCAATCTGAGCTTCAGCTTCATCCAGCGTTTCTTCAGAAGTTTCGCCTTCGGCTGCAATTCCGCTCACCACAACCGCCTTCTCTTCTTCAGCCCCGATGTATTGTTTGCTCCATTCTTTGACCTCAATGACTACAGACTCTACTGCATCTTTGGCTTTGCTGTAGAGCTCCGTGCTTTTGTCACTTGCCGCTCCGGCAAGCTCCTGCACTTTGTGTGCGGCTTCCGTGGTCCCTTCCACAATGTCTTTGCGCAGCTCCTTGCCGGGTTTAGGGGCGAACAGCAGAGCCGTTACCGAACCTACCACACTGCCGGCCAGAATACCCCACAGCAAGCTTTTAGTGTCTTTTTTCATGTCTCATCTCTCCCTTGGATTCTGTTTGAGCCTCTGCCCGGCCATCCGGGCGATCGCCTAGTTCTGCTATATCATAAGCAAAGAGAGTTTGTCCCGTGACTGTTATACGCTTATTTCCGGAGATTTGTCTTTCTTGCGGGGCGTAATGGCATACCGGCAGCTCTGCCCGCCTTCCGCCATACATTCCGTACGTGTAACCTTCGCCCCCAGCAGTTCCTCAAACAGCGCCTGTTCACACTGGCATGCGTTGCGGTATTGGGTTGCAACCTGGCGGATTGGACAGTTGTACTCCTGCATTACATAAGAGCCGTCTTCTTCCTGGTTCCACTCGGCCATATAACCACCAGCATTCTGGATAGAGGACAGCTCAGCGACCCGCTCTTCCAGATTCCGGTTCTCCATCATCGGCCCATACTGGGCCAGCATACGCTTCCTGCGGCCTTCAAACAGAACATTGACCGCATCCAGGCCGCTGCCGTGATCCAGCTCGCGCAGCAGCTCCAGCGCCAGATTATGGTAGCTTTTAGGAAAATGGTCTTCTGCCCGCTCCGTCAGTGAATACACATGCAGCGGACGGCCCATGGCCTGGCGGACGACTTTGGTTTTGGCCAGCGATTCCTGTTCCAGCTGAAGAATGTGACGCCGGACTCCCATTTCAGTGATTCCCAGCTCCTCTGCGAGCGCGCCGATCGTCAGCGGCCCTTTCATCTTCAGGAGCTTCATAATCATGCGCCTTGTCGACCCGCTTTCCTGCCCCTTTTTCATCATCAAGGACCTCCTTCCTTTCACGGCTGGCGCTTGTGTTCACTTCTGTAATCTTACACTGATGCTTGTGTGCCCAGTTCCTGATCCAGATAATTCCGTACCGCAGCTGCAAACTGCTCCAGCGCATCCGGCAGCAGCATTGCAAGTGGGTGAAGTGCCGTCCGGTCCCAAGCGTAGTAGTCCTGCACCAGAGGCTTGCGGAGTGCCACAAGCTGAATCAGCAAGCCGTAGAGGCCGCTGCCTTCAAAAACCTTTTCCTCATGAATGATAGAAATAATATCCTCATAGCTTCCGGCATCACGCATGATGAATCCGTCAATCAAAGAGCTGCCTACATCGGTAACGACCTCGATCGCCAAATGCAGGCATCTTTCCTGAACCAGTCCCATGAATATTCCGCCATCCCATGAGGCTGCTGCGGATCGGAGCCCTGTATTAATATCTGGAATCTGTTCCAGTATAATTTCGATCTGTTTCCGGTTGACGTAGTACACAGTAGACCCTCCAAATAAGGTGATATGGCACAAGAGCAGTGATCAGAGTCCGGACTATTTCCCCCGTTTGCCACGGCGTTTCAGCCAGAACAGCATAATGATGCACGCAGCCAGAAATACGACTAAATAGGTTAACGCTTCCATCGGGTACTCAAGCTCTCGCACAGACGTCCCACCTTCCGGTATTTGATGGCGGTCAGCCGCCGCATTCTGCGTTTTGCTCTAGATTTCGTAATCCACAGCAAATGAAACCTCTTTGACCTCATTAATGTGCGCGATGACTTCCTTATGTGCCGGATGCACCTGATAGGCCTGCAAATCATCCAGTGAAGCGACTACCGTCACCAGCGCAATATCAAAAGAACGCTCAGAGTGAATGATATCGGCACCTACCTCGATGGAGACAAGCTGCGGGATCCTGCCTTCCATGTTCCGGAGCACCGCTACGGTTTCCTGTACTTTTTCCGGAGCACGGTCCTTTAATTTGAAGAATACAATGTGCTTAATCATCTATATCGCTCCCTCGTCCTGAATTGTAAAATCGGTTATTAAAAATATATCATACCAGCATCACTTCTGAAAGAAACTTAAGCACAGGCGGGCCGCCAAGCATTTCATCTGGACGAAAGCATAACCGAAATGTTAAAGTCATATCAAGCCAACCCGGAATATTTACTACATTATCAAATCAGTATATCGGAGGAATTATGCCTAAGAATCAGCAAGAATCACATAAAATTCAGGCCTGGTCTCTGATCAACCGCAAATATCTTGGACAAGGCGTACGGGTCAAACGGTTCCGCCGGCCGAAGCGCAGCCAAATCCGCAACCGCGTGCTGCTTGCCATACTGATGGCCAAGGACATGAAGCTGTCACGGCTGGCCGAAGAGCTCTCCGTCTCTTCGCGCAGCGTTAGCGCCTGGGTGTATGAAGGCCGGATTCCTTCCAGAACCAATCTGGACAAGGTCTGCCGCATTCTGGGCTATCCGTCCCATATCTTGTTCAATGAGGCTCTCCTGCGGCAAAGTCCGATTGTGTGCCAGCCTACACCTTCACGTTTCATGAAAAGAGCCAATGCCCACTCTCCGCACAGCAATGTGATCCTTACAGGACTGTGCATGGTCTATGATTTCTCTGTCACGGATGTCAGCATCTGGATCGGGGTCCATCCCGGAACCTTCCGCAAATGGCTGCATCAATGTCATCTCCCAACGCTGGCGCTGCAGGAAAAGGCCGAGAATTTCTTCCATATTCCGCGCCATATCCTCTTCGCAGATTGCGAGCTGCGTTAGCCGCGAAGCTGCAAGCTACATACAGCAACTGCTTTTAACTCCATGTCTTCGCATCGCCTGGCCCCTTCTTCCTTTTGGAGAGGGCCTTTTGGCATTTCATCCGGCTCCTGGTTGTTTCCTTCAGTCATACTTGTATTTGCATAAAAAGGCCATACTACAGGAAGACAACACATTGAACTTCAAAACAATACAGGAGGTACGCAAGTGGAACTGAATGGGATATTGACTTCCGGCTTGACTGATACATGGGAGGCAGCAGAGGGTGTAGCCGGTCTTCGGACTTTGTTTGTGAATGTTGCCTTTATCGGCCACTCGGCAACAGGCTATATTCTGGTCGACACCGGACTTGGCAATTTCGCGGGGAGTATCTTGCAGACCAGCTGGGATTGGTTCGGCAAACCGCCGGCGGCAATTGTGCTGACTCACGGCCATTTTGATCATGTCGGCAACCTAAAGGAGCTTTTGGAGGAATGGCAGGGAGTTCCGGTGTATGCCCACCCTTTGGAGCTGCCTTATCTCACAGGCTCGGAGGATTATCCTCCCGCCGACCCTGCTGTGGGCGGAGGCCTCATGACTGCCGTTTCGCCGCTTTATCCGCACAGGGGCATTAATCTTGGGGGAGCTGTTCATCCTCTTCCGGAGGATGGCAGTGTGCCTGGAGCGAAGGGATGGACCTGGGTGCATACACCGGGGCACAGTCCGGGCCACATCTCTCTTTTCCGTCCTGCTGACAAGGTGCTCATAGCCGGGGATGCTGTGATTACCGTCAAGCAGGAGTCGGCTTTTGCAGTAGTGACACAGCATAAGGAGCTGCACGGACCTCCGGCTTATTTCACAACAGACTGGGTAGAAGCGGAGAAGTCTGTCCGCAAGCTCGCTCTGCTCGATCCGCAGATTGTGCTGCCCGGACACGGAATGCCTATGGCCGCTCCAGAGCTGTCAACGCAATTTGCCCATTTATGCAAGACGTTTAAGGAGCTGTCTGTCCCTTCCCAGGGGAAATTCGTATAAGTCTCACTCCAGACCTATCTTCGCTTGCGGGCGAAGATCTCCCGGAGCAGATACTCATGTGTCCCGCCTCCGGGACTCTGCAGCCGCTCTCTGAACGTTCCGGTCTCCAACACCTCTGCCGCAGCAAAATGCTCCCGCAGGTCTGCATCGTTGAAAAAGTGGGCGTACTTCCCTGGTTTGTACTCATATGTACCCGGCTCCAGCATCCTCCCGTGTCCGTTGTTGGAATCTTCATCGGAAAAGCTGGTGAAATACAGCAGGCCTCCGGGACGGAGCTGCGCAAGACTTGCAGCAATGAGCTGACGGCGCTCTCCCGCAAGAAATAAATGCAGCACATCATAGCAATAGACTGCATCAACCCTGATTTCCAATTGGGGCTCCAGTGCCGATCCTTCAATGAACCGGGATTGGCCGTCCCACTTGGCGGCAAGCTCCAGCGCAGCACTGCTCAATTCGACGCCATAGGTGTCCATATCGGAGGAAAACACCTTGGTGTTTCGTCCATAACCCGCACCGGGAACCAGTACAGATTTTACTCCCTGCTCAAGGAACCACTCTTTTGCCCGCAAGGCCGACGGACTGGGCTGGTCGCCCCAGATCATGCCTTCGCGGGCAAATCTTGTGCTCCAATACTGTGACATGGGATTTGCTCCTTTCTAAACACGGCTTTTCACCCGGTACCAATATTGATAAATCTCTTTGAAGCCCAGCTTGTCATATAGTGCGGAAGCCCCGCTGTTCGCCTGTACCACCTGAAGAAAGGAATGTGCCGCCCCCTGATTTCTAGCCCAGTGCAGCAAGCTGAGGAGCATCTCTTCCGCCATCCCCTGCCTTCTGAAAGCCGCAGCTGTGCATACATCATATAGACCTATGTACCCATGCTGGATGACCCCGAGTCCGCATGCTGCAGGAATCCCATCCTTCAGCAAAAGAGCGTACCCTTGCTTCAAGCAGGAAGAGGACAGCATTCTGCGCAGAGTGTCCCGGTTCCCGGCGGATAGCCCTGCCAACCCGGCAAACGACTCCAGCCACTCTCCGGACAGTTCTTCCCGGATCTGAACCTTGTAGCGCCCGGCTGGAGCCGTGAGCTCCTGCAGATCCAGCGTCCGGACGGAGGAAGGCTCCACTTTCTCGTAGCCTTGTCCGGCCAGTTGTCCGTCCAGGTCTGCGGGCTGGATAAAGGGAGTGATTTTGAACACGGAGTTCAATCCGGCTGTGGCGTAATACTGCTCGGTGAGGCGGATTTTGTCCTGGATTTCAAGTCCGCTCTGCCCGGTCTCTGTCCTATATAGCGGATTGGCCGAATTTGCCCGTTTGGTATAACCTGCTGAGGAGCGGAGAATCCAGCCCTCCAGCAGCACACTCTGCTCTGCAGGCCAGGTGTTCAGCGTGATTTCTTCAATCCATTTATGCAAAATTTGTTTTCCCTCCTTGTCATTTTTTATTGCGCATGGCATTCAGCAGCGTGACGCCGTCCACGCTCCCGGATGTGAATTGATCATACTCCGGGGATTCTTTGCCATAAAGGGCGATTTTCCCTTCCTGGTTATAATGAATTCCCCAGCCGTATTTTTTGGGCAGCATGGAGGCGCGCAGGCAGGGGTGGTTTTTGGAGAACAGCTCTGTCCGGATTTCTTCCCTGCGCTCCTCTTTTTCCTGTTCAGGAATCTCCTTATGGCGCACATGCACCTCATACAGCAGCTCTTCATGAGTATAGGCATACGGGGTCCCTGCCAGCAGTTCATACTGAATGACATGGACCGGCGGGTGCGGCCGGGCGGACACGGGAATAACACCAGTCTCGACTGGACAATCGGCAGCGACGCGGATGAATGTATCGGTATAGCTCATGATCTGGCCTCCTTCAAAGTCGGTAACACTTGTCTACTATCATAATTCACCCTGCTTCATCAGGCAAAGCCTAAAAGCCCGGCGGAGTAAGCAAAAATTTTATGCATACGGCAAAAAGACTGTTCCCTGTAAAAACAGAGAAACAGCCATCCTGCTGAATCTGGTATGCCCTTCAGTATGTCTACCAGCTAGATTTGGTGATGCCGGGAATCTGCCCTTTAAGCGCAAGCTCGCGGAAAACGATCCGTGAGACCTGAAACTTGCTTAAGTAGCCCCGCGGGCGGCCGGAAACGGCGCAGCGGTTCTTTTGACGGGTGGGCGATGAGTCGCGCGGCAGCTTTTGGAGGGCCATATAATCCCCATTTGCCTTCAGCTCTCTGCGTTTGTCAGCGAATTTCGCCACCAGCTCCTGCCTTCTCAATTCCTTAACTATCTTTGATTTCTTAGCCATACTGTTGCTCCTTTCGTATTTTGGGTAGGGTTCATATCGTTCTCTATCGCTTTCTATTCGTTCAAAGCAGTCTTCAGTGCTTCAAGGTTCTGGCGCATAATGCCGAGGTAATCCAGATGGTTGCTGCGGTCCTCATCGGTTAAGCCCTCAATTGGATTCAGCACCGCTGACTTGGCACCGATTTCCCGGGCAATTGTATCAGCGACACTGGACGATACCAGGGTTTCGAAAAAGATCGTTTTCACATCATGTGCCTTAGCAAACTCTACAATTTCGGCCATTTGTGCAGCAGAAGGCTCCTGCTCAGGAGAAAGACCGGCAATCGGCACCTGTGTCAGGCCATACTCTTTGGCCAGATAGCCGAATGCGGCATGCTGGGTAATAAAATCTTTGCGCTTCGTATCTTTCAGACTATTCTTGAACTCCTGGTCAAGCTGTTCCAGCTTGGCAATATAAGCATCGCTATTCGCTTGGAAGGCAGCGGCATGCTCAGGAGAGGCGGCTGCCAATGCGGCTTCAATCGTTCGAACCTCCTTGATGGCAAGGGAAGGAGCAAGCCAGACATGCGGATCAAGACCGCCGTGATCGTGGTCATGGCCTTCTTCGGCATGCTCATCTGCCTCATGGTCATGATCCGCTTCATCGGCATGCCCGCCTGCCTCATGATCATGATCCGCTTCATCAGCATGATGCTCTTCTTCCTCTGCTGCGCCTTCCATGATATTTAGCCCTTTACTGGCCTCAACGGCAACCAGTTGGGTCCCCGAAGCGCTGTCGATCACCTGCTGCGCCCAGCCCTCCATGCCTGCACCATTGTAGATAAGCACATCGGCGGCGGAGATTTCCGCCATATCCTGGGCCGTCGGCTCCCAGTCATGCGGCTCCATTCCGGCCGGGATCAGTGTTTCCACCTCAGCCAAATCACCGACAATATTTTTGGTGAACTCATACATAGGGTAAAAGCTGACCTTGATGTCGAGCTTGTCTGCCTTGGACGCATTTTCTGCGGGGGCCTTTTCTGCCGGTGCGGATGAACCAGCGGGGACCTCTCCCGTATTGCTTGCAGTGTTGTTGTTGCCGCAGCCGGAAGCAATCAGCAGTAAGGCCAGAGAGAGGACGGCAAGGTAACGGGTTTTAACATTCAGCATTTTTGATTTTAGCTCCTTTTTCTTATATGGATTTACGGACGTTTCGGCGTCTTTGAAAAGCCAGCAGCTTCTGTACTGCAATGGCGCCCAGCAGAAAACACAGCAATATGAGGGCTATCGTCCCTCCCGGAGGCGTGTTGATATAATAGGAAGCGGTCAAACCGCTGAAAACACCCGCGAGGCCAACACCGACTGAGATTAGAATGGCGGCAGTAAAACCGGATGCAACCCTCAAGGCGATGGACGCTGGCAGGACAATCAGCGCTGACACGAGCAGCACACCGACAACAGGCATTGCAGCCGCGACCGTCATCCCGGTCAGTACCGCGAACGAAAAGGACAACAGGCCTGTATGAACACCGCCGATAGAAGCTGTCTCTTCATCAAAGGTCAGACTGTACAGCGGGCGGCGAAGAACGATGAAATATAAAAGGCCTGCAGCGGTCACTATGGCAATCAGCCCTAGCTGAGTGTCGCTGACAGCAACGATGGAGCCGAACAGATAGGAGCTGAAGCTGCGGCTCAGATTCTGTTTCAGGCTCATCAGCACCACGGCCAGAGCCAGGCCTGAGGTCATAATGATCGCCACCGGGAGCTCACTGTATGTACGGTAAGATCGGCGTAGCTGTTCTATGACTAGACCTCCGGCTACGGCTACCGTAAAACCGCTGAGCGCCGGATTCAGCTGCAGCACCGAGCCGAGCGCCACTCCGGCCAGCGACACATGGGACAGGGTATCGGCCATCAGCACCTGCCTGCGCAGCATCAGGTACACACCTAACAGCGGACCGATGATTCCGATCAGGCCCCCGGCCCAAAATGCGCGCTGCATGAATTCGTAACCAAGCATTTCCAGCCCTCCTGCTCTTCTCGTTCCAGACTGATCACCGTATCCAGATAGGGACGGGTCTCTTCCAGGCCGTGTGTGACCATGATGACCGTCCGGCCGTGATTGCTGACATAATGGCGCATCAGCTTATAAAACCCGAGACGGCTCCCGATGTCCATGCCCGTTGCCGGCTCATCCAGCACCAGCACCTGCGGCTGCTGCGCCAGTGCCCGGGCGATGCAGATCCGCTGCTTCTGCCCGCCGGACAACTCGCCAATCCTGCGGTTGCGGTATTCCCACATGTCCACCTGCCGCAGGCTCCGTTCCACAAGCTCTTCCTGCTCCTTCGTGAAACGTCCGAACCACCCCAGCCGCAGATAGCAGCCGGACCGGACCAGCTCGATCACCTTGCTCGGAAATCCGGCGTTAAAGGATGCCACCTGCTGTGGAACATAACCGATAACCAGCTTTCCTCCCTCCGTCATCTCATTATTGAGAGAAACCGTTCCACTCCAGGGCCGAAGCAGACCCAGCAGGAGTTTAAGCAGTGTGGTTTTGGCTGCCCCGTTCGGGCCGGTGATCCCGATAAACTGCCCGGATTCAATATCAAGTGAAAGGTTGTCAATAACCGGCTCACTCCCATAACCGAACACCACATTCTTCATGGATGATAAAATCATGACTCTAATGGACTCCTTTCATAAACTCGTGTCAGGCTGGAGCCAATGCCGCTTGCGCGGGGCATGGCATTTGGAAGTATGAGGCTGGCTGTTGGCTGTTGGTTCCTGGAATCTTGGTTCTTGGCCAGTCGAGTTTCATACGCGTTAGACTTGAGCTGCCGGAATACTCCGCATTCGTGTCTTGAAGCACCGCAGCAGCATACATCGTCCCGGATTCCCCCAAGGTCCCTGCCTCTTCCGGACTACAGATCCGCTAATTCGCTGAAAAAGATGGAGTTGTCGCCATCGCGGACTCAGATTCCGTTATTTCAAGTAAAAGGCCCGGTTCGGGACAGTTTTCGAGTAAATAACGTCTCTCCAGTCCGGAACACCTCCAGGAAAGCAGGATTTTGCAAAATAAGGTCTCTGGTGTCCGGAATGACCTGATTCTGCAGAAGGGGATGACACTTATGGAGAAGGGATAACCTTTCTTGGTAACCTTTCTTGGTAACCTTTCTTGGTAACCTTTCTTGGTAACGCCTCTTAGTAACATTCCTTGTTATTTGCTCCCGCTTTATCCTTCAATAGATTTATTCGTAATAATTACGTTTTAACTCCAATGATATTATCGTAATAATTACGATTTGTAAACACAAAACTAATATTAAATCGTAATTATTATTATTAATATCAAAAAAGCAAATATCAAAGTTATCCGCCGAATGAATACGTACGCTCATTTATGGGGGTTTTAGTAGGACATAACATTACTGTAAAGCGTGCAGACACCATGCAGCCCGCTAGAGCAATTACGATGAACCCCCCATGCGATCTCCACTATGGTCAGGTCAAAGCTATCCCTACGTTAAAATATCCTCAAGTACTGGATTAACCTCCACTTTTGGCATCTCATAATACCCCATAAGCCAACAAACCGGAATCACAGACTTGTGATCCCGGCTCTGATTAGCGCTTATTCCAGACTCCAGATCACGGTGCCCCTTCGCACATTAACTCCCTGCTTACTCCGGAGAGGCCGTCAGAAGCTCCTCCGACGGCCAAGGAAGCGGGTTGTTCAAACGGCTCCAATCCTGCTTCATCTCTTCTTCATTCAGTAGGCATCTGTCCAGCCGTGCTTCAATCTCTGCCCGGTCCATGCCGACACCGATGAATACGACCTCATTCATCCGGTCGCCCCAGCGCTCGTCCCATCTGGCCTTCACATCCGGCTCAGTGGCAAGCACCTCAAGCTGCTGCTCCTCAGGCAGCGTTGCAAGCCAATAGCCGGCAGGACCAAATTGGATGGAAGGCCCAGCCTGGCTAAGAGTTGCGGCAAGATCGCCCTTCGCCGCCAGCCAGACCAGACCCTTGGCCCGCACGACCTCCTCCGGCCAATTGCTGAAGAAAAAGCTCAAGCGCTGCGGATGAAAGGGAACTCTCCGGCGGTAGACGAAGGAGCCTATGCCGTATTCTTCTGTCTCCGGTGTATGCTCTTCTTTGTTCAGTTCAGCAATCCAGCCCGAGGACATGCTGGTACGCTCAAAGTCAAACAGCCCTGTATTCAGGATTTCCTTGGGATCAACGACACCCTTGACTGTCCGGATGATCTTCGCAGTAGGCTGAAGTCTGCGCAATACGGCCTCAAGCTGATTCAGCTCCTGCTCATCCACCAAGTCGCATTTATTCAACAGCAGCACATCGCAGGTTTCAATCTGATCAATCAGCAGATCGACGATATCGCGGGTATCCCCTTCGCCAGCTACGGTACCACGGTCAATCAGACTGTCGCCGGAACCGAAATCATGCCAGAAGCGGTTAGCATCAACGACTGTAACCATAGTGTCAAGTCTGGCCAGCGCAGTAAGATCAATATCCAGCTCGGGATTGGCATAGGTAAATGTCTGGGCTACCGGTACCGGTTCGCTGATGCCGGAGGACTCGATCAGAATATAATCGAACCGCCCTTCTGCCGCCAGATTATTCACCTCACGCAGCAGGTCATCCCGCAGGGTGCAGCAGATGCAGCCGTTGGACATTTCAACGAGCTTCTCCTCCGTCCGGGAAAGCGTGTTGCCGGATTTCACCAGACCTGCATCCACATTAACTTCGCTCATGTCATTGACAATCACAGCCACTTTTAGACCGTCGCGGTTATGCAGAATGTGATTAAGCAGTGTCGTTTTGCCGGAGCCCAGATATCCGCTGAGCACAGTAACAGGAATTGGTTTCATAAGTTTTCTCCTTCACTCCAAAAATCTTATAGTTTACAGCTTGTCATTCCGGCGGATCAGCGGGTCTCCCGGTGCAGCGTGACCCGTTTCAGACGGGGGCTGTATTTCTTCATTTCGATGCGTCCCGGCTGGGTTTTCTTATTCTTGGTGGTGGTGTAATTGCGGTCGCCGGTTTCCGTGCAGGCAAGTGTAACGATAACTCTCACTATAGGTCAGCTCCTTTTGTTTATTCGTAATCATTACGATTTAAACATTCTACATGTTTTATCAACTGTGTGTCAACAGCAGAGCTGCAAAATTTCAACTCTCTTAAATTTGTGGTCTTTCCGGGAGAGCAAGTACGTATAGATGGATTATGAAAATATGATTCTTGCAATTGCAGGAACCAAAGCGGGAGGGAGAAACATGAAGATACCGGTAATCATACTTGGGGGTTTTTTGGGGAGCGGGAAGACAACCCTGCTGCTGTCGCTGCTTAAGGAGAGCAAGGCAAGGGGGCTGAACCCCGGCATTGTGATGAATGAGCTTGGCAAAAAGGATGTAGACGGCTACATTCTGCAGGAACAAGCCGGCGCAAATGTGGAAAAGCTGCTGGACGGCTGCGTCTGCTGCAGCCGCAAGGAGGAGCTGCCAAGAACTCTGGAGCTGCTGCTCGCGCGGCGGCCGGATGTGATCTATATCGAGCTGACCGGGGTTGCCGATCCCCAGGAAATTGCCAAATCCCTTCTGGAGCCTGCACTTAGCGGGCGGCTGGCGCTGCATTATTCCATTACAGTGCTGGATGCGGAAAATGCGCTTGAATACGGCAGCCGCTTCTCCGCCGATAAGCAGCTCGTGCGGACTCTGCGCCGCCAGCTGTCCAGTGCCGATCTGATTATCGTCAACAAAAGCGATCTGGTCGAACCGGAAACCTTGTGGCGGATTGAGAAAATGGCCAGCCGTCATAACGCGGAAGCCGAGATTGTATTCACACATTACAGTGAAATCAATCTCGCTCCGCTGCTGGCAGGTATTTCGCCCCAAGAGCATCGCACTCCGGCTCTGCAGCGCGGGAGCCGGGATATTCACGGTATGGCGCTTAAGCGGATAAACCGTGTCAACGGACAAGGAGCAACCGCTGTGCAGGAGCCGGAAACCGCTCAGCAAACCTCTTATTCGCAGGTGGCGGCAGTAACGCTGACCTTTCCGCCGGAAGCGGCAGGCGGAATCCGGCAGGAGCTGCTGGAGGGCTTTTTCCGGGAATGGGGAGACAGTCTGGTAAGAGCCAAAGGACATGTCCGGCTTGCCGGGCGGGACGGGGTTCAGCTTGTGCAATACGCCGGAAACCGCTGCAATTGGGAGTTCTCGCGGTATCCCGGGCAGCCGTATGTGGTGTTCATCGGACTGAATCTGGATGAGAAGCAGCTGACGGACCGCTGGTCCGCCTTGTTCCACCAGCCTTGACCACCTTTTCACCGCTCAAAATGCTGCCGCTGCTGATTCCCGCCGCTTTTCTGGTTACCCTCGGGACCCTTTGGCTTCCCGGTCACCCGCAGGTGCTGAACAACGACATTATGGATGCCTTCAAAACCGGCTTCATCGGCATTCTGCTGGAGGCTTTGCCCTTTGTGCTGCTAGGCGCGTTCCTCTCCTCACTGCTCCGTGTATTCGTGCCGGATGAGATGATCTCCCGCTGGATTCCGCGGCGGCTGCTCCCGGCCATCCTGTTCGGCTGCCTGCTCGGCATCCTCTTCCCTGTATGTGAATGCGGGATGATTCCGCTGGTCCGCCGCCTGATGCACAAAGGCATGCCGCTGTACGTGGCGATTGTCTTCATACTGTCGGGGCCGATTCTGAATCCGGTTGTCTATGGGGCGACACTGACGGCCTTCCGGGCCCATCCGGAGCTGGCGTATGCCCGGATGGGGCTCGCTTTTATCGTAGCTGCCGTTATCGGGCTTGTAGTCTATACCACCGTTCACAAAACACCGCTTAGGCTCTCCATCGCCCGTGAAAGCGGAGAACCCCATGAGCGGACCACGCGCGGGGGCAAACTGGTTGCCGTCTTCGTGCATACATCGGACGAGTTTTTTGAAATGGGTAAATATCTGATTATCGGCTGTCTGCTCACTTCCGGCATCCAGACGTTTATGGACCAAGGCAGTCTGGCTGCCATTGGCGGAAAGCCGCTCGGCTCTTACCTGTTCATGATGGGACTGGCCTATGTGCTCTCGCTGTGCTCCACATCGGATGCTTTTGTGGCTTCTACTTTTTTGCATACTTTTCCAAACGGCTCCCTGCTGGCCTTCATGGTGCTCGGACCCATGCTGGATTTCAAAAACTCGCTGATGCTGCTCTCACTCTTCAAGACCAGATTTGCGATTTATTTGTTTTTTCTGATTTTCTCTGCCGTATTTATCGGTTCCGTTCTGGCCTCACTATGGCTATGAAACGTTCATGAACGTTCAGGAGGTTCCCGTATGAATGATTCCCGGAGCATCCGGATTCACTATGGATTCAGGGCGCTGCTCCTGCTGCTCTTCGCACTCTATATCGGGCACCTGGTCCAGCAGGATGCGCTCCATTACTATGTCGCCCCCAAGCTGGCACGCTGGGTTCGCCTCTGTCCGGTTCCGCTCACGCTGATGGCGCTGAGTCTGGGAATCCAGGCTTTATTCGGCAAAAGCGCACTGCTCTGCGACTGCGAGCACCGCCTGCCGCGTTCCGGGCTGAGCAGCGCCATACTGTATGGCCTGTTTCTTTTCCCGCTGCTGCTTGGTTTCCTGCTCCCGGACCGGTCGCTCGGCAGTTCGGCAGCGGCCAAAAAAGGCATGACCCTATCCTACATTGCCGATGAAGCCGCTGAGCATGTGAAATTCAACGCTGCCAGCCCCTATCTTGAGGAGTTCGCCGAGCTGGCCGGGAAGCTGTACGCACAGCCAGTCATTAAGGTATATCCGGAGATTTTCTCCGAAACCCTGGGAGCCATCGATTTGTACAAACAGCAATTCGAGGGCAAATCCATTACGGTAACCGGCTTTCTGTACCAGGAGAGCGGAAAAAGCATGCAGCCTGTATATGCGGTTAGCCGCTTTCTAGTTCAGTGCTGCACAGCGGATGCGACTCCCTTGGGCATTCTCCTGGACCCCCGAACGCAAACAAGCCTGCCCGCCGACACCTGGATTGAGGTTCGGGGCAAGCTTCATCTGTCGTCTTATATGGGTAAAGAAGTGATGGAAATTACACCAGAAAACATTATTCCGGTTCCTCAGCCCTCCACCCCATATGTCTATACCAATGCTGATTCGGTAGCCGCCTGGGCTGAAATCCAGCAATCCGGGCTCAAGGCTGAATAACCGCATCCAGCTCATTATCGTCATTGACCGACCGGTGCGGATTAAAAACCTCCACCATCAGCCGTGCCGGAACACAAAGGATCTGCTGCTTCGGTCTGGAGATAAACCCCATATCAAGGGCAATCGGGAGCGGGGCATCCGAATAGGTCATACGAATCCCGTAGTCATACACTTTTAGGATGTTGTGGCCAAACTTTGTTTTGATATCGATAATTTGCTCTTCCTTGGTCAAGGCTACCGTCTTGTACGCCTTGCCGTCCACCGTAATAATTGCTTGCAAATCCCCTTGTGCATAATGTTCGTCATGGTTCTTGTAAGCCTTGATTCCGTAAAGGGAACCCGCTAAAAGCAGCACCACAAGAATAAGAATCATATCACCGCGTTTCATCTTTTGAAATGCTACCTTCCTGCTGGCTGAATTATATTCGTAAAAATTACGATTAATTTAAATATAGCCAGGCCGGAGAAGTTTGTCAACGCCTGCGCAGCCGCTTCAGAATAAACCGCAGCCACACTGTGATTGCCCCATAGATCAAAAGAACCACAATAAGGGTAAGCACCCGCTCTCCGGCAGAGCCGTCGGCGAACAGCACCGGACCGAGACCAAAAAATGTGGTCAAAATATACAGCAAGGCAAACAGCACATACAGCAGCCCTCTCATTTACAAGCCCCCCTTTTCAGATTCAAAAAGTTTGTAGCGTGCCCTCTCAAATGCATAAATCGTCCCCTTAGCCATCATATATGCAACTGCGGCCTGCTCTGGCGGTAGTCAAGGCTGAATCTATTCCTCTACGTTCCCTTAACACTGAGCGGGGGAAAAGTTACGGGACAGGTGAATTGATAGAAAGGGTATTACACGCTATAATAACCAAAAAGGCCGTGAAGCACACGCCGCTTAACTGCAAACCCCTTCGGAAATGTCTGGAGGAGTTGCAGTGAAGCGGCTTTTCTTTTGTCTTGTGAGAGTAAACCGGAAACTGGGCGTTATTAACTATTAGGAGGAATTCGAAATGACAAGGTTTGAGCAGCACTATGCTGAATGGATGGAGTCAAATATGGATGCGGAAAAAGGCCGCGCAGATTGGAGCTGCTAGAAAAAGGACTGGGGCATGGCACGGTCGAGTTTCTCCGCTCTGTCTGGTTTCCGGCTGTGGGCAACTTCAATGACTTGTTCCCCGAGTGGGAGGTCCGCGACTTCGGCAACGGCTACCGTTATTTGGATCTGGCCTATATGCCAGGCGGGGCAAAAGGCGGGATTGAAATCCATGGGTTTGGACCTCATGCCAGAGATCTGGATGTCCGGAGATTTAAGGATTTGTGCAGGCGCCATAGTTTATTAGCGCTGGACGGCTGGACATTCCTGCCTATCGCCTACCCCTCCATCACCGATGAACCCAAGCAATGCCAGCAGCTTGTGCTTGCTTTTATCGGCAAATTCATCGCCACCGATGTACCCTCTGCTCTATCGTGGATGGAGGCCGAAACGGTCCGGTTAGCCCGGCGTTTACTAAGACCGCTGACCCCCACTGAGCTTGCCATGCACCTTAGAGTGAGTGACCGCCAGGCCAGACGAATCCTCCATGATCTTGTTGAATTGCAAATGTTGGACATCGCTAACGGCCACCACCGTGCGCGTTCCTATAAACTCCGGTTGTAATTGCAAACATAGAGGAATGCTTTGCTCAAACGTTGCGTAGTCATTGGCCCGGAATTTGGTGATTGTTACGTTATACGTTACTTTGTTGCTGGGCCGGACTTTGGCGATTGTTACCTTACTTTGTTGCTGGCCCGGACTTTGGCGGTAGTTGCGTTGCTTGGTTGCTGGGCCGGACTTTGGCGATTGTTACCTTACTTTGTTGCTGGGCCGGACTTTGGCGATTGTTGCGTTGCTTGGTTGCTGGGCCGGACTTTGGCGATTGTTGCGTTGCTTGGTTGCTGGCCTGGAATTTGGCGATTGTTGCGTTGAGTAGTTGCTGGCGTAGGCTTTGGCGCTGGGAGTTTCACTTACTTACTTGTATTTTTGTAATATCCAGGCTTCTTCCCCATGTAATTGCCAATTGATGCGGACTCAGAAGACGCTATTTGCCTAAAAAATGAGTATATGAGCTACTTCCGGACTCAGAAGACCTTATTGGTCTCAAAACAGCCCAAATTAGGCCATTTTACAAGAAATAACGGATCTCCTGTCCGGATGTCTTCTCACAGGGTTCAAAACCCGCAAATAACGGATCTACAGTCCGAATGCAGCGGTAGAAAAGGGCTCTCTGCAGCGGCGACCGGATTTGCAGCAGTGGCTGCCCGATTTGCAGCAACGGCTCCCAGGTTCGCAGCAGCGGCATCCCAATTCTATGCAGCCGCGCTACCGGATTCACAGCAACTGCTGCCCCGGGTCGCAGAGCAACGGCTGCCCCGATTCGCAGCACCCGCACTTCCCGGGTCGCAGCACCCGCACTTCCCGATTCGCAGCAGCCGCACTGCCCGGGTCGCCGCACCCGCACTACCTGATTCGCCGCACTCGCACTGCCCGGGTCGCCGCACCCGCACTACCTGATTCGCCGCACCCGCACTGCCGAATCTTCCCTTACCTGCGGATATAGGCCGACCACTCCCTTAGTACCCGGTCCACCTCAGCCGGTGAAATCGGCTTGGAGATGAAGTCCTGCATGCCTGCTCTGAGGCAGAGCTCCTTATCCTCTTTGCGCGCAAAAGCCGTTGCAGCGACAATAACCGGAGACAGTCCCAGCTCATGGCGTATGATGCTTGTCGCTTCAATTCCGTCCATCTGCGGCATTTGAATATCCATGAAGACCAGATCATAGTGATGCGTGCGCACCATCTCAACGGCCATTTCCCCGTTCAATGCCACATCGGCAGAGTACCCGCTCTTTTTAAGATAAGCCTGAAGCAATTGGAGATTCACCGGATGATCTTCGGCAACCAGGATCGACAGCGGGCCGTATTCGCCTTCGGATGAGGTTTTGTCCACAGCATCTTTAGCATTCCGGTTCCCGGCTGCAGTGACAGGGATTTGCTGATAGGCAGGCTCCGACAGAGGCAGAAAAACATGGATGGTGAAGAAGAATTCGGCCCCTTCCCCTTCATTGCTTTCCACACCAATCATCCCGCCCAGCAGCTCAACCAGCTTTTTGCTGATCGCCAGCCCCAGGCCCGTGCCGCCGTACTTGCGGTTAATCGAAGGATGCAGCTGGGAAAAGGACTGAAACAGCAGACCCTGGCTTCCCTGAGGAATGCCAATTCCGGTATCTTTTACAGTGAACTTAATTACAAGATCTCCGGTCTCGGCTATCGATTGCAGCTTTGCTGTAACGTTAATTTCACCTTCCTCGGTGAATTTCACCGCATTACCAAGCAGATTCACCAGAATCTGGCGCAATCTGATCTCATCCGTCACCACGAGCAGGGGCAGATCCGGGTCCAGCTCACTATGCAGAAGCAGCCCCTTCTCCACGGCTTTTGGATAAAACAGCTCCATTACATTCTGGATCACTTGAGCCAGATCCACTGTCTGCAGCTCCAGCGTCATCATACCGGCTTCAATTTTGCTGAAGTCCAGCACTTCATTCAGAATATGAAGCAAGGACTCACTGCTTTTGTTGATAATTTGCGTGTAGTATTGCTGCTCTTCATCAAGCTCCGTTCCAGCCAAAAGATCCGCCATGCCAATAATCCCGTTCATCGGCGTGCGCAGCTCATGGCTCATAATCGCCAGAAACTCTGACTTGGCCCTGTCGGCCTGCTCTGCAGATTCTTTGGCCCGCACAATAGCCTTTTCTTCGGTAATGTCCCGAAAGACAACAACCGCACCCTTCCGTTCCCCATTATCAAACAATGGAGACATGCGGTATTTCACCAGAAAGCTGGAGCCGTCCTGTCTCCAGAATACCCCTTCCTTGTCCTCGTAAGAGAGATGGCCGGGCAGGGTATCTGCCTGCGTCCGCCGCCCGCCGGCATACGGCTCGGCGTCCAGCCACCTCTGTTCGACGGTATGCAGCTTAATGTTTCTCGCCAGTTCACCGGGCTCATATCCCAGCATCGTCGATGCAGCCGGATTAATAAACATCGTTTCCCCTTCAAGATTCATGCCAAAGATGCCTTCAGAGACCGAATTCAGAATAAGCGCATGCTCATAACTGAGCTTCTCAATCTGCTGCAGATGACGTTTGCGTTCCGTAATGTTGCTGGTAATGCCGAATACACCGACGACTTTGCTGTTCACCATAATCGGCACATAGATCACGCTGACTTCAACGGGGTAGCCTCCACGGTGGATCAGCCTGCTTTCAAAAATCTGGGGCAGTCCCTTCGCAGCCTGCTCAAAACGTTCCTCAGCCATTTCCAGCTCTTCCGGATCGATAATCTCAGTGTGGCTGGCATGCAGCAGGCTTTCATGTGAATAACCCGTCAATTGCTGCAGGCTGGCATTCAGCGATTGGATATGCCCGTCCAAGTCCATGGCGCTGATCGCTGAAGGATTATATTCAAACAGGGATTTGTAGCGGTTCTCGCTCTCCAGCAGCTTCAGTTCATATTGCTTGCGCTCCGAGATATTGCGGGTGACGCAGACCATTTCCGCTGGGCCCCCCGGCCCTGAACTGATATATCGCAGCGTCGTTTCCGTCCAGAGGTATGAGCCATCCTTGCGCAAAAACCGGAACATAATCGGCTCCAGCTCTTTGCCCGCCATACTCTTCTTCAAATAAGAACGAAATCTCTCAACATCATCCGGATGAACATACTGTAAGCCGCCAGAGCCTTCCAGCTCATCCGGTGTATAGCCGAGCATAGGCTGGCAAACCGGAGATGCATACAAGTAAGTAGCCTCATCATCTGTTGCATTCCGGGAGATGAAATCGAGGGAATTCTCCGAAATCAGCCGGTAATTCCGCTCGTTCTCCCGCAGCTGCTCCTCCATCCTGTACCGTTCAGTAATATCCTGTACAATGCCGTTAATCTGCAAGGTTTTACCGGCTGTATCCAGCACTACTTCCCAGTGGGTATAGATGAATTTGCGCTCACCTTTGTCATTTTTAATCCTAAACACCGATTGGCCGTTGACCCCGGACTTCAACGTTTGGTGCAGTTCGGAACGCAGCATCTCCATATCCTCAGGAACCACGCGGCTCAGCAGCTGCAGATAATCGATATGGCTGTGGGTAGCAGTGCCATTGTCCTTGCACAGATCAAAAATGGCCCGCAGCTGCTTCGAAACGGTCATTTGCTCATTCAGGGCATCCCATTCCCATGAACCGATGTTCCCCAGCTCCTGCGCAGTCGCAAGTAAATTCTCATATTTCTTGCGTTCCGTGATGTCACGGGCAACGGTCAGAATCTTCACCACCCTGCCTTGGCTGTCACGCATCACCTGGAACGAATTTTCGAGCCACAGATAGTGGCCATCCTTATGGCGGGCCCGCTGGGTGAACACATCACTGTCGGAATACATCTTCCCGTGCCGGGTCATTTCTATCGCATCTTCTTCATGGTAGAAATCCGGCCTTTTCCTGCCGATCACCTCGTCAATAGGGTAACCAAGCAATTTTTCAACGGATGGAGAACAATACTGTACCGTTCCGTCCGGATCGTCGAAGGAGATCATATCGGGTGTATTTTGCGTAATCAGATTATAGAGGAGCCGGTCTTCCTCAATTTTTTTCTCGGCCAGCTTGCGGCTGGTAATGTCCGTCATCTCCGCAATCAGATGAACAGGTGCGCCTGTAGCTTCATCGAATGTTAAAAAGATATGTAGTGCAATCCAGATAATCCTGCCGTCCTTGCGCACGAACCGTTTCTCTTTATCTACAGCCGCACCGGGACTGCGCAGCAAATATTTCATAATAAAATCATGATCGGCAGTAACCTCATCCTCCGGCAATGCGATATCCAGGTAATGGAGATTCATCATCTCCGCTTCCGAATAACCGAACATGCTGCAGAGCGCAGGATTCGCCATAATCACGGTACCGTCTTTTGTGGAGACTACTGCGAACCCTATAGAGGACCGCAAATACAGATGCTTATAGAATGTATCGGTCAAGTGATAGAGCCTCCTCTGTGAAAGTGGGGACTGAAACTAATCATAGTATACCTTTTTTTCGGAAAAGATGCCTCTGATGTGAAGGGGAGGGCAGCACGCGAATGGAATTACCGGGGATTTGAAAAAGGGGAGCGGACTATTATCAGTCTCACTCCCCCTCTTATTTCAGACTTCTGAAGACTCCATAGAGTCCTCCAAATTTTGCAGCCATTGGCATTGCTTGAGGTTCTTATTCCAGCCTCCGGTGCGGGAGCAGACAGGCGCAGAGAAGGGCAAGGACCAAGGATAGCCCGGCGAGCAGCCATTTGTCGTTATCCCACTCCCGTCCCAGCAGGCCAAACAGATAGAAATGCCCGGTCATGCGGCCTTTAGTGGTGAAGTCTAGCAGATACCAGGCGAAGCCTGCTATGTATCCGGCCGATGTGTTGCCGATCAGCAGCGCTGCTGTCATGCCTGCAGTTCCGATCGCTACTGCGGTAATTGTCACCCCGCCGATCATTGGCCATAAGTTAAAGTCAGCACCACTCCAATTCAGCCAGGCGAAAAAAGCTGCGATCGTTAAAAAGACATACAGAGTAGTCAGCAGCCACCGGAACAGGAAAACCGGAGGATGACGCACCTGCTTGACGTACAGCACCTCGCCGATCCCCCCATTCTCCAAAAGAGCAAGATGAGGGTAGACTATGAGGCCCAGGAAGCTGACCAGCAGTTCACCAAGCACGGCGGCCTGGCTTTGGCCCATCAGATTCGCATCTATGAAAAAAGGGATGACAGCAAGGAGGGCTATCGACAGAACCCAGGAATAATGAGCGGTCAGCTTGAGATTATACCAAACCAGCGGACGAAGTAATTGCCCTCTCATCAAACTGCCTCCGGTGCCGTTTTGATTTTCTTTTTTGCCCTTTTCCTGCTAAAAGCTCTGGCTGCATCCAGCCGGCTGCGGTTTCGCTCCCAGAGCCATGCTGCACCTGCTGCCAACGCTACAGCGAGTACTAGATAGAAGCTGCGGTTCAACGAAATTGCGCCCGCCCATTCCTTATATAAATCATAGTTGTCCGGTGAGTTGAAGCGGATAAACAGCCGGTACAGCCCGTAGGAGCCCATAAGCGGCAGTACTGAAATAAACCACCAGACGAGTTGCAGGGCAATAGGCACAATTCCCCGGCGGAACAACATGGAACCAAACATACCAAATGCAACGGAAGCCCATATCGTTGGCAGAAGCCACCAGGCAGCGTACCCTAGAAAAATGGCAATCGCTTCTCCAGCCTGTCCATGCAATCCCAATATATTTGCCGTTTTCCAGCCGCCAATAACGGACAGCACGAGGAAGACAAGCGAAAGCATCACACCCAGTGCGATAAACTTTGAAAAGACATAAGCCCAAGGAGAAACCTGGCGGCTGTAGGTCAGCTCGCTCATTCGGCTGGAACGGTCGCGGAGCAGCAGAAAGGCCGACAGAAATACCGGAAAGATGCCTGCAGGCAGCGACAGATAATCACAGAAGTACCTTGCCGCTCCGGGCAGAAGTTCCCCCGCCTCCACCTTTTCACGGTAGCGGTCAAGAGTCAATTGCTGCGCCTTTACAGCTTCATCATAGGACTCTACAGGAAATCCGAAATCTCCAACTCCCCGCTTGTACATGCTGTTTCCGCCCAATTGCTCATTCAATTCATCCGAAACCTTGTAAACATCCTCCATAGTATAATTGTCCGAAGCCTGCAGGATCACATCCAGCTTAGCCATGGAGCCAGAAAGGGCCTCCTTCTCTTCCTCATCCAGCTTCGCCTCCATTAAAAAGCCAACTCTGATCTTGGAGATTGCACCGCTGTCGAGATCCCTGCCTATCTCCGTCCGCATCCGTTTGGCCAGTTCGGAGGAATTCCCCGGCTGCTTCCAGCCGTAAAACGGATGCTCTGCGGTTCCTATATTTTGCGGGATGCCGGCAGCAGGAGGCCCAAGCTCTCCCCAGGTTTCATTCGTGGCATACTGGGTGAGATAAAAGAAGCTGGTGACGATGATAAATATATAGAAGACGAGGCTGCGCAGTGTCATGCGGATCTCTTTGCCAATGAGCGGTATCATACGAAGGTTTCCTCCCTGCGCATCAGGTACAGGTAAGCATCCTCAATGGACGGCACGGCCTGCTGCGCTCCCGCATAAGGCTGCGTATCGGACAGAATACGGACGCGCATGCCGTTTCCTTCCGGCACAGCAGACAACACCGGGAACCGTTCGCTGTCCCGGCTCCACTCGGCACGGTCAAGCTCCGCCGTCCAGACGCGTCCGGCAGCGGCGGCAGTCAAGTCGCCGATTCTGCCGTGATAGCGCAAGTTCCCCTTATGCAGCACAGTCATCTGCCCGCAGGTCGATTCCACATCCTCAACCACATGGGTGGATAACAAGACAATTCTGCCCTCAGAGAATTTGCTGAGCAATCGACGAAAACGAATCCGTTCCTCCGGGTCAAGCCCGGCCGTCGGCTCATCGACAATCAGCAGCTTCGGCTCATGCACCATCGCCTGGGCAACGCCAAGCCGGCGCTTCATTCCGCCCGACAGCGCCTTCACCTTGGTCCGGCGCTGTTCAGTCAGGTTGACAAGCTCCAGCAGATGGTCAATTCTCCGTTTTCGCTCAGCACGTCCTTTCACGCCAGACAAAAGCGCGAGATAATCCATGGCTTCCAGCACAGACATCCCTGGATAAAACGCAAATTCCTGCGGCAAATATCCGACAAGCCGGCGGATCTGAGACTTGTCCGTCAGGGGTACACCGCCAATCACCACTTGGCCGGAGGTCGGCTCAAGCAAGGTCGCAAGAAGGCGCATCAGCGTGGTTTTACCGGCCCCGTTCGGACCCAGCAGTCCATGTATCCCTTCGCCTACCCGGAAGCTGATGTTATTCAAAGCCTGTTTGCCTCCATAGGTTTTGGTCAATTGATCAATCACTAATTCCATCCGAACCTCTCCTTCATATTCTCCTGTCTTTCCACTACTCCTCATTTTCCGCTCCCAAGGACAGCTCCTTGGATTCAACCGCTATGCCTGTGGCTATCAGGAGAAGTGACAGGAACATGCATAGCGGTTGACCGATCTCTCCCTGCCGGATGACTAGTGCCATAACAAACGTGCTGACAATAACGCCTGAGAGCTTCACCATCCTCTGTCTGGCTAGTATTCTGCGGTTGCGGAGCACTTTTTCGGCTTCACGCTTATCGTATTCCAGCAGACGGGCTTTCCGGTACACTTCATCGAGAAATGCCTGCTCCTGCTCGTTTGGCTTCACCATTCCACTCCTCCCCCTCATAAATCTGCCTAAGCTTCCTGCGGGCCCGGTGAAGCAGAACCTTGAAGCTCACCGTATTCCGCTGCATAATGGCAGCCGCTTCACCATAGGACATCTGGGCTATATCGACAAGATATACAGCCAGCCGGTAATCCGGCTTCAGCTTCAGCATGCGATGGTGCCATTCCCGGTCTTCCTCGCGCGTAATAGCCAGCTGGGCTGGATCATCCATAGCGTACGATAGGTTGTTCTCACTCAGACGGATATGACCCGGCTGACTATCTGGAACCGACTGCCCGGTCCCGCCCCGGAGCCCTGTTTCACCCGGCAGGGTCCGCTGGCTTTTGCGCCAAGCGTCAATACATTTATGGCGGAGGAGCGTATACAGATACGTTCTAAACGACGCGCGGAAATCATACTTTTCCGGATAGACAAGCAGATAGGCAAAGCAATCCTGCGCCAGGTCTTCGGCCAGATGGTAATCTCCGGTCAGATGGTGCGCAAAATGCACGGCAGGCTGGCGGTATTTCCGGACCAGCCATTCAAACGCATCCCTCTCTCCCCCCCGAAACCGGAGCAGCATGGCTGCTTCCTCATCCGGCGGGCTCTTGCCTTTACAGTGAGGTAAGGAGCCACTGCCGTCCGATCCTTCGTTCCTGTCCGTCACATCCCGCCTCCTCTCCCGCAAGTCATACACTACTTATTCGTCCATGATCGAAAAAAGGTTACAGTACTCAGTCAACATATTAGAATTCAGTATTCCTGCTGCAATAAAAGCCCAAAAAGCCTTGATTCCACAAGGCTTTTCGGGTTATCCGGGAGCTGTCGCTATTCTCCGTTCCCGGCTTTCTTGCAAACCACAAGCTCAAATACGGTCAGCCCATTCCGGTTATCAAGTCTCAGCTCTCCTCTATGCAGCTCCAGGATTTGCTTGGAGATCGCCAGCCCCAGCCCGGTGCCTCCATCGCCCGGCCGGGCCGCATCGCCGCGTACAAAGGGATCAAAAATCACAGCCTTCAGTTCATCAGAGATCCCGATCCCGTTATCCCGAACTATTATCATTACTTCATCAGCCGATTCCTCCAGAGCGATCAGGACCTCCGTACCCTTGGGGTTATGCCGGAGGGCGTTGGACAGCAGGTTGGCTATGGCTCTGCGCATAAGGCCAGAGTCATAATCCGCCAGCACCTCACCCGAAGGAATGTCTAATTCCATGACCATTCCCTTCTCTTCCATGGAATCGTAATAATCGGCTGCAATTTCTCTCAGCAGCTCAGCCATGTCTCCCTGCTCAACCGAGATAGGATAGTCTGAACGCTCCAGCTTGGAGAGTCTGAACAGATCATCAATCAGCGAGGTGACCACGGTTGCTTTATTATAGATAAGCTGCAGGTACCGTTCCCTCTTCTCTTCACTGTCAACCAACCCCAGCTGGAATGCCTTGGCATAGCCCTGGATGGTCGTAATCGGTGTTTTGAGATCATGGGACAGATCAGCCAGCATCAGCTGCTTGCTCTCCTGCAGCCTGCGGTTCTCCTGCTCTGCCTGTTCCAGTGACTCCGCCATTTCGTTAAAACGGTGCTGAATCACCGCGAACTCATAGTCCGCTGTAATAGGGAGCCGCTCTTTATACTGGCCCTTTCCCATTTTCTCTATGGCCTCAGCAATATGCTCCAGCGGGCCGGTGATGCGTTTGGCCGTCCACAGGCTGTAGATGTAAATGCTCGTGCCGAACAGCCCCAGCAGCAGAAGCAGCGTGGGCAGTGTAAACTCTATGGTTTGATTATCGATATCGAGAGTAATCATCAGGAAAACCACCACAACAAGCCCCAGTGTAAGGGCAAAGAAAATATAAGATCGGATCAACTTGGAGAAGAGCTTCTTTTTTTTCAGCGGAAATCATCCTTTTTGGCAAACTTATACCCCAGGCCCCGGATCGTACGGATATACACAGGCTGCTTCGGAGCTTCCTCCACCTTGTCCCGCAATCTGGAGATGTGCACCATAATGGTGTTGGCATCCTCATAATAATGCTCCGACCAGACCTGCTCAAACAATTGCTTCTTGGTAAAAATACGCCCAGGCGCATTCATCAGCGCGGACAGCAGCTTATATTCGATTGCGGTTAATGGAATCTCCCGCCCGGCCTTATACAACACACAATCGCTATGGTCAAGCGTCAGCTCACCGATACTGGTATGCTCCAGCGTATCCTGGCCGGATACCGCCGGCTCATTGAAATCATAAGTACGCCTCAGCATGGCGTGTATCCGGGCCACAACCTCCAGGGGATTAAACGGTTTGGAGATGAAATCGTCGGCTCCCAGACGCAGGCCCAGAATCTTGTCACTGTCCTGATTTTTGGCAGACAGCAGAATTACCGGGAGCTTGTGCTCCGTGCGCAGCAGCTGCAGCAATTGAACCCCGTTCAGCTCCGGCATCATAATATCAAGCACCGCCAGATCAATGGGTTCCTGCTGGATGCATGCCCATGCCTGAGCACCATTATAAGCTTCTATGATACGCAGTCCTTCCTTTTCCAGAAACAGTCTCAAAAGCTCTACAATTTCCGGGTTGTCGTCGACGAGCAGTACCGTTCGCTGCACATCCAAGCCTCCTCATTCATTCCAGTTTCATGTCCATTAGTCTATCATATCCCGGGCTTTTTTTAAGCGATTTAAGGTTAATGTAAGATTGGCGACATGGCTATGAAAGACTGCTCCCTTATCCTAATCACAGAAGAGATGGACAGCATTAGTCTGGGAGGTTCTGATAATGAATTTGAAATCTGTATTAATCGTTTCCGTTATTTTATGGATGAGTACTTTCGGAATGGTCTCCGGGGCTCAAGCAGAAGGCACGGATGACGCCATTACGCAGGAACAGCTTGAAGCAGCCTTGACTCCTCTCCTTAGTGAAATCATGGAGGCAGATCACATTCCGGGTACAGCCGTCGTGGTAACAGAGGGGGACCGCATTGTATTCAGCAAGGGATACGGCTATGCCGATATCGGGAAACAGATTCCTGTCGATCCCGGGCAGACCGTCATGCGAGTCGGATCGCTTACCAAGTCCATGACGGCTGCTGCGGTCATGCAGTTGAAGGAGCAAGGGAAGCTGGCTATGGACCAGGATATTAACACCTATCTGACAAGCTTCAAGGTTCCTCTATACCACAGCCGCCCCATTACCCTGCATCATCTGCTGACTCATACAGCCGGATTGGATGAAGCCATCTATAATCTGGCCGCACATTCCCCGGGCAAAGCTTTGCCTGCAGGGACATTTTTGCGGCAGTATCTGGATACACAGCCTCCCGTTCGTGAGCCAGGGACAGAATATGCTTACAGCAATGCCGGAGTGGGGCTAGCCGGCTTCCTTATCGAACAGGTAACGGGAGGTACGCTTGAGGCTTATATGAAGCATAGCCTGTTCGATTCCCTCCAAATGCCAAGTGCCAGCCTGCTTCACCAGGAGAGCGACCCGGACATGGCCAAATCCTATCAGTATCAAAAGGGAGACTTCCAGGAAATCCCCTATTCTTACCCGAATCTGCCGGGAGCGGGAGCCCTCAGCGTGATACCTGATGAATGGGCTCATTATATGATCGCTTTGCTGAACGACGGAAGCTACCAGGGACAGCATATTCTAAAAGGGACAACGGTAGATGAAATGCAGACCAGCCAGTTTACAGAGCATCCCGATGTGGAGGGTATAGGTTATGGCCTATACCGGAATCGGACGAACAGCGGCATCCTAACCCTGTCTCATACAGGGGACATCGACGGCTTCGCTGCCAAGATGGAGCTTATTCCTGAACATAAACTTGGCATATTTGTTGTGAGCAATGCAGAATCACCGGACAAACCGCTTCGCGATCAAGTGACAGACGCCATTGTCCGCCTGCTGCCGGAAGCACCAAATCAGGCTTCTGCAAAAGCCCCTCCCTCATCCTCCGATCTGCAGCAGTATTCACGTACCTATACCATGGGTCTGGGACCACAGCATGGCTGGGGCAAATGGTTCAGATGGCTGGGCGGGAAAAACTTTGAAGTGCAAAATGCGGGGAAGACGCTGCTGGTTAAGGGGGTTTTTCCGGACGGAACGGGATCGGAGGAGTCCAAAACCTATACTCCTGCTGGAGAGGGGTTGTTTCAGGACAAGGAAAGCGGGGAGTTCCTCTGGTTCCACCGCCAGGAAGGCGTCTGGAAGCTAACCTTCCCCCAAGGGGTAACCATAGAGGAAAAGCCGCCTTTTTTACAGCAGCCTTCTACACACCAGGCTATGTACGCGGGTATTGGATTGACATGGCTTATTATAGTTCTCATTGGGCTGATTCGAATCATACTGCGGTTCATCCGGCGTAAGAAGCAGCAAAGGCCCGGGCATGCGGCATTGATCGCGGTAATTTTTTCAGTTTATCTGATCGGCCAGCTCCTGTATGGCAACTCCCAGATAATATCCGGCTATCCGGCATGGTACGCCTGGGGATTCTCTTCTCTGCCTTTTCTCGCTGCCGCTGCGGCAATCCACCTTGGCATTCAGTCAATCACCTCTCACCGGTTGAATAAAGATCAGCACCGGATTGTCCGGTACGGCCACTATTTGCTGGTACTCATGAGCCTGGGTTATACTTTCTTTTTGTTCTATTGGAATATGCTTTCTGTTCATTTTTCTTGAACCTTCAGAGGCAGAGTGCAGTACCAAATACCCTAGTGGATGAATACAAACGTAGAGTTTACGTCCGGGCAATGTACAATATGCAGGATTATCGCCCATCTGACCTATTTAGAACACACGCTAGGGATGCAGATAGGAGATCCGTTATTGGAGCGGGTCAGGCGATTTTCTAGGACAATCAAGCAGAAACGGCTTCGCCGTCCTTTAAAAGGACGGTACCGTTTCAGCGAGA